>Ga0194118_10002749_pt1 | contig 21678 bp, 20 predicted proteins | sample TA2MahsurfametaG_2_FD_148662 | JGI IMG/M metagenome (GOLD analysis project Ga0194118, IMG submission 148662) | Freshwater microbial communities from Lake Tanganyika, Tanzania - TA2015013 Mahale N5 surface | ecosystem: Environmental > Aquatic > Freshwater > Lake | place: Tanzania: Lake...
ATAAAAAAAAATTTTAAATTTAAATTTTAAAAAAAAAATATAAAAAATAAATTTAATAAATATAAATAAAATAAACAAAAAAAAAAAAAAAAGAAAAAAAAAAAAAAAAAAAAAAGAATATCAATAGAGTATAAAAAATTGATGAATCAATTAAGAGAAGAAGTTGTAAAATCAACCCCAACTTCTAAAAAAAAATTACCTAAGTATATTTTGGTTTCAAGAGCTAACTCATTAACAAGAAAATTACTAAATGAGAATGAATTATTTTATCAAATTAAAAAATACGGTTTCAAAAAGGTTTGCTTTGAAGAGTTGTCCTATGAAAAACAAGTTCAAGTGTCAAAAAATTGCAAAATAATGATAGGATATCACGGCGCTGGGCTTACTAACTTAATATTTATGAAAAAGAATATGCATTTAATTGAAATTTATAATAAATACTATGAACACGAACATTTTAAATTGTTTTCAAAATGTCAAAATATAAAATATAAAAAATTTCAATGCGAAGATAATAGAAAAAACTTAGATGGAGTTTGTAATATTCCAATAATAGAAAATTACATTCAACAAGTTATAAAAATTGTTTAAAAGATTGAACTTTAAACTCACAATAGTAATACCAACGCTAAATTCTCAAAAATATTTAAAAAAAACTTTAAGTACTTTAAAACAACAAATATTTCAAAACTTTGTTATTTATGTAGCCGATGGTGGATCAAGAGATGGTACGTTGGAATTGTTCAAAAAATCAAAATTAAAATATGAAATTATATCTAAGAAGGACAAGTCCCCCGAAGAAGCTGTTAATAAATGTTTTAAAAAAATTAAGACAGAGTATTTTACAATATTAGGGTCAGATGATTTTTATGGAAATAAATTTTATCTTCAAAATTTAGTGAATAGCATTAAAAATAATAATATTGATTTTGTGATGCCTGGCTTAGCATTTATATATGGAAATAAAATAGTTCATAAATCTAGTGATTATAATTTTAATGTAATTAGATATAGACCAATTTTCCCAGGTTATGGCTGGTTAGCCACACAAAAAATATCTAAAATTTTATTTGATGAAAGATATAAAGTTGCAAGCGATTATGATTTTTTATTAAAAGTTTATCAAAAAAAATATAAATTTTATAGACAAAATAATTCAATTTATTGTTTTAGAGCAGGAGGATTTTCTTCAAGAAGTTATTTAAAAGGACTAAAAGAGGCAAAAGAAATATCTATAAAATTTAAAGGGCCTAAAATACTTATATATACTATTTATTATTTTCAAATTATAAAGTATATTTTAAAAATATTCTTACAAAACCTGCTAAAATTTAATTAATGATTATTAAAAAATACTTAAAAAATATAATAGAAGTTCAAAATTTTTTTAAAGAAAAAGATTTATTAAAAATTTTAAAAAAATACAAAAAATGTAAAAAATGGAAAAAAATTAAACAAGTTAGAGCAAAACACTATTCCCACGTCTTTAAAAATAAGTCTCCGTACTTGCCATCAAAGAATGAAAAATATTTGTCGAGTTTTTATAGAAGTAAAAATTTAGAAAATGATAAATTTATTAAAAGTATAATAAACAATAATTTGGTTAAATTTTTTTTTAAACAATACAAAATTAAAGACTTAGATATTGATATTAGGTGTCACAAATTTACGGTAGGAGATTTTTTTCGAGTCCACATGGATGGTTATGCAGGTGGATATGCAATGACATTGTCACTTAATAAAAATTGGAAATGGGATTGGGGTGGAATATTGAGTATTGCTCATGGCAAAAATGAGAGTGAAGTTTTAAGTTTATTGCCTAAGTGGAATTGTGCAAATATACTTAATAATTATATTCATCCGAGCCCACATTTTCTCTCATCTATTCAAAAGCATGCTTTAGAAACGCGATACACAATTACTTGCTTTATAAAAAAAAATCAAATTAATAAGCAGTTAATATAAATAGTAGTTTTTAGTCTTACCGTAGAATTTATTTTGTGAAAATATTAAATAAATTATCATACAAAATTTTTAAAAAAAAAATTGATATTGTAAGATCTGCAGCAATTTTTTTTTTTATATTTTCACTTATTCCTTGGATAAACTTTGGTTTAAACGATTTTGACATTCAGCCATGGAGTTTTGTTTTTGCAATTATTTTTTTAGCGTGTTTAAAAAAAGTAATAGTCCCAGTTTATTCAATAAAAATTTTTATTCTAGTTTTAATCGGTTTATCTTTTGCTTTGCTAGCAACAAGCTCAATTGATATTTTTTTTTTATTTAGGTCTATTGTAAACTACTTTTCTTTACCGATTTTATATGTTGCTTTTTATAATTATTTTATTCGATATAATTTTCCATTAAAGCTTTTCGTAATTTTTAATTTTTTGTGGATTGGTGTTGGATTAATACAATTACGTTTTCCTGAAATAGCTGTTTCGTTTGTTAACCAGCGAAATATTGATGTAATTAGAGGCTCATCATCTTTAGCACCTGAACCTACTTTTTTTGCTATTTTTTTATTTTTTAGTTCGTGGGTTTTAATTGAAACAAAAAATTTCGCAATGAGCAAAAATATTAAAATACTATTATTTATAAATTTCTTAGCTGTATTATTCATAGCAAAATCTTCAATGGTATTTTTATTTTATATTATTACGATAACATCAGTTTTAGTTTCAAAATTTTTTTATACTTGTGTTGATTTAAAATTTTTAAAAAAAAGTGTCTCAAGTTTTATAATTTATTTTATTATAATTTTTTTAGTTTTAATAATATTTAAAAATTTTTTTTACAATACAAGATTATTTTTTTTTATTGAACGATTTTTCAATAGCCAATCTATTCTTGAAATTATTAAAACCGACGCCAGCGTTAATTCAAGAGTGGAGTCGGTTTATTTCTCTGTAATTGGCTCATTAAAAAATTATTTATTACCCGGCGGGTTAGATACTTTTGTTGAAATGAGAAAAGAAATTTTAAATTCTATGGAAAATAAAATTTTTTATAATAGAGTGGAAAGCAATAAAATTATGTCATGGATTGGCTCTACTATTTATGAGTTGGGTATATTTGGTATTATGATTATTACACTTTTTTTTAAAGCTATTAACAGAAACTTTAGAGGATCTTTATTTTATTTAGCAACTCTTATTATAATTTTATTTAGTGCTATTCCAGTCGCATTTTCTTTGATTCCAATGCTTTTTTCATTGGTGGTTTACAATAAAAAATTTAAAACTTTTAACAAGTAAAAAAATTTAATAACTCATTGGTATGATTATTCTGACTTTATTTATTAAATGAGATTACATTTGACGAATGTGACGGGAACTGGTGCTTCAAAATTATTAATATCATTATTACCAGCAATTGAACGAAATAAAATTACGAGAATTAATTGCATTTATATTCCCAATAAAGGTTATTTAATGAATTATAAAAGCATAAATAAATTTGCAGAGATTTGTACTTATGACCGTTTTTTACCAAATATAGTGTCACGATTTCTTGAGTGTACATTTTTATCATACAAATTTAATGGCTCGGATCCTCTTTTGGTTTTAGGTGATATTCCTCTAAGAGTTAAATGCTCCCAGACTGTTTTTGTCCATCAATCTCATTTGGTAAAACCAAATATATTTAATTGGAAAACATTTTATTTTAAATATATGATTGCAAGATTAATATTTAGGTTAAATCTGAGTAAAGTTAATGCTTTCATTGTTCAATCTAATATTATGAAAGATAAATTAGAATCTATTTATCCATCAACTAAGGGAAAAGTATATGTTGTTCCTCAACCAGCTCCAATTTGGCTCTTAAATAGTGGTATTAAAAGAGTTGCTCGGATTAATTGCAATAAATCTAATCTGCAATTAATTTATCCTTCAGCTGGATATCCTCATAAAAACCATAAGTTGTTATCTAAAATAAATGCTAGAGAAAATTATCCAATAAGTGAGATGATTATCACTCTTGATAAACATCTTAATCCTGCGCCACATGTTCCTTGGCTTAAATGTGTTGGTTTTCTTACACCAAAAGAATTAATAAAAATTTACGCAAATGTTGATGGTTTGATATTTCTATCAAAAGAAGAAAGTTACGGCTTTCCTTTAGTCGAAGCAATGTTTGTTGGTTTGCCAATTATTTGTCCAAACTTATCATATGCACGCAGTTTATGTGGTGAACAAGCAATATACTTTGATCCAGATTCCCAAAATTCTTTGCTGTCAGCCATAAAAAAATTAAAAAAAATGTTAGACAATGGTTGGTGGCCATCATGGAGATATCAAATGAAGAATATTTCAAGAAATTGGGACATAGTTGCGAAGGCAATGATTGAAATCACGCTTAATTCTAGTAAACTAAAAAAGTAAAGTTAAAAATTTGAAAATCTCAATAATCACTGTAACTCATAATTGTGAATTAGTATTATCAGATTGTTTAAATTCCGTTGCTTCACAGAAATATAAAAATATTGAACATATTATCGTTGATAATGCGAGCAATGATGGAACTATATCTTTATTAAATTCAAAACGTGATCAGTTTGCGCTTTTAGTTAGCGAGAAAGACAAAGGAATTTACGACGCAATGAATAAAGGAATAAAGCTTGCAACAGGAGATATAATTGGTTTTTTAAATTCTGATGATTTTTATACACATAACGAAGTTATTTCAAGAGTAGTAAGAGAATTTAAAAAAAAAACTTCCCTTGAAGCTTGTTACTCTGATTTAGTTTACGTAAACAAATACCTTACTTCAAAAATTGTTAGATACGTTAAATCTAGAAAGTTTAAAAAAGGTTTGTTTTTAAAAGGATGGTGTCCACCACACCCGACTTTTTTTGTTAGAAAATCAATATATGAAAAATATGGAAACTTTAACCTTAGTTATAGTCTAGCATCAGATGTTGAACTTATGATACGTTTTCTGGAGATATATAAAATTAAATCTAATTATATACCAGAGGTTTGGGTAAAAATGCGTGTGGGCGGAACAACTAATAAAAGCTTAAAAAATATTTTTATGCAAAATTTAGAAATTCTTAATTCATTAAAAAAAAATGGTTTAAAAGTTAATTTTTTTAATTTTTTTTTCCACAAGTTTGTTTCTCGCGCTATACAGTTTTTTAAAAGATAATTTAAATGAAAAAAATTTTAGTAACTGGAGCTTCAGGATTTATAGGTCAACATATTTGTAAAACATTATCAAGATTAAACAGAAATGTTCGTGGCACTATCAGAAATGTAAATTCTCTTAATTACGATTGCAAGTTTGAGTATATTTTTGTTGGAGACATCGGCCCAGAAACAAATTGGAAAAAAGCATTAGAAAAAATAGACTGCATCATTCATTGCGCGGGTAGAGTTGATGAAATAAATAAAAGAAAAGAAGTAGATACTTATCATCTAGTAAATGTAGAGGGTACAAAATGTTTAGCAGTGCAAGCAGCCCAAGCAGGAGTAAAAAGAATTGTGTTTTTAAGTTCAATTAAAGTAAATGGGGAAAGTACTAATAAAGTGTTTACAAATAGTGATATACCAAATCCAAAAAACGTTTATTCAATTTCTAAATTTGATGCTGAAAAAGTATTGTGGCAAGTTTCTTCAACAAAAGGTTTGGAGGTGGTAGTTTTACGTTTACCATTAGTTTATGGACATGGCACCAAAGGTAACATGTTACGTTTAATAAAATTAATTAATCTTGGTATACCTTTACCTTTTGGTTTAGTTAAAAATCATAGATCTTTAATTGGAATTGACAATTTAGTAGATATATTAATTAGCTGCATTGATCATCCCGAAGCCAAGGGTAAAACTTTTTTAGTCTCTGATGGTGAAGATTTGTCTACTCCTGAATTGTTAAAGTATATTGCATCTGCAATGGGACGTAAAGTGCTTTTGTTTCCGTTTCCGATTTTATTATTGAAACTTTTAGGTTTTTTTATAGGCAAATCTAGAGAAATAAATCAATTAATCGGATCCCTGCAGGTAAATAATAATTATGTAAGAAAAACGTTAAGTTGGTCACCACTCGTAAGTGTTAAAGAAGGTATAAGAAGAATGGTACAAGGTAAATGATTCGTTTTTTAGATTTTTTTTTTTCTTTTGCAGGGTTAACAATTTTATCTCCTTTGTTAATTTTAATATGGATTATAGTTCTGTTTAAAAACTGTTCGCCTTTATTTAAACAACATCGAGTAGGTTATGATGAAAAATTATTTTTATTAATCAAATTCCGAACTTTGCCAATTAACTCAAAATCTTGTGGAACTCACATTATTATAAAAAATTTAAAAGTCACTCCATTTAACCTTTTTTTACGTCGTACCAAACTTGATGAAGTTCCACAGTTAATCAATGTATTATTAGGAGATATGAGTTTAGTAGGACCTCGCCCATGTTTACCAAATCAGCGAAGGCTGATTATTGAACGAAAAAAAAGAAAAATATTTAAAGTAAAACCGGGAATAACAGGACTTGCGCAATTATCTGATATAAATATGTCAACCCCTACTCTTCTAGCCAAAACAGATTTTAAAATGATTAGAAAAATGAACTTATATTATTATTTTTACTATATTTTTAAAACTTTATTTTTGTTAATAAAAAATAAGTTTTTTTATTAAATTTTATTTATATTTAAATTTTTTATTTATTAATGACTAATATAATATTTAATGGTTTTCTTCATCCTGCAGTAGGAATTTTTTTGGGCTCACTTTTGATTTTTGGAACCGAATATTTAGGAAGATTGATTTTAAGTAAAATTAAATATAGTTTTTTTTTTGTAAATTTATGTATAGGCACAATAGTAGTCTCTTCAGTTTCTTATTTTTTTATTATTTTACAACTATTTAAATATACAAATTTTTTTTTGAGTTATGTATTAGTTATTTTTGGAATATATAACGTTTTTTTTTATTTAAAAAAAAATTACAGCGACATTATTGGTATTAAAGTAAAAAGCCTTATTTTTTTTTTTATATTTTTATATTTCCTTTTATTATTTTTTATTTCAATTTCAGCTCCAACAATGGCTGACGCATTGGATTATCATTTAGCAATTCCAAATTATATTTATTTTAATAATAAAATTCCAAATCAATATTTTAATAATAATATATCACTTTTAGGCTTAGGAGAGATTTATAACTATCTTGGCTTAATAGTTTATTCAGATGTTGTTGGCTCCTTATTAAATTTAATAGCTATATTTTCTTTTCTTAATTATTTTAATAAAATTATTAGAGACAAGGAAAAATATACAATCTTTGTTTTGTTTATTGTTGGCTCTCCTATTCTAATTTTTTTTATATCTGGCGCAAAATCTAATTTATTTCCTCAATTAATAACTACATACGTCTTGTTTTTACTTGTTCAATATAAAAGAATTGATTTTAAAATTTCATTATTAATAATATTTTTATTATTTGGTGCCATGAACTTTAAGCTGAATTTCTATTTAACAGGATCAGTTTTAGGTTTAATTTTATTATTTAAATGTAAGCTTAATAAAAAATTAATATTTTACGCGATTTTATTTTTTATTGCATTATTTATTCCAAGAATAATTTATAATTATATTACAATAGAAAAATTTTCTTATTATAATTTAATAACAACAGCCAATTTAATTTTTTTAGATTATATTCGTAATTATAAAGATAGTAATTTAGTATTTCCACTATCTTTGTTTTTAACTGACTCATTTGGAAAAGTTACGACAGTATTAGGTTTTTCAATTTTAATTTTTTTTTTTGTTAAAAAAATTAGTGACAAAAATATTCTAATTTTTTTAATTTCTACTGTAGCTTTTATTCTTTATTTTTTTTATAGTCAAAAAACATCAAGAATTTTTTATGAGTTATTATTATGGTTATCTCTTAATATTATTTTTATCAAAAATTATAGAATTAAAATAAGATATATTAAAATATTTTTATTTTTAAATTTAATTATCCCTTTTACTATCGCTTTAATTGGATTTTATCAATTATCACCATCTATTATTAGCAACGAATATCGTAGAGATGTAATGAGAATGACTGCTAGTGAATTTCAAGGGATTGAGTGGTTAAATCAAAGAATATCCCCAGAAGCCACAATTTTATCAAACTTTAGATCCAAAGCGCTTTTAATCAACAAAAATATAATTTTAATGGATGGAATTAGATTTGACAGTAAATATTATAATAATCTTATGAATAGCAAGATTGATTATATAGTAGTTAAAGACTTAGATAATTTAGCAAATTTTATTTTCAATAATTGTAAATTTAGTCTTATTACTCATTCACCTAATTTTTTAACTGAAACTAGAAATTTTTTAAATCGAAATGGTTTTTATTCAGTTTCAATTTTTAAATTAAAAGATAGTAGTCTTAAAAATTGTATAAAAAATTAAATTTATGAAATTTTGCATTTTAATCTCCCACTAAAATGAAGTTAATGCCTTTTAGAAATTATAAATAAATTTTATGAGTGCATTAATTATAAGTTTTATTATTCCTTTATTAATATGGGGACCTTTTTTTCCAGATTTGATTGTAAGCTTATCTTCTTTAGTGTTTTTTATTTATATCATAAGAAAAAAGACATTTTATTATTTTAATAATAAAGTTTTAATTATTTTCTTTATTTTTTGTATTTATAGTATTTTAATAAGTATCCTCGTTGCAAAAAATACCTTCCTTAGTTTTGAGAGTTCATTATTTTATTTTAGAATTGGAATATTTTCATGTCTAATTTGGCATTTAATTGATAACAATAAAAAAATACTAAGTTATTTTTATAATTCTTTAGTCTTTTGTTTTGTAGTCTTGATAGTTGATGGTTATATTCAATTTATTTTCGGAGCTAATATTATAGGTTTATCAAAATTAGAAGCGCGTCTCTCATCATTTTTTGGCAATGAGTTAATTTTAGGATCCTATTTATCTAGATTATTTCCTTTGTTATTTGCTTTATTTTTATTAAAAAAAAAAACACAACCAGAGTTATATTGTATGACTACATTATTTATTCTGCTGAGTGGTTTGATTTTTATTTCTGGGGAAAGGGCTGCTTTTTTTTTATATGTTTTATCATTTATATTTATAATGTTTTTTGTAAGGCAATTTATAAAGTTAAGAATAATACTATCAGCTTGTTCTCTAATATTAATATTAGTCTTTATTTTTAATTTTAGTGGAATTAAAGCGCGTATGTTCTTTGATCCTATAAGTACTATAAAAAAAAATATATTTACCCAGGAGCACGATAGCCTTATTCGCACTGCTTTTAATATGTTTTTAGATAAACCTATTTTTGGGCATGGGCCTAAAATGTTTAGAGTGGTATGCAAAGATGAAAAATATGCGACTGGTGTTTCGCCTTGTATGACTCATCCTCACAATTTTTATGTGCAGTTGTTAGCTGAAACTGGAATAATTGGATTTAGTTTTTTATTGAGTACTTTTATTTATGTTTTATATTGTTATTACAGACAATTTAAAAGTATTGTTTTTAGACAAAAGAGGTATTTAAATGATTATCAAGTTTGTTTATTGGCGGGAATATTGGTTACTGTTTGGCCATTAACTACCAATGGTAATTTTTTTCATAATTGGTTGATGATAGTTTATAGTTTGCCTGTGGGATTTTATCTTCACTCTATTTATGGTAAAAATAAAAAGATTATTTCTTTCTAATTTTCTTTAATTTTAAAGATTTAAAAGTTAAAATAAAATTCTTTATTATTATGTTAGTTAAAATTCATACAGCTACAAAAAGTATTTTAAATCTTCCCCGTTTTGCAAAACAGATTGTTGCTATAATTGTTGATTTAAGTTTGTGTGTTTTATGTACCTGGTTTGCATTTTATCTTCGCTTAGATCAGTTTATTTCAATTCAAGGCACAGCCTTAATTGCTGCAATAGTATCCATTGCTTTGGCATTGCCTATCTTTTGGTTACTCGGATTATATCGAACTATCTTTAGATATTCAGGTTTAAGCATAATGTTTTCAGTATCCATTGCTTTATTAGTTTATGGATTTTTATACTTTTCAGTTTTTGGAGTTTATGGGTTAAAAGGTATTCCAAGATCCATAGGTATCCTTCAGCCTATGTTATTATTTTTTGCAGTTGTAAGCTCAAGATTATTGGTCAAATATTTATTAGGGGGTAATTATCTTCTTAAAAAAAAATCTCAGTTTTTAAAAAAAACATTAGTCTATGGAGCTGGTAGCGCTGGTCGACAGTTAGTGTCTGCCTTAGCAAATAGTAATGAATTAAAGGTAGCTGGGTTTTTAGATGATGATGACCGACTTCATGGTCAGGTTTTACAAGGTTACGAGATCTACTCACCTTTAAAAATTTCTGATTTAATAAAATCAAAAGAAGCACAATTAGTTTTAATTGCACTCCCATCTATCTCTAGATCTAGACGAAATGAGATCTTAAAGAATTTAAGTAATTACTCATTGCAAGTGCAAACTTTGCCAACGTTTGGAGATATTATTCAAGGAAGAGTAAGTTTATCCGATATTAAAGATTTAGATGTAGATGATATTTTAAACCGCGATCAGGTTTTACCAAATACCGGATTATTAAATAAAAATATAACCTCAAAAGTTGTATTAGTGACAGGGGCAGGCGGTTCCATTGGCTCTGAATTAGCTCGTCAAATTATAAAATTAAATCCTCAAAAATTATTGCTTTTAGAACTAAATGAATTTGCTCTTTATAAAATTTATGAAGAGTTAAATATTGCAAATAAAAATTTAAAGATTATTCCGCTTCTTGTCAATGTCCAAGATCAAACTAGAGTAAATGAAATATTTAAAACTTTCAAAGTCGATACTGTTTATCATGCAGCAGCTTATAAACATGTGCCGCTGGTTGAGGAAAATATTTCAGAAAGTGTTAAAAATAATGTTTTTGCAACTTTAGCCGTTGCAAAAGCAGCGTTATCTTACTCAGTTGAAAATTTTGTACTCATTTCAAGTGATAAAGCGGTAAGACCAACAAATATTATGGGAGCATCTAAACGACTCGCTGAACTTTGTGTGCAAGGGCTTTATAAAAATGAAAAAAATAATAGGACCAAAATGTCTATCGTTCGCTTTGGTAACGTTCTAGAATCATCAGGTTCAGTTATTCCAAAATTTAAAAAACAAATAAAAGATGGCGGACCTATTACTCTAACTCATCCCGATGTTACACGTTATTTTATGACTCTTACCGAGGCTTCTCAACTTGTAATACAATCTGGAGCCTTGAGCGAAAATTGTGATGTATTTGTTCTTGATATGGGTGATAGTATAAAAATTAAAGATCTAATTTATCGAATTGTAAAACTTTCAGGTCTTTCAGTTAAAGATGAAAATAATAAAGAGGGAGATATTGAAATTAAAATTATTGGACTTCGACCAGGTGAGAAATTATATGAGGAATTATTATTAGGGGATAATCCTCAAAAAACTCAACATCCTAAAATTCAAAAAGCGCAAGATCCCTCCATTCCTTTTAATCAGCTGGAGGTTGATTTAAATAATTTAAAAACTTTATTAGATCATAATAAAGTATTTGAGATAAAAGAGTTGCTTGCTAAGATTGTAAAAACTTACCGGTCTAATTCTGCAATTGTTGATCATGTTTATCTAGAGCAAAGCAAATTTGATAAAAGTTCATTTGTTTCTGTGGATGAAGAAAACAAAGTTGTTAAGATTAAAAATAATTAAAATTAGCTTAATTGGTTGCGGGGCTTGGATTTGAACCAAGGACCTTCAGGTTATGAGCCTGACGAGCTACCAGACTGCTCCACCCCGCGATAAAGTTTTTTTAGTTATAACATTATATTTTAAATTATCTACTTTTGTGAAGTTTAGGTGGTGATTTTGAAATATTTAAGATATTTACAAAAGAATACTATTTATGTACAAAACCTTGCCTGGTGATTATTGCAAAGGAGTAACACCCGATCCCATTCCGAACTCGGCAGTTAAGCCCTTTAGCGCCAATGGTACTTTGTCTTAAGGCACGGAAGAGTAGGTCGTTGCCAGGCTTTATATAAATCCTTCTTAAATTTTAATGAGAAATATATTAGTGGTTACTGGTGGAGCTGGGTTTATAGGCTCTAACTTAATAACTGAGCTTTTAAAATTTAAAAAATTTCGCATTTTAAGTATTGATAATTACTCCTCAGGTTTCATTAAAAATCATATCAAGAATAAACGAGTTAAGTATTTAAAGGGTAGCACCAAACATATTGAAAATTTGTTGAGAAGTTATAGTGGCAAAATACATAGTATTTTTCATTTTGGAGAATTTGCAAGAATTTATCAAAGCTTTAAAAAAATTAATGAGTGCTTTAGTTCAAATATTGAGGGAAGCTCAAGTGTATTTAACTTTGCATTAAAAAATAAAATTAGACTAGTTTATTCTGCAACTTCTGCAAGTTTAGGAAATAAAGGGAAGGACATGAATTTATCACCTTATGCTTTTTCAAAGGCGAAGAATTTAGAATTATTAGAGAATTTAAAGAAGTGGTTTAATTTTAGATATGAGGTGATTTATTTCTACAATGTTTACGGAAACAGACAAATTTGCAAAGGAGATATGGCAACAGTTGTTGGAATATTTGAAGATTGTTTTAGGTTAGGTAAAAAATTACCAGTGGTAAGACCTGGAACACAGGAAAGAAGATTTACTCATGTATTTGATACCGTCAAAGCTTGTATTTTTGCTTGGAGAAAAAATAAAAGTAAACATTATTCTATTGCAAGCAAACAATCCCATAGCATTATTGAACTTGCTAAGATGTTTAAAAGTAAGATTAGGTATTTACCAAAGAGAGAAGGGGAAAGATTTGCATCTGCTTTAACAAAGATGAATTTGAATAATAAGATTATAAGATTAAGCGCTAAAATTAGGTTAGGGGATTATATTAAGAATTTTTTAATGAATAATTGTTAACTTTTCTTTACAAAGTGTTGTTTAATATATATTTAGGGTCGTTATGAAAGTTGTTAGCTCATTAAAATCTCTTAAAAAAAGAGATATCAATTGTAAAGTGGTGCGAAGAAGAGGAAAACTTTAGGTCATTAATAAAAAAAACCCAAAATTTAAAGCTCGACAAGGTTAATTTATGGATATAGATCCACAAAGAAAAACTTAGTCTAATTTTATAAAATTAACTACCTATAGTTCTGTTGCAATAGTAGCGGTGTTAGCGTTGATGGCAATTTTTTTGCTTTAGGCTTTTCAAAAAATATAATAGTTATATTTATTTTTTTGACTAAAAAATTTCTAGACTACGTTATAGAATATTATTTTTTTTAATTATTAATATTAAATTACTTTTAAAACCAAAAACTTTAATATTATCTATTATATAATTTTTAATTCTAACAATTTTACAGATTTTTTTTAGGTCACTTGAATTCAATAAATTTAAATTTTTTTCTTTTGATAAAAAATTATGTCCAACCATTCTTAAAATTAGTCGATGTATTTTTTTTGGCAACCAATGAATGATTGGAATTGCAGTATGAAGATCGAGAAAAAAATTTCTATTAGGAGTTGTTATAAAAATATATTTTTTACTTATACGTATAGCTTCTTTGACAAATTTTATTTGATTATTGAAATTTCCAACATGTTCAATTGTTGCATTGCTATATACCACATCAAATCTATTATCTCTAAATTTTGTTCTTTTGCCATCGCCTTTAATAGTGTTTATCTGTGGAAATTTTTTTTTTATAGTAGAAAGATTCTGATTACTTAAGCATGTTATAGATCTTTTATAAGGATATTTTTTTACTAGATAATTTTCGTGATCTAAATCAACATTCGTAGTTCCAATGTCAATTAATGTTGTTTTATTATCAAATGGTATATGTTTTAAAAATTTAAGATAAATATTATTTCTATATTTTTCTAACAACTTAAAAATATATAAGCTATGATAATTGTGATAAGATTTTCTTAACATTTATATAAAGAAGTGTTATTGATAATTTTTCTTGATACTGTTTAATCCAAAAATATAATTTACCCTTTTCTTTTGCAAGTTTAATGGAAAAATCCCAAGTAAATTTTTGATACCGATTTTAAAAAAGTTTAATATATGTAATAATTGTTTTATTATTTTTCAAAGTTTTTACTAGATGCCTATCAACAAAACCCTCAACATCTGCGATTAACATTCTTTTATTCATACTTAGTTTTCAAGATGCTTAATTGAAATTATTTTTTTTGTTAATTTATTATTAGCATTTTTTATTTCATTAAAAAAGTTCCACGCTAATATAATTAAGCAATCAACTTTTTTAATTTTTTTTAGCGAATAAATTTTTAAATTAGTTCCAGGAATATATTTATTATGTTTAAGATTATTATCTTCAATGATACCATTAAAATAATTTGCAATATTAAAATAATTTAAAGCAATAGTTGCTTTTGCAGGGGCTCCAAACCCGTAAATTTTGTTATATTTTTTTTTAAGATTTTTCATATTTTTTATTGTATTATTTTTTATATTTTCGATTTGATTTTTAAATTTTTCAAATATATTAAAATTAAATATTCCAATATTTTTCTCTTCTAATAAAATCTCTTTTACTTTTTTGTTTACTTTAATTTTTTTTTTATTTTTTTTTATAAATACTCTTAGAGAACCGCCATGTGTTTTTATTTTTTCAACTTCAACAATTACAAAATTGAAATTTTCAAAATATTTTTTTAAACTATGTAGGCACCAATAATTTACATGTTCATGATAAATGTTATCAAATGTGCAGTCTAATAGAGTATTAATTAAATACTGTACTTCTATTATAAAAGTTCCATTTTGTTTTAGAATTTTTTTAACATTATTGACTATCACATCAATATCGTCTGAATGTGCAAAAACATTAGAGGCTAAAATTAGATCCGCTTTGTAGTTTATTTTTTTTGTAATTTTATTGTCGAAAAAACTATTTATAGTTTTAATTTTATTTTTATTCGCTAATTTTGCTAGATTAGTTGCTGGCTCTATGCCTACAACATTTTTAAATCCAAGGTTTAAAAAAGGTTTTAATGCTATACCATCATTACTTCCTATATCAATAATTCTAGATTTTTTTTTTAAATTTAATTTTTTAATATATTTCTTAGCAGCATCTACAAAATGTTCTTCAAATTTTTTTGATATAGATGATGTGTATAAATAATTAGAAAATAATTTTTCTGGATTTACAACGTAAGATAATTGACAGTTAGAGCATTTTTCACAATAGTTTAATTCTAGTGGATATTTTTTAGTATCCTTATTAAATCTTTTCTCAAGATTATTTGCCAAGGGCATCAAACCAAATGATACAACTCTTTTTAAATATAGATATTTACATACTCTGCATTCAAATTTATAACCATTGAGTAGTTCATTCTTAAAATTCTCATTAACTAAAACATGTGGTATTGTATGTGTAATCCCATAATTTTCATGTTCTCTTTCTCCTCTAACTAGATTTAAAAAAGTCGAGTCCTTAGAAAATACCATTGCATGTGCAACATTAGGTTTTGTTACGGTAATATCTCCTTTGTTTACTGCATGAGTTATTATTTTATTATCTTTTGATAATAAATCCTTATACACGCTAATAAATTGGCCTTCGATAACTAAACATTTTTGTTCTTGTATGGGATGATAATGATTAGCTCGAACTGTTTTTTTTTTTGACGTTATCAACCCTATTAAATTAACAGGTTCTGTCAATTCATAATTACTAATCTTTCCTCTTGAGTCCACAAACTCTTTTTCACCTTGTTTTAGGTATTCTAAATCTACAATTTTTTTTTTATTTTTCCAACTAACAATCATTTCTTTTAGTGACTCATCTAAATTATAAAGAAATTTAAAACCGTTTTTTTTAATTTTTTTATTGCTAAGTGTATAACCTAAGTTTGGTATTTCATCATTTGTTTCTACAATTTTAATCTTCGGATTAATTTTTTTACATCTATACGCAATGTCTTTGATGGAGACATTTTCATTTACAATATTAAATATTTGATTATTTATATTTTTTTGCTCTTCTATAAACTTAAAACATCTTGCAACATCAGCTAAAGAAACCAAACTTTTTAGCTGAATGCCTTTTCCAAATAGCTTTATTGTCCCATTTTTAGAAGTTATTTTAGAAAATAAATTTGGAACAATTTGAATTCTTGTCGAGTCATTTGAAAAACCATATACTGAGGAAAGTCTAAGGATGACATAATTTACACCGCTACTAATAATATCATCTTCATTTCGTGATTTACTAATAGAATATGTTAAAATTGGACATTTCTTTCTATTTTCATCAATATTTTTTTCAGTTTTAGTTAAACCATCGAAAACAACATGGGATGATGGAAAAATAATTTTAGCATTAGAATTCATCAACTTCAAAATATTATTAGTTCCTTCAATAGCAGTTTTTTTTATTAACTTATCCCTTTCAAGATTTATGTCTGATTTTGTGTATGCAACATTTGTAATACCCGCTAAGTGATGAATCACATCTGCATCAGAAACATATTTTTTTATAAAATTAAAGTCGAGTATGTCACCTTAATAAAAATCAATATTCCATTTAGTAAGTTGAAAAACTCTTTCAGAATGAAAATTCTTATCAATAATAATAATTTTATGATACCAACTGACGCCAGAATAAATTTTTGCAATCTCTGAGCCTAAATAGCCAAGACCACCAGTAATTAAAATTTTTTTTTCATCTATAATTAAAATTTTGATATTATGATTTGATATATAACTAAAAAGATATGGTAAAATCTTATTTTTTTCCCATCAGAGATTTCTCTGCCGGAATAATTTATAGGTATTTCGAATTTTTTTTTGGTTGTTTTAATTAATATTCCTAAAATTTCAGCTTGTTGCTCAAAGCCATTAGATTTAAGTTTTGAAACATCCAAAAATTTTTTTTTGAATGATAAGTAGCAAGCATAAATATCTGTAAATGTGCAGTTGTGAATTATGTTGAAAGATAAAGTTATAATTTTATTTCCTAGATAATTTAAAAAATTATGTGATCTAGTATAATCTCTGTATCTAAATCTAGAACCGATAATTAAATCTGGATCAATTTTATCATATAAATCACAAAAATAATTCAAATCATTAGGATCATATTCTAAATCAGCATCTTGGAAAATTATATACTCTCCACTTGCGATTTTTAATCCCTCTTTTATAGCAAATCCTTTTCCAGAGTTTTTTTTAAAATTTAAAATTCTTGAGTATAAATTTTTGTTTTGTTCTAAAAGTTTAGTTGTATTATCAGTTGAACCATCATTTACTACTATAACTTCATACTCAAAGTGATTTTTTTTTGTATTTATAATTTTTTTTAAAATTTGGATTATAGTTTTTTCCTCATTATAGACTGCTATTATAATAGATAGTTTTTTATTCATTTAGTTTATAGTTTATTAAAAAGTATATATAAATTTTATTTTTTGATTTTTTTTAAGCATAATTATATAAATTTTTCATAAAAAATATTAGTTATAATACTTTTAATATAGGTAATAAGCTTTACTTATTTTCGATACATTTAAAAATATATTTTTGCGTGGAATAATAACAAATGTAAACATTATTCCATTGCAAGTATTCAATCTTATAGCATTATTGAGCTTGCAAAGATGTTTAAAAGTCAGATTAGGTATTTACCAAAAAGAGAAGGCGAACGGTTTGCTTCAGCTTTAACGAAGATGAATTTGAATAATAAGATAATAAGATTAAGAGCTAAAATTAAGTTAGGGGATTATATTAAGAATTTTTTAATGAATAATCATTAACTTTTCTTTACAAAGTGTTGTTTAGTATATATTTAGGGTCGTTATGAAAGTTGTTAGCTCGTTAAAATCTCTTAAAAAAAGAGATATCAATTGTAAAGTGGTTCGAAGACGGGGAAAACTTTACGTTATTAATAAAAAAAACCCAAAATTTAAAGCGCGACAAGGTTAATTCATGGATATTGATACACAAAGAAAAACTTGGTCTAATTTTATGAAGTTAACTACTTATACTTCTGTAGCGATAGTAGTGGTGTTAGCGTTGATGGCTATTTTTTTGCTTTAAAATTCTATTTGAACTTTTAGTTTTAGTAGCGAGCTTTAAGTTTTTTAAATTTTTTGACCCTTCTTGTATTTTCGTCTTTTTCTCGTTTCTTTCGCTCAGATGGTTTTTCAAAGTGACTTTTGATTTTAAGTAAGCGAAATACTCCTTCTCTTTGTAATTTTTTTTTAAGAGCCCGAAGAGCTTGCTCTAGATTGTCATTTTTAACTTCAATTTTAATATTTGCTTACCTCCAAAAAGTGTGCTGAATTAACATTTTGGTGTTATATTGTCTATATTTTTATGAAGCTTTTCAAACATAGACCAAAAGAGGGTTATCAAACAAAACCAAGTATAATTAATAGAAGAAAAGCAATTTTAACAACGGTTAAATATACTTTTTTTGGTTTAATTGGTCTAAGACTTTTATGGCTACAAGTATTTCAAAAAAATAAATATTCAGTTTTATCCGATCGCAATCGGTTTAAAGAATGGAAGATTGCAGCAGAACGAGGATTAATTTTAGATCGGTTTAATAATAAGATTGCTGAAAACCGTCAGCTTTATAGAATTGCACTTATTAAAGGAGATGTAACTGATCTTGATTTTGTCTTAAGCACACTTAATAAATTTTTAAGATTAGATATTGATATAATTGAAAAAACTAGAAATGATTTTACTAAACTTAGAAAATTTCAACCTTATGTAATAGGTAAAAATTTAACTTGGTCAGAATTTTCGAAAATAAATAGTAATTTATTTATTCTAAATGGGGTGCAGCCCTTTATTTCAATGGAACGCCATTATAATTATCCTTACGAATTTGCGCATGTTTTAGGTTATGTGGGAGCTCCTAATGAAAATGATTTACAAAACCAAAAGGATGATTTGTTTAGAACACCTGGCATTAAAATTGGAAAACTTGGAATTGAGAAAATATTAAATAGAGAATTAATTGGTACACCTGGTTTTACTCGCTTTGAAGTTAATGCTGCAGGGCGAGCTGTTAGAACTGTAGAATTTGTAGATGGAGTAAGTGGAAATCCCTTAAAAACTTCCCTTGATTTAGAACTACAAAAATTAACATACCAAAAACTTAGAGGAATTGCGGGATCTGCAGTTGCAATGGATATAAAAACAGGGCAAGTTTTAGCCTGCGTTTCAACCCCATCCTTTGATACTAACAAATTTGCATTTGGCATCACTCAACCAGAATTTAATGAGTTGTTAAAAAATGAAAGAAAACCATTGGTGAATAAATTTTTGTCAGGTCAGTATTCACCAGGTTCCGTAATAAAGCCCATCATAGCATTATCTGCCTTAGAGAATAAAATTGTTGATCAAGATTATACTCATTTTTGTGGTGGAAAAATCGAGTTATATGGACAAGAATTTTATTGCTGGAAAGATGGAGGTCATGGAAAAGTAAATTTAAGAGATGCAATTAAAAAATCCTGCGATATTTATATTTATGAGATTGCAAGGTTACTCGGAGTTGATCGTATAGCAGAGACAATTAGAAAATTTAACTTTGGTCAGTTTACTTTTAAAGAGTTTGATGAAGAGAAAAAAGGGTTAGTTCCTGATACAAAATGGAAAAAAAATGTAGTTGGTAAACCCTGGTTATTGGGTGAGACTTTAATTACAGGAATTGGACAGGGTTATATTTTAGCAACTCCTATGCAAATTTGCAAATCAATGGCACAATTTGCAAATGGAGGTTATGAGGTTAATCCAACTTTTTATTTGGATGAAAAATCAAAATTAACTCGAATGGATTTTGAAAATGAAAATATAAAAATAATTAATGACTCTTTAGTTGCTGCAACTAATGAACCTGGCGGAACTGCTTATGGTTCAAGATTAACTGGAAAACTAAAGTTTGCTGGTAAAACTGGCACCTCTCAAGTTACAAAATTAAATATTAAAGATAGAGAGGATAATGCAAATCCTAATTTAAGAGAATACAAATATAGAGATCATTCTTTGTTTGCAGGTTACGGTCCAGTAGAAGAACCTAAATACGCAGTCGCAGTTGTAGCAGAACACTCCGGTCCAGGCTCAAGAGTTGCGGCCCCTATTGCAAGTAGTATGTTTGATTTTTTATTTAAAAAAAGAATATCCGATGCCTGAGGTTATAAAAATTTCAAAAATTTTTTTACTCATTGAAAAATTTCAAAAATTAGACCGTGGTCTAATTATTATGATTTTACTATTAGGATTTATTAGTATTTTATCCCTTTATTCAATTGATAAAGGACAAGGGAGTATTTATTTAAAACATTTAATAAGATTTGTATTTGCGTTTTTAATTTTAATAATAGTTGCTTTTAAGCATATAAGTTTTTGGCATCGCTATGCGTATCATTTATATTTTTTAATATTGTTTCTTTTAATCATTTTAAAATTTGTAGGGGTGACTGCTAAAGGAGCACAGCGTTGGTTAGATTTTGGTTTTTTTCATGTACAACCCTCAGAAATTGCAAAACTTGCAATTATTTTAGTGCTTGCTAAATTTTATAATGCTGTGAAGGTTGAAAATACCAACAAGTTATTTTCACTACTTGTGGCTGCTATTTTGATTTTAATTCCATTTTTATTAGTATTAAGACAGCCTGACCTAGGAACAGCGGTACTTATTCTTGGTGCTGCATTGGGAACTTTATGGATTGTTGGGTTAGATAGAAAGATTTTTATATCTGGTTTTATAGTTGTGCTTTTATGCCTTCCTTTTATTTTTGCAAATTTAAAACCATACCAAAAACAACGAGTAGTTAATTTTTTTAATACTGAAAGAGATCCATTGGGAGCAAATTACCAAGTTATTCAATCTAAAATTGGTATAGGATCGGGTGGTATATTTGGTAAAGGTTATATGAAGGGCTCACAAAGCTCTTTAGACTTTGTTCCAGAAAACCATACTGATTTTGTTTTTTCTCATTTTTCAGAGGAATTTGGTCTAGTTGGATCTTTGTTATTATTGTGGTTATTTTTTTCAATTATTAAAAAAATAACTATAATTGGTGATCAAAGTAAAAATAATTTTTCAAAAATATTTTGTTATGCTTTTGCCTTTAACTTTTTTTTATACATTGCAATTAATCTTGGAATGGTTACAGGGTTGCTGCCAGTCGTAGGAGTGCCTTTGCCTATTTTATCTTATGGAGGCACTGCAATGCTGACAAATATGATTGGATTTGGAATAGTTTTGAGTGCAAAATTATATAACGAAGATTTTATTTAAAATTTTATGGAGTTTTATATAGCAAAAGTTGCTAATTATTTATTAGAACCCTTATATATTTTATCATTTCTTTTATTAATTTTAATTTTTCTTCTTCTTTTTACAAATTTTAAAAAACTAACTATTTTTTTTGCAAAGTTTTTATTAATCTTATTTTTATTTTTTGGTTACACTCCTTTAAGTAATTTTTTACTAAATAAAATTGAAGATTTTATAAAACCGTCTAAATATCCAGTTCAACAATTAACAGGCGTTATTATATTAGGAGGGTCTTTTGACCTTGAATTAGAGTCAAAAGAAAGAAATGAAGTTTTATTAAATTCTTCT
>Ga0194118_10002770_pt1 | contig 21562 bp, 5 predicted proteins | sample TA2MahsurfametaG_2_FD_148662 | JGI IMG/M metagenome (GOLD analysis project Ga0194118, IMG submission 148662) | Freshwater microbial communities from Lake Tanganyika, Tanzania - TA2015013 Mahale N5 surface | ecosystem: Environmental > Aquatic > Freshwater > Lake | place: Tanzania: Lake Tanganyika...
AAATGTTGGTAAATCCGCTATGGGCATTTCCATCAAAGGTCACGCGCAAATTCCCTCCAAGGGTACGGATTTGGATGTCTTTTTGTTGGGTGAGGGCCCCGCAAACGAGTGCAGCAGCTGTGACTCCCGTGCCACAGGAAAGGGTTTCATTTTCTACCCCACGCTCAAAGGTGCGGACGAAAATTTCGGCATCACCTAGTCGCTGCACGAAGTTGACATTGCTCCCTCCAGGGGCATAACAAGGGTCATGACGGAGGAGTTGGCCTTGTTCAAAGACAGGATAATCTTCCAATTGCTCCACCCAACGCACGTGGTGAGGGGATCCAGTGTGTACAAATGCATCTCCTAGGTTTTCTTTGATTTCGGGCACATCCCCCATCTTGAGCGCCACTAGTCCATCGGCGATGCTCGCCTCATGGGAGCCATCGATGGCAAGAAATCGAGTGTGTTGCGCTATGATTCCGAGAAAAGCTGCGAAGGCCACGGCGCAGCGCGCCCCATTGCCACAGAAGCTTTGGCTGCCGTCGGCATTGAAATAGATGACTTCAAAGTCGTAGTCCGCATGGGAGCGAATCAAAATCAGCCCATCGGCGCCAATCCCAAACTTTCGGTGGCAGAGTGCCTGTACCAAGTTGATGTTGGCTAGGTCCCAGTTGACAGCCCGATCATCCAGCATCACGAAGTCATTGCCCGTGCCTTGGTACTTGAAAAATTGCATGTCCTGGGGTAGGGCCATTTGTTGTATGGGTTTGGAAGAAATTATCCAGAATGAATTGCAAACTTACGGAATTGTTGGGAAAGGAAAGTCCTTACTTTTATAATAGGAAAATGCGCTTATCCAAGCAAAAATTCTCAAAATAGTGTAGTTTCGTGTATCTAAATCAAGAGCCATGAAGACGAATCCAAGCCATCCCAGCAGAAGAACTTTTCTCGCCAATTCCGCAAAAGCAGGGCTGACGGTAGGCCTACTAGGAAGCGGCATTTCCGACCTTTTTGGACAGGAAAGCCTACCCGCATTCACTACGGGATTTACCCAGCAGCCCTTGGCTTATGGGTATGCTGCCCTGGAGCCGCATATTGATGCGCGGACCATGGAGATTCACTACACAAAGCATGCGGCCGCTTATGCGAGCAACCTGCGGGATGCAGCCAAGGAAGAAGGTGTGGATACTTCCCAGCCTTTGGAGCAGGTATTGGCCTCCATCTCCAAGTATTCCACCAAGATGCGGAACAACGGGGGAGGGCATTACAACCACGAGCTTTTCTGGAGCATTCTTCAGCCCATGGGCGGAACTACCCCTCAAGGGGCCTTATTGGCCTCTTTACAAGCGTCATTTGGAAGTTACGAGGCCTTTGTAAGCCAGTTTGAAACTGCTGCCAAAACCCGGTTTGGCTCGGGCTGGGCCTGGCTACTCGTGGATGCCAGTGGCAAACTTGTGGTGAGCTCCACCCCCAACCAGGACAATCCACTCATGGACATTGCCGAGGTGAAGGGAACTCCCATTTTGGGCTTGGATGTGTGGGAACATGCCTACTACTTGCACTACCAAAATCGCCGAGCCGATTACGTCACTGCCTTTTGGCAAGTGGTCAATTGGAATGCTGTAGCGGCCCGATTTGCGGCAACAAAGTCCTAATTTGTTGAATTTTCTTTCTTCTATTTCCCATTAGTTAATCTCCTTTTCCATGCAAGATCCCAAGTCCCTGAGTTCCGTTGCCCTCTTTCACGAGACCTTCAAGCACCCTATTTTACCTCAGCCTACCATTCCTTCCGAAACCCGCTGTGCCTTGCGTGTGTCCCTGCTCGCCGAGGAGTTGAAGGAGCTGGAGGAGGCCATTGAAAACAAGGACTTGGTGGAGATTGCAGACGCACTGTGCGACTTGCAGTACGTGCTCTCCGGTGCGATTTTGGAGTTTGGTTTGGGAGAAAAGTTCAAGGCACTTTTTGACGAGGTGCAGCGCTCCAACATGAGCAAGGCCTGCAAGAGCGAGGACGAAGCCAAAGCTACCGTGGCCCATTACGAAGCCAAAGGCACGCCTTGTTTTTATGAAAAAGAAGGGGATTTGTATTTGGTCTTCCGAGAAGGGGACCACAAGACCTTGAAGTCGGTGGGGTATTCGCCTGCTGACCTGAAGTCTATTTTGGAATAGGCGGAAGTTTCAAGTATAAAGGTACGTTTTGTACGAAGTACCAAGTACAAGGTACAAAGATCCTTTAGGAGCAGGATTCTGGTCCTAATTTGAATCCCTACTTGGCCTACCTGCCGCGGCCTACCTACCGTAGTCAGGCGGGTACTTAATACAATGTACATTACATCGAAATTCTCCACTCAGCGTTCAGCGTTCGACATTGGAATGTACGTCCACTCACTTTTTTTAAACCACAAAGACACCTAGAAAAGATCCTAGATGTCTTTGTGGGTTTTTATTTTCTGGAAACAAGGTCTATTTCTACCTTGTTTCCATTGTATTTCTACTGTTTACTATTTCCTCATCACATTCAACACTCCTCTTCTCGTCTCTCCCGTCTCGGCTACTTCCAGGGTCCAGTAGTAGGTGCCAATGGACAATTCCTTGCCCCGATAGGTCCCATCCCAGCGTTGCGTTGGATCCTCAGTATAGAATACACGCACTCCCCCTCGATCGAATACCTGCAACTTGGTACCCGAATAGAATCGAGCCCCTTCAATGCCCCAGGTATCATTGATTCGGTCTCCATTGGGTGAGAAGGTGTTGGCGATCTCTAGGGAACCGATTGATGGACGGGATCTGCGGATTTCGAAGAATTTGTCCAGCGTATTGCCATCACGGTCGGTCACACGCACGAGGATACTGAAGGTGGTTTTCCCTGCTGCCAAGTCCGAACTGCTCCAGAATAGGATGTTATCCTTGATCTCAAAATAGCGATTGTCGTAGCCTGGGCCATTCAAACTCACCACATGCACCTTATCCACCGGATCATTCACCACAAAGGCGCCTACAGGAATAAAGTAGGTGCTGGTGCTGCCCACAAAACTGCTGTTGTTCAACGTGACGTCTAGCGGAGCAGCTTTAGGCAATACCACCACGCGCTCGAGTCCTTTCACTTGATATGGATTGAAGTAGCCCTTCGGTACCGTAATCGTCCCCTTGGCCAGGTAGGTTCCTCTTGCCAATGGGTTCACCCCGCTTAGGTCATCCCAAGTCACCTGTACAGAGACCAATTCGTTTCGACTGGTACGCAGCAGTACGCGATTGGACAACTTGAACGCATAGTCTTTCTCTCCCCAAAGAACCACCAGATCAGTAGGTGCTCCTTCTCGGAAAGAACGGTTTTGGATGTAGTCTGCTACCCCATCTCCATCGGAGTCTTTGAAGGAAGTGGCCACATTCGGGTTACTTCCTTCTCGTAGTTCTACCTGATCCGGTATCCCGTCCCCGTCGCTGTCTTTGTAGCTACTTGGGTCTTTTGGATCTGTACCATCCAAATACTCTTGGTAATCAGATACCCCATCCCCATCACTGTCTTTCTGGTCATCCAAGGAGTTGCTTGGATTGCCTTGTGCCAAACCTAATCGAGGGAATACCACGTTTTCGATGTAATCCGGTACCCCGCCCCCATCGCTGTCTTTGAAGCTTCGTGGGTTGGTCGGATCGGTACCCTGTTGCTTTTCCACAAAATCAGGTACCCCGTCTCCATCCGAATCTTTACCATCACTTGCATTGGTAGGGCTAGTGCCCTGCTGAACTTCTACAAAATCCGGCACCCCGTCCCCATCCGAATCCTTGAAGTCATTTGGATTGTTTGGATTGGTGCCTTGCTGCACTTCCACAAAGTCGGGTACTCCATCCCCATCCGAATCTTTGTAATCATTTGGATTAGTAGGATTGGTGCCTTCCCGAACTTCCACATAGTCCGGTACCCCGTCTCCATCCGAATCCTTGTAATCCCTTGGATCTCTAGGATCTGTGCCGTCCTGGTCTTCCACATGATCAGGTACCCCATCCCCATCCGTATCTACTTCCACAATGGTCAAGGTCCCCGTCAGGTAGGTAAAGGAATAGTTGGTGCTGCTCAAGCCAGAGACAGCTACCGCATAGGTGCCTGGATTTTGACCCGAAGCACGACTAAAGCTGAGCGTTCCAGAAAGTAGGGAAGCCGTTTGATTGGCCAAGAAGCCCGAATAGGTAACCGTAAAGGCGGGATCTGCTTGTCCGTAATTCTTGGAAGCATTCACTACCCGAACGGTAAGCGGCGCTTTTCCAATGGCAAAAGAAACCGTCTGTGTACCTGAATAGACCCCTAAGCCCGTAATGGTTACGGTTGCAGTTCCCGCATTGGTATTGCTGCTGTAGGCAAGGGAGTAATGGGTACCTAAGGTCAAGGTAGTGCTTCCGTCCTTCACCACTACTGTTGGGGTCAAGGCGGATCCGGTATAGGTTTGGCTAGCAATCGGTTCAATGGTCAACAAGGAGGCGATTCGCTGCACAATCTCAAAAGTTTGCGTCTTGGTTCCCGAATAATTACCCAAGCCAGTCACGGTTACGGTCGCAGTACCCACATTGACATTGTTGCTGTAGGCTAAGGAATAATCCGTGCCTAGCGTCAAGGTAGTGTTTCCATTTTTCACCACTACCGAAGGAGTCAAAGCGGCTCCGGTAAAGTTTTGGTCGGCAATCGCAGCGATCGTCAGCGTGCTGGCAGCCCTTGCTACGATGCTGAAGTTCTGCGTCTTGGTACCCGAATAATTGCCTATGCCCGTAATCGTAGCGGTGGCTGTACCCACGTTGGTATTGTTGGTGTAAGCTACCGTGTAATCTGTACCCAGGGTCAAGGCTGTGCTTCCATCCAACACCACGAGCGCAGGGGTCAAGGCAGACCCGGAATAGGTCTGGTTGGCAACCGCATTGATGGTACTGCCTGTAACCACGGATTTACGGGTGATGCTGAGCGTACCTGCTTGGTAATTGAGTTCATACAAGGCCGAGCTTAGTCCGGAAGCTGTAACAGGATAGTTGCCTACGTTTTCTCCAGCCGTTCTGGTAAAGCTAGCTTGTCCGCTGACTTGTGAAGTTCCATCTCCCAATACAAATCCAGAGTAGGTCACCGCAAAACTCGGGTCTGCTTGTCCAAAGACTTTGGTGGCGGCATCTACGGTCACCTGCAAGGTGCTTTTGCGTACCTGAAGGGATAGCGTGGCGGTCGTGCTGCCTCCCGAATTGGTGGCAGTTACCACATAGTTTGCTGCGGCAGCGACTGCCGTAGGTGTGCCTGTAAGTTCTCCTGTACTGGTATTGAAGGCCAATCCTGTGGGTAAAGCCGGAGCAATGCTGTAAGAAATGACTGTACCTCCACCGGAAGTAGGGGCCATGGCTTGGATGGCCGTGCCGCGAACAAAGGCATCCCGACTTGGGTAAGTCAAGGCGCTAGGTACCACATCATTGACTGTAAGCGAGAGCGCAAAGGTCGTGCTTCCACCTGAGTTGGTGGCCGTGATCGTAAAGGACGAGGCTGCCATCAAGGCAGTAGGAGTACCCGATAGGACCCCTGTGGATGGGTCCAATACCAATCCTTGCGGCAAGCTTGGAGCAATGCTGTACTGGGTAACTGCACCTCCGCTTACGGAAGGGGATAAACTTGCAATGGCCGTTCCTTTGGTGAAGGTCGTCGCCCCAGTGTAGGACAAGGTGCTAGGCGGCACATCGTTGACTCCAAAGTTCAACGCAAATTCTCCTTCTCCCGAAAAATTGTAAGCCACCACGCGGTAAACCTGGGCTGCACTCAAGACTGTTGGGGTCCCTGAAATCACGCCCGTGGTCTCATCGAAGCTTAGGCCAGTAGGTAATGCTGGATCAATGGTATACGAATTCGCCGCTCCCCCCGTATTCGTTGGGGTAAGCGGAGTCATGGCCTGTCCTTTGGTCACCCGGGCAGGGCTGGTGTATGCAATCACCGGAGGGGAATCGTTGGAGAGAAACTCTAAGGTGGCATCCACCGATCCGGAGACATTTTGTCCACGAATAGTGAAGCTAGTCAAGACAAAGACACCTGTCGGAGCACCGGAAATCACCCCAGTTTGCGCATTGAGTGTCAAGCCGGCTGGCAAAGGTGTCCCTACTACCGTAAACTGACTGATTTGTCCTCCGCTAGCAATTGGACTCAACGGAGCTATTGCCACATTTTTGGAAAGTACATTGGGAGTAGGGTAGCTCAAACTTGCAGGAGCAATGTCATTCACGGTAAGGTTGAGCGTAAAGCTGGCCTCTCCACCCGAATTGATCGCTTTTATCGTGTAATTGCTCGCTGCGGATATCACCAAAGGCGTACCGGATATTTCTCCTGTAAGCGTATTGAAGGTAAGTCCCACAGGTAAGGCTGGGGTTATCGTGTAGGAAACCACTGCTCCACCACCGCCTAGGGTAGGAAATGCGGCTGTACTGACTTGGTCCTTGATCAATACCCGTGGACTGGTATAGCTCAAGTTGGTCGGTGCAAAATCAATCACTGAGAGCTGCACAGGAGTCTGCGCAGGACCCCCCAAATTGGAGCCAGTCACTTGGTAAGTCTGTAATTCGGCAAGTACCGTAGGCGTTCCTTGAATCACGCCCGTTTGGGCATTGAGCGCTAAGCCTGCTGGCAAAGGTGGCCATACGCTGTATTGGGTCACGGCCCCTGCGGTAGAGGTAGGGGTCAGCGGCGTAATGCTCGTTCCCACCCTTAAGTTGAGCGCATCCGAGTAGTCAATGGCTGGGACCGGAGGCAAGTTCACTTGAAGCGTGGCCTCCGTCATCGCCGCCTTGTGCGTAGCGGTCTCCTTTTGCAGCGCATAGATTTTGGTGGTGCCATTGGTCTTCAGCGTAATCGTGTTGCCCGAAATGCTGGCAATACGGTCATCTCCCAATACGTATTGAATGGTAGCAGCACTTTGGGTACTTGGGGCCGTAATTGTGAAGGCCGCATCGGTCACCAACTTGGTCACGTTGGCCAAACCGGTGAGCTGGGCGGACAACTTGTACGGATCTCCCACAATCAAGAGGGTGACCGCCTTGCCTGCATTGTAGGTAGCTGATTCCTCTTGCGCTGCAGTAAGAACAGTCACTCCATTGCCCACCAAGGTGACTGTGCGGTTGGAAATCGTCGCCACTTGAGGGTTGCTGGAATAGTAGGTAATGGCTCCTGTGCTGTTGCTAGTTGCCGGCGCCACAGTAAAGGACCCGTCATCCAGGGTTTTATTCAAGGAACTGATCCAGGTGAGGGTGGGATCGGGCTTATTCGGATCTTTTACGAGCAAGAGCGCTTTGGCCGAAGCTTGTAGGTACAAGCCGCTGGCCGCTTGGGTAGCGGTGATCTCCGCAATCCCTTTGCCTTGGATAGACAGCGTACTTCCCGAGATGCTACCCACCGCCGCATTGCTGGACTGGTAGGTAATAGCTCCTTGGCTCAGAGAGGTAGCGGATAGGGTACGGTTGGCGTCTCCCAAAGCCCCCACCAAGTCTGGGAATTCGAGGATGGGGTAATCCCGCACCGTAATCGTAGGCGTACGCGTAGCCGACAAGTAATCCACCGTGCTCACCTGGGAAATGGTCAAGGTGGTGGTGCCTATCGCTTGGAAGGAAATTTTATTGGAAGCATAATTTGCCACCCCATTGTTAGCAGGAGTAGAAATGGTAATCGCTCCGTTTGATCGGGAGAATGGGGTCGCAAAATTGAGCTCTCGGTCCGAAAGGCGGACTTCGATGTTTCCTACAGTCGCCAATTCTGGATTTTGCGGCGTAGAGAAGCCCACCGAGAAGCCCGCAAGGCTAGCCGTCCCCCCTAGGGTAGTTACGGTAACAGATCCTGGGGCAGCGCCAGCTGGAACAAAAGCATTGATGCTCGTTGTGCTGATGACTTGATAGGAGGTGACGGCAACTCCGCCAATGGTCACCCCCGTCACCGAGGTAAAGTTGGTACCCGTGATCGTCACCCGATTTCCTACTTGTTCACGAACAGGGCTGAAGGAGCTGATGGTCGGTGCAGGAAGGAAGGTAAAGGCTACCGATTGGGTCGTAGCGCCTCCCGGTGTGGTGACCACCACATTGCCTGTAGTACCCGCTCCCACTACCGCGGTGATCTGGGTAGGGCTCACTTCCGTAAAGGAGCTGACGGCCGTTCCCCCCAGCGTCACGGCAGTAGCTCCCGTAAAGCCTGAACCGGTAATGGTTACGGTCTGACCTGTACCCGTCGTGCTAGGTGAGATACTGCTTACTTTTGGAACTGCGTTTTTGATGATAAAGAATCGATCCGCCGTGCTCAATAGTCCTTTCAAACCGCGAACAGTGAGCTGGTTGCTTCCGATCTCCAAACTTGCATAGTCTGTATTTGGAACCAATTCGGTCCAAGGCCCTGTAGCCGAGGTCGCTTGAAACACCATTGGGATGGACAGGTTGCCTCCAACCAAGTCCGCGGCATCCCAGACAAAGGTGGCGTCTACATTCACCGTACCTGAAGTGGCAGCACTGCTTTTCTTGATGACCCAGGTTTTAGCTAGGTAATTGGTCGCAGCAGGATTACTTACCGCCTCGGAAACCCGTACAAAGAAGGCTTCATCGGTCCCTGTATTGCGGGTTAGCGTAACTGGAGAGTAGCGGGTATTTCCTATGGGGAAGGTCTTGGAGGTGCTGATGACCGTGGAACTGAGGTAGCCTGTGCCTTGCGTTTTCACAAAGGCAGTGCTTGAAGTTCCACTCCAGTTGGCAAGCGTGGCAGTATGCGCATTGAGCGTCAAGGAGTTCCCGTTGAAGTTCAGTTCCCCATTATTTGTCCAGGCTCCGGCCAACTCGTAACTGCTTCCGTTGGCTAAGGTAAAGAACTTACCCAAGTTAAAGTTAGGTGGCTGAGATCCACCCACTCCATTGCTAGAAGTGGTCCAATTGGAATTCGTTTGCAAGGCGGTGGTACCCGCCACCGTTGAGAAGTAGGAAACCGTTTCCAAGAATACCCGGCTTCTACTCTGCGAACTGACCGTGCAGCCGTTGGATTGGGTCGCGGTAAGTCGGAAATAGGTAGGCGTACTGTTGCTGTAATTGCTAATACTTAAGCTATTGGTGGTAGCACCAGAAACGGTACCCAAACCACCTACCGTTCCATTACTTAGGTTTACAAATGGCCCAGTTTCGCTGGTACTGGAGCTCCATTGGTAGGAGGTGATACTTTGGCCCGCAGAGGCCGTGGCCGTGGTGGATAGGCTCAAGGTAGTTCCCTGAAACACATAGATTTCCTGAGAAGGGAGTGCTTGGCGAATGTAGGGAACAGATTCGTAGCCCGAACTCAAGAAGGTAAGTTCTGAAAGACCGTAATACGCGCCCGTGGTTTGATCTTCCTTTCGAAGTCGGATATAGCGAGCGGTAATGGAATTCAAGGCCAAGGTGGCCCCATCCGCGGGAAGGGCAGGGATGCTCGCAATTTGGCGTGTCCAGTTGGTTCCATCGGTACTGGACTCGATGTATCCTCCTGTAAAATTCGGAGTTACGGTATTCGCCCCATCTTTTAATCCTGAAAAATTAGCAAGACGCACCCCATTTAAAGTAACGGAAGAACCAAAGTCGGCAACAAGTTGAGAGATTTTAATGGTGGCAGTGGAGGGTCCGTTTGAATTCCACTGAGCAGTTCCATTAACAGAACCATTTTGATTTGATGGAGAACTATCCAGGGCTGTATTTCCGGAAGTACTTGCTAATTTGTAATTCAATACTAACCCAGATTGACTTGAAACATCTACGGTTTGGTTCGTTGAAATTTCATTAGCTGTCCGTGCAGTATTCCAAATTCTAATATCCGAAAGTGAGCCTATAAATGGAAAATTCAGGTTGTTTCCAAACCTCCCAATATTCATGGTAACTCCAGAATTTGCGGAGGGGGAAACTGCCCCTCCACCTCCTGCTGCAACACCATTTATGTAAAAGGTTGTTGAACCATTAGAAACAGATACAGCAACATGAGTCCAAGTATCATTTGGAACTGTTGATGTAGATACGGCAACCCCTCCAGCAGTCTCTAAAATCAATTTTCTATCGGAAGTACTAAAACTATTTACATAAAATGCATAGCCTGCAGTATTTAGAGTTGGGATTTTCTTTCCAACAATCGTATTAATTGAGGATGCTCCTGAATTTATTTTTACCCAAGCTTCAAGTGTAAAATTTGTACTTCCCGAAAAATCATAGGAAGCAAAGGCAGGAACAGTTATGTATCCATTTGTTCCATCCAATGTTAATGAGGAGGATGCACTTGAATACGTGTCCGTATTTTGCACCACCATCCCCGTTGCCAAATTCCCATCAGACAACTGCGCGGAATTGCTGCTAAAGGCTTGATTGGCCAAGGTGGTCAAGCCTGTTTTAGCGGTAGAAAAAGTTACTTCAGTAATCGGAACCGTCCCCGTACTGCATGTCCCATAGATATCCGCTATGGTCAGGATCGAAGCATTGGTAGGAATATTAAAACTAGTAGTCGTTCCAATCAACAACACCCGGTACTGATACCCATGCAGTTTGGGATCGGCTACGGATAAGGTCAGTGTCGTGCTAGAACCAGAGTTGCCTGAAAAGCCCGAATAGGTGATGCCATCCATGCTGCTGGTCACATCAGCCCAAGTGGCGCCTCCATTGTCTGAGCGTTGCCATTTGTAGCTGGAGTAGCTTCCCAGTCCAAAGGCTTTAATCTGCAGGTTTTGCTGATCCGTGGCCCCAAAGGCATTGGCCAAGGAACTGAAGGTAGGTCCGCTATAGTTAACCGTCACTGGAGTGGCTGTGGATTGACAGCCTGTGGTCAAGTTGGTGGATACCGCATAGTAGGTCGTCGTGGCACGAAGAACCGGCGTGGTAAATTGATGGTTGCCGGCCAAAAGCAATTGCGTGGCATTGGCATCCGCATACCAACTCACCGAGGTGCCGCTCACATTGGATACGGAAATAGTGGCCGCGCTTTCTCCAAAAATGCTCGCATTTGTTGCCGTAAGCGTAGGCAGATTGTTCATGGTCACCGTCACCGGAACACGTGGTCCTTCACAGGTCACCCCATTTACCGTAACTGTGGCCGATACGTAACGGGTCACCGTTGCCGTATTGATGTTAGTTACTGTAGCATTGCTCGCATTAGCGGTACCCCCAGTAGCTGCCGTGTACCAGTTTAAGGTACCCGCAGAAGGAGTGGCCGTCAGCGTGGTACTTGCATTTTGGCAAATAGACACGTTGGGTGCAGAGGTGATCGTTGGGATGGGGATCAGGGTAAGCGGTACGGCTTGCCTTGCGGAGGAACCGTTGCAGTTGACGGCTTCCACGTAATAGGTCGTGCTGGTGCTGAGGATAGGTGTGGTAAAGGAATTGCCTTCCCGCAGCATTGTGCCTCCGGTAGGTGCATTGTACCAGCGAATCACTGCTTCGGAACTGGTACTGGCCGTAAGCGTAAAATCCCCCGAATCACATTGCGTATTGGAGAAGTTGCCTAGTGTCAGCACAGGAAGCGCAAGATTTAAGTAGGCATTTACCGCGACTCGGGAAGACGCGATGCATCCACTCGGAGTAACTGCCTCGGCATAAAAAATAGTGGATTGGGTCAGGTAAGGAGAAATAAATCCTGCTCCTGAGGCCACTGTTCCAATGGGGGGCCCTCCAGTAGAAGAGGTATACCAGTTGACGGAGCCATCACCTGTGGAGGTTTCTGCCATCAAGGTTACCTGTCCTGGACCACAGCTAGTCACTGTAGGGGCATTCGTGATGGTTGAAAGTGCACTTACGGTAATTTTTACCGGCAGGGTGTAATAGACTGTACCAGGGGCACTGCTACTGGCGATCCCCCTACGGAAAAAGGTGGTTTGAGTTAAAGCCCCAGGAGAAAGGCTGGCCCCTGTCTCCCCATTGATCGTGGTAAATCCAGACGTGGCGCTACTTGTGGAGCGCTGCCAGGAATAGACAATGCTTCCGGTAAGCACGGTCCCTGCCGCATCTGAAGCAATCAGCGCCGAGGCAGCCCCTGAGCAAATCGTGGTTTCCCCTGAAATTTTACCAGATTCTCCCAGGCGGTTGCGGAACACATCCAGTGTCGAATTGCTCACGTTTGCTCCCAAAATATCCGGCTTCCGGTCCCCGTCGATGTCAACCACTTCAAGCTGCTGGTAGGCAGAAGCGCTTTCGATCAAAATCACACTTTGCTTGAAGGAAACCGTGCCTGAGGTAGACTGGTTTTGGAGGTAGGCAATCTTAGATCCCGTATTTTGGATATAGTCTCCCACAACCAAGTCAGGCTTTCCATCTCCATTGATGTCGGCGATGGAAAGTCCTACCGTATTGCGTAGACCCAGTACTTGAATATCAACCCGGGACGCTAGCGTAAATCCTGTCCCCGTTTTCCGCCAAACATGCACCACGTTGCTATCGCTATTGGAAGCCACAATATCCAACAACCCATCCCCATCCAAGTCAAAAAACTTGACGACATATGGCTTACCCGTCGAGACAGAGATTGGAATGAGCGTCGCCCGCGTGAGTGTAAAGTTATTTTCAAAAGGTGTTCCCCTTCGGGTCGTATTGTTGAGTAGATTCACATTGCCATCCGCCCCATAGACCGCATCCAGGGTGCCATTCCCATCAAAATCTGCCACATCGCCCCCGTAAGCAGAGGTCAATTCGAAGCGGGTGGTACTTTCACGGGTGACAAAAGTAGGCGTAGCTCCCGTACTTGTATTTCGGGAATAGAAAGGACGAACCTGTCCTTGTTCTGCGGAAACGCCAAACACGTCGAGCTTACCATCGCGATTGATGTCAAGCGACATAAATGCCCCATCGACCTTGTAGCTTCCTCCGGAAGTCAATAAGGAGGCGCTTGCCCCTAATCCTGCAGTCCCTGAAGTGGTGGTATTCGGATTGACAAAGCCTCCATTATTCACATTATTGGAAGCACCAAAATCTTGCTTCCCATCCCCATTGAAGTCCCCAAAAAGAATGCTTCGGGAAGAGTTGGTGGTATAAGTTGGGGACACTCCAGTAATGGAACGAAGCGTCGCAAAGGTAGCCGCATCCACCTTTCCGGAAGTTGCTGTGTTTTTTAGGTATTGCGGTACCCCCGAACTCGCATAGCTGATTACATCCAATTTGCCGTCTTCTTCCACATCCACTAGCGCAAATTTGCGGTCAACGCTGGAAGAAAAGGAGGTCGCAAATGCGATAGGGGCCTCAAAGGCATTGTTGATAAATTCACTTCCCGCATAATCACTCGCAGAAAGGATGGGATGGATGGGCAAAAAACGCTGGTTCGAAGTTGCGGTCAATTTGGTAACCGTGTTGGTCACCGTAAAGGTGCCTGGATGGGCATGGGCAGGAATGGTGACCACCAGGGAGTTTGCATTTCCAGAAACCACCGTACACTTGGCTCCGCCTAGAAACACCGTGTTGTTGGATGCCGTGGGATCAAAAAATTCCCCCGTCAGCGTCACATTGGAACCTACTTCGCCACGAACTGCGCTGATGGAATTAATCGATGGAATTCCCGTGTAGGATAGCGAAACATCATCTATGGCGAGCGTCCCGCTGTTTTTCCCGTTAAACTGATAAACCTTTTCAGCATAAACCCAAGAAAGCTTTACTTTTCCTCCACTTGTACCCGGAGGAAAAAAAACGACCACCTGACGGGTATTTTGACCACTTTGAATGACTGCGGGAGGGTCTGCAGTCCACTTAAACCCATAATTCTCACCTGGAGCATCCCATTCCACCCTAACAGTGGCGGTTCTGCCTTGGGCTGTGACGGATTCTGCGCTTTGTACCAGTTTTGGATTTGTTGGCAATACCGTGATCGGAGGGAGCTGCGTTTGGCTATCTTGTAGAATTGCAGACCATTCAAATAAAACCCGGTAACTCTCTCCTGGCTCTAAATTCCTCGAGGTAAAGGTAACCTGTCGGTCTTGGGACAAAGGATTTGGATTGGCATAGGTGGTCCAAACTGGAGTATTTGTCAAGACCCGATTTAGGGTGATTACATTGGAGTATCCTGCATGGATATCAGCTGCTGCAGCAAATGCAGAAGTCTTTGCAAAAAATACCCGCGGCGGATTGGTGGTCAACGAAGCATTGCGGAAAGAAAAACTCAAGGTGATGGAAGAAGCATTGGCTGGCACCACCACGTCTTTGTAAAGGTAAATGACAGAGTTTACGGTCTGACGTGCCGTAAGCGTTTGTGAGGAGGCCTGGTTGGACACATAGGCCCCATTACTTCCTGAATTTTTTACAGCCCCTCCAATAAACCATTTGTTTTCAGCTGTGGGGTGATTTTTAATCGTCCATCCGTGGTTCCCCTCAAACCCTCCATCTGTAGTTGGATTGATCAAATAGTTTTGGGCAGCTGTAGAAAAAACTTCGAGAAAGGCGACTGCAAAAAATACCAGTCGGACAAAAATTTTATTCGTGTAATTAATTTGCATGCTCAAGGTGCTATTAAAGGTACTCGTGCTGATTAAACCCAAATTCATGGCTTTGGGAGATTCCCATTCACTTCAATTGAGGCAACTACTTTTTGTATTTCTCTTCGTTTTTCAACCGCACATACACGCGTTCGCGGTACAGGTATCCATTCACTAGGGTGTCCTTTTTCACTACTTCCAGGGAAGCGATTTTTGAATGGGGAATCTCTTTCAGTGCAGTCCCCCACATCACTTTCCCTTCTACGATATACAAGGTAGAGTCCGGAAGCGTCGAGGTGGCAGCGCTACTCAGTCCCTGACCCATTGACGCTGCGGAGGTAAGCAAAAAGAAGAAAAAAATTGCAGTTAAACTTTTCATAAGTGGTGATATGCTAGTAAATCGGAAGGCAAAAATGACTGCCTATACTGGTAATTAATTAAGTGACTAATTTAACGCCCGAAGCAGCTCCTTATGGGAGCGGCTGTGGGAAGAATTAAGAAATTTGTACAAAGTACTAGGTACCAAGTACAATGTATAAAGATTCTACTAGTGCAGAATACCGGTCAAAATGCGAATCCCCACTTCAACATTCTCCACTCGGTGTTCAGCGTTCAACATTAATGAAGTATCAAGTAGCTAGTATCAAGTAGCAAGACGTTTTAGCAGCAGAATTCAGGTCTAAATGCGAATCCTTACTTGGTACTTTGTACTTGGTACATTGTACAATAACCTACCAAATCGCTGCTTCTCCTCCAAACAGTCTGAAGCTCAGCATAAACTCATGCGTCGCATTCGGAAGCAGGTAGCTCTGTAGCATCGGCCACTCGTACACGTAGCCAAAGCGTACCTTGCCGAGCAATACTCCCAGCTGCGCATTGTTGGCATAGTCTACTCTATGCCCTCCACCTATCCAGAACTTGTCCTTAAATAGCAGCTTTACGTTAAATTCTATGTTGTCCGGCAAATCCTCTTGGCTTCTCCACATCCCGTTACCAATCACGGTCAACTGCTCTGAGAAGCGATTGCGGTAGCCTGCCTGTGCAATGCCCACGCGTGGCTTCTTGTCCATAAATACATCTCCGCTACTGATGCTCCCTTGGTTCACGTTGTGTACTCCATAGGATAGGTAGTAGTTCGGGTGGGTCACCGACATCCCGATGTTGAAGTCCAGCACATTCATGTCAGCGAAGCCACCTAAGTACTGTGCTAGCGTAGGATCATTGGCCTGCTCGGTCGTCAGTCTGGTAGCATCCAGGCGGATGCTGTTGATGTTCAAACCTGCGCCCATGCGTAGGCCTGCCTTTTCGCTCACCTGAATGCGCGTAGCATAGCTCAGGATCAATTCGGTTTCTTTGAAGGCACCATATTCGTCACTGAGTAGATTTACTCCCAAGGCATTCTTGCCTAGGTCTGAGTTGCCGCCAAGATTCGCCAAGTCCAATTCCGCTGACACAAAGTTCATCTTCGGTGCTCCTTCCCAGCCTGCCCACTGGTTACGCACAAAGCCCTTCACCATGGAGCCCTCGTAGGCCGTCAAGGCTGGGTTTAAGTAACCCTGCAAGTGGCTAAACTGGGACATGTATTTCCGGGACTGGCCAAAGGATGCGATGCTTACAAGCAAGGCTAGAGAGAGTAGTAGTAGTTTTTTCATCTTTATTTTTTTAGAAGCAAGAATCAAGAGCCAAGAGATTAGACAAAGCAGTCTTCTGATGATTGAGACTAGTTTTCACCTCGACATTCTTCATTTAGCGTTTGATATTATTTTACAGAAACAAGAGGCAAGCATTGAAAAACAAGAAAATCTGTCTTGATTCTCGGCTCTTGCCTCTTGGCTCTCCATTTATTTCCTTAACAAATTAACAATTCCTCTTCGGGTCAAACCGTTTTCTTCGATTTGAATGACCCAATAGTACGACCCTACTGGCATTTCTTTGCCGTTATAGGTTCCGTCCCAACGAATGTCCGGGTTCTCGGTGTAGAACACGCGCTCCCCACCTTTATCAAAGATATTGATGCGAACCCCTTCATAGAAGCGCAACTCCGGAACACCCCACACATCATTGGCACCATCCCCATTCGGAGTAAAGGTATTCGTGATCGTCAAGGTATCAAAGTCCTTTCTAGTTCTGTTGATAGTAAAGAACTTCTCAATCGTATTACCGTCTCGGTCCGTCACTCGGATCACGATGCTGAAGTTGGTTTTACCCGGAGCACGATCAGCACTACTCCAGAAGAGGATGTTGTTTTTGATCTCGAAGTACTTGTTGTCATACCCGTCTCCAAATAGACTCACCACGTGAATGTTGTCCACCGGATCGTTCACCACAAAAGCTCCTACTGGAATAAAGAAGGAAGTGGTGCTACCCACAAAGGTGCTGTTGTTGATGGTCACGTCTCTCGGTGCTGGCTTAGGAAGCACCACCACACGGATTAGTCCATTGACCTTGTAAGGGTTGTAGTATCCTTTCGGAAGTACGAGTGTACCCGTCAATTCGTAAGTGCCGCGCTTCAGGATATTGAGCGTCTCGGTTTTGTTCCATACCACTTGGAAATTGGTTTTTTCTCCAGAGAAGATGCCCACCTCTACCGTTGTAGGAAGCTGAGTCAGGTGGTTTTTGGTGCCCCAAGCTAGAACCAGATCTTTACGTATCGTCAACTGTACGGAACGGGCTTGAATATAATCAGGAACTCCATCCCCGTCACTATCCTTCACCGACTTGGCGTCGTTTGGATTGGTACCCTCCTTACGTTCTACAAAATCAGGTACTCCATCTCCATCGGTATCCTTTACACTGCTAGGATCTTTTGGATCGGTTTTGTCTAACAATTCTTGGTAATCTGGCACTCCGTCCCCATCCGTGTCACGGGCATCGTCCCCACGTACATTCGGATTAGTAGCCGGTAGACCATAGATTGGGAAGAGGATCGTTTCTACATAGTCAGGCACTCCTCCACCGTCGGTGTCTTTGAAAGAAGTAGCACTGTTTGGATTGGTGCCGTCTCTCAATTCAATGTAATCCGGAACCCCGTCTCCATCCGTATCCTTATACTCTTTTGGATTAGTTGGACTGGTTCCTTGCGCAAGCTCTACTACATCCGGAACTCCGTCCCCATCCGTATCCTTGTATTTGCTGGCATCCAGTGGATCTGTACCGTCGGTGACTTCCACGCCATCTGGCACTCCGTCCCCGTCCGTATCTGCTTTCAATGGATCAGTACCCAAGTCTTTTTCTCTCTGGTTAGACAAGCCATCGTTATCGCAATCCGCTGCTTTCCAAGCATCGGTTGGAGTAGCATTCTGGCTAGACAACTTGAAGGAACAAGCATCCAAAGGATCCGTGCCATCGGCAATTTCTTCATTATCTTTTACTCCATCTCCGTCACGATCTTCGTTGACGTCGGTCACCGTAATCGTCAAGGCACGCTCAAAGGTCAAGCCGCCTGCATCAGTTACCCGTACGCGGACGCTATAGCTCGACTTGGTTTCAAAATCAAATACCGCAGCAGTGCTTAGTGTAGTACCAGAAATAGTAAAGCTTGCATTGTCCGTGCCGCCTGTACCAGACACCAGTGTGTAGGTAAAGGTATCGTTGGCATCAATATCCGTGGCACTCAAAGTACCTACCGTAGTACCTGATGCAGCATTTTCCGCTACGGTGGATGCGCTCAAGGCTACTGCGGATGGTGCCTCATTTACGTTGGTCACCGTAATCGTCAAGGCACGCTCAAAGGTCAAGCCGCCTGCATCCGTTACGCGAACACGTACGCTGTAACTTGCTTTGGTTTCAAAGTCAAATACCGCTGCTGTGGTTAGTGAAGTACCAGAGATGCTAAAGCTTGCATTGTCTGTGCTGCCTGTGCCTGATACCAAGGCATAAGTAAAGGTATCTCCTGTATCTGCATCCGTGGCAGTCAAGGTGCCTACCGTGGTACCTGATGCAGCATTTTCAGCAACTGTTGCAGGAGCCAATGCAATTCCTGTTGGTGCAGTATTGTAAACAAGCGTGACTGTGGCCGTTGTGCTTCCTCCGCTATTGCTTGCTGTAACCGTATACGAAACTGTACCAGTCTGGGCAGCAGTCAAGGTTCCTGATATCACACCGGTAGTCGCGTTGATGCTCAAGCCCTCAGGAAGTGCTGGAGAAATGGTATAGGTAGGGGTTCCTCCAGAAATGGTAGGCGTCATGGCAGTAATCGCAGTAGCCTGACGCACTGTTTGCGAAGCAGGAGTATAACTCAAGGCGCTTGGCGCTACGGCACTAAATACTTCCAAAGTAAAGGTAGTAGAGCCGGCACATCCCGAAGCTGTCGTTCCTGTAACTGTATAGGTGGCAGAGGCGCTATTCACCGTAGGGGTACCACTAATCACCCCTGTGGTTGTATTTAGCACAAGCCCAGTTGGAAGAGCAGGACTGATGGAATATGTGGCTATGGACCCTCCACTCACCGTTGGAGTCATTGCCGTGATGGCAAAGGTTCGTTGGAAACTATTAGTTGCAGTGTAGGAAAGGGTAGGCGAAGCTACTACTGTCACTGTAGACACGATGCTTGTGGTGGTTTGAGTACATGCTCCAGTCACCACCACATAGTAATAATTAGTTCCCGTCGCAGTACTTGGAATGCTAAAGGTCGCAGTATTTGCTCCTGAAATAGCAGTTCCCCCCGTGTTGCTCGCACTCGAGTTGCTATACCACTGATAGGTCAATTGCTCTCCAATGGCGCTTACGGAAATGGATTTACCCACACAAAGCGAAGCCGTGGCAGTTGGCTGGGTAATGATCACAGGCCAAACTCCAGTAACAAAGTTTGAGTTAGAGCCGGACTTTGCAAGGTTAGTCAAGGTGCCATTCAAATTAGACGCAGTACTCAGGTTGGAAAGAGTAGTAATACTGGTATTTGTCCCTCGAGCAGTTCCTTGGTTAAAGTTGTAATAGACGATCAGACCAGTTTCATTTCCAACAAGTTCTGTACCCATTCCAGCCAAGATCTGTTGGGCGGTACGTTCCGTGTTCCAGGCTTTCAATTCATCGATGGCTCCAGAGAATGGACCAAATAGCGTGGATCCAACCAATTTGGCTCCCATTACTCTCGAATTCGTGTTTCCTCCCGTAAGTGCTAAGGTTGCCGTACTTGCGTCCAATACCCCATTGATGTACAACTTGACCACGCCTGATGCACTTCTAGTCACGGCTACGTGTGTCCAGGTATTGAGCGGTATAGAAGTCGTAGAGTTTACCCCCTCACCCCAAGTGGTACCATTACCAAAATTGGCATGCAACTTATTTCCATTGGTGATGGAAATGGCACTGATCGCCTCTTTTGTAAATATTTCAGAATAATCAAGGGAAGACCCTTTCCAATACACCCAAGCTTCCTGGGTAAAGGCACCTAAATTTTCAATCACATCCCCAATGACTACATGGTCATTGGTCCCATCAAAATCGATGGCATTGTTTCCACAGTCAAAAGTGAAGGTAGAGCCAGTTGCTGTTCCTGCACCTGTGGTTACTTCAACATTTGTAGTAACCGTCGCGTCCTTACCAACAATGGCACGAATCTCAGTCGCAGAGACGACGGTAAAGGACCTAGCCTCTACTCCACCAATTTTTACGCTGGTAGCCCCACTCAAATTGGTGCCTGTAATAGTCACCGTTTCCCCGCTCTTTGCTGTAGTTGGTGCAAAAGAGGTAATCGTCGGCTGAGGCAGCTGGGTTACTTGTTGGATTTGGGAGGCAGAAAGTGCTTGATCAATAATCAAAAATTCATCGATACATCCTGTGAATCCTAACCAATTGGCGGTAACTCCAGGCCATCCTTGGTTGTAAGAGGCTCCTAATTGATTGAAGGACATGTCTAGGTGATTGATTGTCCCGGAACTGGTTCCTACCGATTGGTTGTCAAGGTAGATCGATATAGAGCCTGGAGTTACGGAAAACTCCACCTTATGCCAATTTCCATCATCTACACGATTACTTGAGGTGACATTCAAAATAGATCCCTGCCACAAGTTTGCAGATAGTTTTCCATCAGATCGAACATACAAAATTGGAACCCAGTTGCTTGGTGTGGTACCAACCGCTTGATTTTGATATCCCAAAATTGCTCCAGAAGCGGATGTTTTAAATCTCAAGGAAATGGTAAAGGTGCTTCTATTTCGAATGATATTATCTGGGATTTTAAGGTAGTTGCTTACTGTTGAGCCGTTTGTATAGGTGTTTGAAAAGCAAATCGCTTGACCACTTGCCCCTAGCCCATAGGTTGCTGTTCCTACGATAGTACCGTTACGGCCAGCGCTGGTTTGATCCAAAGTGTTTCCTTCAAACTTTAATTCAACGACCTTAAAAATAAACCCTGTTTCAGTATCACTACCAGCAGTATTTTGAACAAATACATCACCCGTAGACCCGGTACCCACTACCGCAGTAATTTGCGTGTCTGAATTCACTACAAAAGAAGCCGCATTGATGTTTCCAAATTTGACCACAGAAACACCCGAAAATCCAGTTCCTGTAATTACCACCGTTTCTCCATTGCCCGCAGTCGTGGGGGTAAATGAGGTAATGACTGGGGCAATCGCAATTGGTGAACCGTTTACCGAGTTGGATTGCGCACCAGCGCCAATGCTATTCACTGCACGAATTCGAATAGGGTAGGTGGTACCGATGGTCAACCCAGTAATAACCAATGGAGTGGTCGTGTCTACTGGAGACATGGTCGTCCAAGATGTGCCTCCATTTAGGCTATACTCGTAGTTGGTGATTGGCTGACCCCCATCCGATGTAGGAGCGGTGAAATTTACAGTCACACTTCCACTTCCCGAAGAGATCGAAGTAATCGTTGGAGCAGATGGAGTGGTAAAAGAAGCAGCTCCATACCCTGTAGAAGTCGTGATGTTGTCGAATTCAAAACCTCCACCACTAAAAACAACTCGTGTAAAATAAACAGTAGGATCGTCTAACTCTATGTTGATGTATGCAAACGGTTCGTTTGCAGCATTTGATCTTCGGTAATTTGATGTGCTGTAAGAAACTCCATCCACAGCAGTAATTGTGGCTCCTGACAATAGATTGAGAACCGATTGGGACGTGAATGTTCCAAATAAAATCTCATTTCCACCACAAGACCCATAAATGGTTACTGTATTTCC
>Ga0194118_10002776_pt1 | contig 21519 bp, 31 predicted proteins | sample TA2MahsurfametaG_2_FD_148662 | JGI IMG/M metagenome (GOLD analysis project Ga0194118, IMG submission 148662) | Freshwater microbial communities from Lake Tanganyika, Tanzania - TA2015013 Mahale N5 surface | ecosystem: Environmental > Aquatic > Freshwater > Lake | place: Tanzania: Lake...
CAATAGAAACTCCCTTCAACCTTCTGTGGCGCTCCCACAAGACTTGTGAGAGAGTTATGGTCGCACCTGAAATCCCCTCCAACCTTCAGTGGCGCTCCCACAAGACTTGTGAGCTTGTTATGTTCGCAATAGAAATTCCCTCCAACCTTCTGTGGCGCTCCCTCAAGACTTGTGAGCATGTTATTGCCGCAATAGAAATCCCCTCCAACCTCCTGTGGCGCTCCCTCAAGACTTGTGAGCTTGTTATGGTCGCAATAGAAATTCTTGCCAACTTTCTGTGGCGCTCCCTCAAGACTTGTGAGCTCGTTTTTGTAGCAATTGAAACTCCACCCAACCTCCTGTGGCGCTCCCTCAAGACTTGTGAGCTTGTTACGGGAGCAAGTGAAACCCCCAGTAACCACTCCAAACTTAACACCTTTAAAGTCGGTTAATTTTTTATATGAACAACTGAAAACTCCTTCAATATCGACTAGTCCAGTCTTCTCGTTAAGAGTCCACTTGCCTCGAGTGCACTCGTTTAAAAATTCTATTTGTTCTTTATTAAGCTTCATAGTTAATTGGTTACAATACAAATGTAGAAAAATCTAATTAAACAAAAAAATGATTTCTGTATCCAGTTTCCTGGGGTTCCCCAGAGAATTCAGGGGTCTGACTGCAGCTAAACTGGGGCCAACAAAAAAAGGCCCGAAGGCCTTCTCTTGTATATGGATTGGATTGTGGGTTTACTTGAATTCTGCTCGAACCACCTGGTTGATGATACCTGCTACGTCTTTCGGTAAGGTTCTTAAATCCCATACTGGTTTGGCGTATGTGTATAGGTTTGATACGTGACCAGCTTCAATACCGATACCTACAGTAACGAATGAGTCTCGTCTAGCTCTTTCGAGTATTCTTTTAAGCTCTTCGTTATCTTTTTTACCTCCGTAGTTGTTACCTGCTGGTTCACCGTCGGATAGTGAGATGAAGATAATTCGGTCTTCTGAACTTTCACGTATCTTCTTGTGGATAGCTTCGATGACCGGACCGTCATAATTCTGACACCAATTTACACCTCGATTATAGTATTGTATGTTTCTTTCGTAGTCCATATCATACGGACTATAGAAAGTGTAAATCTCTGGTGTGTATTCTCCGGTGTGTCCGTAAATGTATAATTTATCAGACGGGAGTATCTGGCCCATTGCGAGATAGAGAGAATTTAGAATATGCTTTTGTGAAGCTATCCGATTTCCATTACCCATACTTCCTGACATATCGGCTAAGATACAGACGGAGAATGGTTTCGTGTCTTGTTCTTCGACAATCTGTTTGTAGACAGATACGTTACCTGCTGGTACCTCGGCTATCTTACTAACGTCAAGCTTACCTAGCTTAAGGTTCTTAACCTCATCGCTCTTCGGATCAAAGTTGATATCCAATAGTTTGATTAAAGCTTCCGCATCTTTTATCTCGTCAACCTTAAATCTATAAGGGGATATCCCGTCTTGCTTTACTCTTTGTGTGAACGAAACAAATCTAGGATTCTCTGAAAAATCACTTAACGTACTGTGAGGATTATATGGCTTCGTCTCACCAATCTCACCCATGAGTTGTTGAATAGTCTTGCCTCTTGACGTAGGTTGAGCGCTTCCGTTACCTGGTTTACCATTAGGCTCGCCTTCACCTTCAGATTCACCCTCACCCTTACCTGAACCTTCACCCTTCTGACCTTCTTGTCCCTCGGCTTGTCCTTCACCTTGTCCTTCACCTTGTCCTTCACCTTGTCCCTCGCCTTGTCCTTCACCTTGTCCCTCGCCTTCTTTCTCTTCCCCTTTCTCGCCCTTACAACCTTTACCTTCTTCGTCTTTTATTTCCATCTCCAAGGTGCTCGCAAAGATACCTTCCTTGTAGTGTTCGAACATCGGAGATAGCTCTGTATAATTTGAACAGATAATATTAAACACGCTCTCGTTATTCAACTTTGCAACTACGTACTTCTTAAGCTGTAAGAATTTCATACGCTCAACAACCTCAGTCTGTAATGCGTCGATTAACCCTAACTCCTTCGCCTTAAGAATATAAAGCTTGATTAGTTTATCACCCATCCAGGATCCGAGATCTTTCAAAAGATCCCCACCTGCCTTGATATCAAGATCGAAGTCGAGCTTGATGAATGGGTAGTCGGTTAGTACCCTACTAAACCCACCGTAGTGCGAGTTCTCCCACCCAGAGACACTACCTTTCTTTTTTCCTGATCCCCAAGAATCCCAAGAATCCCAAGAATCCCAAGATGACCCCCATCCTGATCCATATCCATATTTACCCATAAGTTTGTTTTTAATTACATTGCTAATATAGAAATTTCCATATGATATAAAAAATGATTTTTAGAAATTTCCAAAAATAGTTTTGGTATCCAGTTTCCTGGGGTTCCCCAGAGAATCAGAATCGGAGGCTAAGAATTAGCCCACAAAAAAAAGGGAAGACCGAAGTCTTCCCCTTCTCGGGTTGTGGATATGGATTTATTTGAATTCGGCTTTAACAACGTGGTTGATAATTCCCGCTACCTCTCTCGGCATTTCGTGTATCTTTGAGTCATGTACCACTCTCGAATAGGTGTAGAGATTTTTGACGTAGTCTGTACCAATACCGATACCTACTGTTACGAATTCATCTCGTCTAGCTCTTTCGAGTATCTTTTTCATATCTTCCACGCTATCGCAAGGTTGACCATCGGAAAGACTAACTAGAATTACTGGTCGATCTGTTTTCTCACGTATCTTTTTGTGTACCTGCTCGATGACAATACCGTCGTAATTTGACTCGTTGTATACTCCGTAATAGTTTTGGATATTCTTTCGGTAGTCTGGGTGATACGGATTACAGAAGGTGTATATCTTAGGAGTTAACGAACTTCCACTGTGACCGTAAATGTGTAGGTCCTCTTCTGGTATAATTTCGCTTAAGGCAAGATATAAAGCGTTAAGTACCTTAAGTTGAGTATCGAGTCTAGGACCTTGCATACTACCCGACATGTCTGCCAACACACATACCGCAAATGGTTTCGTATCTTGATCCTCCAAAGTTTGTTTGTAGACGGAGATATTACCTGCGGGTACTTCCGCCAATTTGGAAGTGTCAAGCTTACCGAGTTTAAGGTTCTTTACTTCGTCACTCTTTGGTTCAAAACTGATGTCGAGTTGTTTAAGCATCATCTCGGCATTTCTAATCTCCTCGGTCTTGAACTTGTAGTCTTTCGTGTTCTTTTCTGGTGGAATGAATTTAGGGTTACATTCTGCTCCGAGACCTTTAAAACTCTCGAAAGGTTTTTGCTCGGACATTTCTGAAAGTACTCGTTCAAGTTCTTTGAAGTCTGGTGCGTTACCACCTGAAGGACCCCAACCTCCACCTTTCTTACTCTTCTTTCCTTTACCCTCGCCTTTCCCTGCTTCCCCGTCTTCACCTTCTCCTTCACCATCACCCTCGCCTTTGCCCTTACCTTTGCCCTTACCTTTGCCCTTACCTTTGCCCTTACCTTCGCCTTCCCCCTCTCCTTGACCTTCGCCATTACCTTCTCCCTCACCTTCGCCTTGGCCCTTACCTTCTCCTTCACCCTCACCTTCGCCTTCGCCTTGTCCTCCTTCGTTTCCTGGTGGGGGAACTTCGATTTGTAGGCTACTCGAAAGTATCTCTTTACGATAGTGGTCGAAGAGCGGAGCAAATTCTTTGAACTCTTCCATCACCGCTTCTAGAACGGCTTCGCTATCTAGCTTAAGAACGTCGTAATGTTTTTCCTGTCCAAGAAAGTTTTTCTTAGTTATACGTTCACGAATTAAATGGTTAAGGAGGCCTTTCTCCTTACATTTCATAAGGTACATCTTGATGAGCTTCTCCGCCGACCAGATACCCAATTCTGTTCTTAAGTCTTGCGGTATTTCGATTTTTGCCTTATAATCGAACTTGATGTAGGGATAATCGTAAATTAGTCGATTGTAACCCCCAAAGTGTGAATTCTCCCATCCCGAGGTAGAGCTCCAAGTCTTCTTACCTCCCCCGTAGCCGTAACCTAATCCCCATGATCCATATCCAAATTTACCCATCTTGTTTTTGTTTTAATTGGTTTACATAGCTAATGTAGAAAATTCTATTTAAAGAAAAAAATGATTTACAAAAAAAGACTGGCGGTGTTTTTACCGCCAGTCCTGTTGATCCTTTACGAATTAGGATTCTGTATCCGTTGAGGTTTTAGCATCGTCCAAGATTGCCTTAATCGCTTTCAAACCTTCTTGGCTCCCGAGACCTTTACAAAGAGCGACATAACCGTCGTAGATTGTGAAGCCGTTAGAGACCAATTTGGCGATGGTCTTAAGGTGACGAACTGAGAGGTTGAACGAGATTTTGAACTCTTCGTGTTCTTTGTTGATTTTGGAGAACACGCTTACCAACTTCTTGATTTTCGTCTTAGTGATTTTCGGAAACTCAGACTCCAAGGTTGCGATGATTTCCTCTTGTTTGATCGAGTCTACTTCGATGAGCATGAAACGGTCAAGTAAGGCACGGTCTAACTTGTGAGTTCCCGTATATTGACTTCCCATGTTAGCCGTTGAGAAGAATACGCACTGTGGGTGAACCGGGATCGGAGTTGTGTCATGGAACGAGTACTCCATCGGTAACTCTCTACGGAAGTCGAGACAAGGAAAGAGAAGGTTGTTAGCCATCGCTCCAGCTCGAGAGATCTCGTCTAAGAGTATGATACCTGGTTGCTGAATGAGTTCCGAGAAGCGAGAGCGTTTGAACTCCGACTTAGTCACCCCATTCTCGACTGTGATGACGTGAGTACCCACAAGTCCCATTACAGGATCGGTCATTGTACCCATGTCGAAGATGGTAAGAGGTACGTTGAACACCTTAGCGATGTTAGCGACTACTTCAGTCTTTCCAGTACCCGTTGCCCCGATAAGCATCGTATTGATACCATAGCCGATGTTGTGCTTGAGGATTTCGAAAGTCCCTTTCTCGACTTTGAAGTAACCGTTAAGAGTAACGATATTACCCGCCTCTTTGATTTTGGACTCGTCCGCTACCAACTTCGGTGTTAACGCATCAGCTGCTTCGTCTACTGATGTCTTTCTACGACGTAGCGCCTCAGAGATTTTTGCTTTTGTCTCCTCGCTAAGACCTTTCTTAGTCGTTCCTTCAGTCGTTACCGACCCTTCTGCTTTTTTAGCTCTTGCCATTTTTATTTGTGTTTATTGGTTTACATTGCTAAAGTAGAATATTCTACTTAAAAGAAAAAATGATTTTGAAAATTATTTGAAATTTTTTCTGTCCGATTTAATTTCATAATCTGTGCGGCTAATCATAGAGATCGGGTAGATACCCACGCTCACACAAAACATTCTAAAAACAATTTCCGATCCGTCACGACCCTGAGGGTCAAAACGTATAATCACATCAACCTTTCCGTCTCTACGAACTAACTCCTCTACAAACTCTATCCGAGCTCCGAACCTCTCACTAACAAAACTTTCAAAGTCTCTGTGATCATCGATTGGTCCAACTTCCGGCCAAACTAGTAACTCACCTCTTGTATTTGATCTCTTGTTCATATTGCTAATGTAGAAAATTCTACTAAGATAAAAAAATGATTTCATAAAAAAAAGCCTGGGCGTTTAACCCAGGCTTGATTTTAAAGTTCCTCGATCTCTCGACTCGAGGTAAAGAAGTTACGCTTACCTCTTCTTACCCTGTAGATGACACGCCCGCCCACTTTTGTTATCTGCTCGAACTCGAGTAATGTACCGGCTTTAGCACAAGAGGAATTCTTTCCCTCTAACCTACGATTCCAATATAGTCTCACAGGAAAACCGAATGCTTTGGTGAATCTCTCGACCACTACTTCTGGGTCGGATGTTGAAGCCTTTGGCTCGATCGGTTCCGCTTTCTTACTGGCTCTGTAGGCTGCATCGCTACATTTTTTTGAGCAGAATTTACTCTTTCTTTCATGTATGGCTCCGCAGTGTGTACAATGGCTTTTCATTGGTAGCGTTTTTTGATTTACATAGCTAATGTAGAAACTTCTATGTAATATAAAAAATGATTTCTAGAAAATTCCAAAAAAATTTCTACGCCCCTGTGGGAGATTCCTGAGGAGCCCCAGGGAATTTAGCATATGCTGCAAAAAAATCAGGGCACAAAAAAAGGGACCGATTTCTCGATCCCCTCAGCGTTAAACCAATTAAACACTAAGTCTCTTCTGCTAAAACCTCGTTAACTGGCCGTTCCGGTGATTCACCGTAACATGGTTTGACTAACCATTCACCCTCAAGAGTGAATAAGTAGCCATATTCTTCGTTGTCTGCTAGAAAATAATCCTCTAGCGACTTATTAATTCTCGGCTCGATGTATTCCTCGCCACGATCCCTGTGATAAGCAACGGTTACACCAGGAATCGGATTATCGAAAGAGTGTGCTCCCATAACTCCGAATCTCTTAAGCATTCTCTCACCCTTCCCTGAATCGACATCGTAAGCAATTGAAGGAGGCTCGACTTCCTGAGCTAGTATACTAATGCTTCCTAGATCGATTAAAGCTTTAACCTTTTCACGGGATGTATAGTGACTAACTAAAATCTTTCCGTGATGCTCTGGGTAACCGTCCCAGTGACAATATATCGAGGAAACTGTTCCGTCCTCGTTTACCATTCCTATTCTACTCCTTGTTGCCATATCTCAAATATAGAAAATTCTATTTAAAGAAAAAAATGATTTTAATCAATAATAAACCAATTCTCTTCCAGTATCTTAACCTCATCATCGCCGAACACTTTATCAAAATTATCGACATAGCAGTCAACCTTACCGAAATCTATTCTTTCTAGTGCCTGATCTACTTTAATTATGAACTCGTCAACAGTTTCGAACTGTATTGTTTTAGTGACAGTGGGATATCCTTCGATTTTCCTAGCTGAAATTCTAACATCTATCTCTCTCATATTATTTGTTTTTGTTTATTCCCAATCCTTCCATTCGTTCTCTTCCTCCTCTTCCTCCTCGCCGTCATCTCCATTGTCGATAAATAACTCTTGAACAGAATTATAAAGCGAATTAAACTCATCCTCCGTGAGAAGCTGAACCGAACACCAACGCTGACCCCATTCCGCTGTGTATTCATCTATGTAATAGTTAATGGCGTCTTCCTCAGTTTCATCTTCATTACCTTCAGATAAAAATTCGTCTATATCATCTTGTGTGATTTCAAACTTCTCGAACTTAGCACCCTCTGGTAAATACTCCTTTGGCCCTTTAATGATTGCTACGTATACCCGTTCCATATTATTCAGCGCTTAAACTCCATGGCTCTAACCCCATGACGTTGGTTTCATTTAATTCTAAACACTCGCAGATAAACTCCGCTAACTTCTTGTTCCCTGGTTGACCTTCCGAGATCTCTCCGGTACCTATAGCCTCAACGACATCCCTCGGCTCCATACCAAGAACTCTCGAACAAAACTTGACGTCCTGCCCAAGATAAAAACTCTTAGTGTGTTCCGGTGTCTTAACTAGTAAGCTCCAGTTCCTTCCGAAGCCATAAGGGTTAGGTGTTATGATTACTGATGTTTCCATATTGTAAATGTAGAAAAATCTATTTAATTAAAAAAATGATTTTAATCAAAATGTCCAAATCGTCCCAACATTGAAATACCCTTCTGAGCGTCTTTAGATAATCTCTCGTCTAAGCCTCTAGACATCTTCTCCCAATCCTTACTCTTGATCTCACTCCTAAGTAACGATAAAGCAAACCAATAGTCGATCTTTTTTTCTTGCATCGTCTCCCATACCAAATTTAACGTTTTCCCTGAGATTGGGTTATAGTGGCAATAGAAATCCCCTCCAACCTTCTGTGGCGCTCCCACAAGACTTGTGAGCCTGTTATTGGCGACCTCGAAATCCCCTCCAACCTTCTTTGGCGCTCCATTAAGACTTGTGAGCTTGTTATCGTAGCAAGAGAAATTCCTTCCAACCTTCTGTGGCGCTCCCTCAAGACTTGTGAGCCTGTTATAGGAGCAATCGAAATCCCTTCCCACCTTCTGTGGCGCTCCCACAAGACTTGTGAGCTTGTTATTTTGACAAGAGAAACTCCCCCCAACCACCTGTGGCGCTCCCTCCAGACTTGTGAGCCTGTTATTGGAGCAACCGAAATACCCTCCAACCTCCTGTGGCGCTCCCACAAGACTTGTGAGCTTGTTAATTGAGCAAGTGAAATTCACAGTAACCACTCCAAACTTAACACCTTTAAAGTCGGTTAAGTTTTTACTGGAACAATTGAAATCTCCTTTAATATCGACTAGTCCAGTCTTCTCATTAAAAGTCCAAGTTCCCCTAGCGTACTCGTTTAAAAATTCTATTTGTTCTTTATTAAGCTTCATAGCTCAAATGTAGAAAATTCTACATAAAGAAAAAAATGATTTATACCTTGGCGTTACACTTTTTACATCGGTACAAAGCCAAACCAGACTCGTGCCTAACAGCAGCATATGTTTCGTCGTGTGAGCATTCACTCCTTTCCTCGTCAAACCTAGCTGGCCACACCTCGGATGTAACTCTATCTACTAATTCCATTATCTCGTCCTTCGTCAATGTCTTAGCATAGTCGATTAACAAATCACATACATTAACTTGCGTGGGACTCTTAGCAACTAAGTCTACTATTAAAGCCTCTATTCTTTCGTTATTTGTCATATCATTATTTTTAATCTGCCATTGGAGCGTGTGTACAAAACATCCCGTTACCAAACCTCTTAACAAAGTCACCACCAAATTCATCAAACTCATCCTCGTCGGAAGCCTCGAATTTCATACCTTCATCAATAAAACGATCAACTATCATTGACTCTTCTAAAGAACCTTTTTCGACAACTGCAAATCCGACAGTGTTGCCTGTTCTTTCGTCTACTACTTTAATGAAGTTCATTTCCATGACTGCATGTTTAATTGGTTATCTTAAATGTAGAAAATTCTAATTAAAGAAAAAAATGATTCTTAGAATCCTTCAAACATCCCAAGCATACTCGCTCCTTTTATTATAGCTTCCGAGTTGTCGTGTTTTTCAATATCCGCTATATTAACTCCAAATTTTTTGAATTCCCCAGGCTTCATATCCTTCTTCGCAATCCCTAAAGCAACTATAAGAGGAACTTCTTTCTCAATCATAATTTCGTGTACTAATTTCAGAAGCCTACCAGGTATTCCCTTATTGCCGTAATAATTAACGTGGGGGAAACCTTCTCTTGGATTTTTAATATTAGGAACACCCTCTAGACTTGTGAGTTGATTTCTCATACATACAAACATATCAATATGGTGCCGACTTACCGAATTGATGATCTCATTAGGAGCTCCCACTAAATTTTTTAATTCGTTATCTGAGCATATAAATTCATTTTCATGGATTATTGGAGCGCCTTTAAGAGTTACTAATTTATTCTTAGAACAATCATACTCTCTCTTAACTTTCTGCGGTCCTCCTTCTAAGGATGTTAGTAAATTACCCGAACAATTAAAATGGCCTCCCACTTCTATAGGAGCACCGTCTAAACTTGTGAGCTTGTTATTGGAGCAATCGAAATTCCCGGATACTACACCGAATCGAACCCCTTTAAAATCAGTGTGATTTGCCCACGAACAATCAAAACCCCCCTCTATGTTTACGAGCCCGGTAGACGGATCAAATTCCCAATAGTGCCATGTACCATCATACCTCCCTGCACGATCAATTCCGTTATTTAAAAACTTGATAGCTTCTATTTGTTCTTTAGTGAATCTCATAATTATTTTCTTTGGTTACCTAACAAATGTAGAAAAATCTACACAAATAAAAAAATGATTTCTAAAAGTTGTATTTATAGTCCTCTGGTAAAACACATAAAATTTCACCCTCCTGAAGTCTAATCTCTAATTCGGTTCTTTGAAGCTTCTTCATTGTAGCATCTATACGATTAGGATCGTCCATTAAAATTCTGATATCACTACCCGTCATTGACTGAATAATTGCAAATTCAAAATTTTTTCTTGAACCTAATCCAATCGTCTTTCGAATTCTATCTAAAACACAATTCCTACGGACTGCATCTAAAACAGAATCATCCAGGATTACGTAATCTCCCCAATCGGGCATAGGTCCGTATTCTTTACCGTCATCTGTGCGAATAGTGACATTACCTACAGCGTCGCAAGAAGTGATCACCCCAATCTTTCCTTTGCCCCTACCTTTTAATATTGTAGCTTTTTTTCCTGTTACATACATAATCCTTTTGTTTTTAATTTATAAGTAAATATAGAAAAATCTACACAAATAAAAAAATGATTTCCAAGAAAAGTTTATAACATCCCATCCGGGGGTTCCTCAGGAGATATGCAGTCTGTCCGAACATCAGCACACAAAAAAAGCCGAGGTGTAAACCCCGGCCTTCTTATATGAACAAGCAAACTTATTGACCTTTGTTTTTTCGTATCACTTCAACCTCATCCAGAATTGAATTGAGTGTGTGATCGCTTTTATTCTTTATTCTTTTTTCAACTTCAATCCTTCTAGACTCTAAAATATTCAGGATCCTATTACGCATTTTAGATCTAATCGAATCAGGATAGTGTAAGTCGTATCGGAACTTGCCATTGATAATCTGAAGGTCGCTTCCTTCAAGTATAATATAAATGTCGTTAACTTCAACATAGACGGAATCACTCAAAGGAGACAAGAAAATCTCCGCATCCTTAATAGATACGGTTCTATCAAATATTTTCATTCCCATTTTTTGGGACTCGGTCAACTCTATCTTTTTTTCTAGCCTCTTCTCAAACCATCTGAGCATCCGCCAAAACTTAACCTTGATTTTTCGTTTAGTCATATTATTTGTTTTATAGTTCTAAAAGATTAACTCGAGAAACAACAGCAGAAATCGAACGCCATTCCTGAATATCCAAATCAAAGTAAGCAGTACCGGTATGAGCTAAAGAACCACCAGTAGGTCTCCACTCCTCGGGAATAAGCTCGACATTAGTAGTTCCTCTCACCTTCCTAGTTGTACCATCTAGCTTCTCGTAAGAGAAGTTAACCTCACCCTTCAATAATCTCTCCTCCAGCTTCTTTCTTGATATTTTCTTTTTTGCCATACCAATTATAGTCGTTTTATTGATGTTTGTTTCTAATTCAAATATAGATAGAATTTTCTAATATAAAAAATGATTCTAATCAAAATGTCCAAATCGCCCCAACATTGAAATACCCTTTTGTGAGTCTTTAGAAAGATTGGCGTCTAATCCTATAGACATCATCTCCCAATCCTCACTCTCAATATGGCTCTTAAGTATCGATAAAGCAAACCAATAGTCGACCTTTTTTTCTTTCATCGTCTTCCATACCAACTTTAAAGTCTTTTCTGAGATTGGGTTACCTTTGCAAAAGAAACTCTCACTAACCTCCTGTGGCGCTCCCTCAAGACTTGTGAGCTTGTTATTGTCGCAACAGAAACTCACAACCTTCTGTGGAGCTCCCACAAGACTTGTGAGCCTGTTATTGGCGCACCAGAAACACCCCGGAACCTCCCGTGGCGCTCCCACAAGACTTGTGAGCTTGTTATCTCCGCACCAGAAACCTCCTCCAGCCTCCTGTGGCGCTCCCTCCAGACTTGTGAGCTTGTTATCGCCGCAAGAGAAATACCCTCTAACCTTCTGTGGAGCTCCCACAAGACTTGTGAGCCTGTTATCACCGCAATAGAAACCCCCATTAACCACCCGTGGCGATCCCTCAAGACTTGTGAGCTTGTTACATTCACAATTAAATTTCCCAGTAACCACTCCAAACCGAACACCTTTAAAATCTGTTAAGTTTAGATAAGAAAAATTGAAATCTCCTTCAATATCGACTAGTCCAGTCTTCTCGTTAAAAGTCCACTCGCCTTCAGTGCACTCGTTTAAAAATTCTATTTGTTCTTTATTAAGCTCCATAGTTATTTAGTTAATTGGTTACAATACAAATGTAGAAAAATCTACACAAAGAAAAAAAATGATTCCACAAAAAAGCCCAAGATCACTCTTGGGCCATCGGGATATAAAAAGCAGGAATTACATCCCGAAGAATATACTAGTGGTGTTCTCCTCTTCGTCATCATCCCTTCTCGTGACAACGTGTTTAGCCGCTTTCTCTATTCGGGTGTTGAGCGATTCATCTTCGTAATGTACATCGGATGTCGAAGATAGATCGAAGTATAATTTCTTATTGACCTCGCCTCTACGGTTCTTAGTAAACATAATGAATCGGGATCCGTCTGGTGTAAACCGAAGTTCCATCATACCAGTCGTATTATGTTTAAGTTTATTCGAGCCGACGAACACACCTTCCTTAGTTACTTGTTGAATACAAAGGAAAGAGGTGTAAGCGGATTTAGAGTTACCCCCCGCATTGTTCTTACGCATCAAATCAATCAGCCATTTTTCAGCGGCATTCGAAGACATCTTACATCCTTCTTTGACCGTGTCACACACTTCGACAAATGAATCAATTAACACGACGTCGTATCCTAGGTCGAGTGTGCTCTCAATCACTTTTATCGGATTCTCGTCAATGTACTCGCCAAGGAAAAGAATATCAAGGTCGGCAAACTTAGGATATCGTTTAACATAACGGTAAAGATCCACTCGGTCCATCTCACCAGATATAAAAAGCACAGAGTGACCGTTCCGTTTTAAATCCGCTAAGATATCCATCGAAACCGTACTCTTACCGATCCCAGGGTCACCCACCAAAATAAAATTGGTGGATCTTGGAAATCCACCTTCGGAGCTTAGCAAAACATCTATCTTCTTTCCCGTCCTCATTGTCTCGAACAAAGACGGGTCGAAACTGATGTCTCGCATCCTAACTATCTTAGATTTGTCGTTCATCCCAATAAATATAGAAACCCTATTCGGATTTAAAAAACGATTTAATCAAAATGTCCAAATCGATCCATCATTGAAATACCCTTTTGTGCGTCTTTAGAAATTCTCTCGTCTAAGCCTCTAGACATCTTCTCCCAATCCCCCCTCTTGATCTCACTCTTAAGTAACGATAAAGCAAACCAATAGTCGACCTTTTCTTCTTGCATCGTCTTCCATACCAACTTTAACGCCTTTTCTGAGATCGTGTTATTGTAGCATCTGAAATCCCCCCCAACCTCCTGTGGCGCTCCCACAAGACTTGTGAGAGAGTTATCGTGGCACCGGAAATCCCCTCCAACCTCCTGTGGCGCTCCTTCAAGACTTGTGAGCTTGTTATCGGGGCAATAGAAACTCCCTTTAACCTCTTGTGGCGCTCCCTCAAGACTTGTGAGCTTGTTATCGTGGCACCGGAAATCCCCTCCAACCTCCTGTGGCGCTCCCACAAGACTTGTGAGCTTGTTATGGTCGCAATTGAAACTCCCACCAACCTCCTGTGGCGCTCCCTCAAGACTTGTGAGAGAGTTATAGTGGCAATCGAAATACCCTCTAACCTTCTGCGGCGCTCCCACAAGACTTGTGAGCTCGTTCCGGGAGCAATAGAAACTCCCTTTAACCTCTTGTGGCGCTCCCTCAAGACTTGTGAGCCTGTTATTGGAGCAACCGAAATCCACTCCAACCTCCTGTGGAGCTCCCTTAAGACTTGTGAGATTGTTATAGGCGCAATTGAAATTCATTCCAACCTTCTTTGGCGCTCCCTCAAGACTTGTGAGAGAGTTATAGTGGCAATAGAAACGCTCTCCAACCTTCTGTGGCGCTCCCACAAGACTTGTGAGCTCGTTCCGGTAGCAATAGAAACTCTCAGTAACCACTCCAAACTTAACACCTTTAAAGTCGGCTAATTTTTTATCGGAACAATCGAAATCTCCTTCAATATCGACTAGTCTTGTCTCCTGATTAAAAGTCCACCTGCCTTTAGCGAACTGGTCTAAAAATTCTATTTGTTCTTTATTAAGCTTCATAGCTCAAATGTAGAAAATTCTACTTAAAGAAAAAAATGATTCCTAATCTTCGTCATTACAAGCGATCATATCCCTTAGTTGACTAGCAACCTCATAGTTCTCATCAGCAACGGCTAACTCTAACATGTAGTCAATTACCACTCTCGGAAAGTCTTCAATGACACCCTTGTTGTAAACCGATTTGATATAAGTCTTCTCGTAATCCTCAAGCTCTTCGACACTCTCAGCCTCGATATCATACACACGGTCTGTGAGATAACTTTCATATCCCGTGATATCAGCGGCCATCTCATAAGCCTCTTCGGAACCACCCTCAGGGATGTTCTGACTAACAATCTCTCCGTTCTCCAAACTGTACTCACCGACATTATGACCAAAATCCTCATCCGCAAATCTCACATGAAACACAACATCCGGATACTTACGACTTAAAGCCTCCATTACAGGATACGGATTACTCCAAGCCGTATGGAAATAAATTCCATCGTCTCCGTTCTCGTTGGTGTCATATGCGTTCCACTTAGTACCCCAATTAGCATTACTCCATGAATACCAATCACGGTGTCCGTATAATCGCTCATTATCCAAAGCCCTCTGAGCCTCTTCGAGATTAGCCGTGCCCTTCTCGAGCATATGATCGATTAAATCTTCTGGTGTCGCAAACTCAGTCGCCCATTGATATCCCATTATCTCATTAATCCCCGTGGGATCACCAGCACGATACTTCAAGATAGCAAGTCCGTTACTCGTACTGCTGCCGCTAGTGATATCCAAGCTCTCTGGCCTCGGAACGATTTTATTAAAATCGATATGTCTGATATTCCCTTCCTCATCAACGGAAATGATCTCACCCTTAATCTGTGCTACCCTCTTGGCGTCGCCTTTGAGAGTCAAAATGTTTGAAATGTGATTCGGCATTGTCTATTATTTTTACAAATTTAATCTTCTTTTTTCAATAAATCCATAATATCGTCACGCTCGTCCTGAAGCATTACGTTATTCATATAAGAAACTAAAATATCAACCGCATTCAATCCATGCTCTCCACTAGTCTCTACCATATTAACGAGTAATAACTCTATAGCAAGATTTCTTTCCGATTCTTTTGTGTTTTCCATTTTTTTTGTTTTATTGGTTATCTCAAATGTAGAAAATTCTATTTAAAGAAAAAAATGATTCTAATTAAAATGTCCAAATCGTCCCAACATTGAAATACCCTTTTGTGTGTCTTTAGATAATCTATCGTCCAATCCTCTAGACATCTTCTTCCAATCCCTACTCTTGATCTCACTCTTAAGTATCGATAAAGCAAACCAATAATCGATCTTCTTCTCACACATAGTCTCCCACACCAACTCTAACGTCTTCTCTGAGATCGGGTTATCGCCGCACCAGAAGAAACCTCCCCCAACCTCCTGTGGCGCTCCCACAAGACTTGTGAGCTTGTTACGGGAGCAATAGAAACCCCATCCAACCTTCTGCGGCGCTCCCTCCAGACTTGTGAGCTTGTTACTGGAGCAATCGAAACCCACTCCAACCTTCTGTGGCGATCCCTCAAGACTTGTGAGAGAGTTATTGGAGCAAATGAAATTCCCAGTAACCACTCCAAACTTAACACCTTTAAAGTCGGTTAATTTTTCCGAGGCACAATCGAAACACCCTCCGATGTCAACTAGTCCAGTCTTCTCGTTAAGAGTCCACACTCCATCAGTGTACTTGTCTAAAAATTCTATTTGTTCTTTATTAAGCTTCATATATCAAATGTAGAAAAATCTACCTAAAGAAAAAAATGATTCTAATTAAAATGTCCAAATCGTCCCAACATTGAAATACCCTTTTGTGCGTCTTTAGATAATCTATCGTCCAACTCTTTAGACAGCTTCTCCCAATCCCCACTCTTGATCTCACTCCTAAGTAACGATAAAGCAAACCAATAGTCGACCTTCTTCTCACACATAGTCTCCCGCACCAACTCTAACGTCTTCTCTGAGATCGGGTTATTGGAGCAAAGGAAACACCCGCCAACCTTCTGTGGCGCTCCCTCAAGACTTGTGAGATTGTTATCGTAGCAAGATAAATCCCCGCCAACCTTCTGTGGCGCTCCCTCAAGACTTGTGAGAGAGTTATAGGAGCAAGAGAATCTCCCTCCAACCTTCTGTGGCGCACCCTCAAGACTTGTGAGAGAGTTATAGGAGCAATAGAAACTCCCTCCAACCTCCTGTGGCGCTCCCACAAGACTTGTGAGCTTGTTATCGTGGCAATCGAAACTCCCCTCAACCTTCTGTGGCGCTCCCCTAAGACTTGTGAGATTGTTATTGTGGCAATCGAAACTCCCCTCAACCTTCTGTGGCGCTCCCCTAAGACTTGTGAGATTGTTATAATTGCAAGAGAAACTCCTTCCAACCTCCTGTGGCGATCCCTCAAGACTTGTGAGCTTGTTATTGCGGCAATAGAAACTCCCTTTAACCTCTTGTGGCGCTCCCTTAAGACTTGTGAGCCTGTTATTGGAGCAACCGAAATACCCTCCAACCTCCTGTGGCGCTCCCACAAGACTTGTGAGCTTGTTATCGTGGCAATCGAAACTCCCCTCAACCTTCTGTGGCGCTCCCCTAAGACTTGTGAGCATGTTATAATTGCAAGAGAAACTCCTTCCAACCTCCTGTGGCGATCCCTCAAGACTTGTGAGCTTGTTATTGTCGCAAATGAAATCCCATCCAACCTTCTGTGGCGCTCCCACAAGACTTGTGAGAGAGTTATTGGAGCAACTGAAATTCCTAGTAACCACTCCAAACCGAACACCTTTAAAGTCGGTTAAGTTTTTACTTCGACAATAGAAATCCCCTTCGATATCGACTAGTCCAGTCTTCTCGTTAAGAGTCCACTTGCTGCCATAAGTGCACTTGTTTAAAAATTCTATTTGTTCTTTATTAAGCTCCATAGTTATTTGGTTACAATACAAATGTAGAAAAATCTACTTAAAGAAAAAAATGATTCTAATCAAAATGTCCAAACCGTCCCATCATTGAAATACCCTTTTGTGTGTCTTTAGATAATCTATCGTCCAATCCTCTAGACATCTTCTCCCAATCCTCACTCTCGATCTGGCTCTTAAGTATCGATAAAGCAAACCAATAGTCGACCTTTTTTTCTTGCATCGTCTTCCACACCAACTCTAACGTCTTTTCTGAGATCGTGTTATCGGAGCACCAGAAACTCCCCTCAACCTCCTGTGGCGCTCCCACAAGACTTGTGAGCTTGTTACTTGAGCAATAGAAATACCCTCCAACCTTCTGTGGCGCTCCTTCAAGACTTGTGAGCTTGTTATGGTCGCAATCGAAACTCCAACCAACCTCCTGTGGCGCTCCCTCAAGACTTGTGAGAGAGTTATTGTCGCAATCGAAATTCCCTCCAACCTTCTGTGGCGCTCCCACAAGACTTGTGAGCTTGTTATTGGAGCAATAGAAATTCCTTCCCACCTTCTGTGGCGCTCCCACAAGACTTGTGAGCTTGTTATGTGAGCAATCGAAACACCCAGTAACCACTCCAAACTTAATACCCTTAAAACTTGATTCTCCTCGCCTCCCACAATCGAAATCACCTTTAATATCGACCAGTCCAGTCTTCTCGTTAAGAGTCCACCTGTCTTTAGCGAACTGGTCTAAAAATTCTATTTGTTCTTTATTAAGCTTCATATATCAAATGTAGAAAAATCTACCTAAAGAAAAAAATGATTTAGGAAGCTTTTGGATCGTACTTAGATAATATTTTTAAAACCCGATCCCGATGCTTACTCTCGTATATGCTCATGAAAGTCAACCAATGGGCAAACTGTAGTCTCTCGGCAAAAAGCAAATCCGGGGTTTTAAAAGGAGCTCCAACTGAGAGTTTACCGATGAGCTCTCGTAATCCACCAAGAGAAATTTGCAGCTGCATAAAAGCATCCGGGTCGATTCCGTCTACCAATTGTTTAAACTTGACATCCGTCTTACCTTCGATATCTTCAACATCCACACCGAAGAATTCTCCGCTTCCCATACGTCCACCTAAATCCTGATACAACTTATTATGTACACGAGACATTTCTTCATATACACTCTGAAGCTCTTCCCGCATCCGGTCAAATCGTGCATCGCTCTTTTCCAACACGGCAGTTGAGATACCTAATATACGTCCCATACGCTTGCTCACGTCGTTACCCTCGTAAAAGTGATCTGCGATGTTTCTTGAAACCGCTAATGCCGCTGTCTTGGTTGTGTCTTTCATAATCTCCTTTTCTGTAAATGTAGAAATTTCTTATAAAACAAAAAAATGATTTCCAAAAAATTCCAATCCGAGGGGAAAATTTCTATCCCCGGGGGTTCCACAGGAACCGCGATTCCGAGAGATGTCCGAACACTTTCCGCTCGGATTCCGAACGAGTTCCGAGCGGCATCCCGCTGGGATTTTCTTGGAATCTCTGGGATTTCCGAATTTCCTCGCACAACAAAAAACCGAGTCCTTTTGAGACTCGGTCTTATGATAACCAATTATAAACCTAAATAATACGGAAAACAAAGATATGTTTTACAAAGCAAATGTACGCTTACTTTACCGAATAAAAAAACAATTCTCGGATAAATATCATATGAAACGTATAAAATCATTCGGAACTCTTTCGGAATCCACATCGGACACCCCAGTTTACACATCGAGACTCTCCAGCTACAAGAAAAATGACAGGCCCACTCAGATAGACACCTATGACGAACCCAAGTCCCTATATGGCATGAACGTCACAGACGGGAAGGTGGAATGGACACTACAAATCCAACACTTCAACTACGGAATAGACATAGGACACGAAGGAGCAAGAATTAAATCCCTAACACTCCACATCGAGAAGGACGACGAATACACAGGAGAACCAGAGGAAGACACTATAGAACTCACGGAAGAAGACATCAACCACGAGAATCTAAAATACGAAGTAAACCAATTTCCTCTAGACCTGGACGCAATAGAGATCGATATGAATCAATCAGAAGATCCCAAAGACTGGAACATCACACTAAAGATAGGAAGAATCTCTGACTATTAGAAAATTCCACACACGTACGCGCACATCCGCACGGGGTCCCCGGTACATCCCCCCACTAAAAAGACCAGCCCGAAAGACTGGTCTTTTCTTTTTATAATCTCGAGGGGTGTGAGATTAGTTTGTCATTTTAACTTCCATGCCCTCAGCGGTAACGTTCAGTGTGACATTAACACCAAACTCTTTAACTAGCTTAGCTAAATCCGCAAGATCAATATTGCTAGTTGGCTTAACCGGCTCAGCAACTTTAATCTCGCCCTGCTTATTCTCAGCAGCCATCACTAGCACATCAGCAACCAACTCAGGAGTACTCATCACGTTCGCCAATGGCTTACGTACTCTCTTAATTCCAGTAGGCGGAACAAATCGATCTCCATCAGAGATAAATCCATCCTCTACCAACTTACTCTTCTGACACATGATAGATGCAGGGGTTCTTCCTAGCAAATCTGTAGTCTCCTTAATAGTCATCTTACTAAGAACCGCGTCCCGTAATAACTCATTCTCAGTATCAGTCCATCTGTAGTTAGCTCGATTGTAAGTGGGAGACGACTTAGATGTTCTAATCTTTCTAGCATCTGATTTAATCCCCTCTCTCTTTACTAACAAAGGGTTGTTGCTTCTCTTACCTTTAAGATGAAAACCTCTAGGACGCACCTTGTCGCCTAACCATCTGCGTAAACTCTCGGAGTTAATATCAAACTCCTTGGAAACCTCTCTCAAGGTTTTACCATCAGCTACATATGATCTCATAGCAGCCACTCTTACATTTTTTGGAATCTTCTTTCCCATATATTAAAATTAAATTGTTTACAAATCTTCAACGAAGAACATCGCCATCGTTATTCTCTTACCATTAGCTCGGGCAATCTGACGGGCAACACCAGCTATCTCCTTCGCCTTATCCCTCGGACTCACCTCAGAACTTACTGGGATATTCACCTCTCCACTCTTAGTCTTCACCTTAACACTCTTAGTCTTCTTCACTCTCTTCTCGGACAATCCCATCGCACTCTTCTGATACTGTACCGCAGCAGGGGTTCTACCAAGAGCCTCTGCGATCTCCTTGATACTCTTACCACTCTTGTACATACCCTTCAGAGTCTTACGATCATCCTTAGTCCATGCAGTGGAATCATTAGAAGGAGTTTCTTTTTTCTTTATAATCATAACCTTTTACTTTTTTTGTTTTTAGATTTTATGCAAATCTAGAAGTTCTCTTCAGAAGAAAAAAATGATTTCTGAATTTTCCTACAATTCCCACATCTCTCTATTACATACGGACTCCCGGGACGCACCCGAGATCGCCCCCGCATACGCATACACACACGGGGGTTTCCAAGAGTTTCCAAGAAATTCCCGGGGTATCTCAGGGATTCCCAGGAAGTTCCCCGAAGATCCATCCTAGATATCCAGGAGATTCCCCGAAATTCCCAGATAATCGCCCGCTCGAGACCGCGTGGGGTCCCCCTGGGGGCCTTCTGAGGCGCACGTAGAAAGAGGGTTTAACCTCGATCACTTTGTGGTATATTCTACGGGCCTTCTACCAGGGAGTTCTGTGGGATCTTTTCAGGGAATATCTAGGAGTATTTTAGCTGCACGGGACGCTGAGAAAATCCCCTTGTAGGTCTATCTATTAACTACGTGTATACGTGTGAGCGCGGGGTCATCCATACGTCCCCTTCTCTATACAGTATGTGTGGATGTTCTCTATACAGTAGGGATAGGTGTCTATATAGGTATGTGAGTGATGTATACTATGTGTAGGGTAGTGATTCTTTTTGTTTTGTGTGTTTTAATTATGGTTGGTGTATTATTAGGTGTATGTGTATACTGTATAGAGGTGTGTATATGTATAGAGAGATGTATATAGATAGTAGTTATTAGTAGGTGTTAATAGATGATAGTAGTGATGGGATTATTGTCTATAAGAGCGGGGGCATGATTGGGGGATTTTTGGTGTTTAGTCCCCCCTCGGAAAGGGTGGAAAATTCGGGATTTATTTTGGAGATTTTGGTGGAAAATTCGGGGGACTAAACGGGGATTTTTCTATTCCGCGCTTTGTGGATGTTTAAGCTAAGATAATGAGGAGGAGGCGAGGCGAAATGGAAAAATGAGGCGAAATTGGGTAGTGAAAACGGGGCGAAACGGGGCAAGTGAGGCGAGTGTTGCCTCGGTGGATGAGGAGGGTATTGAAATGGATATATAGAGTATGACCAGAGACGAGCTTATCAAGGTATTAGAGAAGAAAGGTTACTCCTACAAGATAGAAGGGGATAAGATAGTTGTTACCTATTATAATGGGGATGTCAATTTGAGTTCCCTAACGAGTCTTCCCCCTGGTGTGGAGTTCAGAAATAAAGGGTTTGTCCTTTTGGAATCACTAACGACACTTCATCATGGTGGGGTATTCAATAATGAAGGGAGTGTCTTTTTGAATTCACTAACGACACTTCATCATGGTGGGGTA
>Ga0194118_10002785_pt1 | contig 21467 bp, 18 predicted proteins | sample TA2MahsurfametaG_2_FD_148662 | JGI IMG/M metagenome (GOLD analysis project Ga0194118, IMG submission 148662) | Freshwater microbial communities from Lake Tanganyika, Tanzania - TA2015013 Mahale N5 surface | ecosystem: Environmental > Aquatic > Freshwater > Lake | place: Tanzania: Lake...
ATCCAAACCAGCAGCCAATACCGCGCAGGCGTCGGTGGGAAGGATGAGTACCCGCCCTTCACGCAAGCCCTCTACCGCCTGCCGCACCAGTCGCGGTTGCGGATCCAGAGGGTGCACAAACAGGCGACGCACGCTCAGCTGGCCGAGCCCCAGTGTGACCAGAGTGGTTCAACCGCATCCGGAACCAACGCAAGCCCGCCGGGGGCGGCGTGGCCCTCGTGCGGACTATGGAAGTCGGACCCGCGGGAGGCACGCAGCCCGTGCTGGCGCGCCACCGCGCTCCAGTGGCGGATCTCCTGGCGGCTGTGGCTCCCCGACACCGACTCGATGCCAACACCTCCCGCCTCCCTGAACTCCCGCAGCAGGCAGTCAACCAACAGCGCATCGAAACGGTAACGGGCCGGATGCGCGAGCACCGCAAATCCCCCTGCCCCGCGGATCCAGGCCACCGCGTCCCGGAGCCGCGCCCAGGCGTGCGGCACATCCCCGGGTCGACCATCACACAGGTAGTGCGCGAAGACTTCACGGGTATCGCAGTAGCCGCGCTGCGCCGCGATCCAGCGGGCAAAGTGGGTCCGTGAAACCTGGGCCGGGTCCCTGATCTGCGCCAGCGCCCCCTCGAGCGCCCCAGGCAGGCCTGCAGCAGCAAGTTGCTGATCGATCTGCCGCGCCCGATCCACACGTCCAGACCTCAAGGCCTGCAGCGCCGCAGCGAGCTGCGGGTTGGAGGGATCAAAGCCCAGGCCAAGCACATGGACACTTCGCCCAGCCCAGGTGACCGAGATCTCCACCCCGCTCACCCAGGCCAGGCCGGCAGCGTGCGCCGCTTCGCGTGCGACCCACTGGCCACCAACCGTGTCGTGGTCGGTGAGCGCAAAAAGCTCCACCCCTTCGGCGCAGGCCCGCGCGGCCAGCGCCTCCGGAGTCAGCGTTCCGTCGGAATGGTCCGAATGAGCGTGCAGGTCGGCCCGCAACTGCCAGGGATCGCGCCTGCAAAGCGCCGCGATCCGCTCCAGCCCGGCCGATCCACCCTGCTGCGGTGTCATCGACCCACGAAATCGAGGATGCGTTGCGCCAGCGCTGCCGGCTGATCGTGGTGGACCATATGTCCCGCACCTTCGATCACGGCGCTACGCAGATCGCTGATGTCGCGGAGGCGAGCCTGGTACTCGGGCGTAGCAACAAGCTGTGCTACACCGGGTTTCCTGTCGCTGGTCGGGGACTCGGCTGCCGCGACGGTGTCGGAGGCACTCACCCAGAGCACTGGCGCCCGGATCGCGCTCCAGCATGCGCGCACCTCATCAGCCCGGTAGGGAACCGGATGGGTGGCCTTGTGCCAGGGATCCGCACGCAACCGCCACTGGCCGTCCTCCCCGGGAGCCGCCCAGTGGAGCGCGAGATACGCTGCGCGGTTGGGTGGTAGCCTTGGGTTGTTGCGCATCAGCCTTTGTGCCACGTCGTGACGGCTGGCATAGGTGCGTAGCGTTGGTGCGCCTGCGGCAAGGCCGTCGAGCCATCGAGCGTAGCGCGCAGGGGCCCTGGATGGATCGCTTGCCGACAACCCGAAACCTTCGAGATTGATCAGGCGCGCGATGCGTTCGGGTCGAACCCCTGCGTAGAGGCAGCCGATATTGCCGCCCATGCTGTGGCCGAGAAGGTTGATCGGCAAGCTGATGCGTTGATGTTCGAGCAGCACCCGAAGCACCGCCTCGAGGTCGGCCAGATAATCCGCAAACCAGTAGGTGTCCGTGCCGGAGGCGTCGCTCAGGCCGAAACCTCGCCAGTCGGGCGCAAAGCACGCCCAGTCCGACGGCAGTTCATCCACCAGGAACTGAAACGAAGCCGACACATCCATCCAGCCGTGCAGCAGGATCAGGCTCTGCCGACATTGCCCGAGCGCCGGCCAATGGCGGACCCGATAGCCCAAACCGCGCACCTGAAGTTCGAGTCCCTCCGGAACGCGGCGGGGCTCGTAGACCTCCACATCAGGCGCGGCACCGTCACTGGTAGCATCCATCCTCGAGAGTTTAACGGTGTGCCCCGATCGATGCCCTGAGGGTTGCCCCGTCACACCCTCCTCACGCGCGGCACGCGCAGCCTTCGTTGCTCGTTCCAGGGCACCTCCGAGGACATCGACCATGCCAGCCTTTCAACTCGAGCACCTGGTTCCCGAATTCGACTCAAGCGTCTGGATCGCCCCGGGCGCCTGTGTGATCGGCCGGGTGCGCATGGGCGCAGGCTGCAACATCTGGTTCAACGCGGTGCTTCGGGCCGATAACGACCTGATCGAACTCGGCGAAGAGGTCAACATCCAGGACGGTGCGGTTCTGCATACCGACCCGGGCTATCCGCTGCACATTGCCGATCGGGTCTCGGTGGGGCATCAGGCCATGCTCCATGGTTGCAGCATCGGCACCGGGAGCCTCATCGGAATCCAGGCCATTGTGCTGAACGGTACAAAGATCGGCCGTCACTGCCTCATCGGCGCCGGCGCGTTGATCGCCGAGGGCAAGGAGATTCCCGATGGCAGCCTCGTGGTGGGTTCGCCTGGAAAAGTGGTGCGCACGCTGAGCGAGAGCGATCGCGACAACCTGCTGCGAATTGTCCGTAACTACAGCGAACGCGCTGGCCTGTACCGCGCCGGGTTGCGTCGGATCGAACCCGGGCAGGACGGCAACCGCTGAGCATGGCCGACCAGCTGCTTCGCTTCATCCCGCAAACGCGCGGTGTGCGCGGGGCGATCGTTCGACTCGAGCAGTCCTGGCGCACCGTGGTCGAGCGTCACGCTCTGCCCGCACCCGTGCGCGATCGACTCGGCGAGTTGAGCGCAGCCGCACTCCTCCTCTCGGCCTCGCTCAAGTTCGAGGGCAAGCTCATCGTGCAGATTCACGGCGACGGGCCGGTTGCCCTCCTCGTTGTGGAAAGCGATGCCCTCGGCGGATACCGGGCCACGGCGAAGTTGCGGGATGCCAACGGGATTGTCGCCGACGCAAGCCTGGCCGATCTGGTCAACCGAAACGGCCGCGGTCGCTTCGTGGTCACGCTGGACCCGGGCCGCGAGCACCCGGACAAACCGCCCTACCAGGGCATCGTGCCGTTCGAGGGCGATACGGTGGCGGAGGGGCTCGAAGCCTACATGCTGCGATCCGAGCAGGTTCCGACGCGCCTGTGGCTCGCCGCAGATGCGCAATACGCCAGCGGAATGATGCTGCAGCGACTCCCCGACAACCGCGACGCCGACACCGACCGCGACTGGGAACACATCCAGATCCTTGCCGACACACTGCGTCGGCCCGAAATGCTGCAGGTCGACAACGAAACGCTCCTGCACCGGCTCTTCTGGCAATCTCCGATGCGCCTTCTCGACCAGCACGCATGCCACTTCCGGTGCACCTGCTCGCGCGGGAAGGTGGCCACAATGCTTCAGATGCTGGGCCGCGGCGAAGTGGACGAGGTGCTCGCGGAACGCGGTCTGGTGGAGATCCACTGCGAATACTGCAACGCTTATTACCGCTTCGACGCACATCAGTGCGAAAGTCTCTGGACTCCGGAAGAACCCGGATCAAAGGCGAGATGCTGACGGCGAGGCGCGGAGGGCGCTGTGCTGACTGCGAGGTATTGAGGGCGAGGTGCTGACGGCGAGGCGCGTTGGGCGCTGTGCTGAGGCCGAGCTGCCGAGGCTGCGGGCACGCATTGAGGGTCTCGCCAGCACGCTCTTGGGGCCGATCTCGATCGCCTGACTGGATGGCCTAGAGCCCCGCCTTCCTGCCGGGGGGCGACATCACCGTGCGGATCTCATGATCGCGTGCCTCTGCATCTTCGGTGACGAGCACAAACACTTCCCCAGCCCTGACCATGCCGAGTTCGTAGCGCGCTCGCTCCTCGATCGACACGGTTCCAATCTGAAGATCCCGCACATCGGCCTCAAGGGCAGCGTTGCGTTGTACCCGCCGCAGATTGTCGCCCTTCTGAGCGCTCAGCTGACGGTCAAGGTCCCAAACCCGCAGCCAGCCCCCCTTGCCAAGCCAGAGTGGATACTGGATGAGCACGACAAGGCCGATGAGTACAAGGCAGAGACTGCGCGCGGTGAGCATCATCCTTGGAGTCTACGCAAAGTCAACGGTGAACTGGCGTGAAGTCAACGAAAAGCCGGGCTGAAACCATCGAGTATCCGGGGTGAAACGATCGCGTACCCTGATTGAAACAATCGCATACCCGGGTCGATATCAACAAAGGAAGCGGAAGGAATCAGCCGGCCGCCGTATACGGGAGTTGTTCTCCGGCGTGTATCAACCCTTCTCCGAGATTGTAGAACGCGTGCCGTCCGGGATAGAACGCCTGCGCACCAAGTTCCTCCTCGATACGCAACAACTGGTTGTACTTCGCAATGCGGTCACTGCGGCTCATCGACCCGGTCTTGATCTGCATCGCTGACGTGGCCACTGCAAGATCTGCGATCGTTGTGTCTTCGGTTTCGCCCGAGCGGTGTGAAACCACTGTGGTGTAACGATTGCGACGTGCCAACTCGATCGCCTCGAGCGTCTCGGTGAGCGTGCCGATCTGGTTGATCTTGATCAGGATCGAATTGGCGATACGCTCGCGGATGCCGCGTTCGAGCAACCGGGTGTTCGTGACGAAGAGATCGTCGCCCACCAACTGCACCTGATGCCTGAGTTGCGCACTCAGGTAGGCCCAGCCCTGCCAGTCGTCTTCGGCCATACCGTCCTCGATGCTCACGATCGGATACCTTCCGGCCCAGGCTTGCAGTTGATCGGCAAACTGCTCCGGGTCGAGACTCCGGTTCTCTCCGCGCAGGTGATAGCGACCTTCACGGAAGAACTCGCTGCTTGCGCAGTCGAGGCCCAGAAGTATCTGCTTTCCCGGCTCGAACCCCGCCATTTCGACCGCTTTGAGAATCACGGTGATCGCGCCCTCGCTACCTTGAAGGCCGGTGGGCGCAAAGCCACCTTCGTCGCCCACCGCAGTCGAGAGCCCGCGTTCGTGCAGCAGCGCCTTGAGGGCCTGGAAGACCTCCGCCCCGTAACGCAGCGCCTCGCAAAAACTCGGTGCACCCACAGGGAGAATCATGAACTCCTGGATATCCAGGCCGTTGTTGGCGTGTGCTCCGCCGTTGATCACATTGATCATCGGGACCGGCATCGTGCGTGCCGCCATGCCTCCGAGGTAGCGGTAGAGCGGCAGACCGGTCTCGGCTGCGGCGGCCTTCGCAACCGCAACCGATGCTGCAAGAATGGCGTTGGCGCCGAGCCGGGACTTGTTGTCCGTGCCGTCGAGTTCGATGAGCGTGTGGTCGATCATCGACTGACGGCTCGCCTCGAGTCCTAGTAGCGCCTCGGTGATCGAGGTGCGGAGATGCTCCACGGCCTGAAGAACCCCCTTGCCACGGTAGCGGCTCGCATCGCCATCGCGCAGTTCAATGGCCTCGCGCGAACCTGTGGAAGCACCCGAGGGTACTGCGGAGCGTCCTCTGGCTCCCGATTCGAGTGCAACTTCGCACTCAACCGTGGGGTGACCCCGCGAATCGAGGATTTCGCGGGCCCGGATATCGACGATGGCTGACATGATGGCTCCAGAAAGGCGTCGTGTTGTGGGGCTGGATCGTGTTGTGCGGCTGGACCATGCGGTGCGGCTGGACCATGGTGTGCAGCTGGACCATGGTGTGCGGCTAGACCATGGTTTGCGGCTAGACCATGGTGTGCGGCTGGACGCCGTTGTGCGGCTGGATCGAGAGTGCACCGGCAGCGCTGTGTTCGGCTGGATCGAGTTCTGCGAAACCGTCGCGCTTTACCAGCGCATCGATCGCCTTGAGCAGCGCAAGCAGCCCCGCCATGCGTTCCAGGGGCCAGGCATTCGGACCGTCGGAAAGCGCCATCTCCGGATGCGGGTGCGTTTCCATGAAGAGGCCCGCGATCCCGCATGCCACCGCAGCGCGGGCAAGCACCGGCACGAACTCGCGCTGCCCGCCGGAAGCCCCGCCGAGACCGCCGGGTAACTGCACCGAATGGGTGGCATCGAACACAACCGGACAGCGGGTACTACGCAGGATTGCGAGCGAGCGCATGTCGGAGACCAGGTTGTGGTAACCGAAACTTGCCCCGCGCTCGCACACCAGCAGTTGTGCTTGCCGACCCTTGCGGGCCGCCGCCGCGCGCGCCTTGTCCACCACCTGCTGCATCTCGGCGGGCGCCATGAACTGCGCCTTCTTGATGTTGACCGGTTTACCCGCACTTGCCACCGCTTCGATGAAATCGGTTTGCCGGGCGAGAAAAGCGGGCGTCTGCAACACGTCGACCACCTGCGCTGCAGCATCGATCTGCGAGACCTCGTGCACATCGGTGAGGACCGGCACCCCGACCTGCTCGCGGACCCGCTCGAGGATGCGGAGTCCTTCGTGGATCCCCGGACCGCGAAATGACTTGCCCGAAGTGCGATTGGCCTTGTCGAAGGAGCTCTTGAAGATGAAGTGGAGGTCGAGGCCCTGGGCGATCCCGGCCAGAGTCTCGGCTGTGCGCAACGCGAGTGCCTCGGACTCAATCACGCAAGGCCCGGCAATCAGGAAGAGCGGGCGCCCCAGACCCACCTCGCGGCCGCACAGGGCCAGGGTGGAGGGTTCAACCGCATCAGACGAGGCCGGCACCTCCGGCTCAACCATGGTGGGCACCAGGGGGGCGCTGGCGCATCGCGGCGCGCAGATAGGCGCTGAAGAGCGGATGCCCGTCGCGCGGTGTGGATGTGAACTCCGGGTGAAACTGAACCGCCACGAACCAGGGGTGGATCGCATCCGGCAACTCGACAATCTCGGCGAGTTGCTCCTGCGGCGTGGCCGCCGAGATCACCAGCCCGGCGGACTCGAGCTTTTCCCGATAATGGTTGTTGACTTCGTAGCGATGCCGGTGGCGCTCGTTGACGCTGCTGCCGTAGATTTCCCACGCTCTTGTGTGCGGCCTTACCGGGCAGCGTTGCGCCCCAAGGCGCATGGTGCCACCAAGATCCGAATCGCTCGAGCGCCGCTCGAGTTGCCCTTCACGATCACGCCACTCGCTCAGAAGTCCAACGACGGGGTGCTGCGTATCCGGTTCAAACTCGGTGCTGTTTGCCCCGGGCAGGTCGCAGCAATGGCGCGCATACTCGATCACGGCGAGTTGCAATCCCAGGCAGATGCCGAGAAAGGGAATGCCCTGCTCACGCACATAACGGATGGCGCGGATCTTGCCTTCCACCCCGCGCTTGCCGAAACCACCGGGCACCAGCACCGCAGCGTAGGCTGAAAGTGCCCCCACCGTAGCATCGGTGATCGTTTCCGAGTCGATGTAGTCAATGCGTACTCGACACTCGGTATGCATTCCGGCGTGACTGAGGGCTTCGCTAAGCGACTTGTACGATTCCGTGAGGTCGACATACTTTCCAACCATCGCAATGCGCACTTCCCCGCGAGGGGCCTGATGCGCCGCAACCAGGCGATCCCAGACCGACAGGTCGGCCTGCGGCGCATCGATGCGCAAAAGGTCGGTAAGGCAGCGGTCGACCCCCTGCTCAAAGAGCATGCGCGGGATCTGGTAGATCGACTCCACATCCCAGACTGAGATCACGGCCGAGAGGGGTACGTTGGAAAAGAGCGAGATCTTGGCCCGCTCTTCTTCAGGGACAGGACGGTCTGCGCGGCACAACAGGATGTCGGCCTGAATCCCGATCTCGCGCAACTTCTGCACCGAGTGCTGCGTGGGCTTTGTCTTGAGTTCGCCGGCCGATGCGATGAATGGCACCAGCGTGAGATGCACAAAACAGCAGTTGCCCCGACCGAGGCGCAGACTCATCTGCCGGGCGGCCTCGAGAAAGGGGAGCGACTCGATGTCGCCAACCGTGCCGCCGATCTCCACGATGGCTACCTGGGCATGATCGCCGCTGCTCAGAACGGTGCCGCGCTCGATGAAGGCCTGAATCTCGTTGGTGATGTGTGGGATCACCTGCACCGTACGGCCGAGATACTCGCCGCGCCGCTCCTTGCGGATCACCGAGTCGTAGATCTGACCCGTGGTGAAGTTGTTGCTCTTGCGCATCCGGGTGCGCACAAAGCGCTCGTAATGCCCGAGATCGAGATCGGTTTCCGCTCCATCTTCGGTGACGAACACCTCCCCGTGCTGAAAAGGACTCATCGTGCCCGGGTCGACGTTGATGTAGGGGTCGAGCTTGAGCAGCGTGACGCGAAGCCCGCGCGATTCGAGCAGTGCAGCCATCGACGCTGCCGCAATCCCCTTGCCGAGCGACGACACCACACCGCCGGATACGAAGACATATTGGGTCATGGGATCGCCTGACGAAAGGGGAATTATAACGTCGCGCGGTACTCGCCGTTGCCGCCTGCGCGTGGCAGCATCAACGCTGGTCGGATCCACTCAAACCCAAGGAGCAACCATGGACGCAAGAATGTATGAGGCTGGCATGCAGGTACGCAGGGAAGTCCTCGGCAATGACTATGTCGATCAGGCGGTCCGCAGTACCGATGATTTCAACCGCCCCTTTCAGGAATTGATCACCGAGTTCTGCTGGGGCGCCTGCTGGACCCGCCCGGGGCTCGAACGGCGTACCCGCAGCATGCTCAACCTTGCCATGCTGACTGCGCTGGGACGCTCGCACGAACTCAAACTGCATTTGCGCGGCGCACTGCGCAACGGGGTGAGCCGCGAGGAAATCCGGGAGGTACTCATCCAGGCCTCGATCTACGCCGGCATACCGGCGGGTGTGGAGGCCTTCCGCTGCGCACGTGAGGTTTTTGCGGAGGCCGACAGGAACCCATCGGACGAGGCCTGAGAGAGAACCCATCGGCGGGGCCTGAGAGAGGCTCATCGAAGGGGCCTGAGAGAGAACCCATCGGAGGGGCCTCGGGAGGATTCCGGAGGAAACCGCAGACCGTTGGTCGGACTGGTCTGCGGTCTCTGCGGGTTTCGAGGTTTAGGTTGGACCGTCGTCGGCTGAAATGACCGCCCCGTTCACAAAGCCCGAGCGACCGCTTGCCAGCATCAGGAGCACCGCATCGAGGTCTTCAGGACGGCCCAATCTGCGCCGTGGCAGTCGTGCGATCAACTTCTGTCCGGCAGCAGTGTCGAAATGATCCCGGTTGATGTCGGTGAGGATGTAGCCGGGGCACAGTGCGTTGACGTTGATGTTGTAGCGTCCCCACTCCAGCGCCATCGCGCGCGTCATGTGCACAACCGCAGCCTTGCTCATCGCGTAGACGCCAATCTGCGCCAGCACCTCGAGCGCTGCCATCGAGGCGATGTTGATGATCCTCGAGGGCGGCATTTCCTCGAGCGAGGTGGCGGTGACGGCCCGGGCGATCATGCGCCGCGCAACCGCCTGCGCCGCGAAGAATGCCCCCCGGGTGTTGGTGGCAAAGATCGCATCGAAGTCCTCGGGGCCTACTTCGTGCAATCGACGGGTATGACTCACCCCGGCGTTGTTCACAAGGATGTCGATCTCCCCGGCGAGCGACACCGCCTCGGCAAGCGCGGGCTCGATCGTTTCCACAGCCGTCACGTCGAGGGCAATTGCGTGTACTGCATGTCCGCGCATGCGTAACTGCTCCCGCAGATCACTCAGACGGTCGACGCGACGCGCCGCAAGCACCACGGTGGCACCCTGCTCGGCGAGCGCTTGCGCAAAGCGCACGCCGAGTCCGCTCGAGGCACCGGTCACCAGGGCAACCTTTCCCGCAAGTCCGAACCATCCGCAGTATTCGGCTTTGGCGAGCGGATCCGGGGCCGGGCCATGTTGGGCAGAGTGTGGATGCGGTGGTTTCATGGACTTGGCGGGAAGGACGGTTGAAGGGTTGAAAGGTTTGAGGGTTGGTGGTTGATGCAACCCGGGCCATCTGTGATACGCACGCGACATGGGCGTTGCGGTTACCGCATACCCCGAAGGACATGCGGAGTTTGCCCCGGAATGACGGATTGGCGGACAATCGGGCGCAAGGATGATCGGGAGGATGCCATGAGCGTGGAACGCGAGTCGATGGAATTCGATGTGCTCATCGTGGGCGGTGGGCCTGCAGGTCTTGCTGCATCCATCCGGCTGAGTCAACTCGCGCAGAAGAAGGGTCGCACGATCCAGGTTTGCGTGATCGAAAAGGGTTCGGAGGTTGGAGCGCACATTCTCTCCGGCGCGGTGATGGATCCGCGCGCGATGAGCGAACTCCTTGCGGACTGGAAGGCGATGGGTGCGCCGCTCGAGACCGAGGTCAGCGAGGACCGTTTCCTCTTTCTCTCGAAGGACTCGAGTACCGCAATTCCTCCCTGGGCGCTTCCGGACTGTTTCATCAATCACGGCAACTATGTGGTGAGCCTTTCCAACGTCGTGAAGTGGATGGGGAAGCAGGCCGAATCGCTCGGCGTTGAACTCTATGCAGGGTTTCCCGCCTCGGAGGTGCTCTTCGACGAGGCAGGCGCTGTCCGCGGGGTGATTACCGGCGACGTGGGCGTGTCGAGAGATGGCCAGCAGCGCAGCGACTACCAGCCCGGGATGGTGTTGACCGCGAAGTACACGCTCTTTGCCGAGGGCGCGCGCGGCCATTTGGGAAAGCGCCTGATCAAGCGCTTCGGACTTGCCGAGGGCCGCGACCCGCAAAGCTACGCAATCGGCCTGAAGGAACTCTGGGAGGTGCCGCCGCAGCAACACAAGGAAGGCCTTGTGCTGCACACTGCAGGCTGGCCGCTCGATAGCCAGACCTACGGCGGTTCCTTCCTCTACCACATGAAGGATCGTCTCGTTTCCACAGGCTTCGTGGTGGGCCTGGGTTACCGCAATCCCTGGCTGTCGCCCTTCGAGGAGTTTCAGCGCTACAAGACCCACCCAGCGATCCGCCCCTTCCTGCAGGGCGGCAAACGGCTCGGCTACGGCGCCCGCGCGATCACCGCAGGCGGCCTCAACAGTCTGCCCCGGTTTGTGTTTCCCGGGGGCGCGCTGATCGGCTGCGACGCAGGGTTTCTCAACGCCTCGCGCATCAAGGGCAGCCATGCCGCGATCAAGACCGGCATGCTCGCTGCCGAAGCCGTGGCTGAGGCGCTTGGCGAGGGCCGCGCCCACGACACGCTGGACCGTTACACCGAAGCCTTCCAGGCGTCGTGGCTGCACCAGGAATTGCACGCGGCGCGCAACTTCAAGGCTGCGATGAGCAAGGGCCTGTGGCTTGGCACCCTGCTGGTTGGAGTGGATCAGATGCTCTTCAAGGGCAAGGCACCCTACACGCTGCACGTGGAGCACAACGACCATGAGGCCTTGCAACCGGCCTCCAACTTCACACCGATCAGCTACCCGAAGCCCGACGGAATCCTGAGTTTCGATCGCCTCTCCTCGGTGTTTCTTTCCAACACCAACCATGAGGAGGACCAACCTGTCCACCTGAGGCTCAACGATGCGGGCATCCCGGTCAACCTCAATCTTGTGCGCTACGCGGGTCCGGAGCAGCGCTACTGTCCCGCTGGGGTCTATGAATACGTTTCAGAGGAGGGCGCCTCGGTCGACCGCATGCGCCTGCAGATCAATGCGCAGAACTGCGTGCACTGCAAGACCTGCGACATCAAGGATCCCACCCAGAACATCGAGTGGGTAAGCCCGGAGGGTGGCGGCGGTCCGAACTACGTGGGGATGTAGACTCCAGGGAAGGGGTCTGGCGCGTGCTCGCGGAGAGGCTCTCCGTCGTCACCTCAGCCGGGCACGAAATGGCAGGCGGCGGCATGCACCGCTGCAGGCAGCGCCGGAGCCTCGCGCAGGCAGCGCTCAGCGGCCTGCGGACAGCGGCTGTGGAAGCGGCACATCGTGGGCGATGGATTGATCGGGCTCGCAACCTCCCCGTCAAGCCGGATCCGCGGACCCTGTCCGGGTATCGCCGAGACCAGCGCGCGCGTGTAGGGGTGCCTTGGCGCACGAAAGACCGCGGTCGATGGGCCCGTCTCCACGATCCGGCCCAGGTACATCACCGCCACGCGGTCGGTAAGCAGCCGCACCACGTTGAGATCGTGCGAAACAAAGAGGGTGGACAATCCAAGATCGATCCGCAGACGGTCGAGCAACTGGAGCACCACGGCCTGCACCGAAACATCGAGCGCCGCGGTTGGCTCGTCGAGAATCAGCAGGCGCGGTCGCATCACCAGTGCGCGCGCAATCCCCACGCGTGCCTTCTGTCCGCCCGAGAGCTGATGCGGAAAGCGCGATAACAGCTCCGGCGCGAGGCCCACCTGCTGCGCCACCTCGTCAACCCTTTCATCGGCCGCAAGGCGATCCATCCCCGCGAGCAGCACACAGGGCTCGCGAATCGTGTCGCGCGCACTGAAGCGCGGGTTAAGGCTGTCGGTGGGATCCTGAAACACCATCTGGAGCACTGCGCGACGCGGATGGACCGCAAAGCTGCGGGCAGGCGTGGCAGCAAGATCCTCGCCCTCGAAAAGGATCCGGCCTTCGCTCACATCCAGAAGCCGCGCGAGCAGGCGCACGAGCGTGGACTTTCCGCAACCCGACTCACCCACCAGACCGAGGGCCTCTCCGGGCTGGATTGTGAGCGACACATCGTCGACCGCATGCAACTGAGCGCCCCGGCGCCCGGCAAGCGCAAAGCGCTTGTGAAGATGCTCCACGCGCAGCAAGGGCTCCTCGAGGACCGAGCGCTCAGGCCCGGATCTCGCCGGGATCGCGCCCCCCGCAGTTGAAGCCGCCGGCATCGCGCCCGACGCAGTTGAAGCTGCCGGCATCGCGCCCGCCGCAGTTGAAGCTGCCGGCATCGCGCCCTCAGTCACCGAACGTCCCAGGCGCACCCTGCCGCATTTCGGCGGGGTGCAACTTTGCGGCGGCCCCAAAGGTGAGGGGATGCCAGCAGGCCACCGCATGACGCCCGGGATGCCCGTCCATGGCTGGCCGCTCACCGCCGCACCGGGCGCTTGCGCGCTCACAACGTTCAGCAAAGCGACACGCCGGAAGGTCGTTGCGGCGAAGATCCGGGAGGTTGCCCCTCACTGGGGAGAGGGCAGCCAATGCAGTGTCCGCTCCCGGGGTGGAGCGGATCAGGCCTGCGGTGTAGGGGTGTCGCGCTTGCGCAAAGAGCGCCGCAGTGGGTGCTGCCTCCACAGCCTGACCGGCGTGCATCACCACGATCCTGTCGCAATACTCCGCGGCGAGTGCCAGATCGTGCGTGATGAAGAGCGTGGCCATCTGGCGTTCGCGCGCCAGCGTGGTGATCAGATCCATCACGGCCGCCTGCGTGGTCACATCCAGCCCCGTGGTGGGCTCATCGGCAACGAGCAGCCCGGGTCGACATGCCAGTGCGATCGCAATCATCACCCGCTGACACATGCCCCCTGAAAGCTCGAAAGGATAGGCCCTCACCCTGCGCTCCGGATCCGCGATCGCCACCTCCCTCAGCGCTTCGATCGCGCGATCGCTCAGGGCCCCTGCCAGATCTCCCCCGGCACCTCCGCGCAAATGCACTGCATGGCGGCGCAACACATCCTCGATCTGGCGCCCAACCGGCCGGATCGGATTGAGCGCAGTGCGCGGACTCTGGAAGATCATCGAGATCTCGCGCCCCCGCAAGTCCGCCAGGGTGGAGCGATCGGCCTTGAGGAGGTCGATTCCACCGAAGACCGCCGACCCGCTTGTAACGCGCGCCGCAGCGTCGCTGATCCCGAGCATTGCGTAGCTCAGGACCGACTTTCCCGATCCGGACTCCCCGACGAGTCCGAGGATTTCGCCCTTGTGCAGTTGCAGGCCCACCCGATCGAGCGCGCGCACCGTGCCTGAACGGGTTCGGAACTCGAGGCTGAAGTCACGCACATCGAGCAAAGGGGGTTGATCCTCCGCGATCAGGTACGCCTCCGCGGATCGAGCAGGTCGCGCAAGGCGTCGCCCAGCAGGTTGAAGGAGAACACGGCAAGCATCAGCACGGCCCCCGGGAAGAAACTCACCCACCACTCGCCCGACACAATGAACTGCGCGCCCTCGGCCACCAGGATGCCCCACTCGGGGGTGGGTGGCCGCACGCCGAGTCCGATGAAACTGAGACCTGCGGCGTTGAGAATGGCCCAACCCATGTTGAGGCTCACCTGCACCATCGCCGGCGGAAGGATGTTGGGCAGGATGTGAACCCGCAGGATCCTCGCCTCGGTATTGCCCGAAAGTCGCGCCGCCTCCACAAAGCCCGCCGCGCGCCGCACGTTCGCCTCGGCGCGCGCCACCCGGATGTAAAAGGGCAGATTGATGATCGCGGTGGCCAGCACGATGTTCGTGACCGTGTTGCCCATCGCCGCCACGATCCCCATCGCCAGCACGAAGAGGGGAAAGGCCATGATCGTGTCGCTCAACCGGGTCACCAGGGTGTCCCACCATCCTCCAAAGAAACCGGCGGCAAGCCCGAGTGGAAGTCCGATCAGAAAGGAGAGCGCCACTGCGGCGATCGCGATTCCGAGGTCGAGACGGGTGGCAACGATGGTGCGCGAAAAGATGTCGCGACCCAGCGCATCGGTGCCGAACCAGTGCGCGGAGGAAGGAGGCTGGAGCGCGGCGCCCGCGTCGCTGCGCAGCGGATCAAAGGGCACCAGATTCGGACCCAGGATTGCGGTGAGCACAAAGACCACGAAAAGCAGGGCCGCAAGAAGCGTGACCGGGTTGTCGCCGAGCACATGGCGGGCATGCTGCCAAACGCTCGGTGGCGCAAGTTCGATGGATTGCACTCAGTGCTCGAGACTGACGCGGGGGTCGATCACGGTGTAGAGCAGGTCGATGCAGAGGTTGAGACCCACGAACAGGAGCCCCATCAGCAAGACGAAACCCTGGACCGGTGCGTAGTCGCTCGCCGTGAGCGCATCGATCGCGTAGCTTCCCACGCCCGGCCAGCCGAACACCTTCTCCACCACAACGCTCGAGCCAAGCATGAAGCCAAACACCATGCCCAGCGTTGTGATCACCGGCAACAGCGCGTTTCGCAGGCCGTAGCGAACGAGTACGGTTGCCTCGGACAGGCCGCTTGCGCGCGCGGTGCGGATGAAGTCCGAACTGAGCACCTGGAGCATCGAGGCTCGGGTCATGCGGGCGATCGGCGCCAGCACGAAGATCGCCATGGTGAGCGTTGGCAGGATCAGTTGTCTGAAGCTCGCCCACCACACCGCGGGTTCGCGCGCCAGTGCAGCGTCCACCAGAAAAAGGCCGGTCACCGCACTCGGCGGGGAGTACACGGGGTCGAGCCGCCCCAGCGGAGGCGGCGCCCAACCGAGCAGGAAGTAAAAGACATAGGCGAGCAGCAATCCGGTGAAGAAGGCCGGCAGCGATACTCCCATCGTCGTAACAATCCGACAAAGATGATCGATCCAGCTGCCCGGCCGGGTTGCTGCCAACACCCCGAGGGGAATGGCCACGCCGCACGCAAGCACCAGCGCGATCAGCACCAGCTCCAGCGAGGCGGGCAGGCGGGTGAGCAGCTCCTGCGCCACAGGCTGGCCTGTGGTGAGCGACAGGCCGAGGTCTGCGCGCATCAGCCCCTGCAGATAGATCAGAAACTGCTCGGGCAGCGAGCGGTCGAGGCCGAGTTGTTGTCGCACCTGCTCCACGGCCTCGCGCGTGGCTGCGGCACCGGCAAAGTAGGCGGCAGGGTCCCCGGGCAAGGCCCGCGTGAGCACGAAACTGATCGCCACCACGCCCACCAGGTTCGGCAACGCCGCGACCAGACGTCGCAGGACCATACGACCGACCATCGCGCTCAACCCGCCTGCAGAGGGTCCTGGGGCGTGGGGGCTGCCGGAGGGTCGATCAGGCTCACGTGCGCCGCCACGATGCGCCAGCCCACAGGAAACCGTACCCAGGCCTGGCTCTGGCGCCCGCGTTTGCTCGCCCCCTCGCGCAGGAACTCGGTCATCGCAGTGGCAAAGTCGTGGCCATAGGTGGTGATCACGGTACGGTGCAAGGTCCGGGCAAGCCCGGCCGCCGGGCGGGCGTTGCGAAATGCGCGGATCTCCTCGATCCCGTAGAGGTTCTCGGCAATGCCAAACCGCGTTGTCAGGGCGCTGTCGCAAAAGAGCTCATCAAGAACGTCGAGCCGGTTGTGCACCAGTGCATCCTCGTAACGCCCAAAGGCCTGCGCAACTTCCGCATGGACCTCGGGCAGGTTGAGTTGCAGCACAACGGGCGGCGAAGCGTGCGCATGTGCAGCCGTGGGCAGGGTTTCCTCGGCGTGGTCGGCAACAGGCTCGGCTGCGCGGCTGATTTCAGTCATTCGGGGTTGTCTCCTGGGTGAAGTGCCGCAACCAGCGCCCTCGCAACCCCGGCAGCTTCGAGGGCGGATGCCACCCGAAGGCAAAGATCCTCGCGCCATGGTGCAGCCACGATCTGTACACCGATCGGCAGATGCGGCGCCATTGCATCGCAACCCCACACCGGAACCGTAACCACCGGCAGTCCGATGCACGAGATCGGCTGGGTGAGGAGTCCGAGACTTGGCCGCAACGCAAGACGCTTGCCCGCAAGCTCGAAGACATCGCTACCGATCGGTGGCGCGCAGCAGGGCGTGGCCGGTGCAAGCAGCACATCGACCTCGGCGAAGCTCGCCGCAACCTGCCGTGCGAACCAGTGACGAAGGCGCTGCGCCTGCTGCACCCATGCGGCAGGCAGGAGTGCGCCCGCAAGGAAACGGTCGCGGGTCATCGGGTCGAACCTCGCAGCGCAGCGCCTGAGGTTGGGCAGGTGCAAGGCCGAGCCCTCGGCGTTCGTGATCAGGAACGCGGCAGCACGTGCCAGCTCGACTTCGGGCCAAACAACCTCACGCCGCGCGCCGAGTACCGCAGCCACCCGCCCGAGAGCGATGCGGGCGGGCTCGGTGGTCATGGTGTGGAACCAGCCCCCCAGAACTCCGATGCGCAAACCCTCGGCGCCCAGGGCAAGCTGCAACCGTGTGACCTCTTCCGGCCGGGCGATCTGCGCCGGATCCAGCGGATCAACCCCCTGCATCGCGTCGTAGGCTCCCGCGAGCACCCCGACCCCACGGGCAAACGGCCCCAGATGGTCGAGACTTGCCACAAAGGGGAAAGTACCCGTGCGCGGCAGGCGGCCGAAAGTGGGTTTGAGGCCGAACACCCCGCATAGCGACGAAGGAACCCGTATCGAGCCGTTGGTATCCGAGCCCAGCGCAAGGTCCACCTGACCCGCTGCTACTGCGGCTGCGGATCCACCGGAGGATCCACCGCTCATGCGCGCGAGATCATGGGGATTGCGGGTGGGGCCGTAGTGGGAATTCTCGGTGGTGAACCCGTAGGCGTACTCGTCCATGTTGAGCGCACCAACACACACTGCGCCTGCTGCCTCGAGCCTCGCCACGAGCGGAGCATCCGCACGCGCGGGCGCGCGCGCCTTCTCGATCACCGATCCGGCCAGCGTGGTGAGTCCCTTCAGGTCGAAAAGATTCTTCACCGCAAAACTGAGACCCCGTAGCGGAAGAGGCTCCAGACTCCGGTCGAGCGCCTCGGCGCGGGCCCTCGCGCGCTCGCCGAGCACTGCACTGAAGGCGTTCACCCGGCGGTCGGTTGCATCGATGCATCGAAGCGCGGCCTCGACCGCCTCCACCGCACTGCGCCCCGACAATGCCCCCTGCACCGGCGCCGAAGGCGGCAGTGGCACCAACGCCGAAGGAGGCAGTGGCACCGACGCCGCAGGCACCGACGCGGACAGGTCTGGCGGCGAAACATCCTTTGCCAGGCCGGAAGGGTTGGGCGAAACGGGTCGAAAGGTGTTGCCCGACTCGTCCGCCGGGCCGAGTTCCCTTGCCATCACCGGCCCGGCGAGCGCGGCCGCGAACCCCAGGTAAGCCACGACCCCGTCGCGGTACGCGGGATCGATGTTGAGCCCCAGCGCGGCGGCGGTGTGGATGAGGTAATCCTCGAAGGAAGGATGCTCGTGCACGCCGGCTCAACTCTTGGAGAGATCGCGGTAATCGGGCTGCAAGTGGAACCAGTACACATAGCCCTGCACATTCTTCTGCATTGCCACATCCATGGCGAGCTGAAAGATCGGAATGCGGGGCACCTCGTCGTAGGCGATCTGGATCATTTCCTTCACCAGCGCATCGTAGCTCGGGCGGCTTTCGGCAAAGCGGGCACTGTCGATCACCTTGTCGAGCTTCGGGTTCTGGTAACTCATCGTGTTGAAGACTGCGTTTTGACCGTGGTAGCACCAGAAAAAGAAGTACTCCGGAAAATTCAACCATCCGCCAAAGCCGTTGAGCGTCAGCGGCATGTCCTTCTTGAGCAATGCAGCGCGCCAGGTTGCACCCGGGATCTTGTTGATCGTGGCCTTGATCCCGATCTGCGCAAGGGATTCCTGCATCAAGACTGCCATCGGTTCAGAAACAGTGGCGCGACCCAGGTCATAGCTCAACGTGGTCTCGAATCCGGCGGCCACGCCGGCTTCAGCCATGAGCGCCTTGGCGCGCGCGAGGTCGCTCCGATATCCGGTGGGCTGAGGCCATGCGGTGGTAGCGATCTGCGCAGAAGGCGCTCCATAGAGTTTCGCCCCGCGCCCGTAGATCGCGGTGTCATACATCTTGTCGTAGGGCAAGGCGTAGGCCACCGCTTGGCGGATCTTCACATTGTTGAAGGGCGGCTTGGTCATGTTCATCCCGAGGTAGAGCATCGAGTTCTCGATCGGCATCGTCGAGACCTTGATTGCCCCACCCTCTTTGGCGAGTTCGGCGAAATCCTTCGGCGGAAGGTCGTAGGTCATGTCGATGTCGCCCTTCACGAGGAGCGCGCGGCGGTTGCCGGCGTTGGGCACCTCGCGCTGAATGACCCTGCGCAGTTTCGGCAGCGGACCGCTCTTCCAATCGTCGTTTCGCACATAAACGATTTCCTGGCCCGGGCGGAATGCCTCGACCTTGTAGGCACCACCGCCAGCGGTGTTGTTGCGCGTCCAGTTCAAGCCCCAGGGATCCTGCGGGGTGGCATTCTTCTTCACCAGTTCCGCGTTGAACACGCACGGCACCACCACGGCGAGGTCGTTCATGGTGAGCTTGTCGCGGCGCAGGAAGCGCACCGTGAAGGTGTGCTCGTCAACCACCACGAACTGTTCGGGCTTTTCCAGCGAGCCCGCAGCCATCTGGAAGGTCGGGAATCCGCCCACACTCACCGCACGATCGAAGGACCACTTCACATCGTTGGCGGTCACCGGCGCGCCGTCGTGAAAACGTGCATTGCGGCGCAGCTTGAAGGTCACCGAGTTGCCGTCGGGAGCGATCGTCCAGCTTTCGGCCAACTCGGGTTCCAGTTTCTCGAGGTCATACATCACGCGGCCGTCGGGAAGCTTCTTCTTCCCGTAGGTCATCAGCCGGTCGTACACCAGCCACGACACGCCGTAGGCGGGCCGGTTGGCACCAACGGTGTGGATGTCGAGCGAATTCGGGCCAAACTCGTTGGCCACGACGAGCACATCGGCAGGGCGGGCCTGCGCATGAACCGCAGCAGGAAGCCCGGCAAGGGCGCCGGCAGCGGCGGTACTGGCGAGGAAGTCACGACGGTCCATGGAGTTCTCCTTCGTCTGTGGTGGTGGGAGAGGGTTGCAACAACGGTGGGTCGGGGTCTCTGGGGGGCCGGTCCCTATGGAGGGGGGGCCGGTCCCGAGGGAGGAGGGCCGGCTCCGAGGTAGGCGCGCCAGCCGCCGTAGGCGCTGATGTCGGGCGCACCGACGAGTGCGTGCGGCTCGCACAGGAAGCCATGCACCTGGGTTCCGTCCTCGATCTCGAGCGTTCCCAGGCCGAGCGGTGCAGGAATCAGCGCCAGAAACGACCCCACCTGTGTGATGGGTATCGACCAGATCTCGACAGCAATGGCAAAGCCTTCCTCGCCTTCAGGCACGCGGCAGAGTCCAGGTTTCGGGGGGGCACGCGCTTCGAGCGCATGCAGTCTGTAGCGTGGAGCGGTGGAGGTGGCCCGCAGAAGATGTGCACCGCGCTCAAGCAACTGCCAATTGAGGGGCATGCCTCTCAGATGCGCGCCAACGACGGCAAGCGGCAGGGAGGGCTCCGAGACGGGGTGGGGGCCCTCCGGCACGGGCGGCAACCAGGGCTCTGGCGCAGGATTCGGGCCGACGGGCACAGGCGCCAGCGGGGATTGCAAAGCGGGGGGCGGACGCTCCCACCTCCGCCCGAGGTCGAGGAGCACCAGGTCGGCGCCCTCGGGCCCGATGAGCGTAATACCGAAGTCGAGGCCCGCCGAGGTTTGGCCCGCAGGCAAGGCAAGCGCGCACCAGCCGAGCAGGTTTACGAAGTTGGTGAACTTGCCGAGGCGCGCATTTTCGCCGAGCGGATCGCGTGCCACTTCGTCAAAGCGTGGATGACCGGGCGCGCTTGGTACCAGCAGAACATCCACTTGCGCCCAGACGCTTCGGAGCTGGGCGCGCAGCGTCTGCAAACGATAGAGCGCCCGGAAGGTATCGGTGGCCGAGAAACGCAGTGCGCCCGACACCACCCTGCGCACCGACTCGTCCAGCGCCAGTGGATCCCGCTCGAGGATGCTCTGCAGCACCGTGTGGCGTTCGGCCACCCAGGGCCCGTCGTAGAGAAGTGCCGCAACCTCGTCCAGCAAGGAAAAATCAAGGTCAACAGTGTGCCACCCGAGTTCACGAGCCCCAGCGAGCGCACTTTCCCAGGCAGACGCGTAGTGCGCATCGCCGAAGAACCGGGGACCGCGGGGAATTCCCGCGCGTACCGATGGAGACGCAAACGCCGCCCCGCGGATGCTGCGGCTGTAGGGATCCAGATCGTCTGCTCCCTCGATCACTGCGAGCACGCGGCGCGCATCGCCGACCGTGTTTGCGAGGATCGAAACGCAGTCCAGCGTCCTGCAGGCCGGAAGGACCCCTGCGGTCGAGACGCGGCCTGGCGTTGGCTTGAGTCCGACCAGACCGTTGAAGGCGGCTGGAATCCTTCCCGAGCCTGCAGTGTCGGTACCCAGCGCAAAGGGAACCCAACCGCGCGCCACTGCGATTGCCGATCCCGAACTCGACCCGCCGCTCACCCGCGCAATGTCGGTTCTGCACGGTGCTTGCCCATAGGGCGAGCGTGTACCCACGAGCCCGGTGGCGAATTGATCCATATTGGTCTTTCCAACCCAGATCGCACCAGCGTCGAGCAGACGATGCACCACCGTGGCATCGCGCTCGGCGGTCCGCACAAAGGCAGGGCATGCTGCGGTTGTGGGTTCGCCTGCGATGTCGATGTTGTCCTTGACCGCGAAGGGCACCCCGAGGAGCGGGTACTGCACGAGCAGTTCATGGCGAGTCAGCGCAGTAGCGATGCGTCGGCGCAGTCGATCGACCTGATGCTGCCATGCGGCTTCGCCACAGAGATGAAGCCAGACCGAGCGGTCGACGCTGCCATGCCCCGCGTCGCACAAGGCTTTTCGGAGCGCTGCAAGCCGTTCAGGAAA
>Ga0194118_10002786_pt1 | contig 21467 bp, 4 predicted proteins | sample TA2MahsurfametaG_2_FD_148662 | JGI IMG/M metagenome (GOLD analysis project Ga0194118, IMG submission 148662) | Freshwater microbial communities from Lake Tanganyika, Tanzania - TA2015013 Mahale N5 surface | ecosystem: Environmental > Aquatic > Freshwater > Lake | place: Tanzania: Lake Tanganyika...
ACATAGCCCAGAACAGCGCGAATGAAGAAGCCAACATCGGCGTCGCCTGGCGTATAACTTGAGGTAGTTGCCCCGCTTATCCGCTGCCACGCGGAGGAACTATCAAAGCGCTCGGCGGCGCGTTCCCAGGCGAAGGTGTAGTTGGGTGTTGACGAGATTCCGTCAGGATCGATGACCGTCCGTAGAGCGGTCATTACAAGGTCTTCGCGAACGACGAAGGCGCCACCCGGAGTAGACCCGTTTGACAGTACGTATTCCGACTGGCTCATCGCGGCTCCGGGAAACCCTGGCTAACGTAACAATCGATGATATTAGCTTGCGCGGTCCCGTAATTGAGCGACTTTTCCCGCCCCTAACGCTCTGTCAGCGCCTCGTGTTGCATCCGTACCAGCGGATCAGTGAGGTAGGAAAGCACCGTGCGTTGCCCGGTCAGGATTTCGGCGGTGAGCGTCATGCCCGGCAGCAGCTTCCCCGCCCTTTCGCGCGCCCGAAGCAATGACGGGTCGATCTCGACGCGGGCCAAGTACTGCCCGGGCGGCTGGGTAGGTCCCACCGGGGGCTGCTCACCGGGAGTATCGGGGCTGAGTTTACGCACCCTGCCCTCCAGCACCCCATGGCGCTGGAATGGAAACGCATCGATTTTCACCCGGACCCGATCGCCCTCCTTCACACCTGCCACATCCGCGTTTTCGACGCGCACTTCAGCCTCAACCGAGGCGTCCTGCGGCACGATCGTGACTAGCGCTTGCGCCTCGCGCACCACTGAGCCCTTGGCCACCTTCGCCACTTCGAGCACCGTGCCATCCACCGGTGCCGACAAAGTATTTAGAATGCTTCTGCGGTCGGCTTTGATGACCTGTTGGGCCAGCGCATCGCGCTCGCGGCGCGCGGACACCAGCTCTTCAAGCAATCGCTGACTGTACTCCGCAATATAAGCTGCGCGGTCCGCCTCCAGCGCTGCAAGCTCCTGACGAAGCTCGTTCGTACGGCTTCGCGCGCTTGCAAGCGTTCGCTCGGCATCTAGCCTGCGCTCGCGGGTATCCAGGAGGCTTCTTCGGCTCTGAAACTGCTTAGCGACCAGATCCTCGTTCATCAATTCAATTTCACGCAGCGCGGCCAGTCGCTCCTCAAGCGCCTTGATCTCCGAGGCATTGAACTCAAGCCCTTTTCTTGCGCGAGTAATGCTTTCCCCCAGCCGATCAAGCCGCGCCTTGTGATTGGCCGCCCGCTGCTGCTCGATCTGCCGCTGCGCGGCCTCTTCGTCGCCAGTTTGTGGCCTGAAGGCGCGACCGTCCCGCTCAGCCTCCAGCCGTCGTACCTGAGCGTCCAGGCTCTTCAGCCTATCCCGTACTTGCCCCAGATCAGCCCCTACGTTAGTGGCATCGAACACCACAAGCACCTCGCCCTTTCGGACAAACTGCCCGACTGAAGCATTGATCGATTCGATCTGCGCGCTTTCGCTAGGCTGTAAAACTAGGTGCGTATCGGTTGAAATCAATCGGCCACGGGCTGTCACCACCTCGTCAACCTTGGAGAGACCCGCCCAGGCCAGCCCTGTTGCCATGCCAGCAAGTAGCAGATATAGCGTGACTGGCAACCCTTTTGCGATGGGCTTGCGCTCAATCCGATCAGCGGCCGATACAAAATCGAGCGCAGTCTCGTCCACCTTGGGGGGCCTGCGAAACCAGCTCATCCTGTCTGCTCCATCTGCTGGCGCCACAGGCTTCGGTACGGAGCACAAGTCTCGAGCAGTTGCGCGTGCGGCGCACAGTTAAGGAGCTTTCCGTGCTCGAGGAACGCAATGCGGTCAGATCGAACCAGCGTGGAAAGTCGGTGGCTGATAAGTATGACCGTCCGGTTTGCAGCGATCTTGGACAGGTTACGCATCACGATCGCCTCGCTTTCGGGGTCAAGCGCACTGGTGGCCTCGTCGAAAATCAGCACCCGCGGCTTGAGTAGCACGGCGCGCGCTATCGCAAGCCGCTGGCGCTGCCCGCCTGAAAGGTTTGATGCGTTCTCCTCAAGCAAAGCGTCGAAACCCTGCTGCAGGCGCTCGATAAATTCGTCGGCACCGGCAGCACGCGCAGCAAGTATAACTTCCTCAAGCGAAGCGTTAGGCCGAGCTATTGCAATGTTTTCGCGAACCGTGCCGCGGAACATAAAGTTATCCTGCAGCACAACGCCTACATTTCGGCGCAGCCAAGGCAAATCAATCTCGCGCAGATCCACGCCATCTACGCGAATCACCCCCTCCTGCGGTACATGCAGGCTTTGCAGCATTTTGGCGAGTGTGCTTTTACCTGAGCCACTTTTCCCCACCACGCCAATCACCTCTCCTGCGTGGATATCCAGCGAAACGCGATCAAGTGCCGCGACAGCCGAGCCAGGGTATCGGAACACTACCGAATCAATCGAGACCGCACCGAAAATAGGGGGCCTGAGGCCTGCAGAAGTGCGCTGCTCTGAGGGGTGATTCATGACATCGCCCAGCATCGCTGCCGACACCACCACCTGCTGATATTCATGCACTAGTCCAACGATCTGAACCAGCGGACCGGTCACGCGGCCCGACAGCATCTGAAACGCGATCAGAACGCCCACGGAAATCTCGCGCTCAAATACTAGCCAGGCACCAAAGCCGATGATAGCCACACTCATCAGGCGCTGCAGAAACTGAGTAAGCGACTGAGCGATAATCGTAATTTTCATCACGTCAACGGTCAGATCAACAACCTCTGCGCTACGATCGTCCCATTTGCGGCGCTGGGCAGGCTCAATCGCCAGGGCCTTGACAGTGCGCATGCCGTGAATGGTTTCCACCAGCATCCCCTGTCGGATGCTCTCGGAAGCCGCCACCTTGGCAAGCCGCCTTCGAAACGGTCCGATAAGCGCGAGCACCGTGAGGGCCATCAAAACTGCGAGCGCCACCACAATTGCGGTGAGCGCGGGCGAGTAAGCGAGCAGTACAGGAAGAAAAATAAAAAACATCACCGATTCAAGTGCGGTGAAGAAGAGCGATCCGGTCAGGAAATTTCGAATGGTTTGTGTCTGTTGCACATAGCGGGTCACCATGCCAGCCGCCCGCCGCTCGAAATAGTCAACTGGGAGTGCAAGCAGCTTTGCAAAAGTCTGGCGGGCCAGGCGCAGATCAATCTTCTGCGTGGCCGCAAGCAACAACCAGCTTCGCAGGTAGGTGAAACCTGTCTCGAAGGCGATGGCCAGCACCACGCCAATGCATAGCACCACCAGCGTTGACATGTTCTGATGGACCAGCACCTTATCAATCACCAGTTGCGTAAAAACTGGTGTGGCCAGACCAACCGCACTGAGCGCCAGGGTAGCGATGGCAATGTCCCGAAACGCTGGTTTCTGCCTAAGGATTTCCGGTAGAAACCAGCGCATCCCAAAGGGCTCGGGCGTGTCGTTGTTGACGCGCTCGGGCTTGAGAAAAATAGTCTCGCCCGTCCAGAGGGTCGCGAATTCCTGCTGTCCCAGCTTGCGCACACCCGGCGATCGCGGCTCGATGACCGCCACCCGCTCGCCATCGGCCTCTCGGGTGATACCGGCAATCAGACATGCCGTACCGTCCTGGAGCTTGGCGATGAGAGGAAACACGCCATCGAGCTTGACCAGCTCGCTCCAGTTGAGCCGGCGCGCCTGGGCCTTCATTGCCAGGCCACGGGCCATGGCAATCAGCTGAGGAATGGTGGGCGCGTCGCCATAAACGCCATGCTCCTCACAGAGCGCGTCGGCCGACGCCCCCAAACCATAGTGGCGGGCAACCGCCACCAGGCAATGCACCGAGGGATGGGCGCTGCTCATGTCAGAGCCCTCCACCGGCGCGGGTCAGCCAGGCATCAACTTCGACCGTTGAGCGGCAGACCTGCCAACGGATCAGGCGCGGCCTGCCTGGTCGGATCAGCAGTGACACGCTTGGCCGGATCGTCTGGCGCAAGCGCCGCATCAACCCCGAGCCTAGACGCGGCGTCGGTGAGTGACCCGTCGGCTCGGAAGCTGGCCAGCGCTGCAACCATCGCATCGGCCGTGCTGTCGACCGCCGAAGTCTGCGAAGCAGGCTGTGCACCGGCAGGCGGCTCGTCGGCCTGTTCGCCGTAGCGTTCGAGCGCATCGAGCAGGCCGCCCGCCACGTCGCCGCTGCCGGCAGCCGAAGAGAGTAACCACACGTCCGCAAGTTCGCCTGTTGCACCATCCGCCCTTGAGTAGTCTGACACCAAGCCGACGATATTGCCCTGATCGCCGCGCGGCGCCACCGCAGGTTTCGTCCCTAACGAAGTGATCGACGCCTCGGAGAGCGGCTTGAGCTCGCCCGCTGAACTGACCCCATCGCCGTCCGAATCCTGCCACAGAAGCAGCTCGCGGAACGCCGGGTCACTGGAATCGACCACCCCGTCACGGTTGGCATCGAGTGCAGCAAGAGCCTCAAAGCCGTCGCGAGCGGTCTTGCCATCAGGCAAGGCGGTGGCTGCGCCAAACAGCTCTCGGCCGGAGTCGATGGCACCATCTCCATTCAAGTCCCGAGCCAGCAGCGCATCGCCCGCCGCCACCCAGCCCACCTGCTCAGCCACCCCATCGCCATTAAGATCAAAGCGCGTTCCGCTGCTGATGGCCGTGGTCTGAACCCCTGCACCGTTGAGATCGAGCGCAAGCGGCGTGAAGCTGCCGAGCGCCGCGGTCTGGGTGGTGCTGAGTGCAGCAACCTGGGTCTGGGTGAGCGCACACAGCTGGTCGGTGCTGAAGGCCAACAACTGACCCGTGGTGAGCGCCGCCAGATCGGTAGGCTCGATGCCCCGCAGCTGGGCCGTTGTGAGCGCGGCAAGCTGTGTGGTCGAGAGGGCCCTCAGGTCGGCCGTTTCAAGCACGAAGAGCTGCGCGGTGCTGAGTGCACGGATCTGCGTGGTGCTCAGACCGGCAATATCCGCCGGCTCAAGGCCTTCGATCTGCGCAGTGGTCAGCGCGGCCAGTTGGATGACTGACAGGCCTGCGATATCTGCGGGCTCGAGCGCAGTCATCCGGGACGGCACGATTGCGCGTAGCTGCGTCGTGGAAAGCACCGCGATATCGGCCGCCTCCAGCGCAGCCGCCTGCGCCGTCGTGAGCGCGGCGAGTTGCGCCGTGGTGAAGGCCCCAACCTGCGTGGTAGTGAAGGCCGCAACCCCATCGGTGGACAGCGCCGTAAATTGAGCGGTGGTGAGTCCGGACACCTGGGTGGACGAGAGCGAAAGCACCTGCGTCGTAGTGAGCGCCTTCACCTGATCCTCGCTCAATCTCGAGAGATTGGCCGTTGTCAGTGCCGCAAGATCGCTTGCTTCGACCGCCCTGACCTGCTGCGTGGTCAAGGCCATCAGCTGTGAGCTCGTGAGAGCGCCCACCTGCGTGCTAGACAAGGCCTCCAGCGCCGCCGTGCTGATCGCCTGAATCTGGGCGGTTTCGAACGCGCGGATCTGGGCGGTGCTGAACGAGGCGTACTCGGCCGCCGACAGAGCCTGCATCTGCTGGGTACTGAGCACCGCGATCTGAGCAGTGGTGAAGCCGGCGATCTGGCTCGTCCCGAACGCTGCGATGTCCTCGGTGCCCAGGACCTTGATCTGATCGGTGGTCAGACCAGCAATCTGCAGGGTGCCGAACAGAGCGAAGTCATCCGACTCAAGTGCAACGATCTGTCCTGTGCTCAGCGCGGAAATTTTCGCTCCCGTCAGCCCGGCCAGATCGGCAGCGTCCAGGGCCGCCAACTGCTGCGTACTCAAGGCTACCAGCTGGGCGGTGCTGAGCGAAGACACCTGCGTTGAGCTAAGCGACGCTACCCCCCCTGTCGTCAGCGCCCGTAACTGATCCGTGGACAGCGCCGCCAGCTGACGGGTGCTGAACGCACCCACGTCGTCCGCATCGAGCGCCGCCAGCTGTGCAGTGCCAAGCGCCGCAACCTGCGCCGTGGTGAATCCAGTCACCTGGGTGGAACTCAACGCACGGAAGTCATCGGTGCCGAGTCCCATCAGCTGGGTGGTTGTCAACGCTGCGATCTGGGCGGTGCCGACGGACGCAAAATCATCCGTTCCCAGCTGGGCGAGCTGGCCGGAGTCAAGCGCCCGGATCTGGGTTGTAGTGAAGGCTGCGAAGTCGGCAGCTTCAAGCGCCTTGAGCTGCGCCGCACTGAGCCCGGCCACTTGGCTGGTGGTGAGCGCAGCGACCTGGGTAGTGTTCAGTGCTGCGAACGCTGCCGTGCTGAGCGCATTGATCTGGTCGGATCCAAGCAACGACACCTGTCTGGAGGTCAATCCGGCAATGTCGTCTGTCTGAATGGCCGCCGCCTGAGCCGTTGTCAGCGCGCCGATCAGCGTGGTGGTCAACGCACCCAGCTGCGTGCTCGTCAGGGCACGGATGTCATCCTCCTTGAACACGGCGAGTTGCGAGGTCGACAGCGCTGCCACCTGCGTGGTGGTAAACGACGCCAGCTGCGCAGTGGTGAGCGCTTCGATCTGGGTGGTGGTGAGCGCCGCAACCTGCCGCGAGCCCAGCGCCATCACATCAACCGTCTCAATCGCCGCGATCTGGCCGGTGAGGAGCGCCACCAACTGCGTGGTGCTGAGACCAGCAACCTGCGCCGTGGTGAGCGACACCACCGAACGGGTATCGAGCGCCTGGATCTGGTCGGTCGTGAACGAACCAACCTGCCGGGTCGTAAGGCTTGCCAGATCGGCTGTCTCGATCGCCGCAATCTGCGACGTGGTGAGCGCCGGGATCTGGGTGGACGATAGGCCAGCAAACTGGGTCGCACTGAGCGCGACAATGTCGTTCGTCCCGAGGGCCTGCAACTGCGCGGTGGTGAACGCAGACACCTGAGTTGAGGTGAACGCGGTGATGTCAGCCGTTGACAGTGCGTCAATCTGGGACGTGAGCAGCGCCCTCACCTGAACAGTGCCCAGTCCGGCCAGGTCGTCCGTCTGCAGCGCGTCGATCTGCGCTGTGGACAGCCCGATGATCTGACTGGTGCCGAGCGAAGCGACCTGCTTGGGCGTCAGCGCAATGATGTCGCGGCTGGTAAACCCATCGAGCTGGGCATCCGACAACCTGGAGATCTGGCCAGCGGTGAGCGCGCCCAGGGCATCGGTGCTGAGGCTCACCAGATCCTCGCTACCCAGCGAGGCGATCTGCGCCGTGGTCAGAAGCGCAATATCAGCCGCTGCGAGCGTTTCAAACTGCTTGGGGGTCAACGCGTTCAATTGCGCAGTGCCAAGGCCGGTAATTTGAGCTGGGAGCAGCGCCTCGATACCCGTGGTGCCCAGGGCAACAATCTGCGCGGTTGAAAGTGCGGCAAGCTGCTTGGTGCTGAGCACCGCCAGATCAGCTGTTTCGAACGAACCGATGTCATCACCAAGGCTTAACAACTGCTGCGTGGTAAGCGCTGCAACCTGGGTGGTGGTCAGTGCGCGCAGATCCGACGTGGAAAGCGCATCAAGTTGAGCGGTGGTCAGCACTGGAATGACCGCTGCCGAGAGCGATGCCACCCCATCGGTTGACAACGCACCCATACGATCGGCATCGAAGCCTGCAATCTGCTTAGACGACAGAATCGCAATATCCGCCGTTTCAAACGCAGCCACCTGAGAAGTGGACAGCGCACGGATCTGCTGCGACGTAAACGCCGCAATCTGGCTGCTTCCCAGGGCGCGAATGTCATCGGTACCCAGAGCGACCAGCTGCGAAGTGGTGAGTGCACCAAGCTGCCTGGTTGCCAACGAAGCCCAGTCGCCCGTCTCAAGAACAGTGAACTGCTCAGTCGACAGACCCGCAAACTGAGCCGTGGAGAACGCGTTTAACTGGTCGGTCGTCAACGCACCAAAGTCAGAGGTGGACAGCAGACGGAGCGAAGCCGTGCTGAGCGCTGCCACCTGAGAACTGGTGAACACCGAGAACGCATCGCTTCCCAGCGCAACAAACTGAGACGAACCGAGCGCTGCAATCTGCTTGGTACTCAGGATGGCGATGTCGGCAGACTCGAACGCGCGCAGCTGATCGGTTCCAAGAAGGTTCATCTGCCCGGTGGTGAGCGCTGCAACCTGCGCGGTGGAGAGCGCACGAATGTCGTCCGTGCCCAGCCCGACAAAATTCGCCGCAGGAATCGAAGCAATCTGGGCACCGCTCAAAGCCGCGAATGCGGAGGTCCCGAGCGCTTGCAGCTGACTACTGGTGAGGACAGCTATTTGACGTGAGCTCAACGCAGCGAGGTCATCGGTGCCGAAGCCTGCGAGCTCCTCGGAGCCCAGAAACGGCAGCTGATCGGTTGTGAGAGAGCTGATCTGCGTGGTGGTGAATGCAGCGAAGTGCGCCGTATCCAGCGCAACCAGCTGCGCGGTTGTCAGCGCGGCAAGCTGCTTGGCGGTCAAGGCCTGGATGTCCGCCGAGCTGAAGTACTTCACCTCGTTGCCCATCGCCAGGATCTGCCCGGTGCTCAAGGCAGCGATATCGTCGGGCTGAAGTGCCCGCATTTGTCCTTCATCCAGCACTTCGATCTGCGCGGTTGTCATTGCTGCGAACTGAGCAGGCAGAAGCGCAACCACCTCATCGGTCGTGAGCTTGGCAATGTGATCGCTCGGATCGAGCGCTGGAATCTGGGACGTCTTGATCGCCAGTATCTGCTGCGTTCCAAGCGCAACGAACTGCTCGCTCTTCATCGCTTCGAGCTGCGAGGTACTGAGCGATGCGACCTGCACCGTAGTCATTGCAGCGAACGAAGCGGTGCTCAACGCAACAATCTGCGATGTGGACAGCGCAGCAATCTGACTCGACTTCAGCGCAGCGAAATCTGCGGTCTCGAACGCGGTCACCTGAGCGTTGGAAAGGCCCTTGACCTGCGATGTTGTCAGCGCCTGAACCTGATCGGTGGTGAGCGCCGCGAAGCCAGCGGTTCCAAGTGCGACCACCTGATCGGTACTCAGCGCAGACACCACTGCCGCGCGCAGCGCCTGGATGTCGTCTGTGCCGAGCACAGCGATGTGCGACGTCTCCAGCGCGCGAATCTGGGCAGACTTAAGCGCAGCAAAATCGCCAGTCCCAAGGGCTGCGATGTGCTGCGTGCCGAGCGCTGCGAACTGCGCAGTGGTCAGCGCCTGAACCTGATCCGTGCTTAGCGCTCGAATGTCGTCGGTACCCAGGGCAACCAGCTTGTCAGCCGAAATGCTGGTGATCTGCGACGACTTCATTGCACTGAAGTCTTCGGTTGCCAGTGCTGCCAGTTGGGCCGTGGACAGAACCGCTATTTGAACGCTTCCAAGAGCCGCAATGTCTTCGGTTGCCAGCGCGGCAATTTTGTCGGAAGTGAGCGCTGAAATCTGGTCCGAACTGAGCGCCTTGACCTGAGTCGAGTTCAGCGCAGCAATATCCGCCGACGCCATCCAGCCAATACGGTCCGCGTCAAGCGCAGCGATTTGAGACGATTTCATCGCTGCAAAATCGACGGTCTCAAGCGCCACAATTTGGGCAGAGGTGAGCTGAGCCACCTGCGCTGCGGTGAGCGCGGCAACCTGAGCAGTCGTCATGGCCACGACCGCAGCGGTACTGAGGCCGGCGATCTGCGCCGGATCGAACGCAGCAATCTGGGAGGTCTTCAAGGCGGCGACATCAGCCGTCTCGATGCCACCCATCAGGCTTGGCGTGAGCGCAAGCAACTGCTTCGTGCCCAGTGCAACGATGTCTTCAGTACCCAGTGCGCGAATGTGATCGCTGGTGAGCGCAGCGATTTGGTCGGTGGTAAGCGCCGGGATCTGGCTGGTCGTGAGCGCAACAATATCTTGCGTGCCGAGACCCGACATGGCGTCCACAGCAATGGCGGCGATCTGAGCCGACTTCATCGCCGCAAACGCAGAGGTCTCGAGTGCCTGGATCTTTTCAGCGGTCAAAACCCCAATCTGACGCGTGTTCAAGGCTGCGATGCTGCTCGTTGAGAGCGCAGCCAATTGCCCGGTCGTCAGGGCAAAGACCTGGGCGGTGTTAAGCCCGACAACCTGCGAAGACGACAGGGCGTGAATATCCGCAGTACTGAAAGCGGACATGTTTGACGCGTCAATTGCTGCCAACTGAGATGTCTTGAGCGCGGCAACGTCCGCAGTCTCGAGCGCCTGCAGCTGTGCGAACGTCAGCGCAGCGACTTGAATGGTCGACAATGCGGCAATCTGCGCCGTGCCGAGTGCCACGATGTCATCTGTGCCAACCCGGTCGAGTTGGTCCGCGCTCAGTACACCAATCTGACTGGTTTTCAGCGCCGCGAAGTCGCCGGTCTCAAGAAGCGCTATCTGGTTCGGGTCAAGCGCCGCAATCTGGCGCGTTGACAGCGCCGCAACATGGGACGTCTGAAGCGCCACAACCTGGTCGGGCAGCAGACCCGCAAGCTGCGTGGTGCTGAGCGACGCGACCTGCGCTGTCGTCATCACGGCAATTTCGTCGGTTGCAAGCTTGATGATCTGATCAACAGTCAGCGATGCCACCTGGGCACTCTTGAGCGCTGCAACAGCTGCGGTTCCGAAGCCTTCAATCAGGTCGGGAGACAAGGCGCTGAGGGTTGCAGTGGGAATAGCCGCAACCTGCGCGGTGGTAAGCGCAACCATGTCGGACGGATCGATCTCAGCCCATTGCGTCGTCGTAAGCGCTGCAACCTGCGCAGTGGTCAGCAGCGAAAGCTGATCCGTGGTGAGAACGTCGATCTGCGCGGGCAGGAATGCCTGAATCTGTGAAGATTTCAGACCAACAAGATCCTGGCTCTCAAGCGCGAGGATTTGCAACAGTCCCAGCGCCTGCACCTGGGTGGTGCCCAGCGCGGCCACCTGCGCTGTTGTGAGCGCAACGATATCGTCTATATCCAGGTAGGGAATCTGATCCGTGGTGAGCGCTGCAACCTGGTTGCTGCTCATCCCGGCAATGTCACCCGTTGACACACCGTGCAGGATTTGTGACCCGGTCAGCGCGGCGATCTGGTTGGTCTTGAGGGCTTTGAATGCGTCAGCGGTGAGCGCTCCAATCTGATCGTCAGTCAGCGCAGAGATATTTGCCGCCGAGATGGCCATCACCTGGCTGCTGCTAAGCGCCTGAATACCGAAGGTTCCCAACGCAATCAGCTGCCCCGAACTCAGCGCGGCGATCTGCGCCGTTCTGAGCGCCTTCAGATCAGTGTCTGGCAGCGCCTCCAGCTGCGAATCACGCAGGGCAGCCACCTGCGACGTGAGAAGCGCTGCGAGATCGGCGGTATCCAGCGCAAGCAGTTGATCGGTATCAAGCGACCGGACAGCCGCTGTACTGAGCGCTGCCACCTGGGCGGTGTTGAAGGCGATCAGATCGGGGTTACCGACCGCAGGAATCTGAGATGCCGTCAGAGCAGCGACCTGCGCGGTCTTCATCGCCGCAAAATCAGCCGTCTCCAGCGCAGCGATATGGCGTCCTTCGAGCGCCGCGAATTGAGCTACGCTCAGGGCCGCGATTTGCGCCGTTGAAAGTGCGTAGATGTCATCAGTCTCGAGCGCCTGCACCTGGTCGGTGGAGAGCGCAGAAAGGTTCGATGACTTGATCGCCGCAATATCAATCGACTCGAGCGCAACAATCTGCGAGCTTGAAAGCGCCGCGAGTTGCACGGTTCCCATTGCCGCGAGGTCTTCCGTGCCGAGCGCCTGCAGGCGATCATCTGCCAGCGCACGCAGCTGTGCCGTCGTGAGCGCGGCCACCTGGGCCGTGGTCAGCGCGACCACATCATCGGTGCCGAGCGCCGCAATTTGCGCCGTGCTCAAGGCAGCGACCTGAGTGCTCTTTAGTACGGCAACCTGCGCCGTGCTCAAGGCATCGATCTGGCCAGTACTGAGCGCGCCTAGTTGCTCAACCTTGAACCCAGCGATGTCTTCCGTAGCGAGCGCAAGGATTTGGTCGCTTCGCAGCGCGAGTATCTGCGAAGTGGTAAAGCCTGTTACCTGCGTGCTGGAGAGCGCTCGGATGTCTTCGGACTGCAGCGAGCCGATCTGCGCAGAGGTAAGCGCCGCGATCTGGTTGGTCTTGAGCGCAGCCACATCTTCTGTCGACAGCGCCTCGAGCTTAGCCCGATCCAGCACTGCGACCTGGGCTGCCGTAAGGCTGACAATCTGCGCTGTGCTGAGGGCAACGATATCGCTCGTTTCGAGCGCCAACACCTGAGCGGTACTCAGCCCGGCGATCTGCGCGCTCTTCATCGCCGCGAAATCTGCTGTTTCCAGCGCAACAATTTGAGCGGTCGTCAAACCGGCCAGTTGCGTGGTGGACAACGAAGCAATATCCGCCGTGTCAAAGGCCAGCAATTGAGCAGACGACAGTGCCCCGATCTGCGCCGCGCCAAGCGCCGCCACCTGGGCGCTCGTCAGCGCAACGATATCGTCCGTTCCCAGCCCGGGCAGTTGCTCTGGCCGGATTGCGGCAACCACAGTGCTGCGAAGCGCCTCAATGTCACTGGTACTGAGCGCCTGCAATTGCTCACTGGATATCGCCTGGAACTGTAGCACTTGCAGGATGGCGATATCAGACGTCTCGAAGGCAGCAATCTGCTCGGTGCTCAGCGCCTGGATCTGGGCGATCGTCAGCGCGGCAGACTGTGCCGATGTGAGCGCAACAATGTCGTCGGTACCAATCGACGACATCTGGCTCGTGGTGAAGCCGGGAATCTGGGTCGTCTTGAGGGCGGCGAAATCGGCTGTTTCAAGGGCCAGGATCTGACTGCTCGACAACGCCGAAATCTGAGCGCTGGTAAGCGACGCCACCTGGGCGGTCGACAGCGCGCGGATGTCATCGGTCCCCAGGCCGGGCAGCTGGGCCGTTCCCAAGGCGGCGATCTGCGCCGTCCCAATCTGGCTGACGTCCTCGGTACTGAGCGCTTGGATCTGTCCGACGCTGAAGAATGGAATTTGGGTGCTGCTGAACGACTTGAACCGCTCAGCTGTGAACGCTTCAACCTGGCCTGTGCTTAGCGCAACGATCTGTGCACTTGACAAAGCGAGAATCTGGCCTGATACCAGTGCAGCGATATCGTCGGTCCCAAGTCCCGGCAACTGGGCTGTCCCCAGGGCTGCAACCTGCGCCGAACGCAATGATCCAAACTCGGCCGGAGTAATCGCTCCGAGTTGAGCCGTCGTCAACTCGCTCACCTGCGCCGTACCGAGCGCGATCAGGTCGCTCGAATCCAGGGCAGCCACCTGAGCCGTCGTAAGCGCCGCGAGTTGCGTGGCTGTGAGCGAGGCAAGCTGCGAGGTGGTAAACGCCTCGATTCCCGGCGTTCCCAGCGCAACAACTTGCGCGCTGGAAAGCGCCTGAACCTGAGCCGTCTTGAGTGCGGCAACATCGCGCGTTTCAAGGTAGGAAATCTGGGCGGTCGTGAAAGCCGCCAGCTGCGAAGCACCGAGTGAGGACGCCTGGGCCGTCGCGAGTGCGATCACATCCGCCTGAGCCAGGCTCTGAATCTGGTCGGAGGTGAACGATGCAATCTGCGCAGTGCTAAGCCCAGAAAGCTCTGTCGTGGTGAGCGTGTCAAGCTGAGCAGTCGACAGCGCGGCGATCTGCGCCGTAGATAAGGCCTTCAGGTCATCAGCATCAAACGCTTCAACCTGCGAAGTAGAGAGCGCTGCGATTTGCGCCGTGGTCAGCGCATCGATCTGCGAAGTTGTAAGCGCAGCAACGTCGTCGGTACCCAGAGCGCGCAATTGCGCCGATCCCAGACCAGCGATTTGCGAGCTCTTGAGGAGGCTCACCTCGGTGGTGGTGAGTGAGGCGATCTGGGCAGTCGTGAACGCCGCGATCTGCGTAGACGACAGCGAAGTCAGATCGGCGGTCGAGAACTGATCAAGCTGAGTAGTGCTGAGCGCCGCAATCTGAGCGGTGCTCAGAAGACCAACCTGACCGGTGGTGAGCGCCTCGACCTGCTTGTTCAGGAGCGCAGAAATATCGGACGTACTGAGCGCAGCAATCTGAGACGACTTCAGAACCGCAATATCGGCAGTCTCGATGGCCCTCAGCTGATCAGACGTGAGCACATCGACCTGGGTCGACGTCAACGCAAGAATCTGCCCCGTAGTTAGCGCCGCGATCGATGCTGTCAGCAGCGCGGGAATCTGGGTCGACGTCAGCGCAGCCACCTGCGTGGTCTTCATCCCGGCAAATTCAGCTGTTCCAATCGCTTGGAGCTGAGCCGAACCAAACGCTGCAATCTGAGTAACTGACAGACTCGAAATATCGGCAGAGTCGAGGAGATCGACCTGGGCGGTCGTGAGGGCAGAAATCTGCTCGGTGGTGAGCGCGAAGAGTTGTGCTGTGCTGAGCGCAACGACGTCCTCGGCGAGCGCCACCAGCTGCGCCGCTGTCAGCGCCGACACCTGAGTCGCTTTGAGCGCTGCGAGATCAATCGTCTCCAGGGCAGCGATTTGTGCGGTGGTGAATGCCCCGAGTTGAGCATCGGACAGCGCCTGAATCTGCGCTGTGCCCAGCGCGACGATATCGTCAGTACCAAGCGCCTGGATCTGCGCGCTGCCGAGCGCCACCACTTGTGCCGTACGAAGTGCTGCAACATCTTGGGTGCCGAGCGCATTGATCTGCGCAGTTGAAAACACCTCGATCTGCGCGCTTGAGAACGATGCGATCTGCGAGGTATCAAGGGCTGCAATGTCGGAGCTATCAAGCGAGCCGATGTTGCCAACGTCGATGACCGGCAGCTGCGCGGTGGTGAGCGAAGCGATCTGATCACTCGATAGCGCAGCAAGTTGCGCGGAGGTGATCGCTGCAACTTGAACCGAACTCAATACGCGAAGCTGCGAGGTGCTGAGCGCTGCAAAATCAACCGTCTCAAACGCTGGTATTTGCGACGCTGTAAGAGCCTTCACCTGGCCTGTTGTGAGGGCAACAACATCTTCGGTAGCCAGCGACGGAATCTGCCCCGTGCCAAGCTTTGCGATCTGCGTGTTGGAAAACGCCCGGATGTCCTCGGTTGCCAGCGCAACAATCTGCGCCGTCGTCAGGCTGGCTACCTGACCTGTCTTCATCGCCGCAAAGTCAGCGGTCTCGAGTGCAACAATCTGGCGCGTTGTAAGCGACGGAATCTGATCGGCGGTAAGCGAGCTGATCTGGGCCGTATTGAGGGCAAGAACGCCGTCAGTGCCCAGCATTGGAAGCTGCGCGGAGGTCAGCGCAACCAGCTGCGTTGTGTTGAACGCCGCAATATCAGTGGTGTCCAGCACCTCCACCTGAGCGGTGGTCATCGCTGCAACCTGCGCCGGCAGGAGCGACCCGATCTGTTCGGTATTCAGCGTGGCGATATCGCCACTGTCGAGGAACGGAATCTGCGCCGCACTCAATGCCTGCAACTGGCGCGTATTGAAGAGCGCAAGGTCGCCATCCTGCAGAGCCGCCAACTGACCGGAGGTCATCGCTGCGACTTGAGCAGTGTTCAGAGCCTTGATCTGACCAGAGCCCAACGCAACGATATCGGCCGTCTCGAAGGCAGCAAACTGGCCAGTATTCAATACCGTCAGCTGCGACGTGAGCAATGCGGCAACGTCCGCTGTCTCCAGCGCGATGATCTGGGTTGTAGTGAGCGCCGGCACCTGTCGGGTCGTGAGCCCGGATATATCTTCCGTGCCAAGCGCCACAATCTGAGCTGTGCTCAGGGCAGTCACTTGCGCGGTGCTCAGTAGCGCAATTTGCGCACTGGTGAGTGCGACGATATCGCGTGTCTCAATGCTGCCGATCTGCGCCGTGGTGAGCTGAGCGATTTGCGCAGTGCTGAGAAGCGGCATGTCAGCGGTATCCAGCGCAACAATCTGCGCTGTCGTAAGCGCAGCAATCCTGTTGGCCGGTAGAGCGACTATGTGCTGAGTTCCGAGCGCAGCAATCTGCTCAGTTGTCAGCTCTGCAACCTGCGCCGTGGTGATCGCCGCAACCTGCTCGGTACGCAGCGCAGCTGTGGATGCCGTAGAAAGCGCAGCCAGCTGCGTCGCCGTCAGCTTGGAAATCTGGGTAGTGGTAAATCCAACAACGTCATCTGATGCAATGGCACGCATCTGTGCCGTGCTGAATGCGGTCAGCTGAGTAGTATTCAGAATCGACAGATCAGCCGACTCCAGCGCTGGCATCTGTTCAGTGGTGAAAGCGGCGAGCTGCGCCACCGACATCCCGCGAATATCGTCTGTCCCAAGTGCAGTAACCTGACTCGGCAGGAACGCAGCCACCTGTGCGGTGGACATCGCCGCGACGTCAAACGGTTCCAGGGCTACAAGCTGATCGGTGCGAAGCGCCTGGATCTGGCCAGAGGACAGGGCTGCAATTTGCCCAAGCGTCAGAGCAACAATGTCATCGGTTTCAAGCGCACGGACCTGCTGCGTGGTGAGCGCTGTAATCTGTCCGGTTGTCAGCGCCCCGAAGTCGGCGCTATCAAGTCCCACAATTTGTTCGGTGCTGAGCCCTGCGATCTGAGCTGACCGGAGCGACGCGAGCTGCGAAGTTCCGAACGCAATCAGATCTTCGGTTTGTAGCGCACGGACCTGTCCTGTCGTAAGCGCCTGAATCTGCGTGGTAGTCAGCGCCGCAATCTGGTTCGACGCCATTGCCACCAGATTAACCGTTTCGATGGCAACGATCTGCGCGGTGGTCATCGACGGAATTTGGGTGGCACTGAGAGCCCGCATCTGTGCGGTGCTCAGGGCCGCAATATCTTCACTTTGCAACGACGGCAGTTGCGAGGTGAGCAGCGCAGCGATCTGCTCGGTGCCCAGGCCAATGAAATCGTCGCGTTCCATTGCAACAATCTGCGACGGAGCAAGCGCTTGAATCTGCGCAGTCGACATGCCCGCAAAGTCAGCCGTCTCCAGTGCGATGATTTGCCCACTTGTCAGAGAAGGCAGACGCTGCGCAGTGATGGCACGAACTTGATCGGTGCGAAGCGCGGTGACCTGCTCAGGCCGGAGCGCAGCCAGCTGCGCAGTCGACAGTTGAGCAAGATCAGCCGTCTCGAGCGCAGAAATCTGATCGGTGCGAAGGGCCTGGACACCGTCGAACGTAAACGCACCGACGTCAGCCGCCTCAAGCGCCACAATCTGATCGGTGCGCAAGGCGCCGATTGCAGCCGGAAGCATCGCTGCAAAGTCAGCGGTTTCCAGCGCCAATACCTGATCGGTCCGCAGCGCGATAATCTGTGCGGTGGTGAGAGCAACCACCTGCTGCGTGCTGAAAGCCTCGATCTGAACCGTACGCATAACCGCCAGATCGCTCGTTTCAAGCGAGGCGACCTGAGCGGTGGTGAGCGCAGCAACCTGCGTATCGATAAGGCTTACGACCTGATCTGTGGTCAGTCCCGCGATATCAGCAGATTCAAGGGCTCGAAGCTGGTTGGTGTACAGAGCAGTAAGTTGATCCGTACCCAGGGCCGCAAAATCCGGCGCCTGCGCGGCAACAATTTGCGCCGTCGTGAGCGCATTCAGCTGCGAAACGGTCAGCGCGCGGAAATCAGCAGTTTCAAGCGCAATGATTTGCGACGAAGTGAGTGCTGAAAGACGGCCCGCATCAATATTCGCGACCTGGTCAGTGCGCAGGGCGGTGATCTGGCCACCGCTGAGCGCCACCAGCTGAGCCGTTGAGAGTGCAGCGATGTCGTCTTTGTCGATCGCCGCAACCACCTCAGTAACCAGCGCCCGCACCTGTTCTGTGGACATCGCCCGGAAGTGGTCCGGCGACAACGCGAGCATCTGGTCGCTGTCCAGCGATGCCAGCGCACTTGCGCTCATTTGGACAATATCAGCTGTCTCAAGCCCCGCGATCTGGTCGCTGGTGAGCGAGTCAAGCTGGCTTACCTGCAAAGCGCCGACCTGACGTGCCTGCAAATTCGTAATGTCGCCCGCGTCCAGGCCATCAAGCTGATTGGGCGTCAGCGCAGCGACCTGGTCGGTTCGGAGCGCGGAAAGGTGCAGCGCATCAAGCCCCCCGATTTGGGCGCTGGTTAGAGAAACCAGCTGACTGGTGGTGAGCGCTGCGATCTGCTCAGTAATAAGGGCATTGAGCTCAGTATCGCTTAGCGTTGCGAGCTGAGCGGTCGTGAGCGCAGGGATTCGATTGGGAAGAATCGCTGCAAGACGATCGTTCGCAAACATCGCGAAATCCGCCGTCTGAAGAGCGGGGAGCTGATCGGCCGTGAGATCTCGGACCTGGGCAGCAGAGAGGCGCAGCGCCTGTTCCTCGGTAAAGGCTACGATCTGGCTGCTGGTGAACGCCACAATCTGCGGCGTCGAGAGCATGGCGAACCGGGCATCGCGAATCGCGGCAACCGCCTGCGTGGAAAGCGCAGAGATCTGATCAGGCCGCAGCGCTTGAACATCGGCATCCGCAAACGCGTCCGCCTGGGCCGTTGTAAGCACCGCGATCTGGTCGGTGCGGAACGCCGCAATGTCATTGTCTTGCAGCGCAACAATTTGCGTTGCCTTGAGCGCAGCGACCTGATCGGTGCGAAGCGCGGCAAGCTGCGCGGTATCGAGTGCCTCGATGTCGGCAACCTCAAGCTCCGCGATCTGATCTGTGCGCAAGGTCGCAATGCCGCTGGTCCCAAGTGCCGGGAAGTCTTGCGGGTCAAGCGCGACAATTTGCGCTGTGCTCAGTGCAAGCAGGCGGTCTCCGCTGAGCCGGCCGACCTGACCAGGCAACATGGCTTTGAGGTCGCCCGTTTCCAGCGCACCGACCTGATCGCCGAGCAGCGCAGCAACCTGGAACTCGGCCAGATTGGCAAAGTCAGCTGTCTCCATTGCCCGAATCTGATCGGTCGTAAGCACCGTCAGTTGCTCGGTAATCATGGCCCGGAAATCCGCGGTCTGCAGAGCGGCAATCTGCTCCGTAAGCAGCGACTGAATCTGATCGGTTCTCAATACGCTGACCTGCGAGGTAGTCAGCGCGATCAGATTGTCGGAGGCAATGGACTGAAACTGGGTGGTCGTCAACGCTCGCAGTTGGTCGGACTGTAGATGGGCGAAATCATCCGTCTGAAGTGACGCCAGGGCTTCAGTGCTGAACTGCGCCAGCGTTTGTGGCCGAATACCGGCCACCTGGGCCGGTGACAGCGCCTGCAAGTCTGCCGAGGACATGCCAACCAGTTGCGACCAGCTGAACACGCCCATGCGGGACGGATCAACCGCCTTGACGTCGTTATCTTCGAGCGCCGCCAGCTGATCGCTATCGAGACCGGCCAGTTGCATCGTCTGAAGCGCGGAAATCTGGGATGTCGTCAGCGCAACGATATCCGCAGTTTCAATGTAGCCAACCTGCTGGCTGGCTAGCGCCTGTAGCGTGGCGACGCCGAGATTTGAAATCTGTGCCGTGGTCAGTGCCTGAAGTTGAGCACTGCTGAGACGCCGCACCTGATCGGATGTGAACGCCGCGAGCACTGAATCCGGCATTGCCACGGCCTGATCGGTCGTGAAATGTTGAACGTTGGCCGGCAGAATTCTCTGAATTTGATCCGATCGGAGGACCGCTACCACATCGGTGGTTAAGGCCTGAATTCTTGAGGCTTCAAAGACCGAAAAGTCCGATGCGTCAATCGCACGAACCTGGTCGGTGCGCAGCACCGCCAATTGAGACGTTAGAAGCGCCTGAATTTGAGTCGAGCTCAGAGACTGGAGGTCCTGCGTTTCGAGCGCCTGAACTTGATCAGTTAACAACCCCTGAAGCTTGGTGTTGCTAAATGAAGCCACGTCGCCGTCGTCAAGGGCCACGATCTGAGCCGTGGTCAAAGCCTGCAGTCGAGCGGCGTTCCAGTAGTCAACTTGGGTCGTTGACAGGCTCTTGACATCCTGTGTTTCCAAGGCCGAGATCTGCTCCGTCGTCAGATCGCGGATCTGAGCGCTGGTGAGGCTAGCGAGATCTCCATCCTGAAGGGCGACAATCTGGGACGTTGTCAGGGCCGTGAATTGCGAGCCAATTGCACGCAGCTGACCGGTTGTCAGCGCAACAATATCCTCGTCCTCAAGCGAACGAAGACGGTCTGTGCTTGACGCGAGGACACCCACCTGCGCGGCGCTGAGGGCCGAAAAATCAGCCGTTGCCATGGCAACGACCTGGTCAGAAGACAGGTAACGAACACCATCCCCTGGGTTACTGCGGCCCCCAAGAAACTTGAACTGAAGTGAATCAAGGGCAGCGATATCAGAGGTTTCGAGCGCCTCGATCTGAGCCTGAGTGAGACGCGGAAGTTGGTCAGAGGTGAGAGCCCGAAGCTCATCGTCCGCCATGACCCGGAGCTGGTCGCTTGTGATTGATTCGATGACGCCAGGATCAAACCAGCCGATCTGCTGCGAAGTGAGAAGCACAAACTGCTCGGTCGTCGCGGCTGCAATGTCGGCGGCTGTAAGGGTCCCGATCTGCTGCGACGTGAGTGAAGCGATCGCGTCTGTGTTGTCAAGTACCGACATGGTTCGGCTCTCGCTTAAAAGGTCATAGCAAAGGAAGTCCGTCGCTGGACACGGCTATCCGACTCCAAAGATCGACCGCATTGCCTTAAACTTGAGCCGGATTGAACGACGCATCTTCACGCACCATCATTTCTACCACCGCTCCCCGCTCAAGCTTCCTGTCCAACGGTCGACTTCCCTTCAGCGAAACTACAAAATGGACCCGCTATGTTCACGCTTGATCGGACACCGCTTTCCGAAGTCGCTGCCGAGCGACTTCAGTATCCGTTCTCCGCAATGGAGATTGGCGACAGCCTGCACATACTCGACTTCCGAAAGGCCGAAAGCGCCCGAGTCTCCGCCATTCAGTACATCAAACGGCACCAGCTCGACTGGAAGTTCAGCATGAAAAAGTGTCGCGACGGATGGCGAATTTTTAGAATTCGCTGAAAAAACGAGCTATTTCCAGGGTGTCCCCCGGGACGAATTATCCTCCCTAAACGGCGTCTCCGCCAGCTTTCGCGTCAAAACTTCAACGTAAGGCGCTGTAACGTGCCGTTACGTCGTGCCGGTGGCTGGCCGAACTTCGCCCACCGTTCAGACAGTCTTGAACATTTGGCCCACGCGTACCGCCGGCGGCCGCGCTACCCCTGAGCCGTGCGCCGCATTTAGAGAAATAGTTTCGCCTTTCAACGATTTACCGGCGCGGGCCGACAAAATCAGCCGCCGCCGCAACAGATGCCTGACGAAAAACGGGGGTGACGACACCGCCGCCACCCCCGAAAGTACCGCCAGGAGACTTGCCGAAGCTTACTGCAGAAGACTGAGAACAGACTGCGGCTGCTGATTGGCCTGCGCCAACATCGCCATAGCCGCCTGCTGAATGATCTGCTGGCGGGCAAGTTCCGTCGTCACCTGTCCATAGTCGGCATCCATGATCCGGCTGCGCGACTCATTCAGGTTCGTCCGGGTGGTCGTGATGTTGTCGATCGCCGCGGTCAATCGGTTTTGGAACGCACCAAGGGTCGCTCG
>Ga0194118_10002788_pt1 | contig 21462 bp, 15 predicted proteins | sample TA2MahsurfametaG_2_FD_148662 | JGI IMG/M metagenome (GOLD analysis project Ga0194118, IMG submission 148662) | Freshwater microbial communities from Lake Tanganyika, Tanzania - TA2015013 Mahale N5 surface | ecosystem: Environmental > Aquatic > Freshwater > Lake | place: Tanzania: Lake...
GAGTGTGGTTGCTAATTTCGACGCGGCTAGGGTAGAGACGGCTTCAATCGCAAACCCATAGGTCCGAGCTTTTAGGTTCGAGCGACGGAGCGTGCATTGGCTGGCGATTGCATTACTTTGCGCTCGTGCGCGTGTCTGTCGTCATCCCCGCATTCAACGAAGAGAAACTCATCGGTGCAACGTTGCAAGCGGTTCACGCCGCGCGCGCGGCCTTCACGGAAGTCGGCTGGGAAAGCGAATTGGTCGTGTGTGACAACAACTCGATCGATGGCACCGGAGACATCGCACGCGCGGCCGGGGCGACGGTGGTTTTCGAGCCGGTGAACCAAATCGCCCGCGCACGCAATACCGGCGCGGCGGCGGCCACCGGCGACTGGTTGGTCTTTGTGGATGCGGACTCGCAACCCAGCCGGGAACTGTTCGCCGACGTGGTGGAAACCATTCGCGCCGGGCGGCATTTGGCCGGCGGCTGCGTGTTGAGGCTGGACTACGCGCCGAAGTGGACGCAGGCCTTTGTGGTGCTGTGGACGGTGGCGAGCCGGCTGGCGAACTGGGCTGCGGGGTCATTTGTCTTCGTGGAGGCAGCGGCGTTTCAAGCAGTTGGCAGATTCAATCAGGCGCTTTACGCCACGGAAGAAATTGACTTGAGCCAGCGCCTGAACCGGCTGGCGCGAGAGCGCCGGCTTGAGCCCATGCGCATCCTTACGCGACATCCGCTCACCACCTCCGGGCGCAAGGCGCGACTCTATACGCCGGGCGAACATCTGCGCTTCATGCTGCGGACGGCGCTAAGTTTCGGTCGCGCGCTCAACCGCCGCGATGCTTGCCCGATCTGGTATGACGGGCGGCGGTGAAAGTTTCTGGTCGCAAAATAACAGTTGCAATCAACCTCGCCCGGGGTGTTTACTTCGTAAGTAGTTACCAATTAGCGCCTACTTCGGCATTCACGCCGGGCGCGGTTTTCCTGAGAGCAGATTATACATTCACCCTCCGTTACCGGAGCCGCAGTGGCACTCAATCGGTTGCCCGGTTCCTAGTTGATTACACAAATTGATTTTATGAGCAGACCAGACCATCAGCAACAGCCGCAACAAAATCAGCCGCGCACGCCGGAGATCGGCTCGGGCTACCTCGAAATCGCCGAGAAGGGCTTCGGCTTCCTCCGCTCCGCCGAGAACAAGTTTCAACCCAAGCCCACCGACGTCTTCGTCACGCCCGACTGCATCAAGAAAAACTTTCTGCGCGAAGGCGTGTTGGTCGAGGGCCGGCTTCAGCCCCCGCATCGCGGCTCCAGCCCGCAGCTCCGCGAGGTGCTCAACGTCAGCGGCCTGCCCTTCAACGAATACACTAAGCAGTCCCGTTTCGAAAACCTCACCTCCATTGACCCCATCGAGAAGTTCCAGCTTGAAACCACCCCCAACCTGCTGGAGACACGAGTCATTGATCTCGTCACCCCTATCGGCAAGGGCACGCGCGGTATTATCGTTGCCCCGCCCCGCACGGGCAAAACCACGGTGATGAAGCAGATCGCCAACGCGATCAGCGAGAATCATCCCGACTGTCTCGTCATGGTGCTGCTGATTGATGAGCGGCCTGAGGAAGTCACTGACTTCCAGCGCTCGGTGAAAGCCGAGGTCGTCGCCAGCTCAAATGACATGGATCTTGAAACTCACGTTCGCCTGAGCCGCTTTATGATCGAGCGCTGCCGCCGGTTGGTCGAGGGCGGTAAGGACGTCGTTGTCCTGTTAGACTCCCTCACCCGCGTAGCTCGCGCCTACAACTCCGTCCACGGAGGCTCCGGCCGCACGATGACCGGCGGCGTGGACGCCCGCGCGCTGGAGATCCCCCGCAAGATGTTCGCCTCCGCCCGAAAGATTGAGGATGGTGGTTCGCTCACCATCCTCGCCACCGCGCTCGTGGACACCGGCAGCCGCATGGATGAACTCATCTTTCAGGAGTTCAAGGGCACCGGCAACATGGAGCTGGTTCTGGACCGCAAGCTCTCCGACCGCCGCCTGTTCCCGGCGATTGACATCCCGAAATCCGGCACGCGCAAGGAGGAGAAGCTCTTCCCCGTGAAGCACCTCGATGCCATCCGCAAGCTGCGCCGTATGATGGTGGACCTCAATCCGGTCGAGGCTATGGAGACGCTCACGAACGCGCTCAAGAAGTTCAAGACCAACGACGAGCTGCTCTCGCAGATGAAGTAGAAAATTGAGTCACTTTCGAAAAAGGCTGGCTTCATGCCGGCCTTTTTCATTTGAAGAGTCTGAAAAAGCGGGGTGGTTTGCCGTTGTCGTGACCGTTAGGTTCATGGACGATACCTATATGAATCGCCGCGCTTTTCTTCACGCCACCGGCGCCGTCACAGCCGCATTACCAGCCTTGGCTGCTGACGCCCGACGCATCCGCATCGGCTTCCTCGGATGCAGCCACTCCCATGGTATGCCGAAGGTGAAGCTCGCCCTCACCTCACCAGATTGGGAATGCGTGGGCGTGTTCGAACCGGACGCGAAGCATCGGACCGCCGCCGAGAAGCTTGGTGCGAAATCGCTCACCGTCGAGCAGGTACTGGCGGCGAGCGAGGTCGTCGCCGTCGAGTGCGACGCAAAGGACCGGCACCGGCTGGCCAAGCTCGCGTTGCAGGCCGGAAAAAATGTCCATCTTGAGAAGCCGCCAACGGTGACGCTCGCCGATTTCCGCGAACTGCTGACCTTAGCCCGCGAAAAGAAAGTGCTGATGCAGATGGGGTACATGTGGCGCTTCAATCCCGGCATCAACGCCGCGTTGGAAGCCGCGCGGAAGGGCTGGCTGGGCGATGTCTATTTCGCGCGCGGCGTCATCAACACGAACCTCACCGCCGAGTCACGCCGCTCCTTCGGCGAGATTGCCGGCGGCACGATGTATGAGCTGGGCTGCCATTTGGTTGACCCGCTGGTGCGGCTGTTCGGCAAGCATGCGAAGATAATGCCTGTCCTACGCCACGACGCGAAGGATGCCGACCAGCTCGCGGACAACTGCGTGGCAGTGTTCGACTTCAAGCACGCTGTCGCCACCATCAGCAGCGCAACCATGCAACCAATGGCCGGTGCGCATCGCACGTTCGAGTTGCAGGGCACCAACGGCATCGCTGTCGTGAAACCCATCGAGCAACCCGTGCTGACGTTGGATTTGGCGAAGGAGGCTGGGCCTTACAAGAAAGGCAGCCAAGTCGTCAACTTTCCGCCCTACCAGCGCTACGGGCCGGAGTTCGCCGAGTTGGCCGTGTGCATGCGCTCAGGCAAGCCGCTCGCCGTCACGCCGGAGGAGGACGAACTGGTGCACGAGGCCTTGCTGAAGGCCAGCGGGATGCATTAACGGAAGCGCCAATCCGCTTGCCCCCGCGCTGGCTTCTCTCTTTAATCCGCCGCATGTCCATCACCTTTACTGCCATGAATCATTTCATCCGCCTCACCTTTGCCGCCGCCCTGTGTCTCGCCGCAGCCAGTGCGCAAGCCGCTGACGCTTGGAAGCCAGACGCTGGCTTCACCAGCCTCTACAACGGCAAGGACCTCACCGGCTGGGGCTATCGTGACAAGGATTTCAAGCCCGCCGAGACGTTCGACGGCAAGTCCAGCGCCAGCGACGAGCGTTACACGGCCAAGGGCGAGTCGCTCACGGTCAACCCGTTCACCGAGGGCAAAGGCCCGCGCCTGCGCCAACTTTACACCACCAAGGAATTTCCGAAGGATTTTATCCTGAAGCTGGAGTTTCGTGCTGCCGTGAACGCGGACAGCGGCATTTTCTTACGCAAGCCCCAGCTCCAATGCCGAGACTACCTCGTGGCCGGGCCTTACAAGGACCTGAAGAAATACAAGGCCCAGGACTGGAACGTCATCGAAGTGGTGGTGAAGGACGGCAAGGCCCACTGCACCTGCAACGGCGAGGTGCTTGCCGAGGCGCTCCAGCTTCCCGCCACCGGCCCCATCGGCCTCGAGGCCGACCGGGGCACGATGGAGTATCGCCGGATTCAGATCAAGGAGCTGCCTTGAGCCGAGCATGGCAAACGGTTTGGAATTGCCGGCGACTTAAGCAGTGGAGTTGAGCTTTTCGAGTTGGAGTTTTTAGCTGCCGCACCCATTACCGACGGCTTGAGTCTGTGGATACACTGCAGAGTATGGGCAGATCATTAATTACTCACTTTGAAATCGCTCAATCGGAGAGTTGGGGTCTGCCACAACTCAAGGGTCGCTCGCTTTTCCTGCTCGTAATCCTGAGCTGTATCTTCTTCGCTTTTCTTCGCCTTTGACGCACTCCTGCCCATCCCGTAGCGTCCCGCCCTGTTTCGATGATAATTGGCACCATCTTTAAGGCCATCTTTGGCTCGAAAAACGAGCGCGAGCTAAAGCGTCTTTGGCCGCTCGTGAAGCAAATCAATGAGCTAGAGGCTGCGCTCCAGTCGCAGTCTGCTGATGCGCTGCGCGAGAAAACCGCCACGTGGAAGGCGAAGCTATCCGCCATCAAGGATAACGCGGAGCTAGCGCGAGCGATCGAGGCCGTGCTCCCCGAGGCCTTCGCAGTCGTGAAGAACGCTTGCCGCCGCCTGTGCGGCACAGACGTGACAGTGCGCGGGCATCCCTTGCGCTGGGAAATGGTTCCTTTCGACGTGCAACTCATTGGCGGCATGGCGCTGCACAAGGGCATGATTTCAGAAATGGCTACCGGCGAAGGCAAGACGCTCGTCGCCACGCTGCCAACCTTCCTCAACGCCCTCACCGGGCGCGGCGTCCACGTCGTCACCGTCAACGACTATCTCGCCGCGCGCGACAGCGAGTGGATGGGGGCAATTTACAAGTTTCTCGGCCTGACCGTTGGCTGCATCTTGCACGATCAGCCGCCAGCTGTGCGCCGCGCGCAATACGCCTGCGACATCACCTACGGCACAAACGCTGAGTTTGGCTTCGACTACCTCCGTGACAACGGCATGGCAACAACCGCCGCCGACCAAGTGCAGCGCGGACATTACTTCGCCATTGTGGACGAGGTGGACAGCATCCTGATTGATGAGGCGCGGACGCCGCTTATCATCAGCGGCCCAGCAGTCGTGGCACGGGACATCCAAGTCTATTCACAATACAAACCCAGCATCGAGGGGCTTGTCCGCGCGCAGCAGCAACTCTGCGACCGTCACATCCGCGAGGCAGAGGAACTGCTTAAGAAGTTCCGTCCCGCCGACGGTTCACAACCACAGGGCGCTGAAGCGCTGGAGAAGGAAATCGGCCTACTCCTCTACCGTGTGAAGCTCGGTCAGCCGCGCTCACCAGGGCTGGCCCGCCTGCTTGAAGAGCCTGAGAACATCAAGCTGATGAACAAAGCCGAGCTGGATCTCCATCTCGACCAGTCAAAGAAGGATCTTTACGCGCAAAAAGAGGAGCTGTTTTTCGCGATGGAGGAAAAGAGTCATGAGGCCGACCTCACCGAGAAGGGCCGCCGGCATCTTTCACCCAATGACCCCGATGCCTTCATGCTGCCCGACCTTGCCACCGCCTTCAGCGAGATCGATGGTGGTGCTGAAAAAGACGCCCGTAAGCGCTTGGAGCTTAAACAAAAGCATCAGGGGGACTTCGAGACGAAAGCCGAGAAAATCCACGTCATTTCCCAACTGCTCAAGGCCTACTGCCTTTACGAGAGGGATGTGCAATATGTCGTGCAAGAAAACAAGGTCATCATCGTGGATGAGAATACTGGCCGCCTGATGACCGGCCGCCGGTGGAGCGACGGCCTGCACCAAGCCGTCGAGGCGAAAGAAAACGCGATTATCGAGGAGGAGACACAGACCTACGCCACCATCACGATCCAGAATTACTTCCGCCTCTACCACAAACTCGCTGGCATGACCGGCACTGCTGAAACCGAGGCGCAGGAGTTTTATGACATCTACAAGCTCGGGTTGCTGGTGATCCCGACCAACCGGCCCATCGCACGCAAAGACCAGAACGACACCGTCTATAAGACTAGACGGGAAAAGTTTGAGGCTGTGCTTAAGGAAATTCAGGCCGTTCACGCGCAAGGCCGTCCCATTCTCGTGGGCACCGTGGCCGTCGAGACGAGCGAGCACCTTGCACGGATTCTCAAGCGCGCCGGCCTCGTCCACTCCGTGCTCAACGCTAAATTCCACCAGCAGGAGGCTGAGATCGTTGCCCGCGCCGGCCAACGCGGGGCCATCACCATCGCAACGAACATGGCCGGCCGCGGCACTGACATTAAACTAGGATCCGGCGTTGCCGAACTCGGCGGCCTGCACGTGCTCGCCACCGAGCGCCACGAAGCCCGCCGCATTGACCGACAACTTCGTGGCCGCTGCGCACGCCAAGGCGACCCCGGCTCCTCGCACTTCTTCATCTCGCTTGAAGATGACCTAATGCGCCTATTTGGTTCCGACAAGATCGTCAAGGTCATGGAACGCGTCGGCCTCGAAGAGGGCCAGGAGCTCGAACACCCGCTCCTCAACCGCTCCATCCAGACCGCCCAGAAGCGCGTCGAGCAGCACAACTTCCAAGCCCGCAAGCGTACGCTCGAATACGACGACGTGATGAACAAGCAGCGGGCCATCGTTTACGGCTTCCGAAATGAAATCATCCACGGCGACGACGTCCGCGACCGTCTCATGGATATTATGGAGGAGGTCGTCCAAGCCAAGGTCGAGGAGTTTAGTGACAAGGACGAAGAGGTTACGAATTGGAATATCCGCGGCCTAGCGGACTGGGTGAACCTCAACTTCCCCATCGGCATGCCCGAGGAGAAGCTGCTCAAGACTGCCGAAGACGCCTCAGAAGCGCCCGTAGCCGGCAGCAGCTTCGAACACCTCAACCCCGCGCAATTCAGCCTCTTCCAACTCGTCGCCAAGGCCGTGCGCGACTCCTACGACCTCAAGATTCAATATGAAGATGCGGAAGCCCTAAAGAACGTCGAGCGGTACATCGTTCTGAGCGCTATTGACAAGCTCTGGCAGGAACACCTCTACAACATGGACAGCCTCCGCACGAGCATCGGCCTGCGCGCCTACGGCCAGCGCGATCCGCTCATCGAGTACAAGGCGGAAGCGTTCAAACTTTTCGACGAGTTGATGGTCAACATCAAGACCGAGATCTGCCACAATATTTTCCGCAGTGCGTCTTCAATGCTCGCCTTCGAGAATTTCCTGAAGAACCTCCCAGCCATCACCAGCCACAACGAGACCAGCGCTTTCGGCGGTGGCCAGCCCGGCGCACAATCCCGCCAATCCAGCAAGGCCAGCGACCTCGTCAGCGAGGCCACCAACGAACTTTCCAAGCCCCCACCCAAGCGCAGCGGCCCGAAGGTGGGGCGCAATGATCCGTGCCCCTGCGGCAGCGGCAAAAAGTACAAGCTGTGTTGTGGACGCTGACGCCGAGTAAACGCCGCGCCACTGCGGTCACGACTCTTTGCGCAGGGCGATTCATTGCATTCCCGTGACCGACACCAAACCTGCGCGCGCTGCGACGGCACAGCGGGGCGCAATTTGACCGGCGCTCCACAAAGACGGCGATCTTTAACGAGAGGCAGGTCCAAGCCTTGTCCCCACCGCTGCCAATGGAGATAGGCAGCTTATGGCACGACCATGTCCGCTACAGTCCGGCCCGCCGGGATGAAGGGCAGAACGTGCTCGGTGTAAGGTGTGATCACGTCGAGGATATAAGGCTCCCTGGAGTCGAGCATTCGTTGCATCGCGGCGCGGAGGTCTTTCTTGAACATCACGCGCTCGCACGGGACGTTAAAACCCTTGGCCATTGCCACATAGTCGGGGTAGATGGCCTTCACATTGTCTGGGTCGCCTAGGTAGGTGTGGCCGCGGTTGCCGGCGTAGAAACGATCTTCCCATTGCACAACCATGCCAAGGTGCTGGTTGTTGAGGATGATGGCCTTGGCGGCGATTTTTTCGATGTGCGCGGTGGCTAATTCCTGCACGTTCATGAGGAAGGAACCGTCCCCGTCAATGTCCACGACTTGTTTGTTCGGGCAGGCGACCTTGGCTCCCATCGCGGCGGGGTATCCATAGCCCATCGCCCCAAGACCAGCGCTGGTGAGGAATTGACGCGGCCAAGTGTATTTATACCACTGGCCGGCCCACATCTGATGCTGGCCCACGCCCGTGGTGATAATGGCATCACCCCCGGTCAACTCGTAAAGTAACTCAATGACGTATTGCGGAAGGATGACTTCCTTTTCCTTGCCCACAAGGTGGTCCTTCATGTGCTGGGACTTAACGACCTCCTCGTTGGCCGTGTAACGGAAGGGTGCGCGCGCCTTCCACTCCTCGCACTGCGCAACCCAAGCGGAATACTTCTTCACCAAGGCGCGCTGGCGGAGCATGGCGTTGAGCTTGCCCAGCGCAAACTTGATATCGCTGACAATTGGCAGGTTGGCCGGCTTGTTCTTATTGATCTCCGAAGGATCAATGTCGATGTGGACTATCGTCCCGCGCTCACAAAATTTGTCCACCTTGCCAGTCACGCGGTCATCGAAGCGCACGCCGAGAGCGAGCAACAGGTCCGCACCCGGCTTCACGGCAACCATCGGGTCGGTGAAGCTTGCACGCTTCTGGTATTCACCGCTGACGGCCCAATTTGCGGCGGCGGAGCCGTGCATACCCAACCAACGTAGCGAAAGGGGGTGCGTCTCCGGGAACGCGCCACAGCCCATAATAGTAGTGGTGACGGGAATCTGCGTGAGTTCGGCAAACTCGCGCAATTCAGCGGCAGCGTTTCCGCTGATAATGCCACCGCCCGCATAGATGACGGGGCGCTCGGACTTTTCGAGCAAGCCGATGATTTCGTTGAGAGCCAGATCGCTGGCGCGTTTGTCGGGATTGTAGCCGCGCAGGCTGATTTCCTTGGGGAACACCGGCTGGGTCTTGGCCTGCTGAATGTTTTTGGGCACATCCACAACCACGGGGCCAGGCCGGCCGGACTGCGCGAGGTAAAACGCCTCTTTGATGATGCGCGGGATGTCAGCAATGTCCGTTACGAGATAAGAGTGCTTCACAATCGGCAAGGTCATGCCGAAGAAGTCAGTCTCCTGGAACGCGCCCTTGCCAATCATTGCCTGCGGCACTTGGCCGGTGATGGCGATGAGCGGGATGGAATCCATGTAGGCATCCGCGATACCGGAAATGAGGTTCGTGGCGCCGGGGCCGGAAGTGGCCATGCAGACGCCAGCCTTACCTGTGGCGCGGGCGTAACCCTCCGCCATGAAGACGCCGCCTTGCTCGTGGCGCGGCAGGATAGTGCGAATCTTCGAACGAGTAAGCGCCTGATGAAACTCCATGCTGGCACCGCCGGGGTAGGCAAAAATCGTGTCCACACCCTCGCGTTCGAGGCACTTGATGAGGATTTCACTGCCCAGCATCGGCGGGCCGACCTCGGTCTTTTCGGGGGCGTGCTTTGCTTCGGCGTGTTCTGCGGTAGTGGCTTTGCTCATGACTTGCGTTTGGATTTGGCGGACGGCGTGTCGCGAATAAAAAACCCACGACTGCTGCCAGCCGTGGGTTCTTGTCGAAAACTTGCCTATGCCCGACAAGGCCCGCCGGCGTCGTCAATTACGACGACTACCTCAAGCAAGACCTGGTCGACAGTGCTAATCATTGCCGACGATCTAACCTACTAGAAAAAGCCGGTCAAGCACGGATTCCGGCTTGGATTCGGGATCCGATACGTCCGCACCTCCGAAAAATCTATTCGCGCCAGCGGGCTGATTGGCTATGTTTTAGCCGTCCGCACCGTGTCACGCATGCAAACTGTATTGTTTTTTAACCTGCTGGTTCTGGCCTTTGTATTATCTCCCTTGGCCCGCGCCGCCACCCCTGCGCCCGATTTCTCGATGGTCCAAGCGCTGTTCAAAAAGCACTGCGTTGAGTGCCACGCGACCGGTGACGCCGAAAATAACCTGGTTCTCGAAAACCACGCCTCACTCATGAAGGGCGGTGACGGCGGCGTGCCGGTGGTGCCCGGCGACACCGCCAACAGCCTGCTAATGAAGTCACTCGAAGGCCGGGACAAGGTGAAGGTAATGCCGCCGGGCAAGCGCAAGAAATTTGAGCCGTCCGAACTGGCGCTGGTGAGTGCTTGGATTAACGGCGGGGCCAAGCCGCCCGCGATCGCCACCGAGCCGGTGCGCGAACTGGTCACGCCAAAGATTGAGCCACGTGTCACGCCCCGGAAGTCCATCCAAGCCATCGCGTTCACCGCGCACTCGAACGTCATTGCCGTCGCACGTTACCGCGAGGTCGAACTGCGCGACGCCGACACCGGCGTTGTGCGGCATACGCTTACGGGCATTCGCGGTAATGTGAATGCCGTCGCCTTCTCGGCTGACGGTCAGTGGATCGCAGCGGCGGGTGGCGAACCAGGCTTGCAGGGGCAGGCGGCCATATGGCGAGTTTCGGATGGGAAGCTGGAGCGGCGCTTCGCGGGCCACTTCGACGCACTTTACTCAGTGGCAATTTCTCCGGACGGCAAGGTGCTGGCCACCGGCAGTTACGACCAGAAAATCAAACTCTGGGACACCAACACCGGCGCGGAAGTCCGCACGCTTACCGGCCACAACGGGGCGGTCTATGGCCTTGCCTTCCGACCCGACAGCAAAGTGCTCGCCAGCGCCAGCGGGGACCGCACGGTGAAGCTTTGGGAAGTTACCAGCGGGAGGCGACTCGACACTTTCTCCCAGCCAACGAAGGAGCAATATACGATTGCCTTTAGCCCAGACGGGCGGCGGCTTGTGGCCGGTGGAGTGGATAACCGCATCCGTCTCTACGCCGTGAGCGCAAGCGCGGTGGAGGGCACGAACCAATTGCTCGAATCCAAATTCGCGCACGAGGGCGCAGTGCTGCGCATTACCTTTGCCAGCGACGGCCTGACACTTCTCTCCACCGCCGAGGATCGCACGGTGAAGTGGTGGGACGCCGCGAAACTCATCGAGCGTGGCCACCTCGATCCACAGCCGGACCTTGCCCCGGCAGTGGCCTTCCTCGCAGGCAACGCGCGCTTCGTCGTGGGCCGCCTGGATGGCACATTGCAATTCTTCGATGCGAATACGGGCCGGCCAGAGAAGGTGGCAGCGCGCTAGCCGGGACAGGTTCTTTTAATCCGCGCTACAATTCAGACTTTTGCCCTCGCCGAGTTCGGGGCATCATCACCCTCAGTGTCACCAGCACCGTTCATAGCTTGGTTAAGCGTGCTCGGCTTTGCGGCGGCTAGTTTCTTTTTCGCGTTGGCGGAGACGGCATTGTTCTCGCTGGGCAAGTGGCGCGCACGGCAGCTTGCGGAGCGTTCGCCGAGCGCGGGCGGATCGGTCATGGCATTATTGAACGAACCGCAGGATTTACTCGCCACCATCGTCCTGGGCAACACGCTGGCAAACTGCGCCTTAGTAGCAATCGCTCTATGGATGAGCCTCGAAGTGAAGGGCGAGCATCTCGGCCTAACGTTAGTAGGAACTTTTTTGCTCATCCTGCTGGGTTGCGAAGTAGTGCCCAAGACGCTCGCGGTAAGAATGCCAGAGGCGTGGTCGCTCCGCGTGGCCGGCCCGATGACGCTGTTGGTGCGGTTCACGCGCCCGTTACGACAAGTGGCGCAGCGCAGCAACGAAGCCCTGCTGAGCGTGGCGGTTCCACAATCCGTTACGCCTACAGTGGCAGTGAGCGAGGCGGATTGCCGCGAGTTGGTGGAGCTAGCCTTCCAAAAGGGCGCTCTCGCTGCGTCAGAGAAGGAGACCATTCTCGCCATCATCCAGCTTGACCGACGGACGGCCAAGGACGTGATGCGCCCACGCGCACGTATGGCGGCGATTCCCGTTGACCTGCCCGTTGAAGAGATGATCGCGGCAGCGCGCAAGTTCGGCCACGAGCGGTTGCCGCTTTACGACGAGTCGCCGGACACCATCGTGGGCATTCTGAATTGCCGCGCGTTGCTACTGGAACCGAACAGGGATCTTACGGAAGCCATTGAGCTTCCGTCTTTCGTGCCTGAGAGCATAAACCTGCTGCAACTGCTCGGCGCGTTACAGCGGCAGCAACGCGGGTTGGCGATCGTAATGGACGAGTTCGGCTCGACTGCCGGGCTAGTTACGATGGAAGACATCATTGAGGTCATCGTTGGAGAGATTCGCAGTGAAGGAGAGGCGCCGGGCTTTGTCATGGAGAAACTAGCGCCCGGCCGCTGGCGCGTGAACGGCACGATGCGCGTGGAGGATTTCCGCCGCGAATTACCCGACTTTGGCGAACTATCCGGCGTGGACACTATGGGCGGCTTGTTGGTGGCATTGAAAGAGGTAGTGCCGCAGACGGGCGAATCGGCGGTGTTTGGAAGAGTGCGCCTCACCGCCCACGCAGCGGACGACCGACGCGTGCGCGAGGTGCTAGTGGAACTGGTCAAAGACTGAGTTTTTGATGAAACAAAATCTTACAAGCCAGCAAATGAGAGTTGGACTTAAAGTTTCAGCGAAGAAAACAATTGTAGCTGTCGACCATTGCGGTGCCCGAATTAGCGGGGCGTTTTGGAAAGGAGGCAAGTGATGGGCTGGGGGGTGTACATCCCGGTGCTGTTAAGCTTGCTGATCGTCTCCTTTGTCCTCTCCGGCATGGAGGCAGGCCTGCTGGCGCTGAACCGACTGCGCATCCGCAATTTGATGCGCAAGGGCGGCCGGCGCGCGCGCCTGTTACACGGCTGGCTCGAGCAGCCAGAGAACTTCCTGTGGACTATCCTCGTGGGCAATACGCTGGCCAACTTCCTCGCCGGCGGGCTCATGGTGTATGCGCTGCATCGGCAGTTCAAAGATTCACCCGCGCTTTTCGCGGGTGCGACGCTCGTGATGGCGCTGCTGTTTTACGCGTGGTGCGAGTTGTTGCCGAAAATGCTCTTCACGCGTTTTCCCAACCGCCTAACCCTACTGGTCGCGCCGGTGTTCCGCGGCATCCATTTTGCGCTTCGCCCGCTGGTAGGCGTGACTTCGGCCCTGAGCAACGGTTTGTTGCGTTGGACTGGCGGGCAGATCTTCACCGGGCACCTCTTCGCAAACCGCGACGAGTTGCGCCGGCTCATGCAAGAATCTGCAAACGGCATGACCAGCGAGGAGCGCGCAATGATCAGCCGCGTGCTGGATTTGCAAAACCTTACAGTGCGCTCCATCGCAGTGCCATGGGAAAAAGTTGTGAGCGTGGAGGCTGGTACGCCGATGAGAAAGGTTATGGAGCTGTTCCGTCAACGGCAGTTCACGCGGATGCCAGTGTGTGAGTCGCGCACAGGTCGCGCGCGGGCATCAGGCGTGCTCAGTCTGCGGCGGCTGCTGTTTCAAGGCGAAGTGGACGAGCAGAAACTTGCGGCAGATTACCTGCAGCCGGCGCTCTACCTCAATGAGGAGATGCGTCTGGAGGATGCGTTGCGCGCGATGCAGCGCAGCGGTCAGCGACTAGGTATCGTGCTCGCGCGCGACCAACGCGAGCTAGGGGTGGTGAGCCTCGAGGATATTCTTAAGGTCGTGTTCGGGGAGGTAAGCTTATGACCCTCGACGAGATTCTCCTCATCACGCTCAAAGCATTGGCAGTGCTAGTGCTGGTGGGGCTGAATGGCTTCTTTGTCGCCGCCGAGTTCGCCCTCGTAAAGGTGCGCGACACGCAGCTCCAGCCGCTTATCGCCCAAGGCAACCGCCGCGCGCGCATGGCGCAGCACATCCTGCACAACCTCGACGCCTACCTCAGCGCTGCGCAGCTCGGGATTACGCTGGCGAGCCTCGCCTTGGGCTGGATTGGGGAACCCATCTTCGAAGCGCTGCTGCATCCCCTGTTCGGCGCGCTGGGCTGGACCGGCGACGAATGGGAGCGCGTGCGCTCAGGTGTCGCTTTCGCGGTTGGCTTTTCGGTCATCACTTTCCTGCACATCGTCGCCGGCGAGCAGGCACCGAAGTCGCTCGCCATCAAGCAACCGCTGCCCACGGCGCTTTGGGCAGCATATCCCCTGCGCTGGTTCTACGTCCTCGCGTATCCGTTCATCTGGGTGCTGAACCACAGTGCGCTCTGGCTGCTGCGGCAAGTTGGCATTCAGGTTGTATCCGAGCACGAAGGCGCGCATACCGAGGAGGAACTGCGGCTTATGTTCGACGCCTCGCAGCGGCTGGCGGGCGGCTCGCAGTTGGGCCGGGAAATCGTCCTCAACGCGTTGGATCTGCGGCACCGTGTCACGCGCGAGGTCATGCGCCCGCGCACAGAGGTAACCGTGCTCAACACCCAGGCAAGCATCGCCGAGTGCTTAGAGGTCGCGGAAAAGACCCGATTCTCGCGCTTTCCGTTGTGCGAGGGCGGCGACTTAGATCGCCCACTGGGCGTCGTTCACATCAAGGACTTGTTCGCCATGCGGCTGAAAGCGCGCACCGGCGCAGATCTCGCCTCTGTCGCACGCAAACTGATCTACGTGCCGCCAACCGCCCGGCTGGAGCGTCTGCTACAACTGCTATTGGAGCGTAAACTACACTTGGCCTACGTGGTGGACGAATATGGCGGCACCGTCGGGCTGGTCACCTTGGAAAACGTCATCGAAGAAATCGTCGGGCAGATCCAGGACGAATTTGACCAAGAAAAGCCGCTGCTTCAGCGGATCGGCGAAGCCATCTGGGACGTAGATGGCGCTCTACCCTTGCACGAGTTAGAAGAATTGGTGGGCCAGAAGCTCGCTGAGGAGAAAATCACCACGGCCAGCGGCTTCGTGACGCACCGGCTTGGTGGATTTCCCAAGGAGGGCGACCTGGTGGAGTTAACCGCATTCACGCTTCGGGTGGAGGCAATGGACGGACTGCGCGTGGCGCGGCTGCGTGCCGAAAGAAGGTCGGCTTCAGCTTGAAACAACGGCGACCAATACCGTTCCGGAAACAGCGATTCGGGCTTGGGGATTAGGGACGAACGCTACTTCCCGCCGACCGGCCGATTGTCCAGTGCGCGCCAAAATTCTTCGGCTAATGGCACGTGGTCCCAACCCGTGTCCGGCAGGGTATAACCAATGCGGCGTAAGCGCGGCAACTGTCGCAGCACTTCAAAGTTTTTAGCTCCGACCGGGATCGTGACTCCTTCGAGCAGTCTGCAGTCGGCCAAGGCCGAAATGTCGGTGAGATTGGTGCACCCCTCAAGCTGAACAAACCGAAGCGGAGCATCCTTGAGCAGTGGGAGGCTGGCGATGCGGGTGTGGGCGAGATTGAGCTGGGTGAGCTTCATGTTCGCGAGCACGCCAAAATCGGTGGCACGCACGCGCTCAGCATCCAAACGGGTTAACCGCATTCCGCGTAACGGAGCAAGCTCAGTCACGGGCGTTTGACTGATGTCTAATGACACCAGCGGCATATCCTTGAGCGGAGCCAAGTCTTCCACCTGCGTCTTGGCTACACTTAGCTTGGTCAAAGGCGCACCGCGGAAAGGGGATAAATCGTTGAACTCAGGCTGCTGTATCACTAGGGTCAAACCGGAGGCCTCTCGCTTCAAGGCGCCGTTGAGTTCCAGCTTGCCGACCACAGCCCGCCAAGCCTCGAAGATAGCCTGCGCTCCCTTGCTTTCACGCGTAGCCATGGCTATGGCCTCCGCGCTGCGTGACTGGCGGCTCATCTCAATGCGCAGTTCAGCGAGGCTCTCCGGCCGAATGGTCGCACGCCCCGCGTTGGCGGCAATCAGGCGCTCGCACAGCCGCAAGTTGCGCACCGTCATGAAAGCCTCGGGGTCTAATGTCAACGCCAGCGCATAGGCGTCCCGCGCCTCGGCGAACTGGAGGAGAGACTGCAGGATGTTGCCCTTGAGGACGTGGAAGCGTGCGTCCTCAGGTTGGAGCGAGATGGCATAGTTGATGCGCGCCAATGCCTTGGGAAACTTCAGCTCATCCACCAGCGACTTCGCCTCCGCATAAAAAGTCGGCGCAGTCTCCTTCAACTCGGCTAACGTGCGCGTGACCTTATTGGTGAAGTGCAAACCCAAGGCCAGCATCAGCGCCAGTGAGATGATACCGAGCGTGAACTCCGTGCGATGGCGCCTGACGAGCAGCAACAGCAGCCGCAGTGCGCTCGCACCCTCAGCAGACGTCGCAAAGCCACTCTGATAAGCCGCGATGTCCGCCTGCAACGCTGCGACGCTCTGGTAACGCTTCCCCTTGTCGCGAGCCAACGCCTTCATTACCACAGCGGAAAGCGCGGATGGAATACGTCGGTCAGGGCAGTGCGCCAACTCGGGCGGGGCCACGTCCTGGGCTATTGTGGGCGGCCCAGTGAGCCGCATGATGCGGGTGTTGCGCGGATTGTACCTGGTAGGCGACGAGATGGTCCCGGTGGCGACGTTTGTGAGCACCTCGTTGACCGTGTCGCCAGTCACGGGCGGATGCAGAGTCAGGATCGCGTAAAGGATTGCGCCTAGCGCGTAAATGTCAGTGCGCTCGTCAATGTCGTCCACCCGCCCCTCCGCTTGTTCTGGGGCCATGTAGCGCGGGGTGCCCTTAACCTGACCAGAGAGCGTCTTGAAGCTGTCGCGGGAAAGGTCGGCCAAACCCGCAATGTCCGATTGCACTGCGTCCATGGCATGCCCGCCGCGCAACGACTTTGCCAGCCCCCAGTCCATCACGAACACCTCGCCGAATTCTCCGAGCATGATGTTATCGGGCTTTAAATCCCGGTGCACCACGCCACGCGAGTGTGCAAACGCGACCGCGTCGCAAACCTTCTGATGGATGGTCAGCAGCGTGCGAAGTGAGTAACGCGCGATGGCAGCCTGGTCCTTCTGGCGGATTTTCTCCAAAACTTCACTGAGGGTGACGCCCTCCACCAAGCGCATCGTGTAAAACACCACGCCGTCACCGGTAACACCCAACTCGTGCAGCGGGACGATGTTGGGATGCTCCAACTGACCGGTGATGCGTGCCTCCGCGATGAGCTGTTGGACGTGCTCATCTGAGGCGTGCACTCCCTTAAGGATGACCTTGACCGCAACGGGGCGCTGAATGCAGTTATCGCGGGCGGAAAGGATCGCACCCATGCCGCCCTTGGCCAGAATCCGCTCGAGTTCATAAGCGGAAGCCGGGGGGTGATGACTCCCAGTGCTGGCCAACGTGCCCTTTTGCTGCCGCTTGGACAGGAAGGTCGCCAAGGCGGCAGCGGAATTAAGGTGGGAGGCTTCGAGTGACTGCTTTAAGGACGCAAGCGACACCTCCGGGGTGGGGGGCGCGATGGGGCCTACTGTTTTGTCCCTCGGCTCGCCCATGGCGATCAAGATACGCGTTAACCTCGGTCAAACAAGCAGTGAAATTCCTGAGTTGAGCAGGGAGAAACCCACACAGGAAACTCTCTAAATCCGCCCCAACAACGACATTAATCGAGTCACATTCACATCCGATAAGAGAGGCCTAACGCACCGCCGCGTGTTTGGTAATAAACTCAACTATAGGCGTGGGATCGTCCAAGCCATGCGGGTGATGGCCAACACCTGGTTTGCGGATCAACGTGATGTCACCGCCCAAGGCTTTATATCGCTCCGCGATTATCCCGGTGTTCTCGTCCCACGGCACCACGTCGTCCGCGTCGCCGAAGACATGGAGCAGCGGCACCTTGGCCTTCGCCAAAGGCTGAAGGTTGTCTACAGGATTACCGCGGTAGGTCAACGCTGCCGCTTCATTAGCGAAGCGATGCACTCGCAGCGTCAGTGCCCAATCGTTCGGGCTGCCCTTGCCCTTGCCCTTGCCGCCGGGCCAGCTCTTGAAGTCGCACACTGGCGCATCTCCGTAAATGCACGCGACCTTGTCGGGGTTGGCAATGGCCCAATTGTAGCAGTAAAGCCCGCCCCGGCTCAGGCCCACGAGCGCAGGCTTTTTAGCGAAGCCGAACTTGCCCGTCAGCTCTGCATAAAGCTGGTTCCAGTGTGCCACCGCGGTCGGACAGCCCAGCAAGTTCGGCACGCTCAGGTAAACAACGTGGAAACCCCGGCCCAGCAGCGCGATGTCCGGCGCGGGCTTGTGGCCAAAAAATTCCCCATGCCAAACCCACGGTTTGCCCGGCGCGGCCTGCTTGGGTAAGACGACGAGCACGTTCTTTCCATCCACCTGAAAGTCGTAGCGGTCATGCTCATTCCACGAGGACTGCTTGCCCGGAAAGGGCGCGGGTTCAGCCGCAGAGACCACAAGAGTCAGACACGCGGCAAAGGAGAAATGATTTAGGCAATTCATGATGGCGGTAAGATGATGGCCTAACGTCGGTTGCGCCACGTTGAAATCTCCAACTATTTCAATTTGCCGCCGCGTCGGAGATCCACCCGCGCCAGCGATAAACCCACCACCCGATGACCTCGTGCACCCACGCCTCGACCTTTGCAAATCCCGCCGAGCGCGGGACCAAGTCAGTACTATCCCCCGCGATGACGCTCGCACTCGTGAGGAACGCGCTGGGCACCGGCACGACCTCCAATTCCGTCGTGGTACGGAACACACCCACCGCCCGCCGCAGGTGCGACGCCGACGTGACCAAGAGCACGCGCTTCCAGCCGCGCTCGACCGCCAGCCGCGCGACCTGCTCCGCCTCGTGCCGCGTGTGCTTACAGCCACCCAAGCTAATGACCTCCGGCCCACCGGTCTGCCACTTCGTAAGCAAGTCTTTGAACAAATCCGCCTCCGCGAGCGGCTCAACGCCGACTACCATCGCGCCGCCGCCTACGACAAGCGTCTTTGCCTTGCCCAACCGTAACAATTCGAACGCCGTCACCGCGCGATCGGCACTCTGATTGAAATGCAACCGCCCAACTTCCTCACGCGACGGCGCGGAAAAACCGCCCAATAAAATGACTGCATCTGCCTCGGGTAACGCCTCACGTTTCACGCCTACCCACGGCCGCTCTAGTGAGGCGAGGAGGCTGCCCGACAGCGGTGTCGCGCCGATCACCCAAATAAAAAAGGCGAGCAAACCCGCGCCCGCTGCGAGGCGGGGCTGGCGCTTCCGCAAGCACAACAAGGCCAGCACCACAAGGCAGGCCCAAGTGAAACCCACCGGTTCGATCAGGCGCAGCGCGCCGCGCAAGGCATGGTCCAGCATGACCGCAGGCTAACGGCCGCGCCGCGTGGAGACAATCTGCGTCTCGGCACTCGCAGAGCCGCCCGCCGGGGCCGTTAGCGTAGCGACGACATGGACGCGCTCTGACCAATCGAAGACGCCTATAACCACCAGCGTATTTTTTAGCCTGCTGCCTCGCCGCGTGACCTTGGAGCCTAGTACCGAACCCTCAGCAGTTATGACCCGCCATTGCCTGCTTAGGAAAATGCGACGAACAGGGAAAGCCCAACCGAAATTGATTTGCACTTGGGGACTAAGTCCTGCGTAGCACTTCTCGACCTAAGACTGTAAAGCGAAACGTCCTTCGGATTGTTGCCGAAACGTGTCTTAGATTTCTCTTATTAGCTGCTACAGGCTGAAAAGTTTTTCCACCTTCGCCTTCACCGACGCATCCATCTTGATGAGCGGTGGCCAGGCGCGTTTGAAGCCTTCGCCGGGGAGCTTCTTCGTCGCGTCAATGCCGAGCTTGCTGCCGATGGCGATTTCGCTCGTCGCGTGGTCTAGTACGTCGGCCGGGCCTTTGGTGAAGATGCTGTCGCGTTGCGGGTCGGTGTTGGCGGTGAGATGGAACAGCACTTCACTGGTGTTGTGCACGTTCACGTCGGCGTCCACCACCACGATGTATTTGGTGAACATCATCTGCCCCATGCCCCAGAGGCCGTGCATGATTTTGTAGGCCTGCATCGGGTAGGTCTTCTTGATGCTCACGACGACGAGGTTGTGGAACACGCCTTCCGCCGGCAGCGCGATGTCCACGATCTCGGGGAAGTTCATCTTGAAGATGGGCAGGAAGAGTTTCACGGACGCGCCGCCCATGTAGAAATCTTCCATCGGCGGGATGCCGACGATGGTCGCGTTTTTGAGCAAACGGTTTTCAATTTGGGCAAAATGTTTTATTCGCAGTTGAAATACACAGTCGCGTCCGTGACGCCTGCCAATGAAAATGCCTCACGCCGCTCCACGCACGCGCCACACGTTCCGCAATGACGTTCGCCGCCTTTGTAGCACGTCCATGTTTCAGCAAGATTGACGCCCAACGCCTGCCCGCGCTGGACGATTTGAGCCTTCGACAGCCCGATGAACGGGCGGACTATTTCCACGCCACTATCCGTGCCCAAGCCAATCGCTTGCGACATCGCGTCCATGAATTCCGCGCGGCAGTCGGGGAAGATGGCATGGTCTCCCGCATGAGCAGCGATGACAACGGCCTTTGCACCGACTGATTCCGCGAACCCAGCCGCCGTTGCGAGGAAGATGCCGTTGCGGAACGGGACTATGGTTTGCTTCATGGCGGGCGCTTCGTAATGGGTGTCCGGGATGGACGCACCTGATTGAAGCAACGCAGAACGAAAATGTTGGCCGATGAAATCCAAGCGGATGATTTCGTTGCGAACGCCCAGCCGCTGGCAATGGAGCGCTGCGAAGGGAATTTCCCGATGATTGTGTTTCGCCCCGTAATCGAAACTGAGTCCGGCGACGACTTCGTAATTTGCCGCTGCATCGTGTAGCGCGCAGACGGAATCCACGCCGCCGCTGACCAGAACGATGATTTTACGTTTCATGGTTTTGCTTCCGCCCCCAGTTCACTCGCAACCGTCCGGCGGGATGGTTTGGTCAAGACTCGGCGAATGACCTCATCTCTGGCCGAACGCAGTTCTGGCGTCGTTGCCTTTGAGCGTTTGTAAAAGTAGAGATACTCCGGCAAATAAACCGGCCTCGATGCCATTTCGACCAACGGAATCATGAGTGCGTAGTCCTCGCAGTCTTCAATCCACTCGCCGTCGAGTTGCAGGTCTTCGTCTGGCAAGGAATCCAGCAGCCGCTTCCGAAACGAGCGCAGATGAATCCACACGTCGCCGCCCCACTTCTCCCGCGTGGCGACAAAATCGGGATGATAAACCTTCAGCGGCTTATCGGGTCGGAACATCGCTGCGAGCACCACATCCGCCCCTTCCGCGACCGTCTGTCTCAATCGCGTCACGACAGAGCGATGAAGTAACGCATCATCAAGGTCAAGCACCACGGCCAAAGCGTCGGGCGATGAAATGATGTTGCGGACGGCCAGTAGCGTATTCGGCATGTAGCCGTGGCGTCGGCTGCGACGAACCATAGTGCAGCGGCCTGCGAACGGTTGAAGCAGATGCGGCAGTGCAAATGCGTTCCCGTTGTCTGAAGCATCGTCCACGAGGATGATGCCGAAGCTTTGGTCATCTTGCATTGCGAGGCTGCGGAGACAGCGTTCGATTTTTGAGACCGGCGTGTTGCGCCCTTTCACAACAAACACAACGGATTCGTGGCGCGGCTCGTAGTTCCAATTCACAGGCGGGACAAACAAATCCCATTTACCAATTTGCG
>Ga0194118_10002795_pt1 | contig 21412 bp, 37 predicted proteins | sample TA2MahsurfametaG_2_FD_148662 | JGI IMG/M metagenome (GOLD analysis project Ga0194118, IMG submission 148662) | Freshwater microbial communities from Lake Tanganyika, Tanzania - TA2015013 Mahale N5 surface | ecosystem: Environmental > Aquatic > Freshwater > Lake | place: Tanzania: Lake...
CAAGCGTAAAAAGGTAACTGAAATATCTACATCTACCTTGCCCAAAGAAGATAGGGCTTTTGTTGTAATTTCTGGCGGTGGCAATGCTGGTAAAGAAAAAGAAATAAACAAAGAATTATCTAACATTGATCGTGTTGTATTATTTATGACTGGAGATGAGTGTGCATTGTTTGATGTAGGTAAAATAAAACATAAAAATATATCTATTTGGATACAGACTCCACATGATAAACATGAAAAATACAATAAGTTTTTTCTTGGACCCGCATCTCATATAAAAAATAACATACCTCAATACACCGAAAAAAAATATGATTTATCTTTTAGCGGACAGATAACTCATCAACGAAGACAAGAGTTGGCAAGGATTATGCCACACATGAAAAACTCGTTATACAGGCCTACAGAGGCCTTTGCACAGGGTGACCCACCTTCTGAGTACTTCAAAAACTTAGCAGCCTCTAAGGTCGTTGCCTGCCCTTCTGGTGCGGCAGTGATAGATAATTTTAGATTTTTTGAGGCCTTAGAAATGTTGGCACTGCCAATTGGTGACTTAAAAGACGCAAGAGGCAAAGAAATGAATTATTACGAATATTTATATGAAAAGTCAGTACCAGTTCCTCTTACTCATGACTGGCACAGACTAGGACACATAATGATAGATGTAATGAATGATTATCCTGCTAACATGCACAGGGCTGTTTGTTGGTGGATTAAATATAAAAGAGATTTTGCTAACAAGATAATGGAACATTATTATGCACATTAACGATGTAACAATTATTGTCGCTACCTCTGTTTTGCCAAGTCATCCAAGTACTAAGATTATTGATGAAACAATTCTTGCAGTAAGAAAACATTTTCCAGAAAATGAAATAATTATGCAAATTGATGGCCTAAGAGAAGAACAAGAAAATCGTAAACAAGATTATGATGAATATAAAAATAAAATATTGTGGAAGTGTTTACATGAATGGGATAATGTATTACCAATAATATTTCGTAATCATAGTCATCAAACCACAATGATGAAGAATACAATTAATTTAATTCAAACTTCTTTGCTTCTTTATGTAGAAGGAGATGCGCCACTTACAGAAGATTTTATAGATTGGCAAACCTGTTTAGACATGTTTGAATATGAAAAAGCAAATACAATTAGATTTCACTTTGAATCAAGAATACCAAACGAACACAAACATTTAATGTTTGGATTAGAAAATGGTTTTATGAAAACTTCTCAGTGGAGTCAAAGACCTCATCTATCTAGCGTCTCATACTACAGAAATATGGTTTTACCAAATTCTTGGGATAATAATTTTATTGAAGATGGTTTTCATGGCAGGGTTGTTGAAGATTGTAAAATTTACAAAGAGTTTGGTTGGGATACACACAAACTCTGGATATATCACCCACAAGGATCAATAAAAAGATCTTATCATTTAGATGGTCGTGAAGGTACTAGAAAGTTTACTTCAGACGATTTAGCCTGGGGATTTAAAGAATGAGACTTGGTATTATAGCAAGATCAGACAATACTGGACTTGGAAATCAAACAAGAGAATTGGTAAAGATGTTAAATCCAGAAAAAATTCTTTTAATTGATTCATCATTTTTTAATAAAAATATACAACATCCTAACTGGTACGATAATTATAATTATGAAACAACAAGATTAGGATTTCCTAAACGTGGTGAAATATTAAAATTTCTAAAAAATTTAGATGTTGTGCTATCCTGCGAAACATTTTATTCCTCTATGTTTGTTGATTTGGCAAGAGACAACAGGGTTAAAACTGTTCTTCAATACAATTATGAGTTCTTAGTTAATGTACAAAATCCAGAAGATTCTTTGCCAGATGTATTTATCGCACCAAGCCTTTGGAAATTTGATAGGATGAAAGAACTTTTTTCAGACAAAGTGAAATTTGTTCACTTACCACCTCCTACAGAAATATCATTATTTGATAGAGCCAGAAGTGAAAATCTATTTAAGAGCAATAACAAAATTTTGCACATTGCTGGTAAAATGGCAGCAAGAGATAGAAATGGCACCAATACTGTATTAGAAATGTTGAGGCATTCTAAAGAAGACTACAACCTAGTCATAACCTCTCAAACCGAATTTGAAAATAAACCAAAAGACTCTAGGCTTTTAATTCTTGAACAAAACATCAAAAACAGACAAGATTTATACGTGGGTTATGATGCGATGGTTTTACCAAGAAGATATGCTGGTCTTTGTTTACCTATGAATGAGGCTTTAATTAGCGGACTCCCAGTGTTTATGACAAACCTTTCACCCAACAATACAATACTACCAAGTGATTGGTTGATAGAAGCAAGACAAATTGGTCAGTTTAGGGCTAAATCAATTATTGATGTTTATGAAGGAGACCCCGTTCAATTAGCAAAAATTGTAGATAATTATATTGGCATGAGTAAAAAACAAAAGACAGAAATGAAGAAACAGGCTTTAGACATAGGGGTTGAAAACTTTTCTGCAGAGATCTTAAAAAATAAATATTTAGAATTATTTGATTCTTTAATATAAAAAAGCGGGCCTATTTCTAAGCCCGCTTATTTTTTAAAACTAACTATTACTTAGCAGTTTTTTTCTTTGTTGCTTTAGCCTTACTAAGCGCCTCTGCAACAGCCGTTGCTGCTGGCAAACGACCAAATGCTGGATCGTTTGGATTAATTGCACGTGCTGCAACTGGAATAATTGCTCCAACTAATGCTGCCCACAAATCTTTTGGATCTGTTACACCTGCAACGTAAAGTGCTGATGCTGCACCGACTACTGAACGTGCGTATGATGCAAGCATTGCCTTAATTTCTTTTTTTGTCATTTTACCCTCCTAGGATTTGACTTTAACTAGTATAGCATAGCCAGCCCAAAGCCCAACAATCCCTGCTACACCAGCGAGTGCTGATGGCGCTGGAACTGGCAATTTGAATGCAGCAAAAACAAAGCCACATCCAAAACCTGTTAACAGTGATAGTATTATTTGTTTCATAAAATATTGTTTGTTTTTTTTAGAATATTTTTAGCGTCTATCATTATTTTCCTCTGGTAAAAATTTTTTTAATTCTTCAATTTCTTTTGAGATTTTTTTTATTGTAAATTCTGAGACCTGTGCATCATTATTTGTTACATTATTTTGTTTACTAAAATACTCAATTTGTGGATTAACTTCAATTATAAATTTTTTAATTCCTTCTTGAACACCTTCAATATATTCATAAGCCCAATCACGAGATTCAGAAAGAAACTTAATAAAGTTTTTTGTGTGTATGTCTGTTTCAGTTGTGGCTTTTTTTATACTTGCAAAATTACGATAGGCGGCATCTAGTTCAATCTTAGCCGATAAAAGTTCTTTTACTGCACTTGTTATTTTTTTTATTCTATACACAGCAGAAACATATGCTATGGCAAAAGAAATTGAAAGCAAAGCCAACGCTACTGTTAAAATTTCCATACTTCTATTGTACTATACTTTCAAATATTTGCATTATTTTAGTGGCTGTCGTGTTACTAATACAACAGCACCCTCCATTTCCAAAGCCTTTTTTACAACAGTAACATATTTTACTGCTTCTATTTTTTCATCATGGGTAAGCGGTAAAAATGCTTTTTCATCTAATTTTATTGTAAGAAAATGATCATTATCAATAATTGATATTGCAAAATTTTTAGGTGCGGGAATTGAATGGAAAGCCCTCTTCATATTATTTGTATACATTTTTATTCCATAGTTAATGACTGCCAAGTATAATACCAGTTTTGTTTGGTTTTATGATTATTAAATTCTTTTGATACTTCTCCGTCTTCAAGAAATATTCCGCCCCAAACTCCCCATTCTTTGCCAGAAACACCAACAGCAAAACATTTTCTTGCTACTGGACAAGTTCTACAAAGAGAATCAACAAAATCTCTTGTCTCTAATTTTTCTTCATAGTTATCAAAAAATACATTTGTATCAGATCCTAAACACAAAGCCTCATCTTTCCAAAGATGCTTTTTCATGTTTACATCCTATACTTATTCGGTATGTCCCATCCAGTGTTAGTAAGTTGATAAATTGTTTGGACGTACCAAACACTGTCTACTCTAACACCGTTAACAGCAGTTCTTCCAGCCTCTGTTCGACGACGATCAGCCACATTCCAGCCAAGCCAATGCAAATTTTTATTTTTTTCAACTATTTTTTCCATTTTTTCTAATTTATTAATTATCATTTATATTCTTTCTTCGTAAAAATTAATCCATGAATTATGAAATACTTCCCAAGAAAATTTATTATTAATAACTTTTGCTTGATCTCCTGGATTAAATTTATTGTTTTTAATTGTTTCCATTGCCTCAACAATTTTCTCAATAAATATCTCAACATGTTTTTCATTATCTTTTCCATCTCCTATGTCGTATGGCATTCCAAATCCAGAACCAATCTCTTTTAAAGATCCAAAGGTACTGTAAACAGATAGACAATTTGCACTTAAACTTTCTGCTAAAGATAAACAAAAGGTTTCATGCCAAGTGCTAGTATGCATAAAAATATGCGAACGTGACATATGATCTAGAACTGTTTTATGTGGTGTTTTTCCATAAAAGAAAAATCTAGGATCTTCTAAAAGATGTTTATTATTACGATCAATTTTAATTAAATCTGGAACTATCTCATTAAAAATACTTAATCTAAAATCAAGATCTAATTTAGACAGAGCATTTAAACCCACCTCAAGCCCCCTGCCTGGAGATGAAGTATAAATTAGTTGTGGGATTTTTACATTTTTAAATCTTAATAGATCATTGTCAATTGAATCTATAGCATTGTATATAACTAATACTTTTTCTGGATCAATACCAGTTTTATTAATTACGTCTTGTTTATGATACTCAGAAACAGTGATTATGTATTTAATTTTATTTATAAATCTTTTATCTGTAAATAAGTGATACAACTGAATTCCAAACTGATCTACTAAATTATGAAGCCAAATAATAATTTCTTTCGGTTCATACATCATTTCAAAATATGCTTTGTCTGTTTGTCCTGGAAGGATAAAACAATTGTATTTTTTTAATTGTGGAACATATGGCGCTACGTTTTTGTGAAAATATCTTGCCATGTATTCTGTGCCACCAAAGTAATCTTGCTTGTAACAAAAAAATCTTGGATCTTGTTGTGTCATATTAATACCTAAACACTCCAATTTCTTTTCCTTGTAGTTCAGCGTAAGCAATCATTTTTGAAACTTCTTCTTTTGGTTTGCTTACAAAAACAAAGTAATTCATATAGTCTATGTTTTGTTTTACCCAGTCAAAATGAACAAAGTAGTGTCTTATCTTTCTACCTCTTGATTTCATACCTCGTTCTGAAAGATTACAAAATTCTGAAACCATAGAGTTGATTTTTGCAGGACCCAAAGAATAAACGTTAAACTCTTCATCATTTTCTTGCATGTTTGATAATGCTACACCCATTGCACGTAAAAAAATGTTATATTCGTTAAACTGTTTAGTCCCCTGAACTACCACGTTCATCTGTATCACCCCTATCTAAATTATCCAATATTGTGAGCATTTTGTCAAGTTCTTTTTTAGACATATTTGTAGTATCTACTTTTTCAGCATTGTTAAAATCTGGATTTCCGTCAATGACATTTGCGACATAAAAAATGTTATTATCAACCCAATAAGCCTTATTTTCTTTAGTAAAAATAATTTTTACTTTTGTTTTTTGTTTTCTTATTTTTAACTGTGAAGGTTTGTCATTTGATTTGGTGTTTCTAGAAAAAAAACTTTTTAAAAAAAGATGATTATCACTTTGTCTGATAGGCTGACACGTTTTTTTCTTGTTAAGTCTAATGTTAAATGCTGTCAAGCAAATCATTGCAACAAAAAGAAATGTCAAAATACTTAAAAAAATGTAATCCATTTTTGTTATTCAGATTTAGTTTTTGTAATTTTTGTTGCTGGTCTTGGTTTTGATTCAACAGATAATAATTTTTTATTCTTTAATTGCAACTGCAAATTAGAAAATTCTAAGTCGTTTGCTCTTTGCTTATAATATAAAATTAATTGTTTTAAATCTTCGTTGCTTAAATCTTCCACCCTGTCCCCCTTTTAAAGACCGAAAGCGCTACCTTGCCAAACCTTTTTCATGCGATTCTTTTCACGTTCTACAATTTTACGAGACCAAGAAAATCCTGCATCTCCTCCCCATGCGTCCCACATAATGCGACCATTTGAAGGATCACTACTATTATAGAAGTCTTTGCCCTTTTTGTCAACTTCATGGCGAGAAAAAAATGAAAACATTCTTTTAACAGTACTAAGAGACATTGCTCTACCAGCAACAATATCAGTTGCACGTCCCCATCCTATAGGAGTGCCAGCACCCTTTGCTTTACCCTGCTCTTTCCAGCGCAGCGCACGACGTGCTGCAGCCTTCATTCCCCCAGTTGGCATGTATGTTTCAGATTTATAAATATCTGATGGCTGTACAATTTTACTTCTTGTCATTTTTTTTGTACTCTCCTTGTTTTCCTAGTATCTGTCTAATTCTTCCATCTTTGCTAACACGAACAATCATTCCATTTTTTATTTGTATTGGATTAAAGCCATCGTGTCTTTTATATTGCCCAGATGACATTTTATCTCTTGAAAGTTTTTATATCAAACAAAGATCCTGACCAATCATATTTTTTGGTTGATCTTGAATGTCCGCTTGGAAATAGGTCTAAATCAAAAGGTTTTCTTGGGAATCTACCACGCAGGCCAGCCATAAAAGCATTTACTCTTCCCATGGCCCATTGTTCAGCGCTTGATACGCTTCCACGAACAGAAGATGGGTTACTTCTATATGCGCCAATACCGCGACGATAAACTGATCTTAAAGTGCCAACAGATATTTTTTTATTACCTTCTTTACCTTTGTTGTAAGCCTGTACCAATTCGCTTAATCTTGCTTCTATTTTTGCTGATGCTTTTTCCATATCGTCCTCATCTATTGTTTTATTTATAGGTTTAGAAGAAGTTCTTAAAGAACTAAAAGGTTTTGCAACACGCCTATCTGTTCTTGTCATCTTTCCTTTTTCATCCATAGCATAAACTCTAACAACTGCTACTGGATTATCAGCAGAGGCTTCAACACTTTCATTTGTTCCAGGAAGTTTAACAGTTCCTGATCTTTCTACTCTTTCAACAATTCCATGTGCAGATTCTGTTTTATCTGGTGGTTTTGGAACACCAAACAACACATGATCTCCAACAGAAATTCCTTTTGCTTTTCCTACTTCATTTGATTTTCCAACAGGAACACAATTAGGTACCATTCGACCATCTTTTTCTTTCATTCCACGTTGTTCATATCCAACCCAGCAGGCTTTAGTCATATTATCCCACTTGTCCTCTTCTTCATTATCAGAGTAATAAGATTTCATTGTTTCTTCTCCATCCATACTATGTGTTTCAATATCTACTTTTTGTGCATCTGCATACATCATGCCAATGCTATAAGCAGTTGGTTCCCAACCATTTTCTTTTTCTTCATGATATCTAACTGACATTGCAGGATTTTCTGGAGGCATTGACCTAAGAGCATATTTACTTCCAGGCATTCCAAGAATTCCACCTTCAGTCATTATGTGTTCTACTACACCATGAGCAATACCTTCAGTTGTCATACCCATTACAAAATCGCCCTCTTTAATATTTTTATGCATACCTTTTCCTATATTACCTTCAGAACGATTGATTGCGTAAATTTGTGCTGCTGCCTCTCTGCGAGTTTTGTGACAGCCCATAACCTCTTTGGTGCTGTTCTTTATGGCAGGATAACCAGAACAGCCGTATGATCCCTTGGCACCGATACTATATGGCATAACAAGATTATATCAGATTTCTTTTTCTTTTAAAACTCTTTTTATTTCCTCTAAAGACCATCTTTGCTCTGGCGATAGGGTTAAAATATGGTCTGGCATAAAGGCTTTATGAGTTAGGGTTACCACAGGCTCTTTTGCAAACAGGTCTAAGTCAACAAACCCACTCTCCCAAAGTTTCATTATTTCTGAGTTTACATAATTCAAATGCTCATCAAAAAGTTTTTTATTTATATTTTTTAATTTTGAAGTAAATTGATACAAGATTTCACCCTTATCACTTACCCCTGCTACTTGTATGCCACCAGCCAGAAGCAACTTTTCAAATTCTTCATCAGATGATTTCATTTTTTACAAATCCCTCCAACTCTTCCCTACTTTTAACTCCAGTGATACGATTCAATTCTTTGTCGTTTTCCATTAAAATAAAAGTGGGAACCGATTTAACATTGAAATTTTTGACCAAAAGTTGTTCGTAATCGGCATCTATCATTTGAAATTGAAACCCTTCTTTTCTCATATCTTCAACGATTGGTTGAACCTTTTTACATGATCCACACCAGTCTGTTGTAAAATAAAAAACAGTTTTCATTTTCCAGATTTTGCTCTAGCCTTTTTTAATACTTCAAAGTCTTTAATTTTTGTTTCGCCAAGGTATCCCCAAGCATAGCCGTCATTAATCATTTTATTGTTAACAGATTCTGATTCGCCATTAACATATACCCAGCCAAGAATGCGTCCATATTTTTCGGAAGAATTCATTTTTTCTGTACGAATAACTACAGACTTTGCATCTTTTAATTGTTTCTTTAAGTATTCTTTAGCCTCAAGACCTAAAACCTTTTCAGCCTTATCAGTTGTACGTGATTCTGGTGTATCAATACCAGCCAAACGGACACGGGATGAAAATAAAATATCAAACCCTAAATCAATGATAACGTCAATAGTGTCTCCATCAACGACATTTTTTACTTCTCTTATATAATATTCATACATTATTTGCCTCCAGTTTTTGTCTGTGTTAAATTTTCACGTTCATCAATTACCTCAAGCATAAAACTCATCATTTTATCATAAGAACTCGGCGTATTCATAATTTTTTCATAATGATGATTACAGAATGAAAGTTCTCCTGTAGAGCCTTTTATCAACACATATGCTCTTACGCCACACTTATCACACCTATCAGCGTCTTTTAATTTCCATTGTTTTGGCTTCACACTTGGGTGATCTTTAAGAATTGATCTCATGGTTTAATTATACTCTCAATTTCTTTTATCTGTTGAGTAAAAACCAGAACCATTAAAAATTACAGTTGGTGCAAAACCCCATTGTCTGTTCATAAACTGAAAACAACATATTGGTTCTGTATCGTCTCCCATGCTGCGTTCAAACTCAACAACAGAGGAGCAAACATTACATCTGTAATCGTACTTTGGCACTTTTACTCCTTTATTTAAATAAGCAGTTTATACACATGCTTAGGTGTTCTTACCTTTAAGGCAGAAGAGAAAGGAAAAAGACTGCCCTATTGGTACATATTAAGTATAGCATTTACAAGTTATGTTGTCAATACCTTCTTATTTTTTGCAACTTTGATAGGAATTTCTTTTGGTTTTTTTTCCTCTGGAATAATACGATCAATGTTGATATTTAACATACCGCAACAAACTTCTGCGCCAGTTACCTCCATATATTCACTTAAAGCAAATGTACGAGTAAATTTACGAGAAGCAATTCCTTTATGAACAACTTCTCCCTCTTCTGTATCAACAGTCTCACCTTTAATAATTAATGTTCCATTATCTACTGAAACATTAAGATTTTTTTCATCAAACCCAGCAACAGCCAAAGATAACTTATATGTATCTTCATCAACCTTTACCAAGTCATATGGCGGATATGCCTGACGTGTTGCTAAATTATGTACTGTGTTAAAACGGTCCAACTCACGGTTGAAACCAATAAAAAAAGGATCTTTAAAAAGATCCAACGCAAACGAACTTACCATTTTTTCTCCTTTTCAGCGAGTTAGTTTAGTGCACCCCCTTTTGGCAGGTGCACTAACTATTATACCACTATTGTAAAATATCTACAAACAAGTTTGATTTTATGCCATTACCTTCAACAGGCTTAGCAATGGATTTCATGTAGTCGTATGTTGCTTGATAACTACCCTTGTAGTTTTTAGTCCAGTAAGCAGCAAATGCAGCCGTAGCACCAGATGTTCCGACAGCCCTACCCACAGAAGTATTATAGGTTCCTAGAGCATAGAAGTCTAAATCTAAACCTCCATTACTGTAGTTTTCAATATTATTATTCTGACCAGTAGAACCTATTGCTATTGATTCTGGAATACATGCTGGAAAATCTACACGTTGCTTGTCATAATTATTTCCAGCAGCAAATATTGTTGCAACACCTAAGTTTTGTAAATTAATAATTTCATTTCTTAAGTTATCTCTTACTGGACAATATGCAGGTCCAGTTCCAATCCTTCGACTACCAATTGATGCAGAAACTGCAACAATATTAAACTTTGTTTTATTAGCAGTTACCCATTTTAAAGCCCCAGTTAAATCGTTATGATCGTAATATCCTTGACGACCAGTATGAGTTATGGGTACAATTCTCATAAAAATAATATTAGTATCACGAGCAACCGCAGATGCAATTATAGTCACTAATGTTCCATGATTAAATCCGTTTTTGTATATTTGACTTTCTGGGAGAGTTGCTGCTCCTGGCCCCTCCATAAGTGTTTGTTTGTTTGGACAACGTAGTTCTTGCATTACACAAACTTCATGAAATACATTAATCTTTTTTGTATCAATTGCATTATCAATTATTACAATTGCTGGTTTCTGATTTGCCTCTACCGATGGCAAAAATGCAGCAGTAAATACAATTATTAATAACCCCACCATTTTTTTCATTTTTCTCCTTTTGTTGAACTTATCTATAAGTATACACTTAAACGCTGATTACGTCAACTGGCCCCTGGCAATTAGGATTAAATTTTATTGCAGCATTTACTGCACCAATTACTCTTTTTCTAGAATCTTTAGCCTTTTCTGTGGCAGCCAAGTAACCGTAAGCATATTGAGAACCAGTTCCCATTGCTAAATAATCCAATGTATATTTAGATAAAGACATATCAATAGCATTATGCTCATATATTTGTCCTTTAATACATATTATTAATCCAAGATCAGCGTCTTTAGAAGTGTCTACCCACCAATCATTATAAAAAGTTCTTAATTGTTTAATAAACTTAGTTTGCATAAATTTATCTAAATTTTTTATATCTGGAACATATGGATTAAAATTATATCTCATTCTCTCACCATCCATAGCCCCAGCGTATCCAATTAAATATGGTCCTATTTTCCATATTTTCGGAGTGGTTAGGGTTAAAATGGTGTCGTCGTCTGAGGCTCCACGATCTGCAGCCATATAAATTTTATTTTCTTTACGAACTACCGCAAGGCAAGTCATACCACTCCCTAATATATTCGTTCTAGTTTATCAAACTTTTAGTGTTTAGTCAAATACCCTTACTTAGTAACTTTATACCCTTTTGAGGTTAACAAGTCTATGGCAGCCTGTATTTTTGAATCTACCTTAACAGATTTTGAACTGAGATTATTATCAAACTTAGGTCTGCCAAATCCTACGATAGAGATTAAAACATTTTTTTTATTTTTTTTGTAGGCACGAAGTTTTTTACAAACCTCACCACCGTTTCTTTGACTGCCTTTAGAGTCTCCAGAAGTATTACCCTCAATACACCAAACAGTTCCGTCTTCGTTATCTTTGACGACAATTCCGACATGAGATATGCGATCAACTCCGTCCGATGGGAAATCAAAATAAGCAATATCTCCTGATTCAGGATCCGCAACGTCTCCGTCAATCCAGTTACCAGCCTTCTTAAACGCTGCTGCACCCCCTGGGGTATAAACTGTATTTGGAACTTTAACGCCTGCTTCGTTTGCACACCAGTTCACAAAACTTCCACACCAAGGTTGAAAATTAGCCTTAGTGTACGCTCCATACTTTGTCTCGTTATCTTTAGGACCTTCTACAGTTCCTACTTCTGCTAATGCTATTTCAACTAATTTTTCTGCTGTACCCTGCTCTGCCATTATTTTTTCTCCTTACAAAAACAATCAACTTTTTTATTTAACTTATTGTGCTGCCAAGCCATGTATAAATTCCATCCAAACATAATAATCATTAAAAACCACATAATCTCCATTTCAGTAATTGAAGACCCTGCTGTTATTGTAAGGTGATCGTGGTTCAATTATTTATCCCAATTAGTATCTACTGGTTGTTCTTCTGGCATTGCACCATCTGGCTTTGCAAGTCTACGAGCCTTTGCTTCATCAATCTCTGCTTCTAATTTTTTATCTGCTAATGTATTTTTAGAATCCATTTCTTTATTAGCAAGTTGTGCTGCCATAACATCTTTAGCACCAGACTGACCAATTAATAATCCTGCTAATGTTCCAGTAATAAATGTTGCTACTGAGCCAAGGACGTTAAAAAACATTTTATCATTTTCAGATTGTCCTGTAATTGGTTGTGTAACAAATATTAATGCATACATGATTCCTACTGAAGTAATAAATAAAATTGATCCTAAAGTAATACCTAAGATAAATTTAAGTCTTGCATCTAACTCTTGAGGAGTTAATCTTTGTTTAGCCATTTTGTGTTCCCTCCACCTTTTCTTGTGACGCTAAATCTTCTGGACATGCCCCATTAGCAGTACAAATTGGTGGTTTGCATTCTGCTGACTCCCAGTTTGTTGGGTTTTGACATGGATATCTGTAATGACCGTCATATCCACAGGCAGATAGCCCTAGCGTTAGGGCAGCCGATAGTAGGAGTATGTATATTTTTGACATACTTCTATTATATCAAACCTATTTGTCTTCTTTACGAATTCCTATGGTTGCAAACCACAAGGCTACCGATATTAGGGTTACATACCCCACTACCGTCTTTGCGCTACCCTCTAGAACCACCCATGCTACAAAGAAGCCAAGAAATGTAAAGTTTTCATTTAGGGCTGCGGTACCCCATTCTTTTAACTTTTTCATTTTATTTCCTCCTTCTAGGTGCGGTAGCAACAATTAACTGACCAGCAATAATTGTTACAACCACAATATCTTCTGCTTTTTCACGTTCTGGAATAGACATATCAGCACCTATATTAAGAAGTGCCTTGCCCAATTCACATTTTTGTGCCTCTGTCAAACCTTCAATCTCTTCATCTGGATTAAAACAAGTTGAAATTGCATTAAACAACGCTGCAGGACTTTCTAAGACCAACAGGGCTGAAGCAACTTCTGCTGTAATTATAACAGGATTTCCATTAACATCTTCTCTTACCTCTACTGGTATTTGTGGTGGGAGATCACGGTATTCAAGTCCCGCTGCTGCTATGGCTGACGCTTCAATTGGAGCACCGCCTGCTGACTCAATCAATGCATCTGATAATAAATCTTTTTCTGCTAATGTAAGTTTGCCATCTTCAGATAATACCTCTGCTAAATTTGCGACCTCAGCATTTGTTATTTCTCCATCTGCAGATAATGTTTCTAATACCGCTTCTGCATCTGAAGCAGTTAAGTTACCATCTGCAATTAATTCGCTGACTGCTTCTTGTATTTCTTCACTGATAAGGTATCATTATCTTGTGAGTCATTATCCATATCCTGATTTTCTTCGGAATTACTATCTTGTTCGTCGTTGGATGAAGATTCATCAGATTCAGGTGTATCCATATCTTGAGGTTCACTATCTTCAGAAGTTGTTTCATCGCCAGGACCTTCAATATTTTCTTCTTGATCTATACCGACCTCTTCAGTCGGAGTGGTTAACTCTGGTAAGTTTTGTTCAGGAGCATAAATAAATACTGGTGCTGATGTTGCTGGTACAGCAACTTGTTGAACTGGAGTTGGAATATTATTAATAGCAGATGTTAGTTGACCTGCTTTAGTATTTAATGCTGAATCAAGTGATGCCTTTGTTGATATTGCTGAATTTACAGTATTAGTTAAAGATGTCGTAGTACTGATACCATTTATATTAGATGTGTTTGTTGTATTTTGAGAAACCACTGGTGAAAGGCTAGAATTAAGTTGAGCAATAGTTGTATTTGCTGCATCTACCGCTGCTTGAACTGATGCGGTACTGCTATCAACTGTAGGAGTGAATGCTGGACCCTGACTTATTTGACCATTAAAACCTGCTCCAGGATTTGTATCAGTAATATTTGTTATAGCACCGCCAGTAGTTTGACGATAATTAAATCTAGCACCACTTGGAATTGGACCATTAGCAGAAACATCGGCTTTCCATGCGCCATCGCTTGGATTAACATCGCCAAAAAATCTTATTTGAACCATTTGAGTAGATGCATCTGTTTGTGGAAATGGTCTAACGTCCCATGCAATATCTAAACTATTGGCTGTTGTTGCGTAGGTAATTCCTGTTCCAGTACTCCAAGTTGTCCAATCCCAACCTGCAATAGAAACTGATGGAGCATTAGGAGTAGTGTTATAAACCCATCCTTCATTTACTCCAAAAGTAATAGTAGCGTTTGATCCTACGAAAACATTATTATATAAAGTGCCCCCCATTAACAAACCAAATGGTAAGTTCATTTGAACACCTGCGTCATCAACATTAGTCAAAACGTTTGTGCTAGTTCCAATAGTGGCTTGTAAAGAATTGACTGCATTTTGAGCATTATCAATAGCAATGTTTGCTTGAGTTAATTCTGTCTGGGCAGTTGCCTGTGCTGTTACCGCTGCAGCACGAGCAGTAGTTGCTTGTGTTATTTCTGTTTGTGCCTGAGTAATTTTAGTTTGAACTGTTGCAACTGATGCTGTGGCGGTATCTATAGTAGCCTTTGCATTTTGAACAATTTGAGAACTTTGATCAATTGGATTAGTGGCAAGGTCAATATTATTTATGGTTGTTGTGGCGGTATCTATTAATGATATATTATTTTGTGCTGTAGCAATTGCTGGTGCTATTTCTGATACCGCTGTTTGAGCCTGTGTAATTTCGGTTTGGGCTACTACAATGGTAGCGGTTGCTGTATCAGTGGCTGCAATAGCCTGCTGAACCTCTGTAGTGGCGGTTGCAAGGGCTGTATTAACTGCCTGCTGAGCAGGGCTAACAACAACCTGTTGTTGATTTTCTGTAGCCCCAGCACGATCAGGAGCCATAATTCCAAAAATTGTTAAACATAAGCCTACCCCAAAGGCTAATATTAGTCTTCGTTTTAGGTTTGTCAATTTTGCGGTAATCTCCCATGCATAACTATACTATTAATTATATCATTTTTTAAAATAAAAAAGAGGGTAGAAATTAATCTACCCTCAATTTTTATAAGGAGTTTTTAAGCCTTAACCTTTTTCTGAATCTTTAATACAAGATTAGTTAAAGTTGTAAGTAATGTTTTAAGCGATGCAACGGCTGCAGCCAATTCAGCCACAGCAGCGAGTGCTTGTGATGCTGAATCAGTTACTGTTGCGGTTGCAGAAACTTTTACTTGACCTGATGCTGGTAAATCAGTTCCACCAGTTGCACTGATAGTAACTGTACCTGCAGATAGTGGCATGTAAACCTTGTAAGTTTTTACACCATTTGCATTAGTTGTAATAGATGTTGCAGTAATTGTGTCGCTTGATCCACCAAAGGAATAACTTGTGCTAATTCCTGTAGAAGCAAGTAGGTTAGCATATGTCTTTCCAGACAATACTGCACCTGTTGCATCAACTGGTGAAAGAGTAATTGTGGCTTGTTCGCCTGCTACGTAGTTTGCTTTATCAAAAGCCAACTTTATAGAAGCAACTGCAGCCTCTACACGCACAGTAACTGTGTCTGCAGAGATTGTTCCACTTTTTACTACTACACCTGCTGAACCAGTTTTGACACCAGCCAAAGAAAACAATGCTTCACCATTAGAAATGGATGCAGTTGTTCCTGAATTGCTGATTACTGCTAGGTCTGCTGATGTTGCTGTTAATGTTCCTGCTCCTACAACTACGCCAGCAGCATCGTATGCTACGGCAGAAATTGCGCTTGCGTTAGAACCTACAGCGATTGTTGGCTTCTTTACAGTTGTAACAACCTTAGCAATATCGCCATAAAATGTTACTTTTTCTGTTGCCAAGATTACGCCAGATGCTGAAGTAAGTGTAATTGCTCCTACTCCAGATGTACCGTCAGAAAATACACCAATGTAACTTCCTGCTGGGATAACCAATGATCTACCAAGGGCAGTAATTGTTGCATGGTTTGTGCCATGTCCTAACATACCTGCACCTGAAATAGTTGCTGTAATTGATTCTGAAGCAGAACCATTAGCAGCATTTTTTTGAGTTAATACAATAACTGCTGCTGCATCAGAAGATACGGCTCGTGAAGCAAATACTGTTGCATCTGCTGTTGCCGTAATTGTTTCTCCAGCATTTAAAATAGATGTTGTATAAGCAGTTGATGCTTTAAGATCTGGAGCGGTAACGGTAACTGTCCATGTAAGGGCAGCAGATGTAACTGAACCAGATGCGCTAGTTAATGTAGGAATAAATCTAACTACATATGTTCCAGCAACACTAGGCACATAAAATGATGATGTTAACTTTGCAGTTACATAACCAGTTGTGTTAGTTGCTGGTGAAATTGATGCCGTCTTTGTATCTGATGACAACGCTACGGTTGCACTAGATGTTTCTGTAACGGCAAATTGCGGAATGCTTGCAGTAGATGGGGCTGACAACACTGCAGATATAACCGAAACGGTATCTCCAATTGATGTGCCCAAAAATGATACTGATACTACGGCAGTTGCAGTCTCACCAGGATTAATGGTGTCTGCAACAGCGTCTATAGTAACAACATCAGCATATACTGTAGCCTGTGTCGGAAGTGCCGACATCACACCCAAAGTCAAGGCTGCAGCCAAGACTGTGGCTATTCTCTTAAATGAACTCATTTTTCTCCTCATATTTTATATTAATTTATATTCGCTTAAGAAATCTCTAACATCGTCAGGTATTTCCCTAGTTTCTAATTCTACCATAGATCTTTCTTTTTCTGCAAGTTTTGCAGCAGAAGACCAGGTATGAATATCTATTTCTATGTTTGACTGCCTATTTGTGTGAGATATTGCTCCAAATACCGCCCCACAGACAGCATCTGACAAGTCTTTAGATTTTTTTCTAGGGTGGTCAATACGATTATTTCTCATAATTTTAAGTTGACTCATTTCCTCAAGCAATAACGGTATTCTTGGCATAGCAATTCTTTCTTCATAAATCATCATAGCAAGATCCTCATAGTGTTTTTTAGAAACTGAAACAGTGTCTGTTCTCAAACCAACAGCCTTTAATTCTTGTTGAATATCAAAAGATTGCCATCTATCAAAACTTATTAAACCAATGTTAAATCCTTCTCTGCGAAGATTTATAATCCAATTTTTTACCTCAGATAAATTTACAGGTCCTTCAACTTTTGGTTCCCACCACGCTACTGCATCTACAATTACAATTGGTGCTACCTGTTGATAATCTTTAATTACCTGTATATTTACCCACTTGTCTACATGTGCTATGGCAACTGCACATTTGTCGTGTTTTTGTGCTAAGTCTGCATGTATATAATATGTTTTATCAGGATCTGCTTTAAATGATGGGTCAAACCTTCTAAAAGAGTCTAATGGATTTCTTAGCGTCATGCATTTTTCTAATTTATCTTTTTGTTTAAAAAATGAGTCTGACGAAAAAGTTGGCATACATAAAAACCTCATCATTGCATCACCCACATCTGTTAAAAAAGCAATTTTAAAGTCTTCAATTTTACGAGTAGGATTAACTTCCCAGGTAGGTCTTTTTAGCGCAAACATTCTTGGATATTTGTAAGATAAAATCTGATCTTCCTCCCAAACAATTTCAAACTCATTGTCTGGTCCTTCAGGAAGTTCTTCGTTTATAATAAATTTATGTCTACGTTCTATTGTTTCTTTGTCTGCAATTACATCTTCATACCGTTTTGAAATAAAGTCACCAGCAAAACGAGGGAATGAGAGAAGTACTACTTTGCCAAGATCTGGAAAACGAGAATCTACCGCTCCACGAAATGCTTTATAGATATTGTCAGCAGTTTTTCCTTGATCATTACCAGTGCCAACCTCTGTAGCAAAACCAGAAATTTCATCTAGCACTGCCATAAACAAGTTAAGTCCTTCGTGAGACTCTCTTTCTGAGTGTCCAGAGTAAACTGTAATATACTTGTTAAAACTGATAGAGTTTACTTTTGGATCGTACTTTCCTGCAAACCATGGCGATTTTTCAATTTTATTCTTGAAACCTTTAAAGAAAACATTTTTAGCCTGTTCTGCGTTAATTGCAACGTTAATAATGTCTATTGCATCTCCACTTGGTTTTCCGAAATATCTTGCAGGATCTTTGAGACATAGTAACTTATAGACAATATAAGCACAAGCAACAGTAGAGGTATGATCTTTACCGCTACCCTTACCCAACTGTAAGATGATTTCGTTTTTCGTGTATTTTTCATAATGTTTGCCCCCAATATCCATTCCTAGTAAAGTTTGTAAATCATTTTTTTTATATACCTGACTCATTGCTTCAACAATATCATATTGAATTGAAGATAAAGGTGGCTGATTAAGGTAGTCTGGAGATTCTACAAAGGTTTTTACATCTACTGGTATATCTTCAAATTGTTCATTTTTTAGTGCATCAAGAAAGTCATTAAACATCGTGGACAACTGTAATTACCTCCCCCTCTTTAGCAACGGTAGAAAGCCTAGACATAATTAAATCTCTAACCTCTGGATGCTCAGAAGCAATATCACGAAGAATTCCAACAAGTACTTCTTGACGCTTTTCTATTTCTACCATTTCTTCAGCAAGTTCTTTATTTTCTAACAAACCAGCCTTTTGTAACATGTCAATTCTTTTTGCCTCAATGTCCATAACAAGTTTAATTGCTGTATTTTTAGCACCAAGGTTTGATGTCATTGTTGCTTCATCAATTACCTCGTATGCTTGATTAATTAATTTAGTATAGTGTGTATCTGCTCCAACAAGAGCCTCTTTTGCACGAGCACGAATAGCATCATTTGCAGATGCCATAACTCGCCATTCATTTAAATGAGCAACAACCCTAGTTCTTGGAATACTAAGTTCTTTAGAAATTGAAGTTGGATCATTACCTTTTAAATATTCCTCAACAACTTTGTTTATTTCATCTAAATGTTTAACTATTTCATTATCTGTTGTCATTTTTTTCCTTTGCTACTTTTAATAATATCAAATAGCCAATTAAATCATCTATGTCATTATCTCCAACATAGTCTGTCCCTCGCATTAGTCTGCTCAATTTATCATCTATCCTAACATGCAGTTGTTCTATTGGACTTGACTTACTAAAAACTCTAACTGGATCTAGCGCTGAGTCTCCATATGCAATATTTTTTTCGATAAGCATTTGTGCAATACCTAAACAGTTTGTTAAGATTTTGTTTCCAGACGGAGCAGACAGCGAATGCAAGTATAAATCATCATACTTGAAATCTTTAACATCTTTATAAACTGGAACTGGCTTCATCGTTTTGATTTCCTTAATCCAAACTTAGCAAGGTATACATAAATAGTTTCTATGCTTACCCCACATTCTTTTGCAATATCTTCTGGACTTTTTTTATCCATATGATAACGTTTTTTAAGCCATACTTGGCTCTGATACATTTTAGCACCCATAATCAATCCTTGTCAAACCCTATTGCTTTGTCCCAATTATTAACCGCCCAATGCCCAATCCCCGCTGCATCTGCTACATCATAGTCGTGTATCTCTTTATCATAAATTATCTCTAATAGTTTTATTGTTCTACGTTTTCTAAAATCTCTTTCATAGGCTTTATACCAAGAGGGTGATTTATTTGGATTTTCAGATCTAATTTTTATTTGCTCTTCTTTGTTTAATTTTTTATTACCTAAAAATGATTGCCAAGTTATTGGAGATACTCTACCTATAATTTTTATACCAGCCAAACCTACTCCTCCAATGATTGCTCCTTGAACCAGAGCAAGGTCTGCTGCGGTTTTAGGGCTATTCATAAAAACTGTGTGTTCAATAACAACGGATTCTGTTAAATTGTAGTGCTCAAAAAAAGATTTAACTTTTAAATTAGCATCTATAACTTTTTCGTAAATATTGTCACCTTTAAAATTTAACTTTCCATATTGAGTCAAAATTTTGTTGCGATAAAAAGCAAAAGCCATTGTATTTGTGCTTGCATCAATTCCACAGATTAGCGAGGGCTGCTCAGTTGTCTTGTTCATAATCAAAAAATCCTTTTATTTGTTTTAACATTTTCTGTACCCTTTTTTCGTAAACGTTACAGTTATAACAAAATCCTGAATCGTTGTAAATTGACAACTGTGCTCCACACCCACCAAGACAAATTCTGCGCTTTCCAATTCTTTTTTGTGTCCTTGTTATCTCATATCTTTGTGCAATTTTTTCTTTAGTTGCCTCTTCTCTACAATTTACACTGCAGTATATTTGATAACTTACTTTGGGTTCAAATTTTACAGTGCACTGCTCACATTGTCTCACGCAATTTCTCCAATGAAGCAATCTTGATCACTCCCGCACCAGCCTCATCACAAGTTTTTTTAACAGGGCAATCTGAGCAAATTTTAGAATTAGATCTATAATTTTTGTTTGGAAGTTCGTTTTTCATCCAACCAGCCCTAACTTTTCTCATCCAATCAAAAACATTGTTCATGTACTCACGATAATAATCATCCACCTCTACCAATATGGGAACTAATTCGTGATCATTTTTATTCTCATACAAGATAATTCCACGCTTATATCCTAAAACTTTCATATATATAAGAATTTGTAAAATGTGAGCCTTTTTTGCTTTGCCAGTTCGCTTACGATACTCAAAACCTTTTACATCGGCAGTTTTAATTTCTAAAAGCAACTCTTCATTATTCCAATTAATAACTCCATCTGCCCACCCGTAAATTGGAGGACTATCGTTGCTTACCTGAAACTCTGTTGTTTTTTCTAATTCTTGAGTTTTTTCATTTTTAGTCTCAAATATTTTAACAATTCCAGAATTTATAAGAGCATCTTGAATTCTTTCGTGACTATATGTTCCATTTGTTCTATTAGCAATTCCATAAGCATCAGATTTTTCATCAAAGGTAGCACCTGAAAAAGCAAAATACCAATATCTTGGACACTCTCCATATCCGTATGATAATGTAGATGGTGCAAATGTTTTTTTAGTTTTAACTTCTGATTTGTTTGCAGCAAGATAACCAGAGGCTATTTTTTCTGTAAGACCATTAAGATTAAAAACTGTTTGTTTAGTAAGTTTTCTTGTCTCAGATTTTATCATTAATTCTTTTAATAAATTTTTACTCATATTCATCCTTTATTCTATTATA
>Ga0194118_10002798_pt1 | contig 21397 bp, 19 predicted proteins | sample TA2MahsurfametaG_2_FD_148662 | JGI IMG/M metagenome (GOLD analysis project Ga0194118, IMG submission 148662) | Freshwater microbial communities from Lake Tanganyika, Tanzania - TA2015013 Mahale N5 surface | ecosystem: Environmental > Aquatic > Freshwater > Lake | place: Tanzania: Lake...
TGCTTCGGCGGGTGAGAAAGTCTTGCCATAGTCTTTTTGAACCGCTTTTGGCACTTTCTTGCGTTCTAGGAGGCTTTTTTTAACTGCTGCTACTTTGTCTTTGAATTTAACTCTGCCGCCGCCTTCCATTTTCTGCTGCAAACGATAAACTTTAGCTGCAACTTTATCTCCTACCTCTTTGGCTTCTGCTTTGTCATAAGTTTTCCCATATAAGTCCTGATACTTAGAAGGCACTTTTTTACCCTCGTAACATGCAGCTACCTTTTTGGAAAGTCCTTCAAAACCAATTTTACCACCCTTCGCCATCGCTTTAATATCACTTGGCTTAAAATCTCTTGAACTGTAAAATTTAGGGTTTTTGTTTCCGTATTTATCTTTCAATTTAAAAAATGTACCTGTTGATTCGTACACCTCACCTTCCACTCCTTTTTTACTTTTTACCATATCACCTACTTTAACTTCAATTTCCCCACCCTTCGCCATATAGCCACCTTTAGCATAATCATAATCAAAATCATACTCAAGAGGAAGTTTAGTAAAATCATTAATTTGAGAATTAGTCAGTTCTGCACGATATACTTCATTCCCATCTTCATTTGTTTCAATAAATTCAAGTTCTACATTTTCTTTACTGGCTTTTTCTGTGAGTTCACTTACAAGTCTTGGTTTTATCATAAAATAAATCTGTTCAGTTTCTTCTGTAATGCCACCATCAGCCATCATGCCACCATGTTCTTTACTAACTCCATATTTGATCATGTCTTTCAAGTTGCCATCTTCAATATCTTGATCGGTTGCCCTTGTTTCTACATATTTACTACCTTCTCTTTTTACAAAATGATGATACCCATCCCAAAATCCTTGCCACTTAAATCCATCAACTTCCATCCCTTGATAATGATATTTTTCATGTTTCATTTTCACTTGACCACCTTTAGCCATTTTACTATCAATCGACCAACTCATACTATCAACATCGAAAAATACTTTTTGCCCATTTTTTAGGATTCCTGAAGCACTTTCAACTGTTTTTTGTGGCAAATCTTGAATGAATTTTACTATTGGGAATCCCTCTGCAAATTCACTTCCAAAGTTCTTTTTTACTTCTTTAGAACTCCATTCATAAAAATCACCAAAATCTGTCATGCCACCATCAGCCATGATTTCCTCGTATGAAATTTTGTGGAAACCGCCTTCTTTATCAGAAAAAGCACCCATTTCAGATGTAGATTCACCTAAGTATCTGAAAGTTTTTCCATCCTTAGTTTTGTAGTATCTACCTACCTCAAGTTTACCACCTTTAGCATATTCTTCTTCACCTTCTTTCTCCTCTCTCTTTTGCTCATTTTCTCCATCTAAGTAGTGAGTAATATCACTCAAATCGGAGGATGCCCTTTCAGCTTTAGCAACTACCCAAGCAGGCACATGATCGGCTTTTTTTGCAGCATCTTCGAGTTCTTCGGCATGATGTTCAAACCCTTCGGCTCTGTTCAAAAGCATTTCTTTGTTTTCATCGCCAATATCACCGCCATGTTTGTAAGTTCTGCCTTTTAGAACTCCCTGATATACTTCCTCTGCATTCCTAGATGACATATAAATATCTCTCTCAAGAGGGAATTGCCACTTGGTTACACGGGTAGATTCAAGTTGTTTTCTTGAAACGCTTCCAATTTCTACGTTTCCATTCATTTCAACTATTGCCCAAATGTAATCAGGATCTTCGGGGTCTGAATTTAACAAATACCACCTTCCCGATCCATAAGGGTTGAATATCTTGGCTACTACCTTTTGAGAACCCAAATCTGATCCTTTTGGATATTGTGCAAATAATTGTTTATCAATTTCCTTCGTGAATAATTTCATAACTATTTATTTATCGTAACGATGTGTTTTTGAATGTACTTTAGGTAGATCTCCACCATGTTCCATTTTACCACCTTCTACTCTTTTACCCGTTTCGAGATAAACTACTGCTCTTCCTGTTTTGGGATTATCAACAACTACGCTATTTTCCCAAAATTGGTCTGCAACAATCTTATCTCCCATCTTAAGTCCATGTGAAACTGCACCCCCCTTCGCCATCATTCCACCATACTTTCTTTCTTCAAATCTTGCATCATCTCTTCTCGAATGTTCTTTCTTTTTGTGGCTTCCAACAAAATATTTTTTTGACATCTTTCCATGTTCCATAGCTAACCTTTCATCCTCACGATCATCGTAACCTTGATCCATCATTCCGCCATCAGCCATTTTAGGGTTGTTTTTGTGCCTGTTAATTAGTTCATCTTCTGCATAAAGGGTTGGATGCTTCTTGCCTTCATCAAAATTTTTCCAACTACCAACTACCCAATAAAAAGGGAAATATGTACCATCGGGTTGTTCCGCTGCATAATGCTGGTAAATTGTAGCATCCGTGGGTTTTAGCTTACCACCCGAATATTGTAAAACTTTTATTTTTTCACCTTCTTTGAATTTAAAGACTACTTCTTCTTTTTTGTCATAAAAACCACCCTTCGCCATCATGCCGCCATCCTCAAGTTTTGGGTATCTTTTTGGAGGTTGCTTGATGTCAGTACGATTCAAGCGGTATTCGTAGTATGTGTTACCACTTTTAGACTTACGCTTGCCTATTGGTTTTGCAGGTCTTTCAGCATCTTTTTTGATGTCAACTCCGCTACCCTTATAACCCTTGTATTTTGAGTTTTTCTTATTTATCAGTTTTTGTAAGTTAGATGTGGAGGGCTTTTTAGCTGATTTTTTCGGTGCTGAACCCTTTTTCATACTAGCCAATTCTTTTTCAGCCTTTTCAAGTTGCTCCTTGAATTTAGGAATGAAACGAGCATTTGTACTCTTGCTTTCTATCGCAGCTTTAAGTTTTTTAATATTTGCCCTTAATTTGAGTGCGGTTGCCATTGTCTTATATTTAATGTTATAAAATTAATTGTTATTGTGCTTTTAAAGTTTTTAATTTCTTTTTTAATGCTTTTATTTCGTCTTTGGCATCTTGTACTTCCTGTGGATCGCCAAGCACTATGAGTAATTTTAATCCATCTATTGCATCCTTAATTTCATTAATCCTTTCTTGATTTGATAAGTTCTGTTGGATTTTTGGTGCGGGTTTAGGCTGCGGTTGTGGTGCAGGTTTGGAAGGAACAAATTGGGCGGGATAATCAATTCTTATTTGGGTCATGTAATCCAAAATATTACCCTCTACATATATCATGTTTTTTAAATCAATCTCCCCTTGAACAAAATCTATATCAGTCATCCACCTCTCTGTATTCCATCGACCATAATATTGATCCCAAACGTGAACTCTAAACTCTATTTTTTCATCAGTCCTTGAATCAAGTTGATAAATCTGCTTAGGAGCATTCGGGGAAAGAAACAAGTCGCCCACATGAAAATCATGCTTTTTTTCCTCTGAAACCATCTCCACAAGGGGCTTTTGACCGACTGCATACTTATCGTTCAAAAATTGGATTGTATCTAATACTGCCTTATGTAAGTCAGGATTCTTGGTTTTCAAATCCTTCAGCTTACTAGCGTTATCAGATACAAACTGATTTATCTGTTCTTTTATGGTTTCATTCATTTCCATGTCAATCTATTTTTTCATAACTCATAGGATCTTCAATATCGAAAGAAACGCATTCTGATAAAAATGCTGATCTCTCGAACATATCCTTGAATTTTTCGTCAAGAAATTCTACCTCACCATCTTCTTTAATCCTCGCTATTCTAAAATCATAAGCCATCTCCCCCGCATTCATATAACTTTTCTCGTATTTTACTATGATGCTATCCTTTTGCGGAACATAGTTTAATATTTCAATATTCGATATGTTTCCATACCCACTTTTGTTAAATTCTTCAAAGTTGTTCAATAGTTTTCTAAGTCCTAAAAGTTGCTTGTTGTTGATCTTTGGTTTCATATTGATTATTTTGTGTATGAAAAATTGCTTAATGCTTCTATAACTCCTTTAAGTATTTCGTTTCTGTACTCTTTCTGCTCATCTGTGGTTGGGTAGAGTCCATCTTCTGCATAGGTTGTAATTTCATCGGTTATGTTTAAAACATAGCTTCTAAATAGAATTTCCCCTTGTAAATTTCTAATACCATAGCCATACAACCCTCCAAATCCACCTACACAAACACCTTCGGTTGCATCCAATATTTTATCTCCTATGTCTTTCAAATATTCGTTTAAAGTGATACTTTTTGTTCTGCTCCTTAGAGGTTGTACATACTGCAAAAGTGTTTCGTATTCTTCAACGGTTTTAATCAAATCTTTTTCAATTTCAGCCAAGTCTTTCCTATAATCTTGAGAATTGAGAATGTTGACTTTATGCTTCAATACACCCGCAGACATTTTCATCCACCAAACAAAGAAGGGATTGATATTTTGGTCTAAAAGCATATCACCAAAGCGACCTGAAAAATAAGTTTGCACACCCTCTTTGAATGAATCAAACCTAGTTTTTATGACCATATCATGAAAAAAGATCATGGCTTCGGCAGAGGTTTCTTTTGATTTAAAAATACCTTGATTCACATATTCTTGGTACTTATTTCTGTACCTCTCAAACCCTTCAAAATAGTCATTTTGACACCAATCGGGATTGCCTCCCACGGCAGGATTTGTATCTGTAACCTCTTTTTTAAGTAGTGTTCTAGCGATAGAAGTATAAGCATCGTTGCTACTACTAGATGAAGTCATAAAACCCAAAGCTTTATCAAATTCCTGACCAAAGTCTTTTGCTATAATTGGTTGTACATAAAGAACACTATCTCTTTTATTGGTTGATTTATCATACATTGGAAGCCTAATCCCATCCAAATTAGCCCTTAAAGTCATGGCTTTTAAAGCAACAAATCTTGTCATGTAGAATCTTACCTTGATACCTATGCTTTCAAGATAATCCGCTACCATCATAGCGGGAATATGGCGTATTGCAAAGGAAATATCTCCATTCAAGCTCGTATAATAAAAAACGCTATAAATTTCTACATACTTGACCCTACCACGATTTCTCTTATAAGTTAAATACACTTTTCTATTTCTAGTGGCATACTTTAACCTAGCGTTAGGTAGCCCAAGATCAAGTGCAGTTTGACCTTTTTGTCTAATCTCACATGGATATTTAAGTCCATTATCATTGAATGTGAATATCTTTTGACCTTGATAATCTTTTTGATTGATATAGTTCGGAGGTACTACCCCACTTGGTAAATCATATCCACTAAACCTGCTTGGATTTTCATCTGCTAGTTTTTGGGAATAATATTCAGGCACACGATACAACCCTCTTGAAGCGAGTGAAAAGTCGAAAATTCCTGTTGACCTATCTGTTGCTATCAGCTTACTTTTTTCGGTTTCCCCACCCAAGTTCAATGACATTGGTGCTGATTCAAATAATTTTATGATGTAATTATTGAATGCTCCATCTTTATAATTTTCTAAGTATTTATTAAAATCTATAATTTGACCACTTTCACGAATAGTTTCGTAGTATTGATCAAAATCATCAACCGCCCATCCTAAAATATTATAACGATCAAATGTATTCATCCTATTGTTGATAGTTTATTATCATTGACTTAGCTTGATTTATCTCATCAGGAGTGTCAAAGTTTGGAGCATCAGGATTGAAAGGCATTTTGTTTTTAGCCTCTACAATTTTCTTAAATCCTGCATAGTCAACTTGATTAATGATAGTTTCTTTTGTTGTTGGTTTAAACAAATTGAAGAAATCATCCATAGTATCAATGATTGTTTTAGGATTGGAAATTGCACTATTTGAAACATTCCCTTTTTTCTCCATCACTTTGTCAACAATTGCTCTATATGCAGTATAAGTAGCTTTTGAATTGATCATTAAACGCAGAGATACGAATGCTTGACCCGTTGCCCTTGCATCCACAACCGCCTTTCTTACTTTTGTGAGGAATATCCAAATAAATGCAAATCCCTTCATAATATCAGTGAACTCATAGCTCAAGTCAACAAATACTCTATAAGTAGATCCAATGAATCTATCCTGAAGTGAAAGGTCTTGCTTAAAGTTAGCTTCATAATCGGGATCTATTGTATTGAGTGGTACGTTACCCGTTGCTATGACAAATAGATTTTTGAGTGACAAAAGCTCATTTTTACCATTTCTGATAGTAGGAGCTTTCATCGTGTTGGTGGCTTCATCATATATGAAAGCCTTAACTTTTGCTAGGGCTTCGTTTAGAATACCCGCAGTATTGGGATCTATTTTTGGCAATTCGTCAAGGATCAAAACCGCACCCGCAACTTCTTTTTTGCTTCCATCGGGCATAGTTATCATATTTGACCAAGCCATAGAAAGTTTACCCTCTTGGTAGCCTTCGATTGTTTGACCTCCTAAAATATCTAGCGGAGATGTGAATTGGTTACAGTTTAGGATTATTTTCTCCCAACCAAGCATTTCTGCAATTTCTTCTGCAATGAATGTCTTACCTGTACCCGCACCTCCGTATAGATATACGTTGTTTCTAGCCATTAAATCGGTTAGAATCTTTTGGGTTAAAGGTCTTTGAAGCATACTAGCCTTTACATTTTTGGTAAGGCTAATACCAAATAATTTATTGATTGTAAGATTTACGCTTCTTGATGAGTTGATCAAAGAAATCAAGTCTTGGCTCAAATCTGAAAGGCTTATCTTTCTAATTTTAAACTCTTCATTAATGAACCTTCTTACTTCTGCTTCGTTGGTAACTCCTCCGCTTATAGCTTTATTCAAAGCTGCAAGTATAGCTTGTACTTCATCGCTTGCCTCCATAGATTGTGCAGCCACTTGTACGTTAGCCGATCCGACAGAAGCCAATGCTTCTAATCTTTTTTTTGCTAGTTCAACGGTATCAGGATCGTTTGATGTGGCTATAATTCTTTCTAGTTCTTGAATCGGATTCATCTTATTTTGAATTTATAATTAATTGACTAAGTTGTCTTGGTGTAGCATCGTTTGGCAATCCCATACATTGTTTTATGTTACTGAAATTCAAAGATGCCAAAAATACTTCTCCCAATTCAACATTTCTGAATGTGCTTACCAAAATATTAATAGGGGTGTTGGTGCATTGTGAAAGGTTTTTTATCAAGTCAGAAAAATTTCCTTTAGTAGCTGCTCCACCAAATCCACTACTTGAATCTTTTTCCAATTCTCCTGATTGTGGAGGTTCTGTGGGTTGGGTTTGTTGCTTTCCTTCTCCTTCGCCTTCTTCTTCTCCGCCTTTGCCACCTTCTCCTTCTTCTCCTTCCTCACTTTCTTCATCTCCCCCCTCACCTTCGCCTTCCCCTTCACTTTCTCCCTCGCCTTTACCCTTTCCTTCTTCCTCTTCTCCTTTTTCTTCAGATTCCCCACCTTCATCTTGTGCTGCTCCCGATCCTTTTTCTTTCGGTTCACCCTCACCTTCCTTCCCTTGTCCTTCTTTTTGTTCTCCTTCCTCTTGCGTTCCACCACCTTCTTGTCCACCTTGAGAAACGATAGATTTTGGAATAAACAGGAAAACATCGGCTTCAGAATCTTCTTCAAACACGACATCAGTTTTTTTCATGATTATTTCGCACTTGAATAATTCTTCCACGTTTTCGTTACTCCAATCGACTATAAAAGGTTTATCGGTAACAGGGCTAGGAATCCCTGAATTTTTTACATCAAGGTCTAACAGAGATACCTGTTTGCCATCATTGGTAACCACAAAGAAGGTTATTTTACCCCCCTTAACGGCTAATAGGGGCATAATATCAGGGTTTTGTTGTGGATTCCTCATATACCCTCCACTAGACTGTTGTTCAGGCTCACATTCTTTTAAAAGCCCTTCAAAGTAGTTCCAAGCCTCAAGTACATCGGTAAATTGTTTTTTATCTTCATCCCCCTTCCAAACGTAAATTGTTCTGTCTGATTTATCTTTGCCCCAAACACCCATCTTGAAATCAGTATCGTTGCAAGTATAGGTATAGAGCATATCGCCTTCAACACCTTCCTTTTTAAAATTTTCTTTCCTTAGTTTCATATCTTACCTCCTTTCTTGAGTAGGAATGACTTCATTGCAGCAAGTATCAAATCTCCTCTTTCGGGATCTGCTATCTTGCAGCTATCAGGCTTAAATGTTATATATGCTTCTGTCTGATGAGCAGGTTCTCCTACGGGTACGCTTGGGTTGGTTTCGTAAAAGTGAATCCCATCAAATACATGGCTTTCTGCTAGTTTTTTGAGCATCTTTGGGCTATTTCTTATGTACACCCAAGTTTGAACCTTTGGGGTGCTAGGATCAAGAAAAATAGGGTTGATCTCCAATTCTTCAGGCGACATACCTGTCATAACAAACATATAATCCAAGAAATCGCTTCCCTTAATTTCAGTAGTTCCAAACTTAGTCAGATCAAGCGGGTTTCTTAAATTCAAGAAAAAAGGCAGGGTATATCCTTGTTGTCCACCACTTTGTAAATGTGCAAACCATTCGGAATAGTCTTTATTTACTGCAAAATAAGCCGCAGGGAATCTATCAAATTTGAAATATGAAAATTCAGTTCCCGTACCATGCCAAACTATTAGTGGCTCGAAATTCTTAGTTATTACTTTGGAGCAGTCAAATCCTGAATTTGGAATATCTCTGTATTGATATGCTAGTTGCCAATCTCCAAACCAATCTTTGAATAGAGGAGTTCTTATAATTGAGTTGATGCTATTTTTAAGTTCGGATTTATCTCCGTTGGGTGCGAAAAATTCTGTGTTTTCTGTTTCGGATTCAACGTACACATTATAACTATTTTTAATATCTGCGAATGATTGTTCAAACAGATCATCAAATATTTGGTTTCCTTTTAGCTTTTTGTCAACAATAACTACATTTAAGTCATTGATTTTCTTTTGTTTTTCATCAATCTTTTGTCCAACCTTCATCACTTCTTCAAATTCGATTGGGGAGAATGTTTGTTTGAGGAAAACCAAGTTCGACACCTCTTTCTTGAGGCTTTCTATTTCTTTTTCATCATCGCTTAGTGGCTTAGATGGAGCTTTCTTCGGCTCTTCTTTTGGCTCAACTTCTTTTGACTCAAATAATTCATGTAGTTGATAAAATACTTCTATTGAATAATCTCTAAAATCAATTTTTGTTAAAGATAAATTTGTTGTAGTTGGATTAGGATCATCCGACAAAACCTTAATCTCTATTTGTAAAATTTCAGGAATGATTTTAACAATCAAAATTGCATAATTAGCTTTAGGATTTGCTCTTACTATATCTCCTTCTACTATGAAATCTTTCCTATTAAATCTAAATGCAGCATTTGAACTTTCAAAGTAAACTAAATAATTTAGATCTTCTTCATTATCCGAATCTGATTTTTCTTTTGTTATTACCTGCCCTACCATCCCCGTATTAAATTTATCTCCGATCATTATGCAATGAATAGTTTTTTCTGATGGATTTTCTTCCCATTCACTTTCAATCGGTGCTTGTTTTGGAGGATTGTAATATGTGAAAAGTTTATTAGCTATCATATCTGCTTGTAGATATGTATTTTTACCCGAAGCAAATCCAATCACTTCGTCTTGAATAGCTTTTGATGTTTCTCTTGCATTATCTTTTACTAGATCTTTAAAAAATGCATATCCTGAATCCTCGAAATCTTTTATCATGGATTTTTTTAGACCATCACTCCAACTAAGTTGATTGATTATAGCCCAAACGGGCATTATTTTCAAATCCTGCAAATTGCTTGTTTGAAATTTGGTAGATTTCTGTACAACGGGTTGTGAGGTTTTTCCAACGCTTTTGTCATAAACTTTCTGAAATATATCTTTTATTTTTGAAACTAAATCATCTGTTAATTTTTCACCTTGTTTCAAGTAAAATTCAATCTTATCATCTACTAAAACACAATCTTTAATTTCAGGAATTTGAAATAACTCTGTAACTAAAACATCTGCATAGTTTCTATTTTTTAATAGAGATAATACTTCAAAAGAATACCTATCACCTTTCTTTAAACTAGAAAAATATATGATAATAGCTCTTTTTGTACCATCATCTTTTAATATTTTGAAACTTGCAAAGTATCTAGGTTTCGGCATATTATCCGTTTATGTAATTGTCAATTAATTTTTGATTGCCTAAAAACAAAGCATTTTGAACTTTTGAAGGCAAATCTTTAAATCTGATACCAAATTCATCAAATAGATACGTTTTGTATGCTTCCGCTTTAGTTATGGTATCTGTTTTCGCACCTTCTCTTCCAAAAATAACATCATATCCTTTTCTGATTGGAACGTATGAAGAATTATCTCCATCGAAAGGACTTTTAACGGCTTTCATCATCTTCACAAAACCTTTGAGAGTTGGTATTCTCTTGGTAACTAGCACTACTGTATCTTCTACATTTTCCATCAATCCACCATTCTTAAAATATCCGACACGGAACAATTTTTTAACCGCTTCACTTGGTTTCTGATCTGAATATTGAACCCCTGTCATATCGAATGACTTAGCAACTAATTTTTGAGGGATTTCACCGTAGGTATTGATTTCATTTACAATATCAAAGTCTGCCATCATCTTTCCACCCCACTTGTATTTATGACCTTTACAAGCACACTTAGAAGGAACATCGCCTCCTTTGGCAAAGGACACACCGCCACCGCTTTGATTAATCCGTGACAAAATTTCACGGTTTGTAAGCATCTCCCCCTCAAACTCACGCTTGGAAGAATCGGACACGGCATTGCGGGTTATCACAACCTCTCCCCCTTCCATTTCAAGGGGCTGATCGTTTGACTTGTTCACGGCTTTTATACCACCTTCAGAATGTCTGCGACCAACTAGATACCCTCCTGCTTTCCCTGATACATGAGCTACCTCTCCGCCATCCTTAAACTCCTTGATCACATCTTTTTCTGTAATCTGTATAGGCTCTCCGATTTTACTATAACTTCTCTGCTTTGGCAAAGTTTTTCCACCACGTTCAACAATTTTATAATCGCTATTGCTTCCATCTATTATCATATATCCATCAACATCTTTTTTAAGTTGCTCTAGTGCAGTTTTACCCTTTTCAAAGAAATCATCAATTACTTCAAGCGGAACAAATCGCCCTGATTTTTTATATCTCTCCAATGCTCTTTTCACTATCACATCCTTTGGTACACGATTTATATACACGATAAATACCTTGTAGCCATCTTTTTTTAGCAGATCAATAAGTGGTAGGTAGGATTTGGTGCTATTCATTGTGCCATCATAAATAATATCAAAACGGCATGGAATACCAATATTCCTATTGCTAAGTAAGGTGTTAACAATATCCTTAGTTTCTAAATGAGTTTGTGTTGCATTATATCCTTTGTATTCAGGGAGCTTGGCTCTAATCTCATCTGCATCTACCTTGAATATTTCCTCTTTTAATAGGTAAGGGGCATATTTTTTGAGGAATGTTGATTTCCCACTAGCAGGACTACCGCCCATGAGAATTGCTATGGGCTGACTTCTTTCAACGCAAACAAGGTCTTTTTTTAATTCGTAAATAATGTCTTTATGCAGTCTTTTACGATATGGCTTGTAGTCGTTGGCATCTTTATCAAAATGCAAAAATTTTGTTTGTGGTAGCTGATTTAAGCGATCAGTCATTTCATCTATGGACTCTTTATCAATTTTGCGTTCTCCATCTTTATCTAGGACTTCGCAGGTTTCGCTTGAAGAAACACCTCCATCTTTGTAATATCCTTCTAGGTTTCCACCGTAACGCTTAGATTCAATTTTTTTGAGCTTTATATAATACTTTGGATCTTCGTACAAATGATCCATAGCTATTGCCTTTGCAATTCTTTTATCATCTGTATGCTCCATCTCCTTTTTAATACCAATTTTCAATTCAATTGCTAGTTTGTTGGCTTGGACACCGTGCATCTTAGCAATTTGAAAGAGATTTTTTCCTTTAGCTAATTTCCCAACAGGTAACATATCTCCTTTTTTTTTTAAAATATAACCTTGATTATCAAGGATTGGCTTTAGCTTATCGTATGATGAATATGAATCGGGCAAAGCAATATTTTCTTCCATAGAACCACCTTTTTTAAATGTTGTATTATGGTTTTTTGAATCATAAACTACATCATTCTGATTTACTATGATTAAATGTTTTGAATTTTTATATTCATTCATTCTACTTTCATCAAAATATTCATAGTTTCCTTTATCAAAATTTTTGATTACTTGATTGGCTTGTTTTATTGGAGGTATTGACCTGTAAATCAATGCTTTGTTATATAATCCTTTGCTCCTATCTTGATTTCCGCTATTATAGGCTATTAGTGTAACTTGAACTTCATCGTCTTTAATAACAATTCCATTTTTTCTTAAATTAACCTTAGCAAAGTTTATAGCATCTAAAAAACCACCTTTTTCAAAAGGCTTAATTTCTTCCTTAATTCCAAGTTTAGGAAATTCTATTTCAACCTCTACTCCATCATCTACTACCTCTATTTTTATTTCACCTAAAACATCCATTTCATCCTGATAATACGTTATGGTAGATTTTTTTACTTTTTCATCCTCACGTTCTAATCCAAAATATGGTAAGAAGGTTTTATTTGATCCATCGCTTAAATTGAAATCTTCATCAATTATCAAACCATGAGTGGACAAGGATTTCTTGACAACTCGATATACCGAATCTAATAAGCCTTTATCTTCTAGCTTACTTCCATAATACCAAGAATTATCAAATCCGCAATTATGACAAACGTATTTGTCTGATGAATCACTATCTTCTGTATTCCATGACCAACTGCATCTATGACATATAACCTTTTGATTAGTAACTCCACCATGCTTTAAAAGATCATCGTCTTGAACATAAGCAGCTTTTACTTTCTTTCCTGCTTTCTTTTCAAGGAATTTATTTACTCTTGCGTAAGCCCAAGCGTTTCTAGTATTTGGTGCGCCTCCTGTTATAGTGGGTCTATGTGTAGAAGAATATGCTCCTGCTCCTCTGCGAAAAACAGATTTAACTGTTGGAAGATTTACCTTTTTACTTGGATATTTATCATTATGAGCTTGTATTTTCTTTTTCAACCCTTCAATAATATCATTTGACAAAGAAATAGCCTTACCCGAAGATTTTGATTTTGCTGATCCCTTTGGGTTTTTTGAACTTCCGTATATTCTTTCTTTCTTAGGTGCGGGGGTTTGAGCCGCACTTTTACGACCTGATCGTTTCAAGTAATAAATTTTGATTAAAAATAATCATTATCTTTGAAATGATATCAATATTTTTTAACCTTAAAATTTGTCAATCATGGGCGGATTTTTCGACATCAAGAACCAAGATTCTTTCTTGGGAGGACAAAACGTGCATAACGTAGTTATGATCGGTTTGTTGATTTACATCGCTATGAAGGTAAAGTAAGACCTTCTCTGCGGGAGGACTTACGAACCTAGAAGACCCTATTTTCAGAAATGTTGATAGGGTTTTTTATTTTGTCAATTCCCTGATAGCTCTGATAAATGTTTTTGAAATACCCTCCCAATCCAAGCTATTTACAAAAGTGTAAGCATTATTTATTTTACTTATATGTTCGGGGTGTTCTCTTTTTGCATTCAGATTAACTACATCTAGGGTTTCTGCAATTTCATAAATATCTGACTGAAAGCGTATTACATTGTCAACTTGGGCAACAATAGGATATAAGGTATTAAGCATATAAGCTCTTTCTCCATTTTTCCCTATTTCACCAAGTGAAGTATGATTAGGTATTATTGTCGGCAATTTACAAGCCATAGCTTCGGTAACTGAAAGCTCCCAACCACCTCCCGTTGCCGTTGTTAGAAATACATCACTCGCATTATATATTTTATTAATAAGTTCTACGGGTGCGCCCTTCTCTATGTATTTATCATCTGTAAGCTGAAAGTGTTCTCCTTCTCTTAGGGGTGTTTGTGCAAGTATTACCCTCAAATTCCAACCCATAGGGTCTTTTGGATTCATGTGTAGGTATAAGAAAGCATTCTTGTTATATTCCTCCAAATATTCCAAAAAGGCAAAAATGGTTGTTGGAATATCCTTTCGGCTTTGGTTTCTGTTAACATTCGTTATTATGAATTTATCTGAATTTTTCCCGAAAAACTCTTTTCTAAACCCTTGTATTTCATTTCTTTGTATATAATTGAAATCTTCGTGGCTATTGCCATGTGGTATGACATGGAGCTTTTTCTCTAGTTGGGGCTTTAGTCTAAGCACCTGTGATCTTCCATATTCAGTATAGGTAGCTAGATAATCAAAAAATTCAAGGTCAACGGCTAGATTAGGGGTTAGGGCAAAATCAACGGGGAAATAGAAAATGCTTTTAAATTCCGTTTTCCCTGCCGCTTTCTTTTCTTTCTTAATATCCTTTAGAAATCTAATTGTTGGCACAATTACCCCTAGATCCTGCAAAATGAAGATTAAATCATAATCGCCATCTTTTAGGCTTCGCATGAATACATACCGCCCAAAGTCGTCTTTTGCTACATCTTTCTTCTTTGCGCTTATTACCCTTACATAATCCCCTTCGGAGTAATCATCGCCAAAGTAATTCACGGCACATATATCTAGCTTTATATTGTTTCCAAAGTGTGATTTCCAATGTTTTACAAGGTTTTTAGATACTGTTGCAAAGCCCGTGTAGGTGTTGTAGTCAAATAGACACAGAATTTTGATTTGGCTCATCTTGATGGTCTTTTTTTGTTTGTTTTTTCAGAGTTTCCGCTACCGTTAGTATATGCTCATTTATTTGTTCAAAATCGAATCCCATTCCGAATAGCCCAAACATCATAAATCCGAATGTTTCTGAAATGGAGTTATCGGGGGTATCGAATGTTATTGTCTGTTCTCCTTTTGTAAGTGTTATTTTCATTTTACGATTTGTAAAACATCTGATGTAAGTTCTTCTTGTACTTTAAAGGTCTTTTTCTCCCCTCCGCAGCATATTGTCCACATATCAATACCATTGTAATCTGCTAAAGGACAAACGCTAGTACAGGGTAATCTATGCAGTTGTACCTGACCCATATTGCCCTGCATGGGTATTGGCTGAACAAAAGGACAGATAGATTGAGTTCCGTTAACGTGTAGGTTAAATTCGTTTTGCTGCCCTTTCTTAATTGTATAATTCATATTATGGTTTTTTTTAACGGAATACTAAAAAACCTGCTCCAAATCCCAAGCATAATGAAAGTGCTTTGTATAGTTTTTGTTTATTTATGATCTTTTTCTGAATCTTATTTATGGTTTCTGCATTCTTTACTTGGGCTTGAAAGTTTAATACTGCTTGTTCGTAGCTTGATATGACATTCATAGAAATGCTATCTTTTTTTTGAAACTCCTTGATTATCAATTGTCTATTTTTGACATATCCTTCCAAAGTGGCAATTTTAGTCCTTCCAAGCTCCGCTTCTTCTTTATAAACCTTACCTTCTTCTATTAGATTTATAGCCTTTTTTAATTGGCTATTTGGCAAACAGGTTACTGAATCACTTGAGGTTTGAGAAATACTCGGAAATTTGATGGCTAGTAAAAGAGTCGCTATGGCTATTTGCTTTTTCATATTTTGATTTTAATGATGAGTATTTTGTATTGATGGATTGTAGTTGTATTTTATATGTTTCCGATTCATCAAATAGGCTTTTTATTATTTCATCGCTTCTTTCCATATCAATCTTGATATTTTCCACCTGATATAGAATGCTATCGTTTTTATGCTTGAGGGTGGCGTTTATTTCTTTTAGCTGCTTAATATCTGCTTTGAACTTCTTAGAAAGGTATGATGGTGCAAATATGGAATATATACCAATTATGACAATAGAAGGTAAAATCGTAGTTAGGATATTTTTTTTACCGATAATTTTGAATATTGCGTTATCTATTTTCATTTTTTTTTTAATTATTTCTCCCAAGACGATAAAGGTAAATAAATCGTATATTAAAATTAGGGTTAAATCCCAATTATTTAAAAATTCATATCCTATTATATCAAACAGGATGTAAATGCTAGTCAGGGTCAAGTTCAACAGGAAAACGAAATAAACGAGGACTCTTTTAAAATTCATTAAAAGGGGTTTTATATTTTTCTTCAGTAGGGATTCCGCCCCACTTTCTTAGGTAGTATTCTTTGTTCGATATGTAGTCGCCAAGCAAGGGGTTCTTCTCTATGGTCATGCTATTTCTGTAAACTTCTGAATTTAAGGCATCTTCATAGCGGATTGTGATACCGTGCAGCCTCATTCTGTATTCGTAGTCGTTATCCTCAAAGAATGCTTTTTTGAAGTTTTCATCAAATTCACCCACTTTTTTATAGATATGTGAATTAATTATGAATGCGCTCCAATTATAAAAGGGTCTAGGTCTATGGAAGTTATCTTTACCGAATCGGTCAATTATTTGGCTTATTAGCCCTTCTCCCGCTTTTAAGATAACATCATCGTTTAGGACTAGGAAGTTTTTATGCCCATATTCTATTGCGTAGTCAATAAGCATATTCCAACTAGCAGATACCCCTTCAAATCTAGGAACGGGGATTAACACTTTAATATTTTCACTAATATTGGGCAACCCCTGATTTCCGTTGTCAAGCACATATATTTTGGTTGTGGGGTATATTTCCTTGTAAACGGGCAGGGCTTCCATCAGCAGGTCTGCTCTGTTAATTGTTGGTATTAAGATGCAAAAGCTCATTATTTAAGAATATTATAGGCTAAGATCATTAAGAATACAATTATAGTAAAGTGACGAGCATAGTGTTCTACTTTTTTAAATAGCTTTATTTGATCTTCTTTTGGTATTCTATTATGATAAAAATTCATACCTAATGTTCTAAATGGTTCTACTTTACACATCATTAAAATAGTGAATGTGCCTAAAAAAAGGAGAAGGGTGGGGATTATACAAATTAAAGCAAGTGTGTAAAATGCAAATTTTAGTTTATTCATGTAATTTGTTTTTATTAGTACTTATTGAAATTCTCTTTATGTCTGCGGTAATAAAGCAATCCTTCTTTAACGTGTTCAATACTTGCTCCTGCTTTTAACATCTTATCGAATAAATTCATATCCTCGTCAGTTCTTGAACTTGTATGGTTGTCGGCATATCCCCCTGAAGATTTGGCTAATTGTGTTCTATAAAGCATAGAACCATGATGCCCTCCCTTTCTTGACCAATAATAGTCGCCCTGATATTTATACATCCAACTAGAGTAGAATTGGTGTATTTCTGATCTTAATTCCCCCGTTACCACAATATCATACATGATAATATCAGCTTTTTTGGTTTGTGATAGTAATTCTAGGGTATCGGGTCTTAGCCAATTATCTGCTCCTAAAAACATAATAAACTCGGTATCTGCTTTATTGAGCATATCGTTGAAGTTATCAACTGTACCTAAGTTATCTTGTCTGAAGGTGTAATCTATTTGGGGGTATAATTCTCTAAGGTGGAAGCAATCCCCTACACCATCATCTACAAACCATATTTTATCAAATTTGCGGGTTTGGCATAAAACGCTTTCAATAGAGTGTGCAGCAAGATGTCCATATCTGTATGATGAAATGACTATTCCGTAATTCATAATTAAATTATTTGATGTAATTGAAATTAATTATGGTATTTGTTTTGGATCTATTTCTCTAATTATTTTACCCCCTTTGATATAAAATGGGTATCTATTAGCTGCTTTTGCCCTACAAAATCCATTCATATATGTCATCCTATTTTGACTAGAATAATTAGGCTCACTTCCGTGAACTATCATAACAGACCATATAAGAACACTCCCCTTTTTTGCAGTATATTTTGTTCCACTCATACTATTTCTTTCAAATACTCTTAAATTTTTGGGGGGTGTGATCATAGTGCTTTTGTGTGAACCCTCTATAAACTCAATAGCACCGTTATCTATGTTTATGTCATCAACGGCTATAATTGTCTGAAAATAGTCATCCTCGACATCCTGATTGAAAATATTGGCTTCTCTAAACATAATATCTTGATGCCAAGCAAACTGATCATGATCTCCCGCTTCTCTAAAATATACCTGATTGTTAATTTGCCTTACATCTTCTCCTATAAAAGTCCTTACTAAATTTGCCATTCTTTCATCAGTCCTTATTTGATTTAGATAGCTATTGCATAGGGCGGGAAAGAAAATAAGACTCCTTTTGTTATAAGCTGATTGAGATGGTTGGTGGGGATAGCCACTTGCAACAATATCAGCATCTTTTACCGAATATGCTTGATGCTTTATGTTTCGGCATTCTTCTTCTGTAAAAACATTGGGAATTACAATAATCCCTTTTTTGTAATATTCTTGTTTTAATTCATTAATCATTGTATATGATTTCTAAATAGTTTGAAATTATAATTATGTGTTTGTGGATTTAGCTCCCCCTGCGTTACGCTCCAAGCCTTTTCATATCCTGCTTCTTTTACACAATCAATTACTAGATTGTTATACTTGCCGTAGGGGTAAGCGAAGTATTTACAATCGGTTAGCCAATCGGGTGGTTTAACCTCTTCCATAATCAGCCTTTTATTTAAAAATCTTGTTAGGTCGGGATGATTCCAAGTATGCCACCCTATCTCAAAGTCAAATTTGTCGCACATTTCCCTGATTTGCTCTAGTGTGCAGTATCTTTCGTATTGTGGTACATTTTTTAAATCAAATGTATTATCACCCCCTAAAAAGTTACCCATGATAAAGAAAATGCCCTTTTTACCTTCTAGCACATCCATATTCTCATATACATTAAGATATATTCCATCAAATCCTATTTCTTCATGGCAATTGATTATCTGTTCTCTAGTATTGTAATTTGGATCTTTAATTGTTCCAATATTGTGAGCTATCTTCATGTAATTTATTTATATCAAAAAAGGCTTAGTTGGCTATCATTTGTATTTTTATCTTCTTTCATTTAGGATTGTATCATAAACGTGTGATGCTATTGCCTTCATCATAAGAGGTGGAACAGCTCTACCTATTCTTTCTGTTTTTTGTGTATATTTTTCACCTAAATAATAGTCATCGGGGAAAGAAGATAATCTTTTTAATTCACTAACGGTAAGCTCTCTATCTTCCTCCCAATGAATCAAACAAGCACCTTTATTCCCTTGTCTAGCACAGATAGTTGGACAAACTTTATCTTTTTTTACTCTAACTAATCCATGATAACCACTAGGGGCATATTTATTACCTGATTCTCCTTCTTTTAGCATTTTTACATATTCTTTTACGATTCCATCTTTGTGCGTTGATTCTTCTATTTCTTCTTTACTATTCACTAAATCAAGTGTAGCTTCTTGGCAACTAACATATTCACCACTTCTAATTATAGGGAATGTAATTTTTTTATCTATATCTTTTCTAACACCTATAAATATTGTCCTTTCTCTACTTTGTGGCACACCATAATCTTTAGCATTCAAAACTTTATACCTTACATTATATCCCGCTTTTGTCAACGCAGTATAAATTGTATCAGGCTCATCATCAAATAAACTAATCTGTTCTGAACCTAGCAAACCTGCTGCATTACCCATAGTAATACCCTTAACATTTTCACATATAAAAACTTTGGGGCTTATTTCATTTAATATTCTAGAAAACTCAAAAAATAAATCATCTGTTCTTTGCTTTGAGTCTGAATATTTTTTTTCTTTCCCCCAACCGTTTTCTCTAATACCCGCCATAGAAAAACTTGAACAGGGTGGCGAACCATCCAATAAATCTAACTCATACTTTGACAACCCTATTCTATCTAGAATCATTTGACCTGTTAGTTTTCTAACATCTTCTTTAAATATATGAGTAGAAGGATAGTTTTTTGCGTAAGCATCTTGTGCGGCGGGTATAAACTCGTTTATAGCTAGGATATTACCTCCCGCTAATCTATATCCCGTAGATGAACCACCGCATCCTGCAAATAAAGAAACTACGTTGAATAGTTTTTTTGACTCCTGACACCTTACATATTCCATGTTGTACACAAATGGTTTCATATTTTTATTTTTTTGAAGTTACTATTCCCACAGTGAAAATTTGATGGTTTTCTAGGATTAAATTTATAGAAGTAGTTTGGATAAAGAGAAGTCAAAATTGACTTTGCTTTTGGTTTATTACATTCTTCAAATGTTTTATCTATAAAATATTTATAGACTCCATCCTCCAAAAATGGGGCTATTATTTTTTTATTTTTTGATTTTGCATATTCTTTTATCGCCAAATATTGTTCTATATAGTGTGCGTATGTTTTGCTCCTATATTCTTTCATAGATTGAATACTTGGGATCTTTTCACCTTTTAGAGAACACTGGATTTGAAAATCTCTACCCAAGCCATAATACGCATCACTACCTAATCCCGTATAGATAATTTCTTCTTTTGTATTGTCTATTAAATAACAAAATAGGCTCATAACAAGTAAACTCGCCCTTTTTCTTTTTGGTATTTTATAATTAATCAATATTTTTTTATATTCTGACATATCATATTTTTCGTTAATTAGTATAGTGTCATTTAAAAGTTCTAAAGATTTTGATACTTCTATAAATGATAGATAGTCATCGCTTTCATGCTCTTCCATCTTTAACGCATAAAGTTTTGGTTTTATGTTTTTTTCTAATAGTAGATTAAGCACAATAGCACTATCTATACCTCCACTAAAAAATAAAACAACATTTGTTTGTTTTGAATCAATTGATTGGGTTAGAATAGATTTAAGTTCTTCGTTTTTTTTAATTTTCATTTTTTTTATTTGATTGCTATTATACCTTTGAAGTTGAACATTTGCCAAAACCTCGTAACGTGACTAAACCCTACGTTGTTAAGTAGAGAATTTAATTCTGTTGTTGTTGATGGCTTCATTATATATCTAAGGTCTCTTTCTTTTGAAATTATCTCCTTCGTGCTAAAGTTTTTAATTTTGTAATCATAATGGCTAAATGTTAGAATTTCTTGAATTTTACCAGAATCTTGATACACCTTTTCACATATTATTAATGCACCCCCTTTATTTAAACCATCAAATATTCGGTTTATTAATTTTTCTCTTTTTTGAGGATTTATAAATTGCATGGTAAATATAGAATAAACAAGACACGCATTATCAATATCAAAATCTTCATTTAAGTCAACATTTTCAAACTTGCAATCGCTTGTATTTTCAGGCAACAAACTAGAATTATCGTAACCAATTTTATTGCAGGGGGTATTCAATGATTTTAAAAGTTTACCTGTGCTACATCCTAAATCGTATATGTTCGCATTTTTTGTATAAAAATATTCACTTATGCTTTTTATTGAATCTATCAAAACATTGTAGTTTGGAATACTTTTATCTA
>Ga0194118_10002808_pt1 | contig 21323 bp, 20 predicted proteins | sample TA2MahsurfametaG_2_FD_148662 | JGI IMG/M metagenome (GOLD analysis project Ga0194118, IMG submission 148662) | Freshwater microbial communities from Lake Tanganyika, Tanzania - TA2015013 Mahale N5 surface | ecosystem: Environmental > Aquatic > Freshwater > Lake | place: Tanzania: Lake...
CTTATCGTAGATATACTAACTTTGCCATCGAATCAATCGAACAAACATTCAACGGTCAAGCTGATTTCGGACGTCGTGTCCAATGTGTGATCTCCAGAAACGGAGATCTTGCTTACCGCACTTATTTGCAAGTTACTCTTCCTGAGATCAACCAACTTATGGGTCTCGGAAACTACACCAGTGGACAAAACACAGGTGTTTATGCCCGTTGGTTGGACTTCCCTGGTGAGCAATTGATCGCTCAAGTTGAAGTCGAAATTGGTGGTCAAAGAATCGACCGTCAATATGGTGACTGGATGCACATCTGGAACCAATTGACCATGACCTCTGAACAACAACGTGGATACTTCAAGATGGTTGGTAACACCACTCAACTTACCTTCATCACTGATCCTTCTTTCTCTGATGTTGAATCACCTTGTGACTCCTTGGCTCCTCGTCAAGTTTGTGCCCCAAGAAACGCTCTTCCTGAAACCACTTTGTATGTTCCTCTTCAATTCTGGTTCTGCACCAACCCTGGTCTTGCCCTTCCTTTGATCGCTCTTCAATACCACGAAGTCAAGATTAACCTTGATATCAGACCTATTGATGAGTGCTTGTGGGCTGTTACCACATTGAACTGCAACACCAATCCTTACTCTGGTGCTTCTGGTCAATACACAGTTGGTCGCCCTGTTCCTGCCACTATCGCCTACAACCAATCTTTGGTTGCTGCCTCTTTGTACGTTGACTACGTCTTCTTGGACACTGATGAGCGCAGAAGAATGGCCCAAAATCCTCATGAGTACTTGATCACACAACTCCAATTCACTGGTGATGAGTCTGTTGGTTCTTCTTCCAACAAGATCAAGTTGAACTTCAACCACCCTGTTAAGGAGCTCATCTGGGTTGTTCAACCTGACCAAAACGTTGATTACTGCTCATCCTTGACATGTGATGCTCTTTTGTTCAAGGTTCTTGGTGCTCAACCTTTCAACTACACTGATGCCATCGATGCTCTTCCTAACGCCATCCATGCTTTCGGTGGACCTGCTTCTGTTGCTGCTGACTCTCGTGCCTACATTGATGCACGTGGGTTGTTCCAAGACGCTGGTGCTCTTGACTACCAACCTGCTGCTGAATTCCCTGGTTTCACTGGATACTGGCACGGACCTTCCAACCCTTACAATGAAGCCAATCTTGGTGGAGTTCAAAACGTCTTGAACACAACAGGTCTTCCTGCTGAAATCATTGCCCAACTTCAATCCGGAACTTCCTCTCCTCACCTTGAGAACTCCGGTGTTTCTGATGCTGGTACATTTGTCTTGTCTGAAACCTCTTTGGACATGCACTGTTGGGGTATGAATCCTGTCGTCACTGCTAAGCTTCAATTGAACGGCCAAGATCGCTTCTCTGAGCGTGAAGGAACTTACTTCTCTTGGGTTCAACCATACCAAGCTCACACTCGTAACCCTGATGAAGGTATTAACGTTTACTCTTTCGCTCTTCGTCCAGAGGAACATCAACCCTCAGGAACTTGCAACTTCTCCAGAATTGATAATGCCACTCTTCAATTGGTCTTGTCTAACGCCACTGTTGAAGGAACTAAGACTGCTAAGGTTCGTGTTTATGCTACCAACTATAACGTGTTGAGAATTATGTCGGGTATGGGTGGGTTAGCATATTCCAATTAGAGACGTTATATCGTGTGGTTTTTATTTATATATTTTAATAATTAATTATTGATTTTTAATTATTAAAGCAAAAGACAACTTAAAGATATCACTATAATTTATTATATAATATGAGCGTAGATATCGTAAATCTCATTGAAAGTAATCCAATCACCAAGTTTTCAGGTGATTATCAGAGCAAATTGGTTGAAAAAGTGAAAAATAATTTTACAAATTATGAACAACAATTATTTTTGTCAAGTTTTTACTGCTATTTAAAGTATGACTCAAAAAATGATTTTGTTATTGACTTAGATAATGTATGGAAATGGATAGATTTTAGTTCAAAACATAAAGCAAAAGAATTATTAAATAAATACTTTACATTAAATAAAGACTATAAATTTTTACTCACCCAGACGGGGGAGCAAAAAAATGATCCCGAGGTCACAGGAGCAAAAAAAGATACTAGAGGAGGTCATAATAAAGAAATTATTATGTTAAATGTTGAAACCTTCAAGAAATTCTGTTTAAAATCTGGAACAAAAAAAGCAGATGAAGTTCATGATTATTTTATTAAATTAGAAAATATTATGTTTGAAATTACCAAAGAAGAAAGTGAAGAGCTTAATAAACAACTTCTTCAACTCGAAAATAGAAACAAAGAAACAGAAGAAAAAATTTTAAAAGAAAAAGAAAAAGTATTATTAAGAGAATATGACAATATCGGAAATATGATTTATATTATTAAAGTTAAAACAAATGACGATGGAACTTACATTGTTAAAATAGGACATAGCACTAAGGGCATAAAAGAGAGATATCAACAATGTAAAACAAAACATACTAATATTTTATTATTAAATTGTTTCCGAGTAGACAAATCATATGAATTTGAACGATTTTTGCATTCACATAAAAATATTCAACCTACTAATATTAGAAATCTGCAAGGACACGAATCAGAAAAAGAATTGTTTTTAATTGGAACTACATTGACTCTTCAAATGGTTATTAAAATTATTGATGAAAATATTGATAACTATAATTATAGAGTTAAAGAACTATTACTTGAAATTGAGAATTTAAAATTAAAAAATAATGGTCAAACAATTAATAATAATGATGAATTATTGAAAGAATTAGTTCAAACTAATAAACTTTTAACAAATAAAGTTTCTTCTCTTGAGAACTCTATGCAACAAATTCTAAATAAACTCAATGAAAAAGAAACAAAAGTTGTAACAGGTTTTAGCCAACAAATACCACATTTGGGCCCTCGTCTTCAAAAAATTAATCCAGAAACACTTCAATTAGTAAAAGTATATGAATCTGTTACTGAAGCAATGAATGAAGATAAAAATCTCAAACGACCTAGTATATCAAAAGCTGTTGAAGAAAATACTGTTTATTACGGATTTCGTTGGTTACTTGTAGAGAGAAATTTAGATCCAAATATAATTCACTCAATCCAACCAACAAAACAAACAAAAGTCCAAAATTTAGGATATATTGCCAAATTAAACGCAGATAAATCAGAAATATTGAATGTATATCTAGATAGAAAAACAGCAGCCGAATTAAATGGATATCAAAACTCTTCAGCCTTAGATAATCCAGTAAAAAATTGTACGGTCACTAATGGAAATTACTATACAATATATGATAAATGTGAGCCAATTTTAATTGAAAATTTTGAAGAAAAATATGGAGAACCAAAATTATATAAAAATGGTGTAGGTCAATATGATCTGAATAATAATTTAATTAGAGAATTTGGATGTAAATATGATTGTATTAGAGAACTAAAAATGAGTGATAAAACATTAGCAAAAGCATTACAAAATAACATTCCATATAATAATTATTATTATAAGGAAATAGGAGCAAAATTATCCGTTTAATAAAAAATAAAATATAATTTATAAATTTTTTATTGAAATTTTCAAATATTTATTTAAGCATCTTCTTCTTCGTTCACTTCTACTTGCACTTCTTCATTCTCATCATATGGATCAAACTCTTCATCAATTCCTTCATCTAATTCTTCCTCATCATCATTATCAGGAACTTCAACATATTCACCATTTTCATAAATTACCTTACGACTATTGAATAACTTATTCATATTTCTAACTTCTGGTTTATCAGTTTCACTTGTAAATAGCTTAGCTATTTGAGTATCGTCTCTAAATCTAACTGTATAAGTTTGTTGAATATTATTTCTACCAATACGACCCATAGCTTGAATTACTTTTTCTTGTGTTAAATCCAGATCTTTACTCAAGAAACCATGACAGAATTGATAATTTGTTCCATAAATATAATCACTTGAGGCGATAATCATATAAAGCTTTTGTTCATCCGCAAGTTTTTTCATAATTTCCGTGTAAGCAATGTTCTCATGATTAATAAAGACACCTATTCCCATCATCAAGAGAACCTTCCACAAATTATCAACTTTATTTAGCGCCATAATATTGCACACAACTTGTTCATCAATTGAACTGGTAAATGCGTTTGAAATATTTGCATCGGGTCCCCATTTTTCCAAATGGTTTTTCTTATTCGGAACAAATGTGTCATTTAAGGATGCGCGTTTAATCATTGCTCTTAGGGCATTCATTTTCTCTGTCATCTTATTAAGAGCACCTTTATTTTGTAGTTCTTCTGGAACATCTTTACTCAACTTTTTAGGGTCTTTATTTGACTTATTTCTACCGATAACACGCTGACCACCATGGAAACTGTTTACTGAATTTTTTACCTTTGCATCAATACCCTCCTTAATAGCATCTAATTCAACTTCAATTTCGTCAATCTGATTATTGATTATATTATTATATTCAATCTTCTTCATCAAATCCTCCATAACAGAGTTTGGGATATTTGCTTGCTGAACACAAAATTTCGCTATTTTTTCAATATCATTCGAAATGAATATAGTTGGACCATCCGTTAATGTATAAGCATCTTTTGTTGTTACATAAACACCAGATGTTCCTTGTGGAACAGTTTCAACAAGTCTAGAACTTGCACTTGTCACTTGTTCCGAAGCCAATCTTGAAATAGGGGCACCTGATAAAGAATTTGGATGGTTTGCATTTATACCTGGACCTAAGCTACGAATTTTTTGTATTTTATTTCCTTTTGTATCAACAGCAGTATTTTCTAAAATTCTTGGTTTACGATTTTGTTCAAAATAACCGTGAATTACAGGCCAACCTCCAGAACGAATATTTCTCAACATTTCAACATAATATATTTTTATATTTTTCATATTAATCGAATCCAAATCTTCAAAATGTCTATCAATATGCATTCTATTATTTGCATAATTATTTCTATTTACGAATGTCACAAATTCAACTACTTCTTTTAAATCGAAATATCTTAATAAAGTCAAATAGTTAATACAATGATTAGCAATTCTTAACATTTCATCATAATTATTACTCAAATAATGAGGTAATACCACATAACCATCTTTATTTACAATAGGTATCGATTTTTTACAATCATGACTTACAATATTACAAATTTCAGCTCCGGGAAATTTATTCAAGAAATCTGGTATTGTTTCAGTAAGTTCTGTTTCCTTTGGTAAAGTAGCAGAAGATAAAACAACCGTTGGAATAACATTTTCCTTCCAATTCTTCCTAATTGTTTTATGAAATTCATGTTCGTCGTAATCCATTGTAATAGTTGGTTCATCCCAATATGTAATTATATCTTTAGCTGGAAAGAATGCTAACATATAATACATAGCTGGTAAATATGATCTAATGTCACAAATAATAATCTCTACATTATCACCAACTGAGTTATCTACTTTTTTTATACCACCTGTCCGCTTATTTTTAGTAAATTCTTTTGCTGCAAAATAATGTAACCTAATATCGTCCGCACTAGAGCAACCAAATGCGAAAGCAATCTTTTTATTAACCGAAATAGCTGCTCTTGCTAAAGCTAGACCGACATGTCTTGCTGCACAAACGAAGATAATCTTTTTCTGTTCCGAAAGCGCAATTGGTGTGAGTGTCTTTCCTGTTCCAGTAGGTGCCATATATAAAACCAATTTAGGTGGTGGAGTTCTGATTGTCGCAAATATCTCTTTCTGATGCTCATAAAGTACTAAATCATTGTACTTGAGTAAACTTTCATTCTTTTCAATAAATTCCACAGCATTTTCAATAATAATTAATTTATCAATTTCATCTGCAAATTTATCTAAAACAATGTTAGTCAAATTTTTAATGTGTCTATTTAAACGAATAATATTATTTCTTATAAGTTTATAAAGTGTATAATAACAAGAATGGAATAATTTTTTATTATTTGTTTTTTTACTGTTAATTAATTTTTCTAGGTAACTCAATAAAAGATGCTCATAAATATCATTATTTTTAATCGTTTCATCATCAAATCTTTCCAATCTAACTCTGTCGCTTGAATTGGGTTTTATATTTGCGTCAATTTTCATTGCTTTATATGTAAGGTCAATTTCAAGTAAAATATTCTCTACTTCATCTGCTCTCTTACGCAAATATCGATTATAAATACAATCTTCCATTTTTTCTGAAAATTCTATCTTTAAAAATGTAAAGATAGAATTATTATTATTTATTCTAATATTTACATCATGATATCCTTTTGTAATAAGGTTTAAAACCGCAAGTTCATTTTCGGAAACAGGTCTTTCAATAGAACCCCATTCAGACTTGTTGAGTTTACGCTGCTTTAAATCCATTTTCAATCTTTAATTACTTAATGATAAAATATTCTCTTTATATGTATTTAATATATATATTTTTAATCCAATCAATTTTTTATTTAATCAATTTTTATTTAATAAAATTGAAAGATAAAAAGATATAAATATAACACATAAATAATATAAAATGAATAATTCAATCCAAATCGTTTCTATTGAAGGTAATATTGGTTCCGGTAAGTCCACCTTACTCGCCAATCTTAAAAAATATTTTGATAACAACACATATATTATATTTTTAAAAGAACCTGTTGATGAATGGAGTAAAATTAAAGATGAAAATGGTATTACGATATTAGAGAAGTTTTATGCGGATCAAGATAAATATTCGTTTTCATTTCAAATGATGGCATATATATCTAGGCTAAAATTATTAAAGGATACAATTAATCAAATTAAGGCACAACAAGACAAATTAATGAAAGAACGAAAACAACCTGATAATTATTTTAAATTACCAAAATACATTATCATCACTGAAAGAAGTTTGTTTACAGATAAAATGGTTTTTGCAAAAATGTTATATGACACAGGGAAAATTGAACATGTAAATTATCAAATTTATTTAAATTGGTTTAATACATTTTCAGAAGAATTTCCAATACATAAAGTGGTTTATGTAAAAACTGACCCTAAAATTTGTCAACAACGAATCGCTACTAGACATAGAGATGGCGAAGGTAATATTCCGATTGATTATTTAAAATCATGCAGTGAATATCACGATAATATGTTAGATAAATCATCTTCAGAGTGTGTGTGCAAAGAACAAATTATTTTAGATGGAAATAATGACATTTATGAAAATGAAGATATACTTAACGAATGGATTGTTTCAATTGAGAAATTTATAAATGAATAAAAATATTATATAATATAAATGGAATAAGTGTTTTCTTTTTTTTACACTGTATAATATGTAATGTATAATATATAATATATAATATATATATATGGGGTCGCCATGTTATAATTATAAAGAAATCTATTTTGAAAAGGGATTTTTAGATGATTCAGTAGATGCTACCTATATATTACATTTAGAAGGGAATGGACGATTATCTAATATTTATGAACAATTACAAACTTTTCACCCAACTAAAAAAGTTATTATTGTTTTCAACAAAGGATTTAAAAAATGTGAAAAGAATTTATATAAAAACTTATCACCTTATGATATAGTCGATGCTTTTTTAAATGTATTTAATGATGCTGAAGAAAAAAAATATAAGAACATTTTAGTTTTAGAAGATGATTTTATATTTAATCTAAAAATACTTGATTCAAAAAATACAGATGCTATTGCAAAATTTATAAAAGATAGAAATGAGAAAAAAGAGAGTTTTATTTATTCTCTTGGTTGTTTACCATTTTTACAAGTTCCTATCAATTATTACAATCGTTTTGTTTCGATAAGAGGGGGAGCACATGCATTAATTTATACTCAAGAATGTAGAAAAATTATTTTGGACACGGAACAAACAAGCATTTATGACTGGGATATTTATACAAATTTGAATTTTACGAATTATATATTTTATGAACCACTTTGTTATCAATTGTTTCCAAATACTGAAAATAAAAAAAACTGGGTCTATGTATTTTTATTTAGTGACATTTTTTATGGATTTTTAAAATATCTGGGATTGGACCGGAAGGTAGAACCAGGATATTCTTTTTTTTATTCGTTTTCACTCTTTCTTTTTATTTTGTTATCTCTTATTTTTTGCTACTTTATGATTAAAAGTAGTGTGTATTTATCTAATTCAAAAAACACCAAATAGGTTCTCGATAGAACATCTACTAATCACTTATAATCACAAATAAAAACTTCATTGTTTGTACATTTGATGTCAAAGTTATAACCATTATTATATTTGTTAGAATAATAGTTATATATAAAAATCATTATTATAATATTTATACTATAAAATCTATAACAACTGGATAATGATCAGAATTATATTTACCACAATATTCGTCATATCCGTGATAAATAAAAACATTGTCGACTTTTTTTCTTAAAGCATCAGTAACTAATACATGATCAATCATTGACAAATCTTTTTGAGATGCAGTATTGCAATTATTATCAGAATCCCACCAATCACTATATCTTTCATTTTGTTGAAGTTCTTCTGCTAAATTGTGCAACTCATAAAGACCACTTAGATCCCCTTGGTAACCTTTTAATATATCCAATACTCTTGATGTTGGTTTATTACTATTCAAGTCTAATACTTCAGCATCATAATCATTAAAATCTCCAATCATAATCACTTCATATCCTTTATTCACATATCCAAAAATAACATTTTGTAAAACAGATGCTTGAGCTTCTCTCTCTGCACATCTTGTAGGATCAGTTGGTATAGCTAATAAATGTGCAGATATAAATGCAATATCATAACCATTGAATTTAAATTCAGTAATATAATGTTTACTTACACCAGATGATCCAACAGATCCAGTGTATCCACATTTAGAACCTGGTAATGGATAGTTATATTTTATTTCAGTTCTGTATAAATTGACAACAGGATCTACGCGTGTAAGCATACCCACATTTTGTCCTGTACTGGTGTCAGTGCCTTTTTTTAAGTATGGAACATATGAATCATCCAATTTACCTTTTAAAATATTAAGCTCATCACATCCTTCGACTTCACAGAAATTAATTATATCAGGATTTAAATACTTAACAACATTAGCAACATAGTCCATATGTGTTTCTGCTTCACTTTGATTGACCCAAGTGCAACCATTTCCAGGACAATCCATAGGACTATAATAATCTATAAATAACCACTCAACATTGTATTGAACAAGTCTGAGTTTGTTTTTATCGCTTCGTCTGTCCCCAATAGATGAAACAACTGGACACTCAGTATCCGCAAAAACCATTGTTGCAAACAACGACAAAAATAATAAGAATTGCATCATTCTTTATACTTAATTAACATAAATATATTTAAGTAAATTTTAAATATAAAATTGAAAATAATATAAAATATTATTCTTATATTATTTAATAAAACAGAAATGCTGCCAAAAATTACCACATATTTTCAAAAATCTCAAGATTCAAACAAAATTTTTAAAATATATCCAGAATTCGATTACAAAATGAACTTTGATGGATGTAGTAAGGGAAATCCAGGTCCTTCTGGTGCAGGAGCAGTTATATATCATTTTAATAAAGAAATTTGGTCAGAGAGCTTCTTTGTTGGAGTGAATTTCACAAACAATCGTGCTGAATATGCCGGTCTAATATTAGGATTACAACAAGCTAAAGCATTTAATATAAAAAATTTAAAAGTTGAAGGTGATAGTTTACTCGTTATTAATCAAATGAAAGAGATATATCAATGTCGTGCAGAAAATTTAATTCTATTATACGAGAAGGCAAAAGAATTAGAGAAACATTTTGATAATATTGAATATTGTCATGTTTTAAGAAATTTAAATAAACGAGCGGATGAACTATCTAATATAGCTATTGAAAATCATTTACTTAATGAGGAGACATATATGGATATCATTGATTAGAGTACTAGTACTCTACTTATTCGTTTTTACTAATACATGTTGCTTTTGATATATTCTTTATTATTTTTTCTTTCTTATCATTATCGGTTTCCATAACTTCTATAACAAGCTTATCATATTTATCTGAGATTTTTGAAGAGGAATTTTTATATTCTGGATATTTCTCTCGAAACTGTGGTAAAAGTCTTATATTTTTATCAGCAACTTTATTAATTGCCTTTTTCAAGCGACTTTTATTATCATCTTCCTTTTCCCACTGTCCCTGATCTTTTATGTACATTGTTTCCCTCTTTTTGTCAGTACAATGGACAGGCCTAATAGTTTCATCTAAGTTATTTAAGTTTTTCACAATTATTTTCGAAATGCCTTCTACATACCCAAGTTCACCAACTTCCATCAGATCAGTAAGCTGTAATTTAATAGAATCTACGAAGTCTGTTATATTCATTGCATTTTTGCATGTCTCATTTAAAAAGAAATTTAAATTAAATGCTTTGTTATGCGAGTTGGTTGTAGTATTATGGCTATGATTTGTTATACCATTTTCGGTTAATTTGACCATCATATCTTGTTGCCCTTTAATAAGTTCAGCATTTTGTTTAAGAAGAGTGATTATGAGTTCATCTTTATCAAGTTCACTCAATTTTTTATTATCAGTGATAGGTTCTATATTAGAAAAACATATTTTTTTATGCCTCCATAAACCTTGTCGGTGTTTATATTGTTTACCACAATTACACATAAAGGCGTCGTTTTCAAAATCATTAGATTTTGGCTGATTTTCGGCTGGAAAATGTCCCTTCTTGTAACCATTTGTAACCATCGAATGTTTATCGCTTAAAATATGTTCATCGAAATTACTTTTTTTACACGTTCTATAGTCACAAATTTCGCAAACATATTTGAAAGCTGATTTTTGGCTGATTTTTGTCCCATTTTTGTCCCTTAATGTCCCCATAAATAAGCAATAGAAATTATTTTTAAGTTTTTTTCAAAAAAATTACAATTTGAAATTATTTTCTTATAATCACGTTTAAGACGATAAAGGTCTAAACTCATTTTTGAAAATTTCGGTCAGTAAGGACTTTTTTGGCAAGTCATTTTTGGACATTTTTTTTGTCCATTTTGGCAAAATCAAAATACTTTTCATTTTTCGAAAGTCATTCATTTCCCTTCATGTGTAGGGAAGAAAATTTGACCGAAATTTCGACAATTTAAATAAATTCCCTACAATCCCTAGAGGGAGTAGTATAGCCGTCTTTAAGTAGCCAATTTAAATATATAATTTTCCCAGCCATATTTATTTAAAATTAATAATAAAAAAATATTATTTGTCTCTTAATCCTATTGCTAACCAACAAAATGATGCTTCGTCACTACTTCCTTGAGAACTATCTATCGTAAAATTAAATGCTCCTACACTTTGTATCGAAAGAGGATTATTTTGTGAACCATTGCTATATTTTGTAGCATATAGATATGGTACACTATCGTAACGGTAAGGTAAGTTAAAAGTAATTGTTGACGTGGTTATATCAGGAACAAACCCCCATTGAACTAAAAGATTTTGGGTTGTAGAAAATGGTAACAAATAGAAACATTGTCTTGCAGAACCAGTGCCATCACCAGAATTTTGAGTAAATGACGCAAAATTTGATGTAGTTGAACTAATTAATAGGTCTAAACCTCTAATATTAACAGATCCAGTATTTTTTCCTAAATTTAATGTATTTGCCGAATTTATGTTAACTGTTGTACTAGTATTATCACCAATGTCTAATGTTGAAGTTGTAGCAACGTATGACATTTTAATATATTAGTTATATTAAAATATATTTCTTTTTATTTATTATATTATTCAAAATTAATCACTATTTATCTTATACTTTTGAATAAGATTTCTGAATATCTTCTTTTCTTTTCATGTGTAGGGAAGAAAATATCCCAAAAAAAATCAGATAATTTAAATAAATCCCCCTACAATCCCTAGTGGGAGTAGTGTATTCGTCTTTAAGTATCTAATTTAAATATATTATTTTATGATTGCATATTCCATCTTTTATAAGCTAAATATATAAATACGTAATGTATTATAAGTTAAATAATTCATTATTATTTATTCGATAATAATAAATGCCATTTTTAGTTTCAAAAAAATATGGGAAATTAAATTTTAAAGATTTAGGTGGGTACGAAACCCGTAATCCTTCAACCTTTTGGTGTATTCAAAAAGCAGATGAAATATATAATTGGAATGATTTTAATGAATTAATTATATATACAGATGATACTGAGAATAATAATAATAATAATTTTACTTATAGTAAACAAAACAGTTACAATAAGTTAGTTCCAGATTTTAATTTTCATTCATGGCCACAGGTAGGTATACATGATTATGAAATTTTTGTTAAAGAAATAGATAATGCTGGATTAAATAATTATCAAATAAATAAAGTTGGTTGGATAGGAAATCCAGATACAAACTTTAGAAGAATACAACTATTACAAATTGGTGATAATAACAAAGATTTATTTGATTTTTTTGGTATGAATTGGTTACCGTCACATGGAAATATTATGCTTAATAGCACTAAATATATATCGACACCTGAATTAGTAAAAAGATATTCTATTTTACTTGATATTGAAGGAAATGGGTATTCTGGAAGACTTAAACACTTACTTTGGTCACATAGGCCCTTATTAATTGTAGATAGACCTCATAAAGAATTTTTCTTTGAATTTTTAAAAGAATGGGAACATTATATTCCTGTAAAAAGAGACTTGTCTGATTTAATTGAAAAAACAAAATGGTGCTTAGATAATTATGATAAGGCATTACAAATTGCTAAAAATGCTTACAATTTTTCTAAAATACATCTAACCCGTAATGCATGTTATGATAAGTGGAATAATATTGTAACATCTAATTATCATTAATATTCCAGAAGTGGAACATTTAACACCTTATTTGGTTTATATTTTAAAATATCTAATTCTTTTTTTGTTGTTGGGAATTCACTCTCTCCGTAAATATCTTGAAGCATTAACCATTCAAATAATCCTCCTGTATAAATATATACATTATGGAAACCGAGAGAAGTTAATTGATTATACTTGTTTAATATTTTTTCATCATTACTGTTTTTTCCATATATTATTATTTTTATATCTTTCGCACCTCTTTTAATGCAGCTATTTATGATATTTTCTTCGTTATTTATATTCATCGTATTCAATATTAAACAATTTTGCTCTGAAGGGGCGAGAGTATTAATCAATAAATGACCTTCTGGATTTTTTATTATAAATTGGACATCTTCATAATTTATTTTTATTGATGATGTTTGTGAATTTCCCATTAATTATATTTTATTACATATTTTTAAATACTTCTTAATACGTAATAATTTACACCCTTAAAGATTTAAAATCTCACCTTAAATGTTTAATAAAATATGTTTAAAGAAGATTTATTATATATAATATAATGACCTCATATATATTAGATATTAAAACAAGTTCACATCTTGTCCTAAATAGAAACGAGAGTTTGCCACTTATGTATTCACATAATAGAACTTATGTAGAATATTATTTCAAATTAGATAGTAATGGGAACATTAATATTTCAAAATTTCAGAAAACTCAAGATGGAAAACCTTACAGATATGAAGGTGGTATAGAACAAGTGTTATCAATTAATGATAATATACCAATTCCTGATTATTTTATTAACATTATTAAGTTTTTAATAAATCCAATTACAAGTGATGATATTAAACAATTTGAATATGGTAAAAGTATTCATGAGATATCTACTGAAAGACACAAGTTGGAGTCAAGAGCATCAGGCAGAAACGGACAACTTATAGAAAGATATTGGGAAATAGTTATTGATGTAATAAAAAAAATAAAAGACCAAGTGAAAGAAATTATTGAAAATCCAAAAGATAGTTTAGACATTAAAACACAACTTAATGCTTACATATCAAAAACAAACCAACAACAAGAAAATATTGTAGAACTTGAAACAAAAATAGAAAATATTCAAACTGCTTATTTTGATGTATTAAATGAAAATAAAAAATTAAAAGAAATAATTAAAACAAAAAATAATAAACAAATTGAACTTGAAAGTGAAATTAATAAATTAAAAGGAGATATAAATAGTAGAAAACAATTAGACGAATATAATAAACAACAGCATCAAAAAATGGAAGAATTAGAAAAAGAAAGAGTATGGAAAGAATATAAACAAAATAAACAAAATTATGATCCTTTATATCGTTAATTTTTAAAAAGATGCTGTTTTAAATATTCAGGGGTATAAAGATATAGAAAAAGTATTTTTATTTTACATTGGATAGAATATAAAATAAAAATTATAAATTCAATTATAGTGAGAAGCTGTTTTATCAAATACCCAGTGATTATTATTTACATGGACATCTGTTAGGATTCTGCGTCTTAAAGCTGGGGCAGATACATTTGCGTCTTTTGCAGCATCTGCTATATTTTTGAAGAAACATTTCTCTCCATTTTTACAACAAATTTTAATAACAGGTTGGTCGGCAAATTGCTCTTCTTTTGAAACACCGGAATAACGCCATAAAAACCCTTGACACACTCTATTTTCACGTACTGCGTACCCAATCGCAGTACCTGTGGTAAGACCTTCGCTACGACCTGCTGCTTCTATGCTCTCATATGTTGCTACAACCTCACCTGTATCTTTATTTATTTTATCAATGGAACGTTTTGATTTTCTTACAACGGGCACCTCTGGGTCACACGTATTGTCGATTGAATTAATTTTATTATTTGATAAAAAATCAAATAATGTATCAATATCTTTAGATTGTTCAATTAAGAGCTCCTCTAATTTAACTGACACATCTAATATTTTTTTGATATTTTCTGATGAAGTCTCAAATTTATTTTGGCCGAGTGAAACACAATTTTGTTTTAAAATAAACATCATATTTTTTTCAGTTAGTGGATAAGAACATTTTAATTGACATATCATCTCACCAGAAGGATATAAGTCTTTAAGGTTTTTGAGAATTGTATCATAATCTTTTTGCCTTGTAATAGAGCATACAAACCTCATATTTTCATATTGATAAGCATATATAAAATATCCATATTTACAGATTGCATAATTACTTGCTATTTTGGATTTGATTTCATCTGTAATATCATGCTCTAGTTTTTGGATTTTTTTATTGTTATTTTCTAATAACTTATTTTGTTCTTTTATTTCATCTTTTAATTTATAAATCTCGTTTTGTAGTTCATCATTTTTTTTAAGTAACAAATTGTAATTTTCAATATTATATTCATTTTCCTTGATAATATCTTTTATTAACTGCTCCACCTTATCAAGTGTAAATTCATCGTCATCAAGTGCGATTAATTCTCTGTGTGCAATATCATCTATAGTTACAATTCTTAAACGATTTTTTAAGGTTGCGTGTTTTTTTATACAATTTTCAATTTCAATCTTATTTTTCACTTTAAATGCATTATACAATCTAAAATTTTCATAGGTTTTTTTATGTGTTTTCACTCTTTCATTTAAGTTATTACTTTGACCGAATTTAATTACTGTTTCTTTATACATTTTGCTGTTAGGTTTACCAAGAGTTTTATTGTCAATTAACCCAATATAAATGCATTGCGTATTGATTGGAAATTGTTCTAATAAAGTGTTTTCTTTTAATTCTTCTTTTTCTTTTTCTACATTATTTAATTGTTTACTTTTATTTTCCAATTGTTTACTTTTATTTTCCAATTGTAATTTTAATTCATTGCATTCTTCTTGAATAACTATATGAATTATTTCTTCTAACTTCATAAAATAATCATGAATTTCATCAGCTTTTTTTGTTCCTGCTTTTAGACAAAATTTTTTGAATGTATCAACATTCAACATAATTATTTCTTTATTATGACCTCCTTTGGTGTGGGTCGTTTGCTTTTGTTGCAACAAAAGCGATTTTGTATAATCTTTATCAATAGTAAACTGTTTTTCTAACAATGTTTTCGCATTAACTTTTTGACTAAAACCTAGCCATTTCCACACATTATCTAAATCAATTACAAAATCTTTTTTAGGGTCATAATTAAGATAACAATAAAAACTTGATAAAAATAATTGTTGTTCGAAATCAGTAAAATTTTCTTTAATTTTGGTCAATAATTTCACATTATAATCTTTTGATAACTTGGTTATCGGATTGTTTTCAATGAGTTCAACTATATTTATAGTTTCCATTTCCATTATATATAAATAATGAATTATGTCTTTAAGTCATTATTTACACAATAGCTTTAGGTTTTTAAAAACGAAAGCTTTTACTTTTAAAAGCAAAAGCAAAAATTAATGAAACTTTACAACAATTTCAACCTCTTCTTTCTTGATGCTTTTTGTAGCGGAAATTGACAGCTCTTCTCTCTTCTTTCGTGTCTTCGCGTTATCGGTCAAACCTTCCTTCCTCTTTGATGTACTATTACGACTGTTCATGTCCTTTTCAATCACATCATAATTTTGGTCGATATAATCTATTACCTTATTTTCAAGCGCCCATTTAAAAAAGTTCAATTGTCCGATGGTTGTTTCAATGCATGTACCGTTCTTGTACGGAATGCTTATCCTATCCCAGCGGCAAAATGGATCAAATCTTTTTTTGCTGTATGCTTTGAGCCTGAGCTTATAATCGAAATAAACTTTAAAACGAATATTTTCACCTGAAGAATTCACCATATCATATAATGTATAATTTTTCTTAGCATAATTGGTAGCAAACCAATCAACAATTCTTAAAGATATTTTTGATTCACCTGTAATAATCTTTAGCATTTTAGTTAAGTTGTCATCCTGGTTATAAAATTCCAATAAATTATTTAGCAATAATTCATTTTGCGTAGTATAATTAGAAGTTGTATTCATTAATTAAAATACTTTACAAATTTTTAAGTTGTTTAAACTTAATATTATTTTATTGAAAAAAAAACTTTATATATTATATAATGGCTGATTTTATGTCGAACTTTTTTGGACCTTTAGATAAAAGCGTATGTGTATACTTTTTGATTGTATCTGTTGTTTTTTTCATTGCACTTATTATTGTATCAATTAGTGAAATACTATTTTTGATGAAAAATTACAGCAGAATGGATGTTAGAATGATTACAGTTGGAGTACTAGTATTATTTAACATTTTCCTTGCTTATTTTATTAATAGAATGTTTTACAATATGTGCACAGTATCGTTGGCTTAAACTCAACAGTCGGTTCCCTTTAAACAGACTTTTCTCCTTGAGTTGTATTAACTGGTTTAAGGAACTGATCTCTTACAGAAATATCATTTATATAATTGGATTCACCCAAAAATGGATTAAATCCAATTTGCTGTACCATTTCCCGATTTGCCAATTTATCACCCAATTCTTCCCTCTTATTAGATACTTTAAAACCAGCTCCAGAATGAGATTGATTTAAAATATCCCAAGTATGTTCATCATGGTGTAAAGATGAAGAATATGCAGAAGTCTCCATATTTTTACTAAATTCTTCATTTTCTATTTGGATTTGATGTTTCATTCTTCGAGATCGCTCATAAGGTTTACCATCTGTCCATTTTAAAGATGGTTGAGAATAATCTGCACTATGACGACGACAATCATATTCTTTACCTATATTGTAACCTTGACTTGCTTTTAACGGTTCATTTTCTTCTAAACATTTTTTACAATCCATGTCTAATAATATTATATGATTATTTATTATTATTAAACTAACGAAGTACTGTGTTCAGGTACTTTAACAAGTTTCATTTGCTTCGTAAAAAAAAATTTATCATCACTTCTACGCCTTCTTTTTAGGTTGCATTCTAAACATGCTATATAAAAATTATCTAGGTTATGACCTAAATCATTGTCTATTCTGTCTACAGTCCATTGTTTCATTTCTCTCGAAATATCATATAACACATTCATTTCACATTGGCAATAATAACATTTCAACTCACAATCTATCATTTTATCTATTACTGATTGTATATTGATGAATTTATCATTATCTAAAAGTTTTTTAATAATATCTTGTTGCTTATAACCATATATTTTTCTATTAATTTGCTGCAAAATAATTTTAGTTTTTTCGTCAATATAATTGTAGTCATTTGATTTTATACTTTTAACTGTTTCTATTTGATTTTTATAGGCATAATCATCTGTTGTAAATGTCCAGTTTTCGGCAATAACCCTTTTCCTTTCTTTATTTTTTTTATTATCTTCAATTAACTGTTTTTTGACAGACTTTGTAAACATAATGCTTTTACTCTCCATATAAAATACTTATATATATTTAATATGAATATTTATCGAAATTGATATAAATATACATTTATAAATATATATTTTACGAAATTGAGTTAAACTTAATACAATATATTATACTATAGAACGATGGAAGATTCGTCCACAATCAATGAATGTCAAGAACTTAAGAATATTAAATATAAAACAATGTTATTAAATGGTGTGCAATTACAAGAGACAAAATCATCTAATGATCTATCGAATTTAGATAAATTTCTTGAAACTGAAAAAAATAATAATGCAAATGAACCATGGTGTAAACTTAATAAAACAATCAAAATGAAAAAGTTGCAAGAATATGTTGCAATTTATAAAGAAGATAATAATTTATCCGATGAGGAAAATGAATTATTAATTACGTTTCTAAAAGATTGTATAGATCGTAAAAAATTGCAGCGTGTCAAAGATGTAATTTATGACAAAGAAAATGGAAAAATTAAAGAAATTCCTGCATTACATTATATGAAATCAACAAAACATTTTACTTTGAAAAATCTGGATAAACGTGTATCAACGCTTAAATCATTAGCACCTAAAAAAACTGCTCAAGGAACAATTCGAAAAAAAGATATGGTAAAAACAAATGATACGGATTCTGATGAAGATGATGAGAATTAAAGATATATAATTATACTAAATTTTTGGTTTATATATAGTAATTTTATATAGTAAAAATTATATAAAAACAATATATTAAAAACATATTGATAAGATATATAGTATGTCAACATTTTTATCAGATTTAGATCCATTAGATGATATCATGGATACATTAGTATTTGATGATGAACCATATATATTTACAGAGGATCATGCTGTCGAACTTGTTGAAACAGCTTTGCATCTTATGGAAGAATATATGAGTGAAAATCCAACAGTAATTTCTGAGCCAAATTTCCATGACATTTTACTAGAAGAAATCAAAGAAATGTTTTATGTTCAAATGGAAGACCATATTTTAGATAGTGATTATATTGAACATGATATGAATGATTTATTAGAAGACGCTTTTAATATTTATATTACTACTTTTCATCCAGAAAGATCGATTATTAAAAATGAAGAAGATGATGAAGATGAAATAAATGATGATGAAATAGATGAAGAAGAAAAAGATATTATCGAACAAAAAATTCAACGTTTGAGAGAAATTCCACAGCCTGTTCAAAGAACACCAGAATGGTATCAATTTAGATGGAATTTAATTACAGCAAGTAATGCATGGAAAGCTTTTGAAAGTCAAAATACAATAAATCAACTAATTTATGAAAAATGTCAACCGTTAAAAGATTTCACATTAGAACCAATTGATACAGAAGTTAAAATGGTAAATACTAATACAACTTTACACTGGGGACAAAAATATGAACCGTTATCTGTTATGATGTATGAACATATTTATAATTCAAAAGTGGAAGACTTTGGTTGTATTCAACACCTAGTTTATAAATTTATTGGGGCATCACCGGACGGAATTATTGTACAATCTGAAACAGGACGTTATGGTCGTATGCTTGAAATAAAAAATATTGTTAATCGTGAAATAAACGGTATTCCAAAAAAAGAGTACTGGGTTCAAATGCAATTGCAAATGGAAGTATGTGATCTTGATGAGTGTGATTTTTTAGAGACTAAATTTATAGAATATCCTGATTATCAAAGTTACCGAAATGATTCAATTATATCGTCATTTCATGGAGAAGAATTTAACAGTTACATTACTGCAAAGGATGGTAGCTATAAAGGTATCATGGTGTATTTTCATACTAGTGATGGAAGCCCTCATTATGAATATATGCCGCTAAATTTATGGACCCCACACGATATTTCTAATTGGGAAGATAATATTGTTCAAAAATATGAGAGCGAACCTTATAAATATACATTTCTAAAGTTTATTTATTGGAAACTTGAGAAACTAAGTTGTGTTCTTGTGTTAAGAAATAAAGAATGGTTTAAAAACAATGTTGGTCAATTGGAAAAAGTTTGGAAGATTATTGAAGAAGAACGAGTAACAGGATATGAACATAGAGCACCTACAAAACGAACAAAGAAAGAACAGCTTCCCTTTAAACCTTATGTAAATGAAGAAACATGTTTTTTGAAAGTGGTGAAAATAGATAATTAGAAAATATTGGCGATTTTACTTAAATATAAAGTTATAGTTTCATGATATTCATATATGATAAATATGAATGTAGATAATAATAGCAAATATAAAACTCTATAAATTATTATGCGATTAATAAGATTTTTCAAAAAATTATCGTTAATATGTAGTAAAAGATTTCTATCTATTGCAAATTCATGATTGTATGGTATATTTTCTACTTCAATAACATGTAAGTTGGGTTTGGAGGCTGATTGTATTATCATTAAATATATTATAATTTATTTTTATATATTTAATATTTTTATATATTTAATATTTTTATATATTTAATATTTTTATATATTTAATATTTTTATATATTTAATATTTTTTCATAGTTCTTCTTCTGCGTGTTTTACGTGTCTTTTTTGTATTTTTTGTCTTTTTTCTTGAATTACGAATTCTCTTTTTGCCTGCATACATATTCATTTGATTAGATAGAACATAAGGGAAAATCATTTTGTCACCAAAAAATAGAATACCGGCAGTACAATTATTAGTATTATAAAGTGCTCCTGAATTTGGTACATATTGTACTCCATTATAATTAATTGGCATTACTTGTTTCATATTTGGATTACTACCACTTAATGTCATTTTCAATCTAGATGGTGTATTATATACATCTGCACCATCTTGATATTTAAGTTGAATTACTTGTTTATTACCGGTCGGCATAATAATTTCACCATATGCATAGTAAGATTTATTTTCATCGCACATTCTATATATATTATTTATACATTAAAATTCTAAAATTCTAAAATTTATTTATTATGATTTGTTAATATAATATATTCTGCAT
>Ga0194118_10002821_pt1 | contig 21253 bp, 19 predicted proteins | sample TA2MahsurfametaG_2_FD_148662 | JGI IMG/M metagenome (GOLD analysis project Ga0194118, IMG submission 148662) | Freshwater microbial communities from Lake Tanganyika, Tanzania - TA2015013 Mahale N5 surface | ecosystem: Environmental > Aquatic > Freshwater > Lake | place: Tanzania: Lake...
TGCATTGGGAGCATCGACGTCGGCGAGTGCACTGATGAACACGGTGCGCGACACCGCCACACCGAGCTCGGTGGCCGCGGCGACACCGAGCTCGGGAATACCCACCACCCCGGCCCACGAACCACCTTGGGTGGGTGCGACCATGAGCGCGAGTGCACACGACATGGCCGCCGTCCCCGTGCACTGCACGGTGTGGCCGCGAGTGAGCGCCGGAACGAGTGGCTGCAACACGGGGTGCACCGGCAAGGTGCGCTCACGCGCGAGGGTGAGTGGCGCGTGTTCGCCCACCACGGCGCGCACGGCCCGTTGACGTTCGGCCGGGGGCAGATCGGCGAGGGTGCGACGGACGGACTCGAGGGCCATGGCGGCGACACTATCGAACAGGTGTTCGATGTTTTCCCGTCGCGACATCGGGCCGTCGCAGCGTCCAGCCCGGCATCGGGACATCTGGCGACGCGGCCGGGAGATCCGTCGGCTACCCGCCACCGAAGCGTCCACTACGACCAGGTCATGACGACTTCTTCTGATCATCAGCACCCCACACCCACCCCCGATCTCGCCCGCCTCACCTTGCTCGACCCGAAACATCTCGACGGATCACGGGCGTACGGAGTGGCCAAACGAGCCAATCAGTTGCGCGTGCAGGCCGCCGCGGTGGTCGATTTCGTGGCTGGCCCGAATGCCACTTTTCTCGCGGGAATCGATGTGATCGCCGATGGTGGAACCGTGGCCGCGATGCGCGCGGTGGGCGCGTCGCTCGAAGACTTGGTGAGCGTCGGCTAGTTGTTCGACGCGTCGGCGTCCGACTGGCGACGCGACTGCGCACCGTTGCCACCCGACTCGCTCGGAGCCTTCTTGCGCGTGGTCTTTGGCGCGTTCGACTTGCTCGACTCGGCCGCCATCTCGTCGTCGACAGTGCTGCTGCCACGGGTGATGGAGTCGAGCAGTTCGATGAATCCGCGCGCACCGTTGGCGTAGAAGTCGGCGCCGATCTCGCGCGCGTGATCGGGTCCGCTGATGGCCGAGCCACCGAGAACCACCGGCACGTCGTCGCTGATGGCGCGGCGCAGTGTGCGCACGACGTCGATGGCGCCTTCCACCGAGTCGGTGGTGGTGACGCTCACGCCCACGGCGGTGAGGTCGTTGATCTTGGAGGCGGCGTGCACGAACGAGTTGGCCGGCGTGTCGGCACCGAGGTCGAACACGTCATACCCCTCGAGACGCAGGAGATCGCCGAGCATGGCCAGAGCCAAGGCGTGGCGTTCACCCGACGGGCCGCCGATGAGCACTTCACCGCGGCGACGGCCGCGGCGCACGAAGCGCGGGCTCATCTGACCGACGAGACGGGTGGCGATGGCGGTGGCTTGGTGTTCGATTGCAATGTCGATTTCGCCGCGCGACCACTCTTCGCCGATGCGCGCCATGGCCGGGGCGAGGATTTCGAGATACACGGTGCCGATTTCGCCACCGGCGTCGATCGCGCGTTGAAGAACTCCCCACGCTCCGCCGGCATCGGCGTTCACGAGACAGGCATGGAGTTCGTTCACGTAGTCGCCGGTGCGACGCGAATCGTCACCGGTGCGCGGACGCTCTTTGCGCTCGTTGAGGCGCTGACGGAATCCGTCGATCGCTTGCGGCGTGACCTGCCACACACCCTTGACGCGCGTGGCCGACAACTTGCCCTGGCGCACGTAGCGGTAAGCCGTCATGTAATGGACACCGAGCCGCTCGGCGGCTTTTTCCAGCGTCAAGAATTCGGTGCTCACGACGTCAGGCTAAGGAAGATTCAGCGGCGATGGAGGGTTGTGCTCACTCGAAAACCAAGTTACAGAGCGATTTTCCGCACGTTTTCCGTGAGCAAACTTCGAAAACGGCGCGAAAGCCGGTGTGACGGGCGTCAGCCCTTCAAACGAGCGCGCGCGGCGCGACTGCGTTCGAGCAGGTGCGCCGGGACCTTCTTCAGTGCTTCGGCGAGCTTCGGATCGCCACCCGGGTCGATGGTGGGCGCAGACGAGGCCTCTTCGGCTGGCACGAGATCTTCGAATGCCGGCGGCTCCATGCCGGGCTTCCAGTACTGATACAGATCGCGCACCACGTCGGCCAGACCGGTCGAGTCGAAACCCTTCTCGAGATCGACGGTGATGACGTTCTGGTACACGTGAACCGCCGACACGCGACCGGTGGCGAACAAACGGCGCGCGAGTTCGGCCGACGGCGTGACCGCCCGGGCGAAGTGGCCCGACGCGTCTCCGTTCACGAAACTCTCGTGGCCCATTCCCGAGAGGCTGCGGTTGGCTTCGAACCGCACGATGCCGGGGCAGCGGCTCGGTTTTTCGACGACGACAACGGGCTGACCCATGGGTTCGAGCCTAGTTCGCGGGCTCCGAGGCGGTACGGTTCGCGTCACCGGATATCGCGAGGAGGACACCGTGGCTCACCCGTCGATCGAAGAGTTCCAGGCTCAGGCGCTGAAGTTCCTCGAGGCCAATGCCGAACGCAAGGCGGCCGAGAAGAAGTTCGTGTGGGGTGAAGGCTCCGACAAGGTCTCGATGTTCGAGGAGAAGGATCGCTCGAGCGAGCGCCGCGACGTCGCCAAGGCGCAGGAGTGGCGTCAGAAGAAGTACGACGCCGGCTTCGGTTGGATCACTGGCCCTGAGCAGTTCGGTGGTCGTGCACTTCCCGCCGCGCATCAGCGCGCGTACGACTCGGTCGAGTCGAAGTTCGACGTTCCGAATCAGGGTTGCTTCACCATCGGTCTCGGCATGGTGGCGCCCACGATCCTCGCGCACGGTTCCGATCTCGCGCGGCAGTCGTATCTGCAGAAGATGTGGCGCGGCGAGATCATCGGCTGCCAGTTGTTCAGCGAACCTGGTGCCGGCAGCGACCTCGCCAGCCTGTCCACCAAGGCCGAGCGTGACGGCGACGAGTGGATCATCACCGGCCAGAAGGTGTGGACGAGCGGTGCGCACTACAGCGACATCGGCGAGATCATCGCGCGCACCGACGTGAACCTGCCCAAGCACAAGGGTCTCACCGGTTTCATCGTCGACATGAAGGCGCCCGGTGTGGAGATCCGCCCGTTGCGTCAGATGACGGGCGGTGCGTCGTTCAACGAGGTGTTCTTCACCGAAGTTCGCGTGCGCGACGACCATCGTCTGGGCGACGTGAACAACGGCTGGAACGTGGCCCTCACCACGCTCATGAACGAGCGCGCGGCCATCGGAGCCGGTGGTGGCGGTGGCGGCATCAACATGTTCGCCCGCGTGATCGAGATGGCGAAGTTCTACGGCGTGCCGAACGATCCGGTGCTGCGCGACGAACTGGCCAACCTCATCATCAAGAACCGCGTGGCCGCGTTCAACAACCAGCGCGCGCTCGACAAGATCAAGGCCGGCCAGATGCCCGGACCCGAGATGAGCATGGCCAAGCTCGTCGGCACCGACAACATGCGCCGCATGGGCGATTTCTTGTCGCACATCCTCGGCGCCAAGTTGGTGGCCGACAGCGGCGAGTGGGGCACCTACGCCTGGAGCCAGTTGATTCTCGGCACACCCGGCGGCCGTATCGCCGGCGGTTCCGACGAAGTGATGCGCAACATCCTCGCCGAGCGCGTGCTCGGACTTCCGAAGGATCCGGGTATCGACTCCACCAGTGCGTTCAAGGACTTGAAGACCGGAACGCAGAAGGCCTGACGTTCGTCAGACCGCGAACAGCCGTTGAGTTCGCTCGCGGCGACGAATGCCCGGCCACGGCACGTCGTCCATGAACGCCCACGACGTGCGGTGCACGGCTGACGGCCCGTAACCGGCCAGGGCCGTCCGATGCCACTGACACGGGTAGCCCTTGTTGCCTTCGAACCGATACATCGGGAAGTCGTGGGCGAGTTCGCGCATGAGTCGATCGCGTGTGACCTTGGCCAGGATCGACGCGGCCGCGACCGACAGACACGACGTATCGGCCTTCACCATCATCTGCACGCGCGGAACGAGCGGGCTCACGAAGTTCCACGAACCGTCCACCACCGCCGCATCGGGTGTGATGTTGCTCGCGGTGCGGAGTGTGGCGAGCGCGCGTTTGGTGGCCACGCGTTGCGCTTCGGCCATCCCCCATTCGTCGCATTCCTGCGGTGACGCCATACCCACCGACCACGCGGTGCACCAGGCGGCCACGGCGTCGAACATGGCTTCGCGCGCTTTCTCGCTGAGCGATTTCGAATCACGAATGGGTGCCGGCACGTCGCTCGCGTCGGCATCGGGGACGAGCGCGATGCCCACCGCGAGTGGTCCGGCCCAGGCGCCCTTGCCCACTTCGTCGATGCCGACGACGATGCGATGACCCTCGGCGCGCAGTCGATCTTCGGCTTCGCGCGTGGGCGCGACACGCGACGACTTCGCGGCACCCTTGGGCGCCTTCGCGGCTGCCATCACACGATGCGCAGGCCGGCCGGCCCGTCGACCACACGACCGATCGCGGTGAACGGACCAGTGGTGAGCGCATCCACGTGAGCCGGGTCGACCGCGGCGAGCAATCCGCCCGAGGTCTGCGGATCGAACACGATCGCGTCGATGTGCGGTGTCGCATCGCTGGTCACGTCGACGTGAACGCCAACAGCAGTGCGGTTGCGCGCGTCGCCCCCGGTGCGAACTCCGCGTTGCGCGGCGTCGAGCGCACCGGCGTAGGTGGGCAGGGCGTGCGAGTCGATCACGAACGTGGCGTTGGCGCGCTCGGCCATCTCCCAACCGTGACCGGCGAGTCCGTATCCGGTCACGTCTGTCACGGCATGAACGCCCGGCGACGCTTGCAAGAGTTCACTGGCGGCGCGATTGAGCGTCTTCATGCCCTCGATGGCCGCGCGTTTGTGATCGTCGTTGCCGCCAGCGAGCACGATGCCGGTACCGAGTGGTTTGGAGATCACGAGCACGTCGCCCACGAGCGCGCCGTCCTTGCGCAAGATGCGACCGGGGTGCACCACACCTTGTACGGCGAGTCCGAAGATGGGTTCGGGATTGCGGATGGTGTGTCCGCCGGCGACGCTGCCGCCGGCCGCGGCCACCACCGACGAGGCGGCGTCGAAGATGGTGACGATGGCGTCGCGCGGAAAGTGTTCGGGGAAGGCCGCCACGTTGACGGCCAGGACCACGCGTCCGCCCATGGCGAAGACGTCGCTGCAGGCGTTGGCGGCGGCGATGGCGCCGAAGTCGGCCGGGTCGTCCACGAGGGGTGGGAAGAAGTCGGTGGTGCTCACGAGGGCCAGGTCGGGGCTGAGGCGATAGACCGCGGCGTCGTCGAACGGGGCCAAGCCCACCAAGAGAGATGGGTCGAGTGAGGTGGGAAGTTCGTCGACCAGGCCGGCCAGGAGGTCTTTGCCCCACTTGGCTGCGCAACCGCCGCACGAGGTCCACTCCGTGAGCCGCAAAGGAGACAAGGCAGGAACGCCCGCAGTGGGTGTGCCCGGGGTTCCCGCGGTGCTCGTCGTGCCCGACATGGCCTGAGCCTAGGCCCTCCCACCCCAACCCTCATGGGTGCGAAAACCCGGCAAATTTGCCGGTCTGGTTCCCCATAACGGTCGGCCCTGCCCGACTTACGCTTCAACGGTGTCGATGATTCAGGTCGGTCCGTACGTGTTCACTCAACAAGACGCCCGCAAGACACTGGTCAGCGCGCCGGTGATCCTCGAGACGATGCGCGGCAATCGTGACCCGAACCCGATCGCTCACTTGGCCCGAGAGGTCGATGCACTTCTGAACGGAATCGATCCGATGACGACTCACGTTGCCCTTCTGCCCGATCTGCTGAAGCGAGTTTGGACGGCGTTGGAGAAGGCTCCGTCCACCCTGAGATCGGGCGGCCATGTGCCCGTCAGCCGGAGCGGGGCGATTGTTCAGGTGAACACGAGCAAGGGTGGCGTGCCGAAGAGTCCGGTTACCGAGGCGTACGTGGGTTGGCGTGGCATCGAAGGCGATGTGCAGAAAGCGCGCGAACACCACGGGCGTCCGTTCCAGGCGTTGTGTATGTGGTCGGCCGAGGTGATCGATCGCCTGCGAGCCGACGGGCATCCCATCGACTACGGCTCGGCCGGCGAGAACATCACGATTCGCGGACTCGATTGGAACGATGTGCGGCCCGGTGTGCGATTGCGGATCGGCGAAGCGATGTGCGAGGTGTGGGCGTACGCCGTGCCGTGCAAGAAGAACGCGCCGTGGATGAAGGACGGCGACTTCGGTCGACTACATCACGATCGCGAGAGTGAGTTCGGTGGGGCGATCAGTCGGGTCTATGCGACGGTGACCGCGCGCGGGATGGTGCACCCCGGCGACACCGTCACCCTCGAACCGTAACCATCTACCCACTTCCATTGGGTGCGAAACCCCGGCAAATTTGCCGGTATTCCTCCCCATGCCAGCCAAGGTGAGCGAGTTCACCACCGCATGGGGAACCAGACCGGCAAATTTGCCGGGGTTTCGCACCCAATCAGCGGTTATGCAGCAGTTCGTGGAGGGGGAGGCGGAAGTCGCGCAACGGTTCGTGCCCCGCATCACGCCATGCCTTGTTCTCCAACACGCTGTTGGCCGGACGCTTGGCCGGACGCGGCGGTGTCAGTTCGGCCGTCGTGATCGCGCGAACCGCATCGGGGTCACTCCCCAACTCGCGCACGATCTCACGCACGAACCCGTGCCAACTCACCACACCCTGATTCGTGAGATGGAACACGCCGCTGTGCCGATCGTCCACGAGCGTGAACAACGCCGGCGCCAAGTCGGCCGTGAACGTGGGGCACCCCACCTGATCGCTCACGAACGCCAGCGGACTACCCTCGCCCACCAATCGTTGCACCGTGCGCACCATGTTCGAACCGTTGGCCCCGCATACCCACGACGTGCGAACCACCACCGCGTTCGAACCGAGCTCGAGTGCGGCCTTCTCCCCCGCCAACTTCGACGCGCCATACACACTCTGTGGATTGGGGATGTCGGTCTCCACGTACGGCCCGACCTTCGTTCCGTCGAACACGTAATCGGTGCTGATGTGAACGAGCCGCGCATCGATCGCATCGCACGCTTCGGCGATCCAGCGCACCGCGTGTTCGTTCACCGCGAACGCCTTCTCCACCTCCGACTCGCACGCGTCGACCGCGGTCATGGCGGCGCAGTTGATGATCACATCCGGGCGCCACTCGGCGATGGCCTCGTGCACCTGTTCGCGTTGCGTGATGTCGAGATCGACCTGATCGACCGCCAGCACGGTGTCGCCTCGCGACGACGCCACCGCCACCACGTCGTGACCCAGTTGACCGGCCGCCCCGGTGACGAGAACGCGGTTCACAGTCCGGCGCGCGCCTTGAGCGGTTCCCACCACGCGCGGTTGTTGCGATACCAATCGACGGTTTCGGCGAGCGACTCCTCGAACGAACGCTGCATCTTCCAACCCAACGCGCTGATCTTGTCGATGGTCACCGAATAGCGACGATCGTGACCGAGGCGATCGGCCACCGGTTGCACGAACGATTCGTCACGGCCACACAACTCGAGCAGGCGATACGTGATCTCACGATTGGTGATCTCGTTGTGTGCACCGATGTTGTAGACCTCGCCCACGTCGCCCTTCTGCAACACCCGATGAGCCGCGCGATTGTGGTCTTCGACGTGGATCCAGTCGCGCACGTTCCCACCATCGCCGTACAACGGCACCTTTTTGCCGTCGAGCAAGTTGGTGGTGAACAGCGGAATGAGCTTCTCAGGGAACTGATACGGGCCAAAGTTGTTGGAACACCGTGTGACCACCACCGGCATCCCGTACGTGGTCACGTACGACAACGCGATGAGATCGCTGCTCGCCTTCGACGCCGCGTACGGCGAGCGCGGACCCAACCGATCGGTTTCGGTGAACGAACCGACCTCGATCGACCCGTACACCTCGTCGGTGCTGATGTGCAGGAACCTCTGCACACCCACCTGCCGCGCTACATCACACATCACATTCGTGCCGTACGCGTTGGTCCGCACGAACGCGTACGGGTCGACGATGCTGCGATCGACGTGGCTCTCGGCCGCGAAGTGCACCACGGCGTCGTGGCCCTTCATCGCGGCCAGAACGGCGTCGGCGTCGCAGATGTCGCCCTGCACGAAACGGCATCGACGATCGTCGACCACGTCGCGAATGCTCTCGAGGTTGCCGGCGTACGTGAGTTTGTCGAAGATTGTCACCTCGTCATCGGAGTTGGCGAGCAACCACCGCACGTAGTTCGACCCGATGAATCCGGCCGCGCCGGTCACGAACAGCTTCACGTCGGCCTCAGGTGCGCAACGGCCAACGAGGCCGCTGATGATCGGGGATGTCGGACCGCCGTGGATTGTTGGCATCGCGCGCCGACATGACCGGCGACGCCACTCCCCAATCGGCACCGATGGCCTGATCGTCCCACGCCACTCCCAACTCGTCGGACGGGTTGTAGTAGCCGTCGACGAGATATGTCATCACCAGATCGGTGTGCGCGGCGAAACCGTGCGCCACCCCGGGCGGAATGAACACACCCTTGTGGACGTCACCACGAAGATCGATGGTCTGAGTCGCGCCATCAGTGGGACTACCCACGCGCAGATCGTGCAGCACCACGCGCATCGAACCACTGATCACGTACCAGTAGTCGGCCTGATGAAGGTGATAGTGCAAACCCACCAGCGCACCGGCCTGCTTGTTCGAACGGTTGGTCTGGATCATCTCGCGCGCGCCCGGAATCCACTCGCGGCGATACGACTCGACGAACAACCCGCGCTCGTCGCCGTGCACCTTGGGCTCGGCGATCCAGACGCCGCTGATCAGATCGCTTTCGTAGACGCGTTCAGCTTGGGTAGCCATGTCACTCCGTGTCGATCTGGCAGTGGTCGCCGATCATGAGACGAAGCGCGCGCGGCTTACGGCCCGAACGCACGACTTCGGCTTCCTTGCCGATGAGACTGTCTTCGAGCCGCGGGATGTCGATAATGCGACTGCGCTCCATGATCACCGAGTGCTCGATCTCGCTGTGCACCACTTCGCAGCCGTTCCCGATGGCCGAATAGGGGCCGATGAAACTGTCGGTGATGATCGCGTTGGCTCCGATCACGAGCGGGCCGCGCAGAGTGGAATTGCGCACGACCGCACCCGCCTCCACCACGACGCGGCCATCGACTGACGACCCGCTATCGACGTCGCCATCGATACGCGGCTCGATCACCTCGAGCAACAGACGATTGGCCTCGAGCAACGGAGTGAGCTTGCCGGTGTCGATCCACCAACCGGTGAGCAACTCGCAGCGCACGCGATGGCCTTGATCGACCAACCACTGAATGGCGTCGGTGATTTCGAGTTCACCGCGACCCGACGGCTTGATCTCGCGCACGGCCGTGTTGATGGTGCGATCGAACAAGTACACACCCACGAGCGCGAGATCGGTGGGCGGATCGGCCGGTTTCTCGACGAGATGCACCACATTGCCGTTGGCGTCGAGTTCGGCGATTCCGAAGCGATGCGGATCGGGAACCTGCTTCAGGAGAATCTGCGCGGTGGGCGGTTCGGACGATGCGCGGGCCGACTCGAACGTGCGCACGAATGCACCGAGGTCTTGTTCGAGCAGATTGTCGCCCAGGTACATGACGAAGTCGTCGTCACCCAGGAAGTCGCGCGCAATCAGAACGCAGTGCGCCAATCCCAGCGGCGCGTCCTGCGGAATGAAGGTGATCTGCGCGCCCCACTGGCTGCCGTCGCCGAGCGCCGCCATCACCTCGGCGCGCGTGTCGCCGACGATCACACCGATCTCGGTGATGCCAGCCGACACCATGGCCTCGATGCCGTAGAACAGGATGGGCTTGTTGGCCACCGGCACGAGTTGCTTTGCACTCGTGTGGGTGATCGGCCGCAGCCGCGTCCCGGCTCCGCCGGCGAGAATGAGGGCTTTCATGGGCGAAATGGCCGCACGGACGGCCACCGCCATTCTGTCAGGCCGTGCCAGTCGGCCGGGGCTATTCGGCCGGAGCTATTCGGCCGGGGCCGGCGGCTCGCCCGAACCGGCGAGATAACTGAGAATCGTCGTCGCATCGGCCCCCAACACGAGCACCGACTTCCCGCCGATTTCGGCGGGAACCACTGGTAGCGAGTACCGAAGCACACCGTTGGAAGCGAGCGGTCGCAGGTACTCGATCGACTTCACGAGATCGGTGCCGGGGTCGACGCGCAACGACGCCACTGCCGCATTGATCAGATCACTCGCGCGCAACGGATTGGCCGTCATCTGCTGCTGCGCCTTCGACACCGCCGCCTGCACGAACGTCTGCTGACGTTCGATGCGTCCAAGGTCGGACCGCCCGTCCACCTTCCAATCGTCCACGCGGAACGTCTCAAAGTAGCGACTGCGTGCGTACGCGAGCGACTGCATCGGATCGAGTGTGTAACAACCCGGCGCTGGCACCCACAATCCCGTGTGCACGTCGCGAGTGGGCGCATCGAAGCAGATGTCCACACCACCAAGCGCGCCCACGATCGCCTTGAACGAGGTGAAGTCGACCTCAATGTAGTGATTGATCGGAATGCCGAGCGCCTCTTGCACCGTCTGCACGAGTACATCGGCCCCGTGCGTGTACGCCGTGTTGATGCGATTTTCCCCGTGTCCGGACACGTTCACCCACAGGTCGCGCGGAATCGACATGATCGATGCGACGTCACGCTCGTTGTCGACATGCAGTACCATCATCGTGTCGCTGCGTCGCCCACCGGTCTCTTCAGCCGCGCCGATTCCGCCGTAGTCGGGGCTGTTCGGATCGGCCCCTTCGCGAGTGTCGCTGCCCACCAACAAGTAGTTGACGAATGGCCCGCCGGAATCGGCCATCACGTCGGACAGTTCGGTGACCCGCTCGACGTTCGACTCCTGCTGATTGGTGGCCGCGAGCAAACCGAGCGACGACGCCAACGCGAAGACCACCACCAACACGAGTGCACTCGAACCGATCCAGCGGCGGCGCGCTCGCGGGGCTCGTTCGGTCATGAACCGAAGTTAGTTGCCCTCACGTGCACGACGTCGCCAACCGAGAATCGATGCGTCACACCGCAACGATCAAGAACCACCAATCGACCATCCGATTCGATGTCGAGTGCGCGACCTTCCACGGTGGTGTCGCCGAGAAGATGCACCACCACCGCGCGCCGCAGCGTTCCGAGTCGTTTGCGATACGCCTCGTGCAACTGTGATGGCGACATCTCGGTGTAGCGATCGAGCGACGAGAGCAGCGCGCGCAGCACCTCGTCCACGTCGACCTCACGGCGCGCCATCGCCGACAACGACGTGGCCCCTTCGGGCGCCCAGTTCACGTTAAGACCGAGACCCACCACCACGAACGCCGGACGGTCGCCGGCGAACGGTCCGACCGCGGCCAGAATCCCGGCCAACTTGGCCTGCCCATCGGGGCCAAGCAGATCGTTCGGCCACTTCACCACCGGGGCCACACCCGTGCTGGCCCGCACCGAATCGGCCGCGGCCAGCGCCACGGCATGAACGAGTTCGTGCGGGCTGGACGGAACCGTGCGGAAAAGCAGGCTGACCAGGAGGTTCGCCCCCGGTGGCGCCTCCCAACGGCGGTCGAGGCGACCTTTGCCCGCGGTCTGATGGGCCGCCACCAGAGCCAGGTGATCGGCGGCCCCGGCCCGACCTCGATCGAACAGATCGTCGTTGGTGCTGCCCGTTTCGGCCACCCGCTCGACAGTCCAGGTGCCCACGGTCTTGTTTGGTGTGACGGCCGGGCGTTCCATAGACCAACATTGTCACTTGTGCCCCCCAAAGTGACCCCCAAACCGCTGACGAAAATCCTCATTGCGAACCGCGGTGAGATCGCCGTGCGCGTCATCCGAGCCGCCCGCGAGATGGGGATCGCCACCGTGGCCGTGTATTCCGAGCTCGACCGCAACGCCCTGCACGTGCGCCTGGCCGACGAGGCCTACGCCCTGGGTGGCCAGACCGCGGCTGAGAGTTACCTGAACACCGAGGCCATCCTCGACGCCATCCGCAAGAGCGGCGCCGACGGTGTGCACCCGGGTTACGGATTCTTCTCCGAGAACGCCGACTTCGCCGACGCCATCGCGCAGATGGGAGTCGCTTTCATCGGGCCGCCCGGCGACGCAATTCGCGAAATGGGCGACAAGGTGTCGAGCCGTAAGGCCGCTCTGCGCGGCGGCGCTCCCATCGTTCCGGGCACCACCGAGTTCGTCACGACCGCGGCTGAGATCACCAAGTTCGGTGAAGAGTTCGGCTGGCCCATCGCCATCAAGGCCGCGTTCGGCGGCGGCGGTCGCGGCATGAAGGTCGTGCGCAGCGCGGCCGAAGTGCAGGACGCGATGGACAGCGCGCAGCGCGAAGCGAAGGCGTTCTTCGGGCGCGACGAGATCTACGTCGAGAAGTACCTCACCTGGCCGCGTCACGTGGAAGTGCAGTTGGTGGGCGACATGCACGGCAACTACGTGTGGGTGTCCACGCGCGACTGCTCGGCGCAGCGTCGTCACCAGAAGCTCGTCGAAGAAGCTCCGGCTCCGGCGTTGCCCGATGGCGTGGAAGACGCGATGGGTGAAGCCGCGGTGAAGGCCGCCAAGGCCGTCGGATACTTCAACGCCGGCACCGTCGAATTCATCTATCAGGACGGCGAATTCTTCTTCCTCGAGATGAACACGCGTCTGCAGGTGGAGCACCCGGTGAGCGAAGTGATCACGGGTATCGACTTGGTCGAGTGGCAGATCCGCGTGGCCGGTGGCGAGAAGTTGCCGATGACGCAGAAGGAAGTCACGACGCGTCGCAACGGCCACGGCATCGAGATTCGTATCAACGCCGAGAACCCGGCCGGCGGCAAGTTCCTGCCGTCACCCGGCAAGATCACCAAGCTCGTGGCGTCCGATGGTTTCGGTGTGCGCTTCGACTCGGGTTACGAGTCAGGCGACGAGATCAGCCAGTACTACGACAACCTGGTGGGCAAGCTCATCGTGTGGGGCAAGGATCGCCCCACGGCGATTGCGCGTACCATTCGCGCTCTCGAAGAGATGGTCGTCGAAGGTGTGGCCACCACGATTCCAGCCGACATCGCGATCTTGCGTCATCCTGATTTCGCTGCGGTCACGCACTCGACCAAGTGGGTGGAAGAGACTCTCGACTTGTCGAGCGTGGAAGCACCCAAGCCGGCTGGTGGTGGCGATGACGCCGAGGCGCTCGTGCGTCGCAACACCACGGTCGAAGTGAACGGCAAGCGTTTCGATGTGGCCATGTGGATCCCCGAACAGACTGTGGTTGCGGTGGCGGCCGGTGGAGCCAAGACGGCGGCGAAGAAGCCGGCGCGGGCGTCGGGTTCGGGTGGCGGAGCCGGTGGCGGATCGGGCGAAGTGGCCGCGCCGATGCAGGGCACGATCGTGAAGGTGCTCGTGGAAGTGGGCGCGACGGTGGAGGCCGGTCAGGCCGTGGTGGTTCTGGAGGCCATGAAGATGGAGAACCAGATCCAGGCCGAGAAGTCGGGCACCGTGAAGGAAGTTCGTTGCAAGGCCGGCGACACCGTCGGCGGCGGCGACGTCCTCGTCATCATCTCATAGATCTCTTGGTGTTTTGGGTGAAGAATCCGCCGTATTTGCGTTGATTTTTCACCCAGATCCACGGGTTTCTAGCCAGCGGGTGATCTGCCAGGCGGCCACGGCGAATCCGACCGTGCCTATGAGCAGCACGACGTTGGCCGACGGACCCCATGGCCACCACCACTCGCGGTTGGAGTCGAGGTCGAGCACTCGAACCTCCACGCCGGTCACGTACCGACGCATGTTCGCCAGGAGAGCCGCGGCGTGAGCAATGCTCAGTGCGACGACAGCAACCGTCGATGCCGATCGCAACGACACTTCACCTCGCGAGAACCGGGTCGACTCGAGCGCGCACATCACGGCGATGGGCAGCAAGGGCAACAGGTAGCGCGCCTGGAAGATCTCGCCGACGAGACTGCGATCGATGGCCATCACGTAGAACGGAACGACCGCGAGCATCCCGAGAGTCCACGCCACACTGCGCCGCCCGCCCGTCGAGGCGTCTCGATAGCCGAGTGCAATCGCGACGACGACCAGTGGCACCGCCACGAAGGTCACGATGTGTGGGATCGGAGTATCGAGCCACCCGAGGCCCTGGCCACCCAACCCGCCCGTCCACATCAAGGGCAGATTGATGAAGTTGTAGAAGAACACCTCGCCCAACGATCGGTCGTAATCGGCTTTCTGCATCCCGATGCCGATGCCCGCGTCCGGGAAGCGAGAAATGAGCGCCATTGCGATAAACACCGCCGACGCTGCCATCAAGATCATGATGACGCGGTGTGATGCGATCTCCTTCAACCTCTCTCGGGGTTGAGAGAAGGCCACTGCAACCGCGGCGATGACGAGGAACACGCCGGCGTCCGAGCGACTCGTCAAGGCCAAGACCGCCGCCACCACGAGCAAGCCGACCTGCATTGCGCGGGTGCGTCGTTCGGCCGGCACGAGCAGTACGTGGAGCATCATCCACACCGCCGACGTGGACGCGATGACCACGCCACTCGGGTTGGTGGACGAGTACAAGAACAACGTCATCGGAACCGATGTCACAACGAGTGCCACCGCCGCCGAGCGACGAATGCGAGCAGGGGCAAGAAGAGCGGACGCGACGAGAAGCGCCGCGCACAGTGCGAAGTTGATCAACCGCATGAGAACGACGCTTTGAGCCACGCCTTCGCGAGCGAAAGCCCCCATCAAGAAGTAGTAGCCACCTGGATACAGATCGTCGTTGGCTGTCGTTTCGATCACATCGGTGCTTCCGAGTTTTTGGCACCCGGCCGACTCGAACATTTGATACCGATAGCAAGCCACGTCGGGCCCGAGGGACGCCGACACCTCGACCCGCCGAAACCCATCGCGCGATGACGGCCCCAAGTCGCGACACAGGTCGTTCGGTGCCGTTGGAGCACACCAGATACTCGGGAGGTGGAAGTCGTCGTCCGGACTCGAACCCACCGGGGAAGACAACGCCCACGCGATACCCACCGCGAGAAGCGACACCACGAACGACACGGCGGCCCAGCGGGGTCGCAGTGATCGTGCTCCCCGAATCTCCACCATGCCCCCGTCAGCCATCATCCAGCCGAGGACGATGAACCATCGAAACGCTAACCGTCTGACCCGCCGAGGGCAATGGTCAGTCGCGGCGGACGACGATGGTGCCGGCGGCCGCGTCGTGCAGGCCTTGGCGGTGCGGGTGGAAGATAGCCCGCACGTACACCGCGATGTTGAGCGCGAAGCCGATCACCGGAATGAGGCCGGCCACCGTGGGCACCAACGCGCGCACCGCTGCGTACGACAGCGCGACCGGCGAACCGTCGACGCGATTGACCACGCGCAACTTCATGATGCGCTTGCCGAGTGTGGCACCCGTGGCGGCGATGAACGCCGTGTTGTACACGAGGCTCACGCCGAGCCACAGCACGGTGAGCCACAACAAGTTGTCGGTGTCGCGATCGGTGATGTCGCCGCCAATCGACGCGGTGATGATGAACAGTGGAACGCCAATGATGAGGCCGTCGATCACCTGAGCGATCGCGCGCTGCCCCACCGACGCGAGGCGATCAGCCGTAGGCGAACCGGGCGGGGGCGGCGGAATGTCGCTCATTCGGCGGCCTCAGCGAGCGCCTCGGACAGGGCGGGGTGCACGAGCAAACTCTCCACGATGTCGGTCACTTTCAGGTTGGCGGTGACCGCGAGTGCGATCACGCTGATGAGTTCGGCGGCGTGACGACCCACGATCGATCCGCCCAGCACCACACCGGTGGCCGGGTCGGAGATGATCTTCACGAAACCACGGGAGTCGTTGTTGATGAGCGCCTTCGGCGTGGCCGAGAACGGCACCTTGGTCACGCGAATCTTGCGACCCGACGCGAACGCCTCGGCTTCGGCCAGGCCAACGTCGGCGATCTCGGGTTCGGTGAAGATGGCCGAAGCAGCCTTGTCGTAATCGAGATGGCGATGTTCGCGCGTGTGCAGACCCATCACGTGTTCGGCCACTTTGCGACCCTGCATCGATGCCACCGACGACAGCGGAAGCTTGCCGCTCACGTCGCCCGCGGCGTAGATGTGCTCGACGTTCGTGACGCAGTGGTGATTGATGGAGATGAAGCCGTTCTTGTCGGGCACGACGCCGGCGGCTTCGAGATCGAGACCATCACTGTTGGGCACCGAACCGATGGCCAACACCGCGTGCGAAGCGCGCACTTCACGACCGTCGTCGCAACGCACCACCACTTCGTCACCCTCGCGCGTGATCGACTTGGCCCGGGCGCCCTTCAGCAACGCCACACCGCGGCGCAAGAAGTCGTCTTCGAGAACGGCCGCCACTTCAGGATCCTTGCCCGGCAGCACCTGCTGGCGACTCACGACGAGCGTGACCTTGGCCCCGAACGACGAGAACATGTGCACGAACTCCACACCCGTCACGCCCGAACCGATCACACACACGCTCTTCGGGAACACCCGCGGCGGATAGCACTCGCGCGTCGTGAGGATGCGTTCGCCATCGGGCTGCACCCAGTCGGGAATGCGCGGCCGCGAACCGGTGGCCACGAGACAGGCCTCGAACTCGATGGTGCGCACGGTGGTCTTGCCGTTCTCCACCTGGTCGACCACGACCGAATTGGGGGTCTTGAATCGGGCCGAACCGCGGATGATCTTCACACCCTGGCTCTGCAGCAACTGCGTGGTGTTGTTGCCGAGGTGCGTCTTGATGCCCTCGATGCGCTCGGTGAGGGCGTCGACGTCGATTTCGGGCTCGACGTCTTCGAGGCCCATGCCGTGCAGACGACGGCTGAACGACATCGCACCCCCGGTGGCGATCATCGTCTTGGACGGAATGCAGTCGAGCAAGTGAGCGGCGCCGCCCACCACGTCGCGCTCGACCATGGTGACCTCGGCGCCGAGACGGGCAGCGAAGGTGGCGGCGGTGTTACCGGCTGGTCCGCCACCGATGATCAGGAACCGCACGGCCATGACCTCAAGGCTAACTCAGTTAACGTCGCTTTCTTGCCCTCACCTGGTAGTCCTCGTATCGAATCTTGCCACCAACGTAAGAGCAGTTCTGTCGAAGCTCCACTTCTCCGAATTCGTTGAACAGTGCGCTGAGACTTTCGGCACCAAAGAACGACGTTGGTCCGACAACGCTGAACTGCCCTTCTGAAAACCGGTCAAAAGTTCCCGGTTCGACTTCGTATCCAAACCGTCGATCCGGGTGTCGGTCTCCGAATAGCGTGAACGACAAGTGCACTCCACTCGGAGCAAGCACACGATGAACCTCAGAAACCACTTTTGGGAGTTTGCTCCAAAGGATCTGGGTAAAGCACCCGCGATCGAGCGTCAAGTCGAAGTGGCCGGACTCAAATGGAAGTGTCATCAGGTCAGATATACCAACGCTCGCGACACATTCCTTTTCCGCCAAAAACTCAGTCGCGATGGTGACAGCTGAAGGACTAATGTCGAGTCCGTAGGTTTCGAAACCTTCGCTGCTCAGGAACCAGAGGTTGTTGCCGGTACCACATCCCAACTCAAGGACTCGAATCTTCCGTTCCGTTAATTGGAAGCGTTCTCTCTTTACGGCGGATATGACTTCGTCGAATGGCCAGCGGTTAACTTGGTGTCCTCGAGAGTAGACATTCTCTTCCCAAAAGTTGTTCATTGTCGGTCCTCATTCCCAACAGTTGACTTCCGAGTATCGAGCGTCAGCCGGAAGAAGAGGCGAGCACGGGCGCCGTAACTATGTTTATCGTTGCCTCGATCAGGACTGTTCGCCCCGTTGAAGTCGAAGCACTTCGCTTTCCGTGCAGACGCTCGAATTAGAGCCTCGTTGATCAGGGCTGCTCCCAGACCCTCATCTTCACTTCCCGGTTCACGAATGTTTAGGACAAGATTGGAAACTCCATTCCCGTCAAGAACTAGCACCCCCCCCACAACTTGCCCCTGCTTGTCGCAAACGCCGAAGTGATGAGCGAAGTCCAAGTCTGCCCGAGAAAGCAACGACTCCAACACTTTCTCGTCATGCGTTGAAAGGGGTGTTCCACGCTTGTCAAACATTGCTACATACATATCCAACAACGTGGTCGCTTCGATTGGGCAAAACGTCAATCCCAAGTTGCTTCGCTGAAATTTCCGTAACTCTCTTCGACGGAGTTCGCGAAATCCAGCCTGAATCTCCTGAATCGCCCGAACGTCAAGTTGATCGATCACAGCCGAGTAACGAGGTTCAATCCGGAACTTCGGCTCGCGGTCATTGCCGAAGTTCCACCATGAAAAAGCCCTCACGTCCAACTCATCGGGTGGCAACTCGAACTCAAGAACCTCAAAGTCCTCAAGGATTGCCCGAAGAATCGCTTCATAAACCACGAGTCGCATACTCATTTGGCTGGAAAGTCGTTTCCTCAGCGCAGTCGCCGACCAGAACGGGCCTACGTAGTAGGAAAACAGTGGAGTCACCATCAAGCCAGCTTGAGTACTTGGCGCTGGCCATAGTAGTAAGGGTTCGCTGCCCTTGAATACTGAATAGTACGAGACTGTTGGAACCAAGACTTCAAGGACATCGGGGCGAGTGAATACCGATGCCTGAGGGCTGCTCAACCAAAAGTTGTTCGCAAACTCATTTGACACCCGGCGGACCTTCAAGTTGTTCACGACCTCGACCTGTGTTCCCTTCTATTCCACTAGGCCATGGCTAAGCAGTAGGAGGCAGGTCTCCTGGACGACACTCGTTGGGAGATCAACGAGCTCCGCGATCTCCCACTCCTCGTTGGACCCGTCGCAGTAAGTCAGCACGTCCAAGATGTGCTTCGAATCAATAGCCGACCCAACTTTGCTGACGTTCGGATATAGACCCCTTCGCCCAAGTTGAGGTTCTCCCACTATAGTACTTCGCCATCTCGGGGATTCTTCGAGAATCTCCACACACCGCCTGTAAAGCGTGTAAGCCCCCTGGAGCCCGGAAGGGCTGACAAAATCAAGATTGTCCAGCGACGTGTGGTACTCCGGGTACGTTCCGTATTTCGATCGCATAAGTGAGGAAACAGGAAGGTCAAGCAACGGGGAGCACCACTGACGTTCGTCACTTCCCCTGTCAAGGAACGAATACTTGTCGACTCGCAGACCCAAGTCATTGATCGCTCTTAATGAAACCTTGTCGGCGAGCGTATCTCCTCGACGGGAGGGCAGGTATGAATAAGCGCGGTCATCTCCCACACAGGTCACGACCCAACCCGCGTCAACAGCAGTCTTGAGTTCGGGCCCATGCTTACTGATGTAGGTGATTGATCCAATCGTCTCTGGGGCGAACACAAACCTGTATGTGTAACGCCGCACTGGCATCGACTGCGCCAACAGTGCAAGAGCCGTTGTCACCACTGGGCCAGATAATTCGTTGTTCGCCATTGATGGGTGGCAAACGTAGGTTGAGAACAGAACCTCCCGACTGGACTTCCCCGGAATGACAACTTCGCCATAGGTCATTGTTCCGGAGAACAGGTCTGAGTTGATGACTACCCTGAAGGGGCCGGCTCCAAGATTATGCCGTTGGATTTCGCTCAAGCAGAAACCCCAGTGGCGCTGATAATAAGACGTTACGTATGGAATGGCCTCGGGCAAGTCCGGCAACGAATAGAGATGCCTTTCCAACTCGGCTCTTGTCATAATCGTGTCTACCGGCTCAGAGTATCCGACCACGTGAAGATTTGACTGGGCCATGTCTACGAGGCGATCACCTTTCAGATTAGAGATGAACGCATCGTGAATCGTCCATTCGGCAGGCACATTCCAGTCGAGAACCTGAGATCCGCACGGAACTTCCGAGATCACCATGGACGGAAGCAAGTCCTTGAAGTACCCAAGAGTTTGACGGACGCCGTCACCTGTCAAACTTCGAGTTATCGGGAACAGATCCGAAATCCAGCTGTACAGAACATCACCCATTCTCGTCGAATTCATCGTTTAGAAATCATATGTCGCTGCACACCTCACCGATGTGGCAAACACGAGGAATAGTGCTCCATGAGTTAGGCTCGACAGATGAATTTCGGGGATTCGACCGAACTGTCGGGTAGCGGACTCGCCGCCGAGAAGGCCCGCCGTCTCGATCGTCTGGCCGAGATGCGCGCGGCGGGCGTCGAGCCGTATCCGTATCGCTTCGATCGCACGCACACGCTCACCGAAGCGCGCGCCGCGTGGGGTTCACTCGAGCCCGGCACCGAGACCGAACACGCCGTCGCCATCGCCGGTCGCGTGATGCTCAAGCGCGAACAGGGCAAGCTCATCTTCGCCACCGTGCGCGATCGCGACGACGACATCCAGTTGTTCGTGTCGAAGGCCGTGGTGGGCGACGACGCGTTCACCGAAATCGGTCAACTCGATCTGGGTGACTGGGTCGGTGTGCACGGCACGATCATGACCACACGCAAGGGCGAACTCTCCGTGAAGGTCGAGCGGCTGCAACTGCTCGCCAAGGCCGTGCGCCCCATGCCCGACAAGTGGCGCGGATTGTCCGATGTCGACACGCGCTTCCGGCAGCGTTACGCCGATCTCATCGTCAACGACGAGGCGCGTCGCGCGTTCCAGGTTCGTCACGCGATCATCTCGTCGTTCCGTCGCACGCTCGCGGGCAAGGGTTTCATCGAAGTCGAAACTCCGGTGCTCCACGTCGAAGCCGGCGGCGCACACGCGCGTCCGTTCCTCACGCATCACAATGCGCTCGACATGCAGCTCTACTTGCGCATCGCTCTCGAGTTGCACCTCAAGCGCCTGATCGTGGGCGGCATGGAGCGCGTGTACGAAATCGGCCGCGTGTTCCGCAACGAGGGCATCAGCACGCGCCACAACCCCGAGTTCACGATGATGGAGCTGTACCAGGCGTTCGGCGACTGTTCCGAGGTCATGAACATCACCGAAGAACTGATCGTTCAGGCCGCGCGCGACTCCATCGGTACCACCGAGGTCGACATCTTCGATCACGAGGGCGTCGCGCATCGCGTCGATCTGGCCAAGCCGTGGCGCAAGGTGCGCATGGTCGATCTCGTGGCCGAGAAAACGGGCGTGGAAGTGCACCCGTCGCAGCCGGTCGAACAACTGCGCTCGCTGGCCGACAAGCACGGTGTGCGCTGCGAGGCGCGCTGGGGTTCGGGCAAGATCATCGAAGAAATCTTCGAAGCGTTGGCCGAAACAT
>Ga0194118_10002827_pt1 | contig 21232 bp, 19 predicted proteins | sample TA2MahsurfametaG_2_FD_148662 | JGI IMG/M metagenome (GOLD analysis project Ga0194118, IMG submission 148662) | Freshwater microbial communities from Lake Tanganyika, Tanzania - TA2015013 Mahale N5 surface | ecosystem: Environmental > Aquatic > Freshwater > Lake | place: Tanzania: Lake...
GTAGTCCCGACAGGAATCGAACCTGTATCAAAAGTTTAGGAAACTTCTATTCTATCCATTGAACTACGGGACCGATAATCCAGCTCTGCGGCTGTTTATCAAGGGGTCAAAGATAACACCAAAAACTGCCTTAAATTGTAGGGCACAGATGGTACCACAGGAAGAATTAGTATTAATTGAACGCCTAAAACAGGGGGACGAATCAGCTTTTCGAACACTCGTAGAGCAGTATCAGGACCTCGTGTATAATACAGCATTGGGTATTGTACAAAATCAATCGGATGCGGAAGATGTGGCGCAAGAGGTTTTTATACAGGTATTTCGATCTATTGGAAGCTTCAAGTCGGAGGCCAAACTCTCCACCTGGATATACCGAATTACCACTACACGGTCATTGGACTTATTGAGGGCCAAAAAAAGTAAAAAACGATTTGGGCCTTTAACAAGACTATGGGAAACGGAGGAGGAAAGTCCCGTTGAAAATATTTCAGATTTTAATCACCCCGGAGTGTCGCTGGAACGTAAGGAAGAGGCTGCACAACTCATGGCTGCAATAACTCAGCTTCCTGAAAATCAGAAAGTTGCTTTTATACTACACAAGTTGGAAGGACTTTCTTATTTAGAAATTGCTGAAATTATGGGAAACACCCTTCCTGCTGTTGAATCGCTAATGCACCGGGCCCGATTGAATCTTCGAAAAATCCTGGAAAAAAAGATATCTACACCCTAACCTAGAAAGTTTTATTTTAATACCACGTCAAACCACTTTCCAAATGAAACAAGACGTAACATCATCAGTAGAAAAGGTGCTAAACAGCCTCGATCAAGTAAAGAGGGTCTCCGCACCCCCCTACTTCTATACTCGCCTACGAGCGCGTATGGAGGCAGATCATAGCCGCCAACAAAAAGGATTTTATTTACAACCCGCCTTTACCTTGTTGGTATTATTATTTTTATTGGTGATCAATATATTTATGCTATTCAATCAACCTACTGCTCCTGATCAAAAGTGGGCTGAAGCGGAGGAGCAAACCCTATGGAAAACAGAATATGCATTACAAGAATCTACTCCTTACCAGGAAAACCCAATAGAGTGGGTAGTTGCTAAATAAATTATTATGAGTACCACACCCCGTTTTTTGACCACTGCTGTAATATTATTATTGTTAATCAATACCGGCTTGGTAGTTTATTTAGTAGTGGATAGGAATAAATCTCACCGACCCTATAATCGTGAAAGACTCGATACTTCTGCGTTATTAGCGAAAGAAATAAATCTGTCTGCAGCACAAGAAGAACAACATCGTGAATTACGGGAGGCACATTTTAAAAATGTGGGGATACTCTATGATTCAATTCGGGTAGTTAAAATGAAATTGTTTACTACAGCTACCCCAGGTACTACCGATTCTTTGCTGGAGCTTAGTAATCAAAAAATAAATAATTGGCAGTCCACTATTAATGCAATGACGGTAAGTTATCTGCAAAAAGTGAGAAATATACTGACAGAACAACAACAGAAAGGCTACGATCAGTTTGTTATTAAAATGATGCAGCGCGGTCGTCGGGATTCCAGTCGAGGACGTTAAGCATAGATCTGCTCAATTGCCTCTTTGAATTTTTCCAGAATTACTTTTCTTTTAAGTGAAAGCTTGGGTGTCAACTCACCGCTATCAACACCCCAATCATTGGGTAGTAAGGAGAACTTTTTTACTTGTTCTACCGGATTAAAAAATTTATTAAAGCTTTCCACCAGTTCTTGGTAGTGTTCAATGACTCGCGGATGTTTGCAGAGTACAGCCGGACTGGTTTCTGAAATTTTTTGTTGGCGGCACCACTCCAGTAAATTAGGGAAAGAGGGCACAATAAGCGCGCTTACAAATTTTCTATCCGCCCCAACCACCATCGTTTGTTCAATAAAGATTGATTCTTTCAATCGGCTTTCAATAGGAAGAGGGGCTACATATTTTCCACCGCTTGTTTTAAAAAGTTCTTTTTTGCGATCTGTTATTTTCAAAAACCCTTTTCCGGAGAAAGTTCCAATATCTCCTGTCATAAACCAATCGCCTTGCATGACAGTGGCGGTCAAATCGGGACGCTTGTAATACCCCATCATAATATTAGGTCCTTTACATAGGATCTCACCATCTTCTGCAATTTTTACTTCCACTCCTTCTATAAAGGGTCCCACCGATCCAAACTCACGTCCACTTTCATCAAAACGATTTACGCTAATCACAGGCGAAGTCTCCGTTAATCCATAGCCTTCCATGATTACAATCCGTGCTGCCGTAAAAATGCGAATCAATCGTACTTGACAAGCGGCACCTCCGCTGATAATAGCTTTTACATTGCCTCCGAGGGCTTCTCGCCACTTGCTAAAAATTAATTTATTCGCAAGAGCTAGTTGTAATTTATAAATGGGACTGAGGCTGGTATTGATTTCAAATTTTTCAGCCAGGGAATGTGCCCAAAAGAAAAGTTTACGTTTAGTTCCGGTAAGCTCATTTCCTTTGAGCATAATCTTATCATATACTTTTTCCAAAAGGCGGGGAACCGTTGTAAATAAATGCGGTTTTACTTCTTTTAAGTTATCGCCAATCGTATCCATACTCTCTGCATAGTAGATAGCTGTTCCTTTATAGAGATATAGATACGTTACCATACGTTCGAGAATATGATTGAGTGGCAGAAAACTGAGGGCTCGCATGTTTTCTCCGGGGGGGAAGCAGGGCAAGGAGGACTTCACGTTTGTCATAACATTACTATGTGAAAGCATTACCCCTTTAGGAGTACCAGTAGTTCCGGATGTGTAAATAATAGTTGCCAAATCTTGACCCCCAATTCTTTCACTGATTGCAGGGATTGATGCAACTAAAGAGGGAGTGGCAGCTTGTAGTAATTCTTTCCAATGCGCTGCATTGGCTACATGTTCAAATGTGTAAATAAATTTTAAATGGGGCAAGTGGTCTTTTAGACTTATTACTTTTAGGTAGAGATCCTGGTCATTAACAAAAACTACTTTGGCTTGCGCATCAGTTAATACAAATTCAAGTTCGTTTACATTAATAGTAGGATAGAGGGGAGTTAAGATGGCGCCAATTTGTTGCACGGCCAGATCCAGCATAATCCACTCAGGCCTATTTTTAGAAAGTAAAGCCACTTTATCTCTTCCTTCAGGACTCATATCTCCACAACCCACTCCAATGGATAGTAATCCTGCACTTAGTTTATCCACTGTTTCTTTTACAGTGGCTGTACTATACTTTTTCCACTGGCCGCCTTCTTTGGCAGCTAGCATGTCCTCCAATGGGTTTTCTTTTACATTAATGGCAAGACAGTCAAATAGGCGGGTAGCTTGGCTCATATCAAATCGTTAGGCTACCAATTTATGAAATTTTCGCGTTCAGCGATTTCTGTAGTATTGTCCTGCAGGAATTTTAAACACACGGTTGAACAAAAACTCCCTTAGACGGGTGTACAGCGCAGTATGTTGTTGTGACCACTGTGTAAATCCTTCGGAATCAATTCCCTCTGCAAAAAGCCATTGGTCATAGGCTTCAAAAAGACCGGATTGTAATAATTGTCGCTGGTGTTCAAAAAGTTTAAATGGATAAGCTGATCCGTTTTTAGTAAACCAATCCAAAACAAATCTTGTTCTGATCATTGTTAAGGTTTCCCGGTTTAATCCCTGTTGGGCTGGTCCGGATGCGCTATCAAGTAGCTGAAATACTTGTTGTGTAAATGCGCCGGTTTTTTTTCCTAGTTGGTAGGCTTGTTTGGTGAGTAATTCCTGATATTGTTCAAAAAGAATTTTTTTCATGTTACGTGCACGGTCACTACGGCTCTCCATATTTATATAAATCTCTGCATATAGTAAAGCCCAGATCGGTTCATTATTTTTTGAATAATGTAAGGTCGCATTATAGTAGTTGCCCGCATAGGAAGGATCCGCTTGAATCCCATCTTCCCAAGAAACAATCGCTCTTCCATCTTTGTTGGAAGAGCGGAGTTCGCCCCATTCACTATATAGAGGGCCACTGGCAGGAAATTTTTTGATTCCTCTTTGATATAACTGCTCACAGTCCTTGACCTCTTCTAGTGCTTTGAGCACATTGCCTGCTAGTTGATAACAAACTACATCTGCATCTGCTCGTTGTGTGAGTGCTACTGCTAAGGTTTTAGCGCTGGCATATTCGCGTTGTAAGGTCAGTGAGAGAACCAGATCTTTTTCTAATTCTAATGCCTTGGGAAAATCACGTAGTCCCTGACGAAGTACAATCACGGCGTTTGCATGATCGCCTCTGTTATTATAGTCACGCGCAGTTTGTTGTAATTGTTTGATTGAGGATTGTGACAAACCATTTAAGGCAATCATACCTAACAAACAGAGTAAATAAAGCGGCTTCTTCATACTTCCCATTACTTAAATCAAATGGGTTAATAGTCCATCACGAAGTTTTGGTTCAAACCAAGTACTTTTAGGAGGCATCACATTTCCGCTATCAGCAATGGCAAATAATTGTTCGATGCTAACGGGGTAAAAACTAAAAGCAATTTGCATCTCTCCGGTATTCACTCTTTTTTCTAATTCAGCTAATCCGCGAATACCCCCTACAAAATCAATCCGTTTATCTGTCCGTTGGTCTTCGATACCCAAATGTTTCTCTAAAATTAATTTTGTAAAAATTGTAATGTCCAATACGCCAATGGGGTCCGTTCCATAGGTTCCTGCCTTTGCTTCTAACAGATACCATTTTCCCTCGAGGTACATACCAAACTGATGTAAGTGAGCAGGTCTCACTGCAATAGCCGACGGTGAGATTGTAAAATCTTTTTCCAGTAGGGAAACTAATGTATCAGCACTAAGTCCATGCAGGTCTTTAATAACACGATTGTAATCTAATATCGCTAGTTGACTGGCAGGAAAGATAGTGGTTAGAAAAAAACGGACGTCTTTACTATCCGCTAGAGCCGTAGCTACTTTAGCTGCAGAAGCGGCGCGGTGATGACCATCCGCAATATAGGTGCAGGGAACCTGCGTTGCAAATAGTGAGGTGATCAGTTGCACCGTGTTTGCGTCATTCACGCACCAAATAGTATGTTGAATACCATCGTTAGCTGTAAAATCAAAAAGAGGAGCATGTGTATTGCGCCAATTTTCTATACATTGATTCATGGCATCCACATCCCGATAAGCTAGAAAAACGTTACCTGTCTGCGCGCGTATCGTGCGCATGTGGTCTATCCTATCTTTTTCTTTTTCAGGACGGGTGAACTCGTGCTTTTTGATTAAGTCATGCTCATAATCATCTATGGCAGAAACACAGACTAATCCCGTTTGGCTACGTCCGTTCATCACTAATGTGTAGATATAATAACAAGCCGTTTCTTCTTGTATCAAAATCCCCTCTTGTTGCAAACGATGTAGATTCTCTGCTGCTTTATCATAAACCGCCTGACTATGTATATCTATAGACGGATCTAAATGAATTTCTGATTTAGTCACTTGTAAAAAGGAAAGAGAATTTCCCCTTGCTTCTTCACGTGCTTCCTCACTGTTTAACACATCATACGGTCTGGAAGCTACTTGTGCTGCATGCGTTGCTGTAGGGCGAAGTGCCTTGAAGGGTTGAATATGAGACATACTATCCTTTTTTAGTTGCGAACGTTCGCATAAACGATGTTATTGCTTGAACAGATTCAATCGGTAAGGCATTATACAGAGAAACGCGGAAGCCTCCTACGCTGCGGTGTCCTTTTATTCCTACCAGGCCTTCTTGTTCTGCCGCTGTCAAAAATTCTTTTTCCAATTTTGGATCTTGTAGTAAAAAAACTGCGTTCATCATACTACGATCTTCTTTTGCAACGGGTCCATGAAAAAGGGGTAAAGCATCCAGCGTATCGTAAAATAGTTTTGCTTTTGCTTTATTTTTTTGTTCAATGGCGAGAACACCGCCTTGTGCTTTTAACCAACGAAGGGTGAGTAGGATTACGTACACAGCAAACACCGGAGGAGTGTTTAGCATGCTCGCTTCTTTAATATGCAAACGGTAATCCATAAAAGCAGGTAGGGGTCGATCAATTTTGCCAAGACAATTTTTATTTACAACTACCAGTGAAACACCCGCCGGTCCAATATTTTTTTGAGCGCCGGCATAGATTAAATCAAATTGATTGAAGTCAAGTACACGACTCATGATATCACTACTCATATCTGCCACCAATGGCATTCCACAATTAGTTGGAAAAGTATGCCACTGTGTACCAGCAATGGTTTCATTGGAGGTCAAATGCAGGTAGGCGCCTGTGGTGTTTAGATCTAATTTTTTAGGGATGGTGGTATGCCCGGTATGTAAGGACGAACCCGCAACGTGAACATGCCCGAAGCAAGCGGCTTCTTTGATGGCTTTCTCAGACCAAGTTCCTGTTTCGGTGTAATTAGCAACTTGATTAGTGCCTAATAAATTCATGGGTACTTGCACAAATTGAAGCGTAGCGCCACCATGCAGAAAGAGAACTTCGTGCGCTTCATCCAATTGCATTAATTCTCTCACTAAGGCTCTTGCTTCTTCCATCACGGGAGTAAACAGGGGAGTCCGATGACCAATTTCTAAAATAGAAAGACCTGATCCATTGAAATCTAAAAGTGCGTGGCTCGCTTCTTCTAAAACTGTTTTAGGAAGTATGGAAGGACCGGCATTGAAATTATGGAGCGTCATCAGGGCAAATGTAAGCCAACCTGTCCTTGTTCCATCCTTGTTGCAGTAAATCAAAAGCAGCTTTTTCCGCTGTGGTAAATTGTTTTTCTGCTAACAGGGCTAAAGAGGGTTGGCCGGCTTGTACCCAAGCCGTGATCCAAAAAGAGGCCACGGCTTTCATGGATTCCTGCATTCTTCTTTCTATCATACCGCGTAGTAGTCGGTTATAGGCAAGCGCATAGGAACGTGCGTATTGCTTAACAAGTATACCATTTCGTTCTTCAAAACTATGTTGTTGCTCTATTGGAAATTTTTGTGCTAACCATTTCTCGGTTCGTAATACCGTGTCAGCAGCGGCTGCACTTTGCAAAATGCGCTCCCAAATAAACGATAAGGGATCAGCAATCCAATTTGCTTTTCCTACCATAAAATCCCAATCAGATTCGGCAAGTAACTCAGGTATTCTACTTTCCCAAAAACCGTGAATACCTCGTTGCCCTGTTTTTTGCCCATTATGATTGCTACAGGCATGGAGTGGAACATGTGCATCCGAAATATAATGTCCTAGTTCGGCCGATAGTTTTAAAATTGAAAAGAGATCTTGTTTCATAAAAGCAGTGGTCAATCGGTAAAGCATGATTTCTATCCACCACGGAACAATCCCGTACTTATTTAAATTGTCCTCCCCGCAGGCTGCTACAGCTTGCTTCCAACTGCGAGGTAATGAGAGATACGGAGCCGGACCATATTGGTCCAGATCTATATAATGTCTGGGGCCTTCCTCTTTGACTAAGTACCTTCTTTTGTCTGGATCAACTGCATGCTCTTCTATAAATACCAAGTGTTTTTTATAAAGCACCAGCATCTCAGGAGGCAATAAAAAAACAGCAATTCGGTTTATTTTTTTATGGGCATAAAACCCCCAGCTCCATCCTGTCAAAGGAATTAACAGACAGGCTGGAATTATTATCCAGCGAAACATAATCTTAGTTTTAGGAAAATCTAATTGTGGGAATAACTCTTTGTGGGAGGAACTACGTGTGGGAGGAACGTTCAGCGTCCAGATCTACCACACCACCAGTTACCGCGTATTTCATTGCTTCACCCGATGTGATCTTATCTATTTTTCTAACTTTTTCTCGTGGCAAAATATAAAGTTGCCCTGCAAAATTGTATCCCTGCGGAACGTAGACCGCCACTTTATCGCTTCCCAATTCAAACTTCTCCATTTCCTCGTCGGTTAAAAAGCCAACTATCCAAACATCCGGGCCAAACACATTAGCAAGAACAGCACGATTAAATTTTCGCTTATTTCCTGCAAACGCTTCAAAAAAATCTCTGGTAGAGGTATATATTAATTTGACACCCGGGGTTCGTTCTAACCATTGATCAAAAAGTTGTAGCACGCCCCCCATTAAAAAATTGGAGCTGACCCAACCCACCAGCATTACTCCTGATATTATTAATAAGAACCCCAGGCCTGGTACATTCAAGTAGGGACGCAGAATATTGTCCACGTTTTCAAATAACCAGTAGAGGGCATACCCCGTTATGGCGATGGGTGCTAAAATTACCAGCCCCTGGATAAAGTAGCCAGCCACCCGTTTAAGGGGGTTCCGAAAAGGTCTTTTGGGGTCCATAGGGGGTATTTGAGGCTAAATTACTACAATTCAAGCCCCTCTGCCCTCTGTTTTTGGCCAAAAGTTATGGGATTTTAACAAAAGAAACTTTGAAAACGATTATAGTTTCCATAGTTTTGCGGCCCAAATCAACGTATGAAACCCAAAAACCGAATAGCAGAAAAGGCGGAAGAGCTCTACATGCGTTTTGGCATTCGTTCCGTTTCCATGGAAAATATGGCCGAGGCATTGGGGATGAGTAAAAAAACACTCTACCAATATTTTGCGGACAAAGACCAATTGGTGGTTGAAGTGGTTAAACGTCACACCAACCTGGTTCGTGAACAATGCGAACAAATTTCAGCGGAGGCTACCGACGCTATCCATGAAATTTTTCTGATCATGGAACGGGTCATGGAAGATTTTAGAAATATGAACCCGATGGTTTTGTTTGATCTTCAGAAGTATCATCCATTGGGATTTCAGCAATTCAATGAATACAAGAATCAATTCTTACTCGATTTTATTCGTTGCAATATTCAGCGTGGTATCCGAGAAGGATTGTACCGTGATAATATTCAATTAGAAATTATTAGTCGATATCGCTTGCAATCAATGATGATTCCTTTTGATATTAATGTATATCCGCCCACGCAGTTCAATATGGCAGAGACGGCACAGTTAATTGCAGAAAATTTTACATATGGATTAGCTACAGTGAAAGGACATGAGTTAATTCAGGATTACCAGGAAAAAAGAAAAAATAAATGAAGAAGAATCAATCAAAATCCATTTTGGTCATGTTGTTGTTGGTGCTGGTTACCACACAGGTGCAGGCAGTAGACACACTTCGTGTGGCAGTACATGCATTTACTGCACAACAGGCTGTTGACTATGCAATGAAGAATAATGTGCAGGTGAAAAATGCATTGTTAGGAATCCAATTGCAGCAAGAAACTAACCGTCAGGTTACATCTGCTGCTTTTCCGCACGTGAACGGAAGCCTCAGCACTACTGCCAATCCTAATGTGGCAACACAGGTAATCCCCAATTTTATTTCACCGGCTACTTACCAGGTACTTATTGACAAAGGTGTCAAAGATGGTAATGGTAATCCTATTACCATGCCTGCAGATTTTGGATTTGTTGCTGCGCAGTTTGGTACTCGTTATAGTGCTAATGCGGCTGTGAGTTTGAATCAACTTCTTTTTGACGGGCAGGTATTTGTGGGATTGCGAGCGCGCAGAGCCGCTATGGAATTTGCAGGCAAAAATGCTGAATTAACTGCTGAAATCATCAAGGCTAACGTATTGAAAATTTACTATCAATTGGTGGTTAGCCGTACGCAATTGGAGTTATTGGATTCTACTATAGCATTTGTACAAAAAAATTTAGCCGATACACGGGTACTTTATCAAAATGGATTTCGTGAAAAACTGGATATTGATCGTGTGGCTGTTCAACTCGCCAATTTGCAAACTGAAAAGAACAAGGCACTTGCCATGGTTTCTAATGGCTATTACGGATTAAAAGTGTTAATGGGTATGCCGGTTGCGGATCAGCTGACATTAACTGATTCATTGACACCAGAGATGATCAAAGATGGCATGTTAGCAGCTGAAGCGTATGACTATAAGGATCGTAAGGAATTTCAATATGCTGACCTGGGTAGAAAATTGGGTGAGTATAATGTTCGTCGATACAAGCTCAGTCAAATTCCAACAATAGCACTGAATGGTGTGTATGCAAAAAATGCACAACGTAATACCTGGAATTTTTTAAATCAAGATCAACGTTGGTTTACTATTTCAAATGTGAGTGTGGGTTTATCCATGCCTCTTTTCAATGGCTTTGTTACCCGCTCTAAAATCACACAGACTAAAATTGAATTAGCACAAACGCGTAATGAAATTGAAGGACTCAAGCGCACCATTGACAGCGAAGTAGCCAGTGCAAAGAATAATTTTCAATCGGCTATCAGTCGGATGGATTTTCAACAACAAAATGTAGCGCTTGCGGCCAATGTATACCAGCAGATTAAGAAAAAATACGAATTAGGGCTGGGTTCACAAACAGAAATTAATTTGGCACAAAATGAATGGAAGGCCGCACAAACTAATTACACCACTGCACTGGCCGATGCCATCATTGCACGTATTGATTGGCTAAAAGCAGCGGGTAAATTATAAATCACTGAAAAATTAAACTATGAATACGCTATCAACAAAATTGTTCTTCATTTTACCATTGGCCTTATTAGTAGCCTGTGGGGATTCGCCAAAAAAGAATGGAGACGCTGCACAGCTTCGAAAAAAAATCGAGGAAGTAAAAAAAGAAAAAGCTGTTTTGGATAATACGCTTCGTGAATTGGAACAGCAATTAGCGGTAGCAGATCCCAGCACTGTACGTGCTGCTTTTTTAGTATCAGTGGATACATTAGAAAAAGGTGCTTTTGCGCACTACATAGACTTGCAAGGTCGTGTGGAAGCAGAGGATATGGCCTATGTGGCACCTGCTGGTATGGGTGGTGTGGTCAAAGCTGTTTTTGTTAAACTTGGGCAGCGAGTAAGCAAAGGCCAGACCTTATTGAAGTTGGATGATGCGGTGGCCCGACAACAGTTGACAGCGGCACAACAACAAACAGGAATGTTGAAGGCTAGATTGGAGCAGGCGCAGACTATTTTACAACGTTATGAGAATTTGTGGAAACAAAATATAGGTGCCGAGATAAGTGTGGTTAATGCAAAAGCAGATGTAGAAGCGCTAGCAGCTCAGCTACGCGCGGCACAGGCACAGGTAGGAATGGCGCAAGAGCAAGTGAATATGGCAAGCGTTAAAGCTGAGATTTCTGGTGTTATCGATGAGCTAAATGTAAAAGTAGGCGAACTCTATACACCTCAAGCAGCTGCTACACCGGGTATGGGAATCCGTATTGTAAATAATAGTCGTTTGAAAGTAGTAGCCAATATTCCTGAAAATTATATTGGACGCGTAAAGAAAGGAACGCTGATTGATGTCAACGTATTGGAGAGCGGAAATGAAAACTTTACTACAAAACTAGCTATAGTAGGAGAGTCTATAAATGCTGTAACTCGTTCCTTCAATGCGGAGGCAATCATCCCTTCTACTCCTGCATACAAACCTAATCAAACAGCCAATGTGCGTATACTCGATTACAAAACTGATAGCACTATTGTAGTGCCTTTGAATACGGTGCAGCGTGATGAGAAAAGCCGATATGTATATGTGGTGGAGCAAACAAAAAACAATTTAGTTGCTCGTAAAAAAATAGTGACCACTGGCGAGGCTTACAGAGGACAAATTGAAATCAAATCCGGATTAACACAAGGACAGGTATTGATTACGCGTGGTTTCCAAAATGTGTATGATGGACAATCTGTAAAAGCTGTTCAATAATCGACCCACTACAAAAAATTAACTATGTCAAGTTTCCAGGAAAAGATTGTCAATAAGATCAAAGAGTTTGGTCCCACCAGTTGGTCTATTGATAATCGTACGGCTATGTATATTATTGCCATCCTCATTTCTCTTTTTGGGTATATCAAATTCACTACACTACCCAAGGAGCAATTTCCGGATGTGGTTTTTCCGACTATATCAGTTACTACTGTTTACGTTGGTAATTCGCCCAAGGATATTGAAAACTTAGTAACCCGTCCCATTGAAAAGCAATTAAAAGGTATCAGCGGAGCTAAGGTTAATAAAATTACCAGTACTTCTCAAACGGATTACTCACTCATTGTAATTGAGTTTGATACGGATGTAAAAAGTGAAGTTGCTAAACGAAAAGTAAAAGATGCCGTTGATAAGTCTACCAAGGATTTGCCTACTGATCTAACTAGTGAACCGGATGTGCAGGAATTTTCATTTAGTGAAATGCCCATCTTGTTTGTGAATATCAGTGGTGATTTTGATCCCATCAAATTAAAAGAGTACGCGGATAAGATACAGGATAAGGTAGAAGAACTCCCATCGATCACCCGTGCAGAGATAGTAGGTGCTCCGGAGCGGGAAATTCAAGTCAATGTAGATCCTTACCGTATGACTACCGCTAAGGTTAGTTTCATGGATATCGAGAATGCAATTGCGCGAGAGAATATGGATATCACAGGTGGGCAGGTGGATGTGGGTAATATGAAAAGAACCTTACGTGTAAAGGGGCAATTTCGGGAAGCGGCTGATATGGGAACCATTGTGGTGAGAAGTTCAGCGCGCGGTGCTTCTGTTTACTTACGCGATGTTGCTGATATTCGGGATACAGTTAAGCAATATGAAAGTTTTGCACGCTTGAATGGTAAGAATGTGGTAACGCTCAACATAGTAAAGCGAGCTGGAGAAAATTTGATTACCACGGCAGATGGTGTTAAAACTATTCTTGCAGCCATGCGTGAGAAGCAGGAATTACCACAGGATTTGAAAGTGGATTTCACCGGAGATCAAAGCAAGGGTACAAAAACATCCTTCAATGAATTAATCAACACTATCATCATTGGCTTTATACTGGTACTATTAATTCTGATGTTCTTCATGGGAGTTACCAATGCCTTCTTTGTGGCCTTGAGTGTTCCGCTGAGTGTATTTGTGGCTTTTATGTTTCTCCCGGTTGCTGATGCCATTGTAGGAGGAAGTGTAACACTCAACTTCATTGTGTTATTTGCCTTATTATTTGGACTTGGAATTATTGTGGACGATGCCATTGTGGTGATTGAAAACACGCATCGTATTTTCAACAATGGGAGGGTTCCTATTATCAAAAGTGCTAAGGAGGCTGCCGGAGAAGTATTTATACCGGTATTAGCAGGTACAGCAACTACCTTGGCTCCCTTCTTCCCCTTATTATTTTGGAAAGGAATTATTGGAAAGTTTATGATTTATCTGCCCACGATGTTGATTCTCACATTGGCAGCTTCGCTGGTCGTGGCATTTATTTTCAACCCGGTATTTGCGGTTAGTTTTATGAAACCCGAGATCAAGGACGATGCAAAACCCAAGTCAATGGTGTTTCGTCAGAAGTGGTTCTGGGTATTTGTAATTGCAGGTATTCTTTTACATGCCATTGGATTTACTGGAACAGCCAATCTCTTATTATTCCTGGCTATGCTGATGGTCTTACATGCGTTTTTCCTACAAGATTTGATCTGGAAGTTTCAGCACAGCACACTACCTGCACTCATGAATCGGTATGAAAAATTATTGCGTTGGATACTGGTAGGTAAACGCCCTGTAAAAACATTCGCTTCTTTATTTGGTCTCTTCATCATATCGATTGTTTTATTGATGCTTCGTGGAAACAAAATGACTTTCTTCCCCAGTGGAGATCCCAATTTTGTCTATGTGTACGCCAAGTTACCGGTGGGTACTGCAGTGGAATACACGGATAGTGTTACACGGGTGTTGGAGAACCGTGTTATGACAGCGTTAGCAGATCAACAACCTGGCAAGGAAGGCAGTATTGTAGAAAGCGTAATCAGCAATGTGGCCGTTAGCGCCAATAATCCTCGTGATAATAATCGTAGCGTTCAGCCGCACTTAGGGCGGATTCAAGTGTCCTTTGTTGAGTTTGAAAAAAGACATGGAAAATCTTCCGCTCCCTTTTTAACTGCTATACGTGAAGCCGTACAAGGGATTCCGGGTGTGGATGTTGAGGTAGACAAGGAAACCAATGGACCGCCCACAGAACCGCCGGTTAATATTGAAATTGCAGGAGATGATTTTGACGAGCTTACAAAAGTGGCTACGCAACTGCTACAATATCTTGATACCAATCGTGTAGATGGTATTCAGAGTTTGAAAGCAGATGTGGATTTGAATAATCCCGAGATCACGGTTAATGTAGATCGTAGCAAGGCCATGATGGAAGGGGTGAGTACCGCGCAAATCGGAATGGCCATACGTACTGCACAATTTGGTAAAGAAGTAAGTAAAATAAAAGATGGGGAAGACGAATATAAAATACAGCTTCGTTATCAAGCGGATCGCCGTACCAGTGTAGATGATTTATTAAACACGCGTATTGTGTTTATGGATATGAATACGATGCAGGTAAAATCAATACCCTTGGGTGCAGTAGCAGCAGTGGAGTATACCAATACGGCAGGCGGAATCAAACGTAAAAACGTTCGTAGAACCATTCAATTACAAAGTAGTGTGGAAGATCCCACCTTAGTTACAGGTATCAATGAAGCACTCAAAGAAAAGATTGAGGCGTTCCAATCAATCACCAGCATACCTCCTGATATCACAATCCGTCAACAAGGACAGAGTGAACAGGAAAAAGAAACACAAGCCTTCTTGGGCACTGCCATGTTAATGGCTACCGGAATTATTTTTCTGATTCTGGTATTACAGTTCAACAGTATGAGTAAACCTTTTATTGTTATTACTGAAATTTTCTTCTCTGTAATTGGTGTAGTTATTGGCTATGCACTCAGTGGCATCACCCTGGCTACTATCATGGTGGGCGTAGGAGTGGTTGGACTGGCCGGAATTGTAATCAAGAACGGAATTCTATTAATAGAATTTACGGACCAACTGCGCACCCGTGGATATCGTACCCGTGAAGCTGCTATCCAAGCTGGTAAGATTCGTATTATACCCGTATTACTCACTGCAGTGGCAACCATCCTTGGGTTATTGCCTTTAGCGGTTGGTTTTAATATTGATTTTACCGGGCTGTTCCAGCATCTTCGTCCAAATATTTTCTTTGGCGGAGATAGCGTGGTATTCTGGGGACCGCTTAGCTGGACTATCATCTTTGGGTTGATCTTTTCGTTTTTCCTAACCTTGATTATGGTACCCGGTATGTATTTGATTGCCGAGCGGTTACGTCGTCCCATGGAGCAATTCTATGGTACTCGTTATATTGCCTTGTTGGGATTTGCCGGACCCTTCTTTTTCATTTTTGTAGGCATCCTGTTTATTGTACGCCGTATACAAGGTAAAAAAGTATGGTTAGGTCATCCGGCTAAATTGAGTCAATAATTATTAAATTCATAGTTGGAACGTAACTCATAACCATGGCCCGTAAACAGGAAATATTACAGGATGTAGTGATCAAATTTGCTGGTGATAGTGGAGATGGTATGCAGCTGACCGGTAGTCAGTTTACCAATAACACGGCGTTATTAGGTATTGACTTAGCTACATTTCCTGATTTCCCGGCTGAGATTCGTGCTCCACAGGGAACACTTCCCGGAGTGAGTGGATTCCAATTACGTTTTTCCTCTGATCGGGTATTTACCCCTGGTGATGCTTGTGATGTGTTGGTTGCTATGAACGCAGCAGCCTTGAAAGTAAACCTCAAGGCGCTTAGGAAAGGCGGTAAGATCATTGCTAATACAGATGGTTTTGATGCCAAGAATTTACGACTGGCTAATTATGCAGAAGGAGTAAATCCATTGGAAGACGGGAGTCTCAGCAACTATGAAGTATTCAAAATTGATGTAACAAAAATGACGCGCGAGGCGCTCAAGGATGTTACACTCGGAATGAAAGAAAAGGATCGGGCAAAGAATATGTTTGTGCTTGGGTTTTTGTATTGGATGTATGGGAGAGAAATGGAAAACACCATCAATTTTATAAAGGAAAAGTTTTCTAAAAAGCCTGATATCATGAATAGTAATATAGCGGTGCTTCAAGCCGGCTATAATTACGGGGACACCACTGAAACATTTACTACTACTTATTCGGTTGAGCGTGCCAAAATGGAGCCCGGTTCTTATCGTTCCATCATGGGTAACCAAGCACTTTCACTCGGTTTGATTGCCGCTTCGCAAAAAAGCGGGTTACCTTTATTTTTAGGATCCTATCCCATTACACCTGCTTCTGATATCCTGCATGATCTTTCCAAGTATAAAAACTTTGGGGTTCACACTTTCCAAGCCGAAGATGAGATTGCTGCAATCACTTCTGCCATTGGAGCTTCTTATGGTGGTGCTTTGGGTATTACTACTTCAAGTGGCCCTGGTATTGCATTGAAGGGGGAAGCCATGGGTCTGGCGGTGATGCTTGAGATTCCGCTGCTGATTATTAATATTCAACGTGGCGGTCCTTCTACCGGTCTTCCAACTAAAACGGAGCAGAGTGATTTGATGCAAGCTTATTATGGACGAAACGGCGAATGCCCCATGCCCATAATTGCTGCTTCTACACCTACTGATTGTTTTGATGCTATTTATGAAGCTGTTCGTATTTCTATTCAACATATGACACCTGTCATTTTTTTGAGTGATGGGTATATTGCTAATGGTGCAGAACCTTGGCGTTATCCGCAATCAAAAGATCTGCCAGCTATTGAAGTAAAATTCAAAACAGCATTGGACAATGGAGAAGAAAAGTATAAGCCTTACGCACGTGATGAAAAGTTAGCGCGTCCCTGGGCTGTTCCTGGCACCGCTGGTTTGGAACATCGTATTGGAGGATTAGAAAAGCAAAATATTACGGGTAATGTAAACTACGAACCCGAGAATCATCAACTGATGGTAAAGCTCCGTCAAGAAAAAGTAGATAAGATTGTGGAATATATTCCCGAGCAACAATTAGATAGTGGTCCGGAGAAAGGAAAAATATTAGTGCTCGGCTGGGGTTCCACTTATGGTGCTATAAAATCTGCAGTTGCGGAATTGCAAGTACGTGGCCAGGCTGTTAGTCATGCCCATCTTAGGTATGTACGTCCTTTCCCTCGTAATCTGGGCGCGATCATTAAAAATTTTGATCAGGTATTGATTCCTGAAATCAACAATGGTCAGTTGATCAAAATAATTCGTGATACCTATTTAGTTGATGCCAAGGGGTACAATAAAATCATGGGAGTCCCCATTACTAAAACTGAATTAGTACATTGTTTAGATGAAATGGTAGGGGGCAAAAACTAAAAGGCCTTGCGTTTGAATGCAACGCATACTTCTTGCAATCCACAGTTTTCACATTGCGGACTACGCGCCACACAAGTATATCGGCCATGTAGGATCAGCCAGTGATGCGCTTTATGAATAAGTTTGGCTGGAAAATTTTTGATTAATATTTTTTCTACCGCCAGTGGGGTAGTTGCCGTGGAAGGGACCAATCCAATTCTTCTGCTCACCCGAAATACATGGGTATCCACAGCCATGTTGGGTTGATTGTCTATCACCGAAGTAATCACATTAGCTGTTTTACGTCCCACACCGGGAAGTTGAATCAACTCTTCCACTGTCATGGGTACTTCACCGCCAAAATCACTAATTAGTTTTTGTGCCATCCCAATTAAATGCTTGGACTTATTATTGGGATAGGAGATGCTTTGAATCAAAGGAAATACTTGATCAAAATTGGCTTTAGCTAAGGATTGTGCAGTGGGGAATTTTTTGAGTAGGGCAGGCGTGGTTTGATTGACACGTTTGTCCGTACACTGCGCCGATAAAATGACTGCCACTAATAACTGGTAAGGGTTATCGTAGAATAATTCAGTTTCTGCATCGGGAGCGTGGGAAAGAAAATAATCCGTTACAAATTGGTACTTCTGCTGGCGGGTCATGGCCGCAAGTTACGGATCAGCCAACGGTCTGGACCTGCGTACCAGCGGCGTATCGAAGTATATTAAGAATTACCTCTGTACGGGGGGATTCCAATCTGCGGTCCAGTCTTTCCAGGGTAGTTTTTAAGACCCCCATTTTTTCACGAAGGGTCCAGTCTGTTTCCAGGGCCTCCTCCAGCTTCTGACGTTGAGGGGCCTCCATTTCATGGTAAAGATAAAGGACCAGGTCTTCGGGTGTGTAGGCTTTCATGGGGTCAAACAGCAGCTGTTCCCCATTAAAACGAGGAAGGGCTTTGCTTATTGTGTACAGACTTAAAAAGGGCTATTTTTTTGTGGCGGCCGGTTTCTCCGTGATCAGGAACAGGTCCTCATTGTCCTTTTTCATGAGGTACTTTTCCCGTGCATACTTTTCAATAGTGGCAGGATTTTTCTTTAATGATTCTAACTCCTTGCGTTCCAATTCTATTTGGTTAGAGTAATACTCTTTGGTTTTTTCCAATTTGCGCAATTCTTGTTTACGCTCCAGTTGTGTAAACAAATCATTTTTATCCAGGAACAATACAATCACTATAAAAATGGCTGTAGCAATAAAATATTTATTGCGAATCCAAGGTGGGATGGTTGAGAGAAACTGGTTCATATATTCCTCAAAGATAAAGAGGGGCTTGATTCGCCCCTCCTTGATTATTTGCCAAATTTGATTTTTCCTTTGGGATAAATGGCTGAGCTTCCCAGCGATTCTTCAATACGCAAGAGTTGATTATACTTGGCCATCCGATCTGTACGGGAGGCGCTTCCTGTTTTGATTTGTCCGCAGTTCAGGGCCACCGCTAAATCAGCAATGGTAGTATCCTCTGTTTCCCCACTCCGATGACTCATGATGGTATTGTATCCATTATTTTGTGCCAATGAAACTGCATTGATAGTCTCCGTGATGGTACCAATCTGGTTAACTTTTACCAGCAATGCGTTGCCAATTCCTTTATCAATCCCCTGTTGTAAACGCTCTACATTAGTTACAAAGAGATCATCTCCTACCAGTTGGCACTTAGTCCCTACGGCTTCGGTAAGTATTTTCCATCCAGCCCAATCATCCTCAGCCATACCATCTTCGATACTACAGATAGGGTATTTTTTTACCCAGCTTTCCCAGTACTTGGCTAGTTGCTCGCTGCTCATTTCTTTTCCACTGCTCTTATGAAAAATATATTTCTTTTTCTTGCTATCCCAGAGTTCACTGTTAGCGGCATCCATGGCAATTTTAATCTGAGCGCCTGCTTTGTAACCCGCTGCATCGATAGCCTTCAACACAGTTTCAATGGCTTCTTCATTACTTTGAATATTCGGAGCAAATCCTCCTTCATCTCCTACGTTGGTGCTATATCCTTTTTTCTTGAGCACTGTTTTTAGTGCATGAAAAATTTCAACACCCCAGCGCAATCCTTCGCTGAAATTAGGAGCCCCTACTGGAAGCACCATAAATTCCTGAAAATCGATTTTATTATCGGCATGCGCACCGCCATTGAGGATATTCATCATTGGCATAGGTAATATCTTGGCATTAGTACCTCCCACATAGCGGAATAAAGGAAGACCCGCCTCCTCAGCGGCCGCTTTTGCTACCGCCATACTTACAGCAAGTGTGGCATTAGCCCCTAATTTATTTTTATTAGGGGTGCCATCTAATTGAATCATGATTTCATCGATGCCGGTTTGATCAGCTACATCATATCCTAATAGCAGGGGAGCAATTTTTTTGTTGACATTGTCAACAGCTTTCAACGTTCCCTTACCCAAGTATTTCTTTTTATCTCCATCTCTTAATTCAACCGCTTCATGGATGCCTGTGCTGGCACCACTGGGAACTGCGGCCCTTCCTAAGGCACCATTTTCAGTAATGACATCCACCTCTACAGTTGGATTTCCTCGGGAGTCCAGGATTTGTCGGGCAAAAATTTCAGCAATGTAACTCATGATTATTTAGATGTTATTTGTTTATGATTCACCAGTCAGATAACGGAATATTTCTTCCAGTTTCATGTTGCGGCGCGGCAAAGATACTGTCTCTGCCAGTTTTACTAAAGGACTATCTGCTACAATGGTCCCTTTATTGATAATAATCACACGATCGCATATGGCTTCAACCTCTTGCAAAATATGTGTGGAGAATAAAACAGTTTTTGTTTGCCCCTGTAGTTTGATCAATGAGCGGATTTCTGCCAATTGGTTGGGGTCTAGTCCTGAGGTGGGTTCGTCCAAAATCAAAACCTCAGGGTTGTGGATCAATGCAGCGGCTAAACCCACACGTTGCTTATACCCTTTGGAAAGTTGACCAATGGTTTTGTGTGCTTCTGATTCAAGTTTTGTCAGGGCCAATGCTTGTTCAACGGCAGCAGCAACTGTAGTTATTTGATGAACACGTGCAATAAAGGAAAGGTACTCGCGTACGTAGAGATCCGGATATAAGGCATTTTGCTCAGCGAGATAGCCGATTTTTTTTCGCACGGAAACGGCATCTGTTGCAAGTGCTAACCCGCATACTTTAGCATGGCCTGCCGTGGGTTGCAGATAGCCTGTTAAAATTTTTAAGGTGGTGGATTTTCCAGCTCCATTAGGTCCCAGAAAACCAACTATTTCTCCTTGCTTAACCTGAAAGGATATGTTGTTGACGGCACGTTGGGTGCCATAATCCTTACAAAGACCGCTTACCTCAATGGACATGCCACGAAGGTAACTCAGAGATCGTCAAATTCGTACAAGGGGTCAATATGTGTACTTGCCGGTTTTTCAAAAGCAAATTTGACTAAAGGGTAGCGGTTATCAAAATGTGATTACCATACTTTTTAAGAAACTCGACTTTTTTCCATACTATTACTAACATTATAGGCTTTTTTGAAATCATGTAACTCTACAAAAATATTTTTGTTCTTGCATCCATATTCCGAAAAGTCTCTTATTAGCTCTAATACATCATAATCTATGTATACAGAATCATGTGCACTAATTATGACCCTTGAATTTTCTGGTAAATGCGCAAGTGTTTGTTTTATGGCTACCAAACCTACTTCAATTTGAGAGTTCTACGGATTACCGCTAACGTTTTGGCGCTTGGCGAAGGTGGCGATTTCGAAGCACTTCACCGTCAACCAAGCACAAATGTTGATAGAAGCACTGCACTTGATTTAACCACGTCAGCCCCCATCGCGGCATACGGCTGTTAGTGGCTGGTTTCCTTCGGATTTCTTCTTCCGAAAGCATATTTCACCACAAAATAGATGATTAGTGCCGATAATACACCAGTTAAAAAATCAGTAAGCGGAACCATAACTGCAGTGTAAAGCATTATTGAAAACTCAAATTTCCCGAGATGCTTTATT
>Ga0194118_10002834_pt1 | contig 21186 bp, 24 predicted proteins | sample TA2MahsurfametaG_2_FD_148662 | JGI IMG/M metagenome (GOLD analysis project Ga0194118, IMG submission 148662) | Freshwater microbial communities from Lake Tanganyika, Tanzania - TA2015013 Mahale N5 surface | ecosystem: Environmental > Aquatic > Freshwater > Lake | place: Tanzania: Lake...
TTCAGTCAATACTCCGGCAAGCTTGGTGTCCGCTACCGCTTTTAGCGCCCAAGCGGCCAGGCCAGAATCCCCATCACCTTTGACATCATGCGACGCCTCTTCTTATTGATCATCGCTGCGCTGCCGGTGCCAGCACTGGCAGCGCCGGCGACAACCAAAGCAGTGATTCCCGCCGACCTTGAGGCTCAAGTCGCTCAAGGCCGCGACCACTGCCGTAAAGCGGTTTATCGCTATTACTCACAGATTCCGATGGGGCCTAAGCGTGGTTTCTCCATCAGCGATGTCAATGTTGAAGTGAATCCGATCGTGTTGGATCGCCTGGCCAAGTACGCCAGCGCCAAAGAGGCCATTCGCTCGGCAGGCATCTCGTATCTCTGGTCGGTGGAGGTTCAGAACTCACGCGGCCATTGCGATCTTCCGCCCAGCGAGCGCACCCTGATCAAGGCTGAGCCGTTCTTTGAGCAGGCCGAGAAGCAGCCGCGGATCGTGTTCAGCGACTGGGAGCCCAAGTAATCACGGGCCACCCCTCTGAGCAAATCCACGACCAGATCTGGGATGATCAGGCTCTGGCAACGGCGGTTGCACCAGACAGCTTGGCGCTAGAGCCCGATCCACATGTCAATCACCGGATTCGTTGATGCCCTGCCTGGCCTGATCAGCCAGGCTGTCGAGACCAATCCGCTGCTGGGCTATCTGGTGATCGGGCTGGTGATGCTGCTTGAGAACGTGATCCCGCCGATCCCGTCAGAGGTGGTGATGCCTCTGGCGGGGTTCCTGGTGCACGAGGGCAAACTGGAGCTGATTCAGGCTGTGCTGGCGGGACTGATCGGCACGGTGCTGGGCGCCTGGTTCTGGTACGGCATTGGCCGGCTGGTCAATGAAGAGCAGCTGGAGCGTTGGCTGGAGCGTCATGGTCGCTGGCTGGGGATCAGCGCCAACGATCTCGGCCGCAGCCGCCGTTGGTTCAACCGCCATGGCGCAGCTCTGGTGTTCTGGGGGCGGGTGATTCCCGGTGTGCGCACCCTGATTTCGGTGCCGGCAGGCATTGAATTGATGCCGCAGCGCTCCTTCCTGGCCTGGACCACTGCCGGCAGCCTGCTGTGGGTGCTGATCCTCACCGTGACCGGGCAGCTTCTGGGCGCGGGCTACAAGAAGGTAGCCGGCTGGATCGAACCGTTTGCAGACCTGATCAAAGTGATGATCGTGGTGGCGCTGGCAGCCAGCTTGGTGTGGCTACTGCTGAAGGTGATTCAACAAGCACGCCGCGCTGATTCTTGAACCCAAAGCATCGACATCGTGGTTCCTTCTTTAACCAAGCGTGGCTACTGTCACAGCGTTAGGAGACCCACAATGGGGCGCAACACCATGCGAGTTCTGGTTTCAATCGCTTCGGTCGCGATGGCATCCCTGGCAATGCCTGCCCAGGCCATGAACCTCAGCGATGCCTGCGCACGGTTTGCCAGCAAACTGAATGCGGCGGTACAAGCTGGCAACACCGCCAAAGCTCAGGAGATCTATCAAGTTGGTTCACAACGCATCGCCAGCAATTTCAACGGCGCCACCTGCCCCAACGTCCAGCCGCCTGCCTCCAGCCAATGATTGGCCGATGCCAATCGCAGGTGATGGATACACCCTGCAGGCGCAGCATTCCTGCTGTCTACGTTCAATGCATGAAAAAGCCCCCGCAGAAGCGGAGGCTTTGCTTTAACGAAACCCGCGGGTAGCTGGTGTTACTTGGCAGCCTTGCTCAGGATGCTCACGAGGCTCTTGGCGATGTGGAACAGAGCAAAGAATTTGAACGACAGAAAGCCACCGTTGACTTCCTGGAGGTTTGCATCATTCAGCTCTTGAACGTCGGCGGTCTGCAGGGTGTAGGTGGTGGTGGTCATGGTGTTGGGGGTGTGAGGTGGTGTCCCTTGTGGAACGTGAACACAGCATCTCCGCGATCCATGGCCGTCTCAAGCGACAACTGTCGGGTTATGCAGCAATACGCCTGAAAGCCCCCTCCAGCAGAACGCTCAAGAAATTGAAGATGCCGCGACCTGCCTACTCAGCCCGCTCCATCGAAAAGCCCAACCTCTTGGAGCACTTGCTTAAAAGGGGCCTTCCAGCCCCCGCGAGTCATTTGGGTGATAAGGCTGACTTCACCCCATCTCCCTTAAGAGTGTCAGGCGGCCACAGGGGCGGTCTGACGGGAGAAACGAACGATGTTGTTCGCTGTTACGTGTGTGCTCTGACCGAGCAGGCTTCAGTCACCCTCCTCATACCCCGTCGAAACCATTGCAGCCCCGTGGGTGGGGGGAATGGAGCTGAGCGGAATCGAACCGCTGTCCGAAGCACTGGTGTGAGCCACCTAGTCCGGCCGAAACCGGACCTGTTCAGTGTGGCAGAAAACCAATGGAATGATCGGGGTGGGCAATCCCGTACAGCCAGACAAGGTTGAGGTTGACTGAAGCGATGCGCCCGCTGCTCCACACCATCGCCGTCGTGCCGCCCGGGCTGGAAGAGGCCGCCGCGGCCGAACTGGTGGAGCTGGGGGCTGAACAACCGAGACTGCTGCGAAGGGCGGTTGGGTTCGACTGCGACAAGGCCACCTTCTACCGGGTGCACCTACGGGCGCGGCTGCCGTTTCGGCTTCTGCGGGAGCTCGCCACCTTTCCCTGCCACAGCCGCGATGAGCTGTACGACGGGATCCAGCGGGCCATCGACTGGGAGCACTGGCTACCGCCCGAGCACAGCTTCCGGGTCGATGCCACGGGCAGCGCACCTGGCCTCAACCACAGCCACTACTGCGCCCTGCAGGTCAAGAACGCACTGGTCGACTGGCAGCGCAGCCGCTGGGGGGCGCGCTCCTCGGTTGATCTCGAGCAGCCCGATCTGAGCCTGCACCTGCACCTGGGTGGGGGCATGGCCAGCCTGAGCGTCGACGGCGCAGGGGCCAGCCTGCACCGTCGCGGCTACCGGCCCGCCATGGGGCTGGCCCCCTTGAAGGAGAACCTGGCAGCCGGGCTGATCCGGCTGACGGGCTGGGATGGCACGGTGCCCCTGGCCGACCCGATGTGCGGCAGCGGAACCCTGTTGATCGAAGCCGCCGCCATGGCCCTGGGCCGCGCCACAGGCCTCGATGCCAGTGGCCAGCCCCGCGATCTTGCCCTGCGGCGGTGGCACGATTTCGAGAGCGGGGTGTGGCAGCAGGAGCTCGAGGCAGCCAACCGCGAGCGCCGCGACGCCCTCCCAGACGGCCGCTCCCTGAACGCTGTGGTGGGAAGCGATGCCGATTCAGCGGTGATCGAGCAGGCCCGGGCCAATGCCGATGCCGCCGGAGTGCGCCCCTGGTTGACGCTGCACAACGGCCACTGCCGCGACTTTGAACCCCCGCCGGGCCAGGGAATCCTGGTCTGCAATCCGCCCTATGGCGAACGCATCGGCAGTGGTGACGATCTCGAGCAGCTCTACGGCGATCTTGGCGCCATGGCCAAAGAGCGCTGCAGCGGTTGGACCCTGTGGCTGCTGAGCGGCAACCCCGAGCTCACCGGCGCCCTGCGCATGAAAGCCAGCCGCCGCATCCCCGTGAGCAATGGCGGCATCGACTGCCGCTGGCTGCGCTACGAGATTCGCTGAACCCAGGCTCAGCGCCCCAGCAGCGCTCGGGTGGTTTTGCTGATGCCGGCCGTGGTCTGGGGCAGATAGGGCCCCTTGAGCAGCTGGCCGCCGACGCGCACGAACACACCGGCCAGCACCAGATCAAGGGCCGCCAGCACCAGGGCTGAAACGATCCAGCTCAGGCCCTGGTGCTGGTGCAGCCACAGCAGCAGCGCCAACTCGGCGCTGATCAGGGCCAGGGTCAGCAGGGCCAAGGCGCCGCTCACAAACAGGGCACCGCTGATCAAGCGACGCTTTTCGCGATCGGCTTCCTGCAAGGCCATGCGCACGTGCAGGTCCATGACCGAGGTCATCAACGCCCCGACACGGCCTGCCGCCCCTCGGGCCACACCCGAGGCCGTTGCCGCAGGCCTGGGGCTGGCAGGAGTGTTGGCTGAATCGGATTCGGCGCTCATCGGTTCGGATCGCTCAGGTCAGGTGCGCAGACAGAGGGTGTCAACCCGAACGCCGGCCCGAGGCCAGCATCAGACCCAGCAGCACGCCGACGCTGCCGGCCAGACCGATCGCCAGCAGTGGGCGCTCGCGCACGGGTTGTTCGATGCGGGGCCGCAGATTGGCATTGAGCTCATCGAGCAGGTCTTCGAGCTGCTGCTCGAGCGGCTCGAGCACATCGGCAAGGCGATGGGTCTGTTGGCCGGCCACCTGCAGCAGGTCCTGCAGCTGCAGGGTGACCGCAGACACGGTCTTACCGGTCTGCTCGGCGATCACCTCGGCCACGTCATCGAGGCTGCCTCTGGTGGCCTCCAGGGTCTGCCGGGCCACCTCGGGCCACTCGCGCTGAATGGTGGGAAGGAGGGCCTCGAAGCGCTCCCTGAATTGCTGCTGGGCAGTGCTAGATGCGGTGGCGGTATGCGGGTCCATTGGCAGCCCCTGGTGCACACAAGTTAAGGAGGGACTTGAAGTGGGGAAACCCTCCGCTACATTTCTGCTGCTCGGCGTTCGGGCCTGTTGGTTCACATCAATCAGGTCGAACTCAGCCACTTCAAGTCGTTCGGCGGATCGATGTCGATCCCGCTCGAGCAGGGCTTCACGGTGGTGACAGGGCCCAACGGCTCGGGCAAGAGCAACATCCTCGATGCCGTGCTGTTCTGCCTGGGCCTGGCCAGCAGCCGCGGCATGCGGGCTGAGCGCCTGCCCGACCTGATCAACAGCGCCGTGCTCAAGAGCGGCCGCGCTGCCGAAACGGTCGTGAGCGTGCGCTTCGACCTGAGCGACTGGCAGCCCGATGAGGCCGAAGCAGGCCTCGAGCCCCCCAGCGAAGGGCCCTGGATCAAACCAGGGCAAACCGAATGGACCGTGAGCCGCAAGCTGCGGGTGGCACCCGGCGGCACCTACGCCAGCAGCTTCAGCGCCGACGGCGAACCCTGCAACCTGCAGCAGCTGCAGACCCAGCTGCGGCGTCTGCGGGTCGACCCCGAGGGCAGCAACGTGGTGATGCAGGGGGATGTGACCCGCATCGTCTCGATGAGCGCCCGCGATCGGCGCGGCATCATCGACGAATTGGCCGGCGTGGCCCTGTTCGATAGCCGCATCGAGCAGACCCGCGGCAAGCTCGACGCCGTGTACGAGTCGCAGGAGCGCTGCGGCATCGTGCAGCAGGAGCTGCTGGCCTCGCGCGCCAAGCTCGAGCGCGACTGTGCCCGCGCCCGCACCTACCAGGAGCTCAGGCAGCGCCACAGCACCGGCCGGCTGCAGGAGCAGGTGCTGGTGTTTGAAGAGGCCCGCCGCCAGCTTGAGCAGCTGGGGCGCCGCCAGCTGGCCCTCAGCCAACAGCAGAGCAGCACCCGCAGCGCCATCGAAACCGCTGAAGCACAGCTCGGCGAGGCCAACCAAACGCTGGAGGCGCTGCAGGCCGAGGTGCGCGCCCTGGGCGAAGACCAGCTGATCGCCGTGCAGGCCGAGCTGGCCGGGCTTGAGGCCAGCGGCCGCGAACTGGCCCGCCAGGCCGACAAGCACCAACGTGATGCCGAAGAGCTGCAGCGCCAGCGCCATGAACTGGCCCGCCAGCAGGGCGAGCTGCGCAGCCAGCAGCAGGCCCTGAGCACGGCCGATGACGCCGCTGACCTGCAACACGCCGAAGCGGCCTGCACAACGGCTGAGGCGGCCGTTGAGCTGTCGCGCCGCCGCCTGGGCGAGGTGGCCGGCCGCTCAGGCAGCTGGCTCGAAGCGCAAAAACAGCGCAGCCAACAGCGTCAGCAGATCGCCGAGCAGCTGAGCCCCCTTGAGGCCGAACAGCAGCAGCTGCTCGAGCGCCTGCGCCAGCAGCACGAGCGCCTGGCCGAGCTCAGCGACGAGGCCAGCAGCGAACTGAGCAGCAACCAGAGCGCCCAGGAGCAGCTGGCCAGCGTCGATGGCGAATGGCAGAGCGTGCTGCAGGCCCTGCAGAGCGCCCAGCAGCAGGTGCAGGAGCTGGCCGAAGAGCTGGCCCTGCAGCAGCGCACCCGCAGCCGGCTCGAGCAGGAGCAGGCCACGCTGGAGCGTGAGATCGCCCGCCTCGACAGCCGCCGCGAAACCCTGCAGGAAAGCCGCGGCACCGGGGCCCTGCGGGTGCTGCTCGAAGCAGGACTCGACGGCATCCATGGCCCTGTCGCCCAGCTCGGCGAGGTCGACGAACGCCTGCGCGTGGCGCTCGAGGTGGCCGCGGGCGCCCGCCTGGCCCAGGTGGTGGTCGATGACGACCGCATCGCCGCACGGGCGATCGAGCTGCTCAAACAAAAACGTGCCGGTAGGCTCACCTTTTTGCCGCTCAACAAAATCCGCGGCAGCGCCAGCGCCAGTGGGGCTGCCGCGTTGCAGCGTGGTGGGGCCGCCTCAGGCGGCGCTGGCCTGATCGGCAAGGCCGTCGATCTGGTGCGCTACGAACCGGTCTACGCCGAGGTGTTCCGCTACGTGTTCGGCGACACGCTGGTCTTTGACAACCTGGCCAGTGCCCGCAGCGAGCTTGGCCGTCACCGCGCCGTCACCCTCGATGGCGAGCTGCTCGAGAAGACCGGCGCGATGACCGGCGGCAGCCTGCAGCAGCGCAGCGGCCAGCTGGGCTTTGGCCGCAGCAGCGACGGCGATGATGCGGCCCCGCTGCGCCAACGACTGCTCGAGCTGGGCGAGAGCCTGGTGGCCTGCCAGCGGCGTGAAGCCGAGCTGGGCCAGCAGCTTGAGCGCGTGCGGCCGGCACTGCTGCAGCGCCAGCAGCGCCAGGCGGCCCTGGAGGCCGAGCGCGCCGCGGCCCAGCGCAACCTGAGCCCGCTGCAGCAGCGTCAGCAGCAGCTCGAGCAGCGCCTGGAGCAGGTGCGCGCGCAGATCACTGCCGACCAGCAGCGCCAACAGGAGCTCGAGCGGCTGCTGACCCCCCTGCAACAGCAGCGCAGCGCACTCGAGCAGGCCGAGCACAGCGCCCAGGCCAGTGGCGATGCCGATCGCTGGGCGGGGTTGCAGCAGGAGCTTGAGGCGGCCGATGCGGCCCTGGCTGCAGCGCGCGCCCAGCGCGATGGCCTGTTGGCCAGCCGCCGTGAACGCGGCCTGGCGGCCGAACGGCTGCGCAGCCAGCTTGAAGCCAGCAGCGCCGATGAGCAGCGCCTGGTCGAAGCCGTCGAGGCCCTGGTGGCTGAGCGCAACCGCTGGAAAGAGCAACAGCAGGGCGACCAACAGCGCCGCAGCCAGCTCGAAGCACAGCAGGCCGAACTGCAGACCCGCTTCGGCGAAAAGCGCCGCCAGCGTGACGCCGCCGAAGCCCAACTGGCGGGCCTGCGCCAGGCACTGCAACAGCAGCAATGGGAACTCACCCGCCTTGGCGAAGAGCTCACCGCCCTGGCTGAGCAGCAGCGCAGCGAAAGCCTGCGGCTCGAGCAGCTCGAGAAGGAGCTGCCCGACCCGCTTCCCGAGATTCCCGATGAGGTGCGCGTGGCCGGGCTCGAAGCGCTGCAGGCCGAGCTGCGCAGCCTGCAGGCCCGCATGGAGGCGCTGGAGCCGGTCAACATGCTCGCCCTTGAAGAGCTCGAGCAGCTCGAGCAACGCCTGGCCGAACTCGAAGGGCGCCTCGAGGTGCTCAGCAAAGAGCGCGAAGAGCTGCTGCTGCGCATCGAAACGGTGGCCACCCTGCGTCAGGAGGCCTTCATGGAGGCCTTCACCGCCGTTGACGGGCACTTCCGCACGATCTTTGCGGGCCTCTCCGATGGCGAAGGCCACCTGCAGCTCGAAAACCCCGAATCACCCCTCGATGGCGGCCTCACCCTGGTGGCCCATCCCAAGGGCAAGGCCGTGCGCCGGCTGGCGGCCATGAGCGGCGGCGAAAAATCGCTCACCGCTCTGAGCTTTCTGTTTGCCTTGCAGCGCTTTCGGCCCTCGCCCTTCTATGCCCTCGATGAGGTCGACAGTTTTCTCGATGGGGTCAATGTCGAAAGGCTCGCGGCCCTGATTGCCAGCCAGGCCGATGAAGCCCAGTTCCTGGTGGTGAGCCACCGCAGGCCCATGATCGCCGCCTCAAGTCGGACCATCGGCGTCACCCAGGCCCGCGGCGCCCACACGCAGGTGGTGGGATTACCGCCTGCTGCCTGAGCGAGCGGCTTACGTCACAATGACGCGATGGGTCCGAACGCCCACCAGCGCCACAGCATTTGACCTCTTCGATTCCCCCTTCTGCGGATCCGGGCACCGGGGCTCCGAGCGATCGTCTCTGGTTGCGCTCAGAGCTGATGGGCACCCAGGTGATCACCCGCGACACCGGCCGCCGGCTGGGGGTGGTGGGCGAGGTAGTGGTCGATGTCGACCGCCGCGAGGTGGTGGCGCTGGGCCTGCGCGACAACCCGTTGACCCGCTTTCTGCCTGGCCTGCCGCGCTGGATGCCGCTGGATCGCATCCGCCAGGTGGGTGATGTGATTTTGGTGGATTCAGCCGATTCGCTGGCCGAGGGGTTCAACCCCGAGCGCTACAGCAAGGTGATCAATTGCCAGGTGATCACCGAATCGGGCGAGACCCTGGGCCGGGTGCTGGGCTTCAGCTTCGACATCGAAACCGGCGAGCTGACGACCCTGGTGCTGGGTGCGGTCGGTGTGCCCCTGCTGGGCGAGGGGGTGCTGAGCACCTGGGAATTGACGGTCGAGGAGATCGTCAGCAGCGGGCCCGACCGCATCATCGTTTACGAAGGCGCTGAAGAAAAGCTCAAGCAGCTCGGCACCGGACTGCTTGAAAAGCTCGGCATCGGTGGCCCCAGCTGGGAGCAGGAGGAGCGCGAGCGCTACCGGGTGGGCATGGTGCCGGTCGAAAACCAACTAGCGCCTGGGGTACCCAGCGCCAGCGAGCAGCGCCGCATTCAACCAGCAGCCACCCAGGCCTTCCGAGCTGAAGAGGAGCTGGACTACGTCGAACTCGAGGAGCGCCGCGAACGCGAACCGCTGCGCCAGCGCCGCTACCTCGATGAGCCCGAGACAGAGCGCCGCTACGACGAAGAGCGCCTTTCAGACCAGCGCTATCGCGATGCCGAGCGGGACGAACCACGCCGCCCCCTGCCGCGGCGGGAGCCCCGCTACGACAGCCGCGAACCGCTGGATGTCGAGCCCGAACCGCTCGATGATCCCTGGTGAGCCCAGCCAGGCCGCTCAGCGGGCCTGAAAATCAAGCGACAGCGAGTTGACGCAGTAGCGCTGACCGGTGGGCGCAGGGCCATCGTTGAACACATGCCCGAGGTGCGCATCGCAGCTTCTGCAGCGGATCTCGGTGCGAACCATGCCGTGGCTGCGGTCAACCAGGGTGGTGATGGCAGCGGCCGACACCCCGTCCCAGAAGCTGGGCCAGCCGGTGCCCGAATCAAATTTGGTGGCTGAGCTGAACAACTCGGCCCCGCAGCAGACGCAGGAATACATGCCCGGGGCCTTGTGATTCCAATAGGCCCCGGTGAAGGCCCGCTCGGTGCCGCCCTGGCGGGCCACGGCGAACTGCTCGGGGGTCAGGCGCTCACGCCACTGCTGCTGATCGAGCTCAAGGCTGCGTGGCAGACCACTGGGCAGGCCGCAGGCCGATGCTGCTGCCCCATCCACCTGCGAAGGGTTCTGCGCTGCTTCGGCCATGGTGATCCACCTGCTCGGCCGCACCCTAGAGCGCAGAAGCCGGCGGCAGCAGCTCCACCACCAGATCGGCCAGAGCAGCCACCGCGCCGGGCTGCCCCCGCAAGCTGCGCAGGTCGTCGCGCATGCCCGCCAAGCGCTCGGGCTGCGCCAGCCAGTCAGCCGCCTCAGCCGCGATCTGAGCCGGCGTGATCGTGCCGACGCGCTCAGGCACCACGGCGCGCCCGGCGGCGATGTTGGGCCAGGCCAGAAAACCGCGCTGACGCATCCGCCAGGCGGTGAGTGCCAGACCCACAAGCCAGCGCAACAACGGCAGCCTGGCGAGCAGTCCCAGAGCTCCGTCCCAGGCCTGCATCACATGCAGGTGCTGGGTCGGAACCAGCACAATCATGGGCACCCCCAGCGCCCCCAGCTCGGCGGTGTTGGCTCCGACGGTGGTGAGCGCCAGGGCGCATTGGCTCAGGGGCCCGTGGGCCGGATGCTCACACAGCAACTCGATGCTGGTCCCCGCCGGGGTGACAAAGCGCGGCTGCGGCTGCGCCTCCAACCGCGGGATCCCGCAGCTGTAGTGATGCTGCAGCGGATTGCCCGGCCCCGCATAGGCGAGCAGCTCCTCGATGCTGGTGGTCGGCGCCACCGGCAGCAGAAAACGGCACTGGGGCCGCAGCGCCGCCAGGCGATCGGCGGCCTCGAGCAAAAAGGGCACACCGACTTGCAACTTGGCCCGTTTGGAGCCTGGCAGCAGCGCCACCCACTCACCGCTTGGCAAGGGAGCGGTGCTGCGCGAGCGCTCCGAAAGATCGGCCATCAGATCGCCCACCACGGTGCAGCGCCGCTGCAGCCGCCTGGGCAGCCGCGCAGCCACCGCTGGGCCCATGGCGGCGACGCGATCGTTCCACTGGGGCCAGCGCGCCACCCACTCGGCATAGGTGAGGTGCCGGTAGCCCAACCGCGCCGACAGCAGCACTGTCCAGAACTGATCGCCCCCCAGAAACACCACCAGTCCCTGCTTGGGCCAGGGGCCAGTACGCCAGGGGCGCAGCAACAGGCCCCAAAACCGTTTGGCGGGCTGAATGCGCTCAAACAGGCCCCACTCAGCCGCCACCCGATGCTCAACACCGGTGGCATTGGGGCAGGGCACCAGCACCAGATCAAGCGACCACGGCGATGCGCCATCGCGAGGCCGCAGCGGCATCTGGCGATGCAGCTGCTCAGCGAGGGGTCTGACCCAGGTGGTCAGCTCGCCAGGCCCGTTGCTGACCAGCACGAGCGCGGCTGGTGCAGAAGGACTGGCCATCAGAAAAACATGCGGATGGCGAGACTTGAACTCGCAAGGCCGAAGCCACACGCCCCTCAAACGTGCGTGTCTACCAATTCCACCACATCCGCGTGGTTACCCCCAGCCGCCAGAGCTGCTGCAGGCGAGCTGCAATATACCCACGGGCCTGGCGGGTGAGCGCTGATACAGTCCGCTGCGGCCCTGAGCGCTGAGTCCAGCCCACCGCGGATGCCCATCGGCAAGTTGCTGATCGCCAACCGAGGCGAAATTGCCTTACGGATTCTGCGCAGTTGCCGCGAGCTCGGCATCGCCACGGTGGCGATCTACAGCACCGTCGATCGCAATGCGCTGCACGTGCAGCTGGCCGATGAAGCCGTCTGCGTTGGCGAGGCTCCCAGCAGCAAGAGCTACCTCAACATTCCCAACATCATCGCGGCGGCCATCTCCAGGGGCGCCGATGCGATTCACCCCGGCTACGGGTTCCTGGCCGAAAACGACCGCTTTGCCGAAATCTGCCAGGACCACGGTCTGATCTTTGTGGGCCCCTCGCCCGAGTCGATCCGCTCGATGGGCGACAAGTCGACCGCCAAGGCCACCATGCAACAGGTGGGCGTGCCCACCATTCCTGGCAGCGAGGGGCTGCTCGAGGACCATCAGCAGGCCGCCGCTCTGGCCCAGCAGATGGGCTACCCCGTCATGATCAAGGCCACCGCTGGCGGTGGCGGCCGGGGTATGCGCCTGGTGCCGTCAGCTGATCAGCTTGAAGGTCTGTTCAAGGCTGCCCAGGGTGAGGCCGAAGCGGCTTTCGGCAACCCGGGGCTCTACATGGAGAAATTTGTCGACCGGCCCAGGCACGTCGAAGTGCAGGTGCTGGCCGACCGCCACGGCAACGTGGTGCACCTGGGCGAGCGCGACTGTTCGATCCAGCGGCGCCACCAGAAGCTTCTCGAAGAGGCTCCCAGCACGGCTGTGACCCCAGAGCTCAGGCAGCAGATGGGCGCAGCCGCCGTGGCCGCAGCCAGCAGCATCGGCTACGAGGGTGCCGGCACCGTCGAGTTCCTGGTGGACCGCAGCGGCGCGTTCTATTTCATGGAGATGAACACGCGCATTCAGGTCGAGCATCCGGTCACCGAGGTGGTCACCGGGGTCGATCTGATCGCCGAACAGCTGCGCATCGCTGGCGGCGAGCCGATCAGCGTCAACCAGAGCGACATCCACCTCAACGGTCACGCCATTGAGGTGCGCATCAACGCCGAGGATCCGCGGCAGAACTTCAGGCCGGCTCCCGGCAAGATCACCGGCTGGCTGCCCCCGGGAGGACCCGGCGTGCGCATCGACAGCCACGTCTACACGGGCTATGAGATCCCGCCCTTTTATGACTCCCTGATCGGCAAGCTGATCGTGTGGGGCGTCGACCGTGAGCATGCCCTCAAACGGCTGCGGCGAGCCCTGTCGGAATGCGCCATCACCGGCATTCCGACCACGATCGACTTTCACCTGGCCCTGCTCGATCGCCCTGAATTTCAAAAGGGCGATGTGCACACCAAGTTTGTTGAGCAAGACATGCTTCCCCAGGCCTGAAGGGCGCAATCCGGGGCTCAGCCCAGTTTGGGGACTCAGCCGATCTGCTGACTGCGCAGCATCAGCTGGGTGATCAATCCCTGCTGACCGACCAGCAGTTCACGCAGCAGGCTGATCAAACCGACCCAGACCACCGGGGTGACATCGACCCCGCCGATCGGCTGAATCAGGCGGCGCGTGGGGGCCAGCAGGGGTTCGGTGGGTGCCCCGATCAGACGCATCGCCCCTTGCTTGAGGTCGATCTGGGGGTACCAGGTGAGCACGATCCGAAACAGAAACAGCAGCGTCCAGCCGGCCAGCAGCAGGCCCAGGGCCAGATGAAGCATCGGCAGCGGCGTCACAAAGCTCTAAGCAGATCGCATTCAAGCCTAGGAAGCCGCGATCACTGCCTAAGATCGCGGCACTGATCGCACAAGCAGCAGCAAGCGGCCATGACCCCTTCCCTCGCCAACTTTCTCAGCAGCCTCGTGTGGGGAGCCGTGATTGTGGTGGTGCCTATCAGTGTGGCCCTGGTGCTGATCAGCCAGAACGACCGCGTCGATCGCAAGCTCTGATCAGTCAGGGCTGGTCGACTCGGCCAGGCCTGGACCTGTCCTTAGACTGGTCTGATCCATGCCACGGTGAACCCGCGTGGTTAACGCCAGCCTCAATTGGGCCAGCATCGTTGGCATCGTGCTCGCCGTCGGCGGTGCCCTGCTGTATTTCATGCGCAGCTTCAAGCCTGCGCTGGCCCGCGACTACGACGTCTTTTTTGCCGCTGTTGGCCTGCTGTGCGGCGGCATTCTGTTTTTTCAGGGCTGGCGCCTCGATCCGATCCTGCAGTTCGGCCAGTTCCTGCTGGCTGGCACAACGGTCTTCTTCGCCTATGAGAGCGTGCGCCTGCGCGGTGTGACCACCGAACAGGCCAGACGCTCCTCGTACTTTGATGATGACGAACCGGCTGGCCCGTTTCGGCCCCAAATGGGAGGCCGCAGCTGGGATGGAGGTGCCGATCGTTTTGACGAACCCGAGCCGATTCGCCGTCGCATCCGCTCGCGCGATGACGACGAGGCCGACGACTTTTACCGGCCGAGGCGGGCCGCCAGCCGCGCGGCGATTCCAGAGCGAGCCGCCAGTCGGCGCGATCCGTCAGCCGACTGGGACAGCCCACCGCAGCCAAGCGGCCGCAATGAATCGCGCTACAGCGCTGATCGCAGCAGCGATCGCAGTGGCGCCAGCGACTTTGGCGCCAGACGCCGCGAGCGCGATGCCCGAACCGAACCGCGCCGCGGCAGCCGCATGGCCCCCGGAGATGAGGCCATGCCGCGCTCGAGCCGGCGCGGCCCCGCAGCGGGCAGCACTGCAGGGCCCGCCATGGCTGCGACCCCCCGTGCACCCCAGGGTGAACCGATGCGCAGCAGCGGCGGCAACCGCACCAGCACCGAGATCAGCGATGCTGATTTTCGCCCGGTCAGCGAGCCCAAAAGCGGCAGTAGCAGCGGCAGCACTCAGGCAGAGCGGCCCGAGCGCCCCCGCGACAACAACTCCCGTTTCGACGACTGATTGGCCAGAGCCAGAACGCGGCTGATCGCCTGTTGCGCCGCCCTGGTCGGCGCGCTTGCCCTGGGCTCCTGCGCTGGCTTTGGCAATCGCCAGGCAGCACCTGCCAGCGGCCTGGGGCCAAGCCAACAGCGGCGCGAGCCAGCCCTGAGCGGCAACAGTCGGCTGTTGGCCAGCATTGTTGATGACAGCGGCCGCAGCTCGGTGCTGCTGCAAGAGCAGCCCAGCGGACGGGTCATCCCCCTGCGCCACCTGCGCGGCCATCGACCCCACAGCTCGCCAGCACTGAGCTGGAACGGCCGCTATCTCGCGCTGCTGTTGCAGCAGGGCGGGCAGAGCGTGGCAGTCATTGAAGACCGGCTCAGCGGCCAGCTGCATCGCCTGCCGGCCCCGGGCGGAGCCAAGCTCGAGCGGCTCAGCCTCGCCCCCGATGGCCAGACCCTGGCCCTGCAAGTGCTGCAGGGCGGGCAGCAACGGGTGCAGCTGTTTGACCTCAGCGGTGTGCTCGAGCCCGACCGGCCCGGCGGGCAGCGCAGCAGCAACCCGACTGCTCCATGAGACGGACAGGGGAGCAGCCAGTGGCCCTTGCCCGTGCCGCCCTGGCCGCAGCCATGGGACTGCTGCTGAGCAGCTGCGGCGGCACTCTGCTGCCCATCCCCCTGACAGGCCTGAACCGGCAGCTCGAGCAAGCTGGTGGTCACCATGACCCTGCCCTGGGCGATGGCTGGCTCGGTGTGATCCAGCAGCGGGGCGGGCGTCAGCAGGTGGTGCTGATCGACCTCAAGCAGCAGCTACCTGTGCCGCTGCCGGGTCTCAACCGGCCCGATGCCCTGCCGATCAGCATCAGCGTCGATGCGCGCGGCGAGCGCCTGCTGTTGCTGCGGCAACTCGAGGGTCGAGCCGAAGTCGTGCTCTACCGGCGCTCGTTGATGAGCCTGCAGCCCATCGTCATGGGTCCAGGGTCCATCCCAACCGCCGTGCAGCTGCGCGCCGACGGACGGCAGCTGGCCGTTCAGGTCAGCAGGAACGGGCAGTGGCAGATCGATCTGATTGATCTGCCGTAGCCGAGCCCGTGCTCAGGGCACCAGGCCGGCCCAATGCAAAAAGGTGTCATGGCTGATCCACTCGACAAGCAGAACGGCCACAAAGCCGACCATCGCAAAGCGGCCATTGACCCGTTCGGCATAAGCACTCCACCCGAAGGCGGGCAGATCACTGGTGGTGGCGCTGGTCTGCTGCGTTGGGGTCGAATCAGCCATGGCGGGAAAGGTCGTAACCAGCAGCAGGAAGGAGGCGCCAGCCCCCGGAGCCGTCGAGCTCCAGCACGGTCTGGTGGAAGCTTGTCAGGGTAGGCCTGTGGCCCACGCTGACAAAAGCCAGATCGCGTTCGGCCAGAAGGCCATACAGATGTGACTCGGTGGCCACATCCAGGGCACTGGTGGCCTCATCAAGCACCACAAAGCAAGGAGCATTGAGCAAAAGACGCGCAAACGCCAGGCGCTGCTGCTCACCCAGCGACAGCAGCCGCGGCCAGTCCTGCTTGACATCAAGATCTGGGTAGCGCCGCATCAGTTCACCCAGGCGCACCTGCTCGAGCACATGACGCAGCTGGTCATCACTGAAGCGCTCTGGCTTCTGGGGGTAGCAGAGCTGCTCACGCAGGCTGCCAAGCAGCATGTAGGGCTTCTGAGGGATGAACAGCAGATCACCCACAGGTGGTCGCTCGAGGCGGCCAGAGGCCGGCGCCCACAGACCGCTCACCAGCCGCAGGAACGAGGTTTTACCGCAGCCTGATGGGCCCACGACCAGCAGCCGCTGATGGCGATCGATGGTCAGATTGAGATCGCGAATCAAGGTGCGATCCGAGCGTGGCGGCACCAGATCGACATGACTCACCAGGATCGAGCCATGGCGCTGGGCTGCAGCCGTCTCGTCGTTCACGATGGCTTGATCGGCAGCTTCAGCTTCCAGGCTGAGCAACTCGACCTTGCCTTGAAATCCTTCAAGGCGGCTGATTGAAGCCGAAAAGGCCGCCAAGCGATCGATGTTGTTGACGATGTAGCTCACCGAAAACAGCACCTGAGAAAAAGCGATACTTGCCTGACCAAACACCCCAAAGTCAACCTCTTTGGCGAAGTAGATCGGAGCGATCACCAGCCATGGCAGGAAACGCGAAAAATAGTCGTAGGAACGCTGGATGACACTGATCAATGCTTCCCAGATGATCAGCTTGTCGTAGTTGCGAATGGCGCCATCAAGCCGTCGCCCTGCCTCTTTGGCTTCCTGCTGTTCACCGCGGTAAAAGGCGATCGATTCGGCATTATCGCGAATGTGCACTAGGCCATAGCGGAAATCGGCTTCCAGCTTGAGCTGCTGATAGTTCAATGCAACCAGCTTGCGGCTGGCAAAAACGACCAGAGCTGTTCCACCAACGGAATAAGCAAGCAGCAGCAGGGCCAGCCGGTCATTGATGCTCCAGAGCACAATGATGAAGCTGACAAAGGTCAGCACAGCCGAAAGGATTTCAACCGATACGCTCAGACTGGTGCCTGTAAAACTTGCCGCGTCCTGAGAGATTCGCTGATCTGGGTTATCAATCTCCTCGTTCGATTCATCATTAGGATTGAGATTATAATAAACTCTGTTCTGCAAATATCGCCCCAGCAGGCGGCCGCTGAGCCATTCACGCCAGAGCAATCCGAGCTTCGGAATCAAATAACTCTGCAGGGCGCGGATCGGCAGAGCAAGGACCAGGCAAAACGCGTAAATGGCAACGGTCTTCCAGAAGCCATCACGGTCGTAGGCAACCAGGGTGTTGTCGACATTGCGCGCGATGAAGCTGATGCCGACGTTGATGCCATTGATCACCAGGATCAACAGGGTGATCACCCCCATCAACAGCCACGGCAGCCAACGGCCCTGGCGCAGCCGCGTGCGGAATGCTGCAAAACAAGCCAGACCGGCAACCATCAGCACCATCACCAGGGCGCCGATCGGACTGCTCCACACAGCAGCGACCTGCTGCGGCACCCCCGGCAAAAAGCGATCGCGCAGCTCAGGCACCAGCCCGCCCGCCAAGCTCACCACGCCGGTCAGCAACAGCAGCGTTGCTCCCACCACCACAGCGAGCAACGCGACGATGAGCAGCAAAAACTGCCAGGCGCTACCGCTGCCGTTGTCGAGCGGCAAAAAGTACGGCTGAGCCAGGCGCTGCAGCTTGCCGAGCTGAACTCGCAAAGCCGAAAGAGGATTCATACAAAGGCCTTGATCGGCCCATTGTGGCGGGCCGGCGTGGCCCTCAGCCGGGCGGCCAGGTGAGCGGGCGTCCGCCGATCACATGCACATGCAGGTGAAACACGGTCTGACCGGCCTCAAGACCGCTGTTGATCACGGTGCGCCAGCTGGCCAACCCTTGCTGACGTGCCACCTCGGCCGCCACCAACAACAGATGACCCAGGAGCGCCTGATGCTCAGGCCCGGCATCGCCCAGCTGGGCGATCGGCTCGCGCGGGATCACCAGCAGGTGCACAGGGGCCTGGGGCTGCACGTCGCGAAACGCGATGCAGAGGTCGTCGCCATAGACCTGATCGCACGGGATCTCGCCCCGCAGGATCTTGCCGAACACGGTGTCGCCGTCAGTTGCCATGGCCGATGTGACAGGAGGTGGCACTGATCAGACAGTGAACCTGATCTGCGCATGCTGGCACGATGCAGCACCGGCACCCTGCAGGGACTCGAAGCGATCCCGGTGGATGTCGAGGTCGACCTGGGCCCGGGGCTGCCGGCCCTGCACATGGTGGGGCTCGCCGATACCGCCATCCACGAATCGCGCGAACGGCTGCGCTCGGCGCTGCGCAACAGCGGCCTGCGGGTGCCGCTGACGCGCGTTGTGGTCAACCTGGCACCTGCAGATCTGCGCAAGGAAGGCACAGGGTTTGATCTGCCGATCGCACTGGCCCTGCTGGTGGCAAGCGGCCAGCTCGATCCAAAGCGGCTGCTGCACCTCTGGGCGGCGGCCGAGCTTGGCCTCAACGGTCAGCTCAGGCCAATCCGAGGCGTCCTCGCCATTGCCATCGCAGCCCGCAAGGCTGGCGCCAAAGCGCTGATCGTTGCCAGCAGCAACGCCGCTGAAGCCGCCTTGGTGCAGGGGCTCACGGTCTGGGGAGCCGGCTCACTTACCGAGGCACTGCTTCAGCTGGATCCAAAGTCCCGGCCACGGCTCCCACCCAACCGAGTCGCGCCACAGCCAGGCGCTGGCCAGGCAGCGGTCGACCTGGCCGATGTCCAGGGTCAACCCCATGGCCGCAGGGCGCTGGAGATCGCAGCCGCAGGGGAGCACCACCTGCTGTTGGTGGGACCACCAGGAAGCGGCAAAACGATGCTGGCCCAGCGACTGGTGGGCGTGCTGCCGCCCCTGAGCGAAGCCGAAGCCCTGACCATCACACAGATCCATTCCGTGGCTGGGCTCTTGCCAGCGCAAGCGGGCCTGATGCGACAGCGCCCCTTTCGCAGCCCGCATCACAGTTGCTCGGCAGCCGCCCTGATTGGCGGGGGACATCACCCCAAACCAGGTGAGCTGAGCCTGGCGCACCATGGGGTGCTGTTTCTTGACGAACTGACCGAGTTCCCCAGAGAGGTGCTGGACCAGCTGCGTCAGCCACTGGAATCGGGCGAGATCTGGATCCATCGCGCCCGCATGCAGACGCGGTTTCCCTGCCGGATCACCCTGGTGGCGGCAACCAATCCCTGCCCATGCGGCTGGTTCGGCATGGCTGACAACCGCTGCACCTGCAGGGACTCGCAGCGGCGGCAGTACTGGTCCAGGCTGTCAGGGCCCCTGCTGGACCGTCTTGACCTGCAGGTGGTGATTCAACCGGCCTCAGCGCAGCAGCTGGGGCTCTGCTACAGCAAGCCGGCCCAGCACCAGCAGCCTGCCCGTGCAGAGTCCAGCAGCGCTGTTCTTGAGCGCGTCATGGCCGCACGCTCGCGCATGCGCCATCGCAATCCAGGCAACTTGAGCAATGGCAGCCTGCCTGTGCACGGCTTTCGCCAGGTGGTGCAGCTCAAGCCTGAGGCCCTCACCCTGTGGGAGCAGGCCATAGAACAACGCTCCCTCAGCGCCAGAGGAGCTGAACGGAGCTTGCGCGTTGCGCAGACGATTGCTGATCTAGACGGCAAAACAAGTGTTGATGCGGGCGCCATCGCCGAGGCGCTCAGCTTTCGCTCGTTTGACCTGAGGGTCTGATCGAAACCGCTGCGATCAGCGGCGGCGGCGGCGCTGCTGAGCCTTGCGCTTGTACTTCTCGGTAGGCGTCTCGTGATGGCGCAGACGCTTGAGGTCAGCAAAGATTCCGGCCTTGGAGACTTGGCGCTTGAAACGGCGCAGCGCCGACTCAATGCCTTCGTTTTCGCCCACGGTGACCTGGGTCATGAAGCCGGAACAACAGATGTCTGATTTGGCACCCTAGCAAGCCCTCGAACCGGCCCTCAACGCTGCTGCGGCTGTCGTGTTGTGGCAGCGGGTTTGGCTGCCTGGTCGGCAGGGGGCGGCGGCAAGACCGACGCCTGGCTCAAGCTGCCTGCTGGCGGTGACACAGGCGTCTGAGCGGCATCAGCGGGCCAGCTCTCGCGATACAGGTAAATGTGGCCCAAGGCACGACCGCCGAAGGCACGGCGTTTCACGCGCCACTCGGGCTCCAGCTGAAAGGCCAGAAAGGTTGTCGCAACTGCTGTGCCTTGGGTGCGGCCCACCAGCATCTCGGGCTTGCCGCTAGCGCCCCCGGCAGGGGCAGCAACCAAGAGATTGTCGGTGGGGGTTTTACGCACCACAAAGCGGTAGGTGCTGCCCAGGTCTTCGCCGCCGACACGAGCCGAATACCCCTGGGAATCGATGTAGCGGCGGCAGATACCGGTGAAATCAAAGGTGCCCAGCAGCGGCATCACCGCGGCAGGAGATCCGCCGGCGACCTCGTAGCAGGGGCGCTTTTTGGCATCGATCTGCTCATAGACCTGCAGCTGGGCCTTGCTGCCGCTGCTGCCGATGGGCACCGCCACGATCACAAAGCGGGCCTGGTCCACCTCGATCGCCTGGAACAGCTGCGATGCCTGAGCGACGCCGCCTGTGGCAACCGCCGCTGCCGCCGCAACGAAGGACACAACGTTGCGCGACGCCCAACACCTAGAAACCAGCTGCATGCCGAACCTCAAGCAGGGCCCAAATCGTATGGCTCTTGCCGCACTGAAACCAGCCCTCTCAGGCCGGTTTGTTGATGCGAATCGCCAGCAGCAGGGCCGCCACACAGCCCGGCAAGCTGCCAGCCAGGATCAGCCTTGTGGTCTGTAGGCCCAGATCAGGATCGCCATAGGCGAGCTCAAAGACACAACCGGTGGCCGCAATCCCGAGCAGGCAGGCCAGGGCCAACAACAGGCCGGCCAGGGGTTTCATCGGCATGGGCCCAGCTCAGCGGATCGAGTGCACGTCACTGCGGTCGAAGCCCTTCTGCTGAAGGCCCTCATTGAGGCTGAGCTCATCGGTGACCCGATCCACGAACAGCACGCCATTGAGATGGTCCATCTCATGCTGAATGCAGCGCGACAGCAGACCATCAGCCTTGATGCGCTGGGGCCGGCCCAGCTCGTCGCGGTAGCTCACCTCGACCACCGAGGGACGCACCACGTTGAGATACACCCCTGGAATCGACAGGCAGCCTTCTTCATAGGTATCGATCGTCGAGCCGAAGGAGCGGATCTCCGGATTGATCAGCACCATCGGCGGGGAAGCGGCGTTGTCCGGATCAAGGTCGATCACCAGCAGCTGCTTGTGCACACCGATCTGCGGAGCCGCCAAGCCAATGCCACTGGAGCTGTACATGCTGCGCAGCATGTCGCGGGCCAGATCGCGCACGGATTCATCGACCTTGCTGATGCGCTTTGCGCTCTGACGCAGCACCTGATCGCCCAGCGTGTGAATGGTCAGCGGTGGGTGATCGAGCGCAACTTTGGGCACCTGAACGGTGCGGTTGTGATGCTCGGCGGAGCGAGCCATCTGAGCGAAGCTGCGCGCCAATG
>Ga0194118_10002847_pt1 | contig 21144 bp, 12 predicted proteins | sample TA2MahsurfametaG_2_FD_148662 | JGI IMG/M metagenome (GOLD analysis project Ga0194118, IMG submission 148662) | Freshwater microbial communities from Lake Tanganyika, Tanzania - TA2015013 Mahale N5 surface | ecosystem: Environmental > Aquatic > Freshwater > Lake | place: Tanzania: Lake...
TTGGACAAATGATTCGGGGCTTTACCTCGGAGCCTGGGCCAGCAACGTCGATTTTGGTGACGGGACAGACTCTGACATCGAGGTTGACGTGTATGCCGGGTTCCGCGGCAGCTTCAATGACGATCTATCGTTCGATGTGGGCGCTGTGCAGTACACCTACCAGCCGGGCGGTGACAAAGTGGACTTTACCGAGGCCTACGCCAGCCTCACTATCGGCGCCGTGAGCGCGAAGTACTCCTACGCCTGGGACTACGGCAACACCGGCAACGCGGCCTCGTACTTCGAACTCAACAGCGCTGTCCCGCTGCCCAATGATTTCAGCCTGACCTTGCACAGCGGCTACAGCAGCGGCGAATACTGGACCGAAAACTATTTCGACTACTCCATCGGTCTGTCGAAATCGGTCGGCGACTTCGCGCTGGCGCTCAAGTGGGTCGACGGCAGCGACCTGCAGTCGGCTCAGAAAGCACCCGGCGATGTGTTCACCTCCGATGCAAAAGTTGTGTTCTCGGTCGCGACCACTTTGCCCTGGGGCAAGTAAGACACGCGCTTGGCCAAGACCCAAAAAAAGTGCCGGGGCAAAACCCCGGCGCTTTTTTATTTGACCGCTGACCCGTGTAGTCAGGTCTTGATCGAGCAGCGCCCGTCTCAGGCCAAAACGCGTCGACGCAGACCGAGCGCCGCTTCGGCAAGCAGGCCTAACGATGTGTACATCGTCATGGTCAGCAGGTAGCCGGGGAAATAGCCGGCGACCGCCGCGGCAAACGCTGCGGGCGTGGCCGCTGCCGGTGACGATACAAAGAAATACATGCCGATGTTGGCGATGACGAAGGTCACGGCAGCACTACCCGCCACGCCCAGCGCCACGCGACCGTAGCCACCCTCGGCGGCCCAGCGGCCAGCAACCCACAAGGCGCCATAGGCCGGGATCAAAAACAAATACGCGGGCGAGTAGCAATTGGTCGGTGTACCGAGCGCAAAGGCTGCAAGATCGGTCACCCAGGCCAGCACGAAAAAGCCCGCAAACAAACGCAGCTCACGCAACCAGAGCCCTGCGAGGAAGAACACGGCCCACGACGCATCGACCGGTCCACCAGATTCGCCGAAGTGGCCGAGCCGCGTGACCGCCATGATCAGCGCCAGCACTGCTGCCACGACCCAGAAGCGGCGATCTGCCGGCATCAGGCCCCGTCCCATCTGCATCATTTTGTCGTTCATATCTTTGATCTCCGAAAAAAACGCTCCTGATCCCCGTCACCCTCAACGCGGCGCCCGATGTCGCAGCGTCAAGAACACCTCGCGGCCGAGCGCAGGGTACAGTGTCGCCGTCTCGTAGCGTCGATCGAGCGCATTCGCGAGCCGCAGTTGCAGCTCGGTGCGCGCCGACAGGCGCCACGCTCCCGTCAAGTCGACGACTGCATAGCCGCCGAGACGCCGGGTGTTGGCGAGATCATCATACCTGCGACTGGCAAACTGCACACTCGCGCCCACGTCGATCTGCTCGCCGGCCCACGAGAGGCCGGTCCGGCTTGTCAAGGCCGGACGGCGCGGCAACTCGCGCCCGCGGTTCGCACCGCTACCGCGATCTTCCGCCGAGAGCCAAGCCAGTGACTGCTCAAGCCGCCATGAACCGCGCTGCCACTCGACGCTGCCCTCGATCCCGGCAAGATCCGCCTTGGCAATGTTCTGCGGCTTGAAGGTCGCGACATCAAAAGCAATGAGATCATCGACCCGCGTCTGGTAGGCGCTGACCGACCAGCGACCCGAGCCCAGCCGTTGCTTGAAACCGAATTCGCGAGTTGTGGCGTGCTCGGGGTCAAGCTTCGAATTGCTGAAGCCGGGGTAATAGAGTTCGTTGAAGCTCGGCGCCTTGAACGCGCTGCCGACGCTGGCGTAGGCCTGCACGCCGTTCGCGAACCGCCATCCCCAGGCGACACTGCCCGTCGCGTTGGAACCAAACTGCTCGTTGTCGTCGAGTCTTGCGGCGAGCGCGACACTCTGCGCGCCCGCGGCCCACGAGTACTGAGCGAATGCTGCGCGGTTGTCCCGCGAAGCGCGGTCGTAGCGCACGTCACTCTCGACTCGATCGCGCAACCAATCGGCCCCGAGCATCAACGCTCCGCCGCCGCCAAACTGCAGCTCGTTTTGCCAGCTGAAGGAATCGCGCGAAGAATCGAACACGCTGCGGGTGGTGGAGCCATTACGGAAACTCGTCGACTCATCCCAAGACCGACCGGCCGTGACCGTACTGCGCCAACCTGATGAAGGCTCGGCGATCCACTTGATACCCGCCGCTTGGTTGATCAAATCGGATTGATTGAGAAACGACGAGTCGAAGGCGACGCGCGCATCGGCGCGCTGCGCAAAGGCCTCGAGTGTTACGCCACTCGCCGTGCGCACACCCGCGGCCACATTGACGCTGGTATTGCGATAGGGGTCGCGATCGGGTTCGGCCGTGAAGCAACCGCCGCCCGGTGGAAACGGCCGTCCGAGGCAGGAGTTGATGCCATCGGTTTCAAGATGCGAAACCTTGAGATCGAGCCAAGCGTTGTCATCGCCGAGACCCGTGGCTGCGGCGAGTTGGCGAGTGCCATTCGAACCCGTAGTGGCGCGGAGCGACGTCGCGCCGTTACTCCCACGACGCGTGAAGATTTGCACCACGCCGCCCATCGCATCGGCACCATAAAGGCTGGAGCGCGGCCCACGAACAATTTCAATGCGCTCGACCGTATCGAGTGGCAGATCCTGCAACGCCGGGATGCCGGTCGTGACCGAGCCGATGCGCACGCCGTCGATCATCCAGAGCACGTGATCGGACTCACCGCCACGAAGATAGACCGAGGTCGGCTGGCCAATTCCGCCCTGCCGCGCGATCGCCACGCCCTCGACCACAACCAGCAACTCATCCAGCGTTCGCGCCTGCGAGCGTTCGATATCCGCACGCTCGATAACGGTCACCGAGGAAAGTGTCTCGTCAAGTTTGTTGAGCGTGCGATTGGCGGTGATGACGTAGAGCTCGTCGTTCGCTTTGGTGTTTGAGCTTGCGGGGGCTGCTGCGGGATTCGCGGCAGGGGTCGCTGCGAGCGCAGCAGAGACCGCCAAAGAAATGATCGTCAGATTGGTCACGAGGACCGGGACACGGATTTTCATCGACACTCCTTGCGCGCTTCTCACCCGAGCGCGGGTTGGAATCGAGAGGCCGGTCTCCGGACTTGCGAGTGGCGCTGTATGCAGCGCTGGGGCGGTCGCCTTCCCATCTCCACCATTGCAGTGGAGTCAGTGGCCGAAGATCGCCCTGCCTCGCTTACCGTTGCGGGGGCAGTGCCGGAATCGCGCGCCGTGGCGCACTCACCGACTTCCCGTTTCACCCATGACGCGACCATCGCGCCGCGGGCACCTCAAGAACGGCCGGAAGGCTACGCCCACCCGGGGGGTAGCGTCAATATGGGGATGACCGCTTGGCGAAACGATCAGTCACTGCCGTCAGGAACGACAGTCACGAACTGCAGGACAGCGCCGAGCAACCCGCGCGATGGCGCGCCCACTCGGGGCGTCGCTCGGTAAAAGATTCGCATCCGTCGTGTGCCTCGTAGGGATGACGGATGACCTGCAACAAACGCTGCAGCGGCACGAGATCGCCTGTGCTTGCGGCGTCGATCGCCTGCTGCGCGAGATAATTGCGCGGCAGATAGAGCGGGTTCGCGGCGTGCATGCGACGCCGGCGTTCGCCAGCAGCCAGGCCACAACTTTCACCTCGCTCGCGCCAGCGCAGAAACCACGCATGCCAACGTGCGCGCTGCGATTCTTTGGGTGCGGCACCGTCATAGAGCGCGGCGGCCACCGGTTGCGGCAGCACGCCCGCATCGGCGTTACCCGGTTGCGGGGCGCTCACCACCTGTTCGCCGAGCGCACGAAAGAAAATCGGCATGTCGGTTTCAACGGCAGCCAGCAAAGCGAAAAGCTCATCGATCAAGGCCTCATCACCTTCGCGCCCAAGTGCCTCAAGCCCGAGCTTGTCGGCGAGCATCGCGCGCCAGGTTTCGGTATACGTGCTGCGGTAGCGCTCCAAGCCCTCTTGCAACAATTCTTTGTCACCGATCAAAGGCAGCAAGGCACCGGCGAGACGCGCAAGATTCCACATGCCGATTTGCGGCTGATTGCCGTAGGCGTAGCGCCGGCCCGAAGCATCGGTAGTGTTCGGGGTCCACGATGGGTCGTAGCCTTCGAGCCAGCCATAAGGGCCGTAATCGAGCGTCACGCCGAGGATCGACATGTTGTCGGTGTTCATCACGCCATGCACGAATCCGACGCGCATCCAGTGCACAATCATTACCGCCGTGCGCCGACAGATTTCACTGAACCAGCGCGCATAAGCGCGCGGCGTACCCCCGGCATATTCGGGGTAATGAACGGCGATCACATGATCTGCCAGTCCTCGCAGCAGCTCGATCTCTTCACTAGCCGAGTGGATCTCGAAATTGCCGAAGCGAATGAAACTCGGCGCCACCCGACAGACGATCGCGCCGGGCTCGGCTTGCGCATTGCCGTCATAGAACATGTCGCGCACCACCTGATCGCCCGTCGCGACCAAAGAAAGCGCGCGAGTGGTCGGCACGCCGAGGTGATGCATGGCCTCACTACAAAGAAATTCGCGCAACGACGAGCGCAGCACGGCACGGCCATCGGCGAACCGCGAATACGGCGTGGGCCCTGCGCCCTTGAGCTGCAGTTCCTGCCGCTCGCCGCTCGGCGTGATGAGCTCACCCAGCGTGATCGCTCGACCATCACCGAGCTGCCCCGCCCAGTTGCCGAACTGATGGCCCCCGTAGCGAGCCGCGTACGGGCGCATGCCGGGCGCGAGCGCGTTGCCGGCGAGTATATCGACCGCGGGCCCGGTCGCAGCGGGCCTTGCGAGCCCGAGTTCCTCGCCAAGCTCGTCGGACCATGCGAGCAAACGCGGCGCCGATACCGGTGTCGGCATCACCAATGTATAGGCCGCATCAGCCACCGCACGCGGCCGGTTGCTGCGATCAGCATCACCCGGCAGCGTCGCGACCACGCTGGACTCGAACTCGACTTGCGCAAGATCCACATTCATTGATCGATTGTCGACGGCGTGCACCCCCGTCGTCCACCTCGAGCAAACTTCGATACTATGCAGCGCATGAGCACAGGCGAACTGCGGATCCAGTCTTTGCATATCCATCCGGTGAAGTCCTGTCGCGCCATCGATCTTGATGTGGCGCGCGTCGGTCCACGTGGGCTGGAGCACGATCGCGAGTGGATGCTGATCACCGCCGCAGGTCGCTTCGTGACGCAGCGTAGTCACCCAATACTCGCGCTGCTGCGCGCAACGCCCGATGCTCAAGGCATCACGCTCAGCCATCCGCAGGCAGGCGACCTGCGCATCGAAGCGCCACTGCCCATGACCACGCAGCCCGCCGATTGGCGACGCGTCACTGTCTGGAAGCGCGAGATCGAGGCGATCGATGCAGGCGAGCATGCCGCGCAGTTTGCGAGTGCCCTGATCGGCGAGCCCGCGCGGATCGTCGCCGGCGGTTCGGATCATTTCGCTGATGGCTATCCGCTGCTCGTCTGCACGCAGGCCTCGCTCGACGATCTCAATCGTCGACTGCCCGAAGCGCTGCCGATGAGTCGATTTCGTCCGAACATCGTGCTGGCGGGCGCCGAGGCCTGGCAGGAAGATCACATTCGCGAACTGCGCGTGGGCGGCCTGCGACTGAAACTGGTGAAACCCTGCACGCGCTGCGTGATGACGCGGATCGATCAGCTCACCGGAAAGCGGGGACTCGACCCGCTACCGGTACTGCAGGAATTTCGCTTCGATGAAAACCTGCGCGGCGTGACTTTTGGTCAGAACGCGCGTGTCGCGAGCGGCGCAGGAAGCCTGCTCCGCCTTGGCGACACGATCGAGGTTGAGTTACGCGCTTAGCCGGCGGCGGTCGACAACGGGACGCGCGAGGTCACCTGGCCACGAAAATCGAGCCAAGCGTGGTTCGTGAAGTCGTACAACTTGCAGCGACGCACGCAGTCCCGATAGCTCTGCCAGGTCATGCGATAGGCCTGGAACTGATCGTTGAAACGCTCCGTCAGCACCGCCTGCGCCCGACGCAGCGAGTACATCGGAATGCGCGGGTTCAGATGGTGCGCGTTGTGCTCCATGATGTTGTGCATCAGCCGATCGATGCCGAACGGGAAACGCACCTGCACAGTCGCCGTGAGGTAAGCGCGGTAACGCTGCCACTCGTGACGTTTCTGGAACCAGGCGATCGCCGGGTGCGTGTGATGCACGAACACCACGAAACCCATGATGGTGTTCCAGAGTGCGAAGGGCACGATGATGCCGAGCGCCAGCAGCATCCAGACGTTCTGCTCGGTTTCAATGGCCACCGCGACCACGAGCGTGATCCATAGACCCATGGCCACGGTCACGAGCGCGCTGTCCCAGTGATATTTGGCCCGGCTCGCACCGATCTGCTTGCGGGTCGCGAAGTAGAGCTTCTTCCACCACAGTTCGAGGAAGTAATAGAGGCCCCAGCCCGCGCCGCTGCGATAGATACGCTCGAGCAGGCGCCGATAACGCGGCAGCGAATCGAACTCTTCTTTCGAGAACGGCGCCCAGACCTGATCGCGGCCCTTCAAATTATTGAAGCCGTGATGGGCCACATTGTGGCCGACATCCCAAAGACTGAACGCGGTCATCGACGGCAGAAAGGCGATGCGCCCAAAAATATGGTTGAGAAGATCGCTTTTGAAGAACGACCCATGACAGGCGTCGTGGCCGATGAGAAAAAGACGCACGATTGCCGCAGTAATCAGCACCGAACCCAGGAACTTCAGCCAGATGGCGGATTCGATGAGCACCAGCGCAAGACCGCCGGCGAATAGCGAAAGATCGATCGCGAGAGCGACGAAAGGCCGCAGGAAGCCCGCGTTCTCGAAGGCGAGCAGAAGCGCCTTGCGACTCGCCGGGGTAGCCTCGGTCGGATTTGCGGATTGCGACATCGTCAACCTGTGTGTACGTGGGGGTGCGCTATTGTACCCGGCTGCATAATATCCGGCATGACATTCGTTTCCCCCGCCCTGCGCGCCGAAGCCAGCGACGTGTACGCCCTGTTGCCCGCACTCATGCCCGCCGAACGCGCCGCGGCGCTCAGTACCGGATGGGCGCTCGTGAATGGGGCTCGGCAGCGTGCCGACGAGCGGCCCTATCTCGATGCCTTCCTGCAGGAATTCGGGCTCTCCAATCAGGAGGGCATCGCACTCATGTGCCTCGCCGAAGCCCTGCTGCGCATTCCCGATGACGACACCGCCGATCGGCTGATCGCCGAAAAAATCGCCAGCGGTCAATGGGATGCCCATGCGGGTCGATCGGGCTCGCTGTTCGTCAACGCCTCGACCTGGGGGTTGATGCTCACCGGCAAACTGGTGGATCTGCCACGCGACATCACCACCGACGCTGGCGGCTGGCTGCGCGGTCTTGGCCAGCGCGTCACCGAGCCCATCGTGCGCAATGCCCTGCGCCGTGCGATGCAAATCATCGGTGGCGAGTTCGTGGTCGGTCGCAGCATTGATGAAGCCCTCGAGCGCTGCGCTCGCGAGGCCTCGCTTGCCCTCTGCTCCTTCGACATGCTGGGCGAAGGCGCGCGCACCGATGCCGACGCCGCACGCTATACCGACGCCTATGCGCACGCCATCGAGAGCATTGCCCGCGCGGTCAAAGATCAACCAGCGCTGCATGCGCGGCACGCGATCTCGATCAAGCTCTCGGCGCTGGACCCCCGCTATTCGCTGCTGCAGCGCGAGCGCACGCTGCAGCGGCTGCTGCCGCGTGTCATCGAATTGTCACGGCTCGCCGCCGCAAAGGGACTTGGCCTGACCATCGATGCCGAGGAGCAAGATCGCCTCGAACTCTCGCTCGAACTGGTCGAAGCGCTCGCCAAAGACTCTGCGACCCGGGACTGGCCGGGACTCGGTCTTGCAGTGCAGGCCTATGGTCGCCGCGCCCCCGCCGTGATCGAGCACCTGACGGCGATGACGAGAGCGCTGCGGCGCCCGCTCGCAGTGCGGCTCGTCAAAGGTGCCTACTGGGACAGCGAAATCAAACGCGCCCAGGAAAGAGGCCTGCAGGAATATCCGGTTTACACCCGCAAGGCCTCGACGGACCTCGCTTATCTTGCCTGCGCGCGCAAATTGCTCGCCGCCGCGCCGCTCATATATTCCCAATTCGCGACTCACAACGCGCATACCATCGGTGCCATTCTGGCGTTGCGCGCGGCATCGCCAGAGCCGCCGGCGCTCGAATTCCAGCGCCTGCACGGCATGGGCACCCTGCTCTACGATGAGGCACAGCGGCAGATCAAAGATTTTCCGCGCGTCCGCGTCTACGCGCCGGTGGGGCCGCACGCGGACCTGCTCGCCTATTTGGTCAGGCGCCTGCTCGAGAACGGCGCGAATACCTCCTTCGTGAATCGCTTCATGGACGAACGCGTTGCGGTCGAAGAAATCGTCGCCGACCCGGTTGCCGAGGTCGAACGGCGACTGCGCGAAGATACCCTCGCCCATCGCGGCATTCCTCTGCCCCGTGATTTGTTCGCCACGGCACGACGCAATTCGGCCGGACTCGACTTGGGTCGGCACGAGACCCTCGACGCCTGGAAAAAAGCGTTGATGCAGTATTCGCCGACGCAAGCTTTGCCGACGCCAGCTTGGCCGACACCCCCTGCCACGACACCCACGCCCGAATTCGCCGATGCTGCCGCCGTCACGGCAGCGTTCGCCCACGCAGAGATTGCGGCTCGCGAGTGGCGCCGACTACCGGTCGAGGCGCGTGCCTGCTGTCTTGAGCGCGCGGCCGATCTGCTCGAAGCGCAGCGCGATCAGCTGATGGCGCTGCTCGTGTACGAGGCCGGGAAAACCTTGGCCGACGCACTCGCCGAAGTACGCGAAGCGGCGGATTTCTGTCGCTATTACGCCGCCGAAGCGCGCCGGCTGCAGGGCGCACCGCTGCGCCTTGCGGGCCCCACGGGCGAGACCAATGAATTACGCCTCGAAGCGCGCGGGGTCTTCGCCTGCATCAGTCCGTGGAACTTCCCGCTGGCCATTTTTGCCGGACAAGTCGTGGCCGCACTCGTAACCGGTAACGGTGTGCTCGCCAAGCCTGCAGAAACCACGCCGCGGATCGCCCTCGCCTGCGGGGAAGTTTTGTACCAAGCCGGCGTGCCCAAAGACCTTCTGCACGTGCTGCCGATGCTCGGTCGCGAATTCGGCGAGACGGCTCTGGCCTCTCCAGCACTCGCGGGCGTCGTGTTCACCGGATCCACCGCCACTGCACGCTGGCTCAATCGGCGGCTCGCCGAGCGCAAAGGTGCGATCCTGCCACTGATTGCCGAAACCGGTGGGATCAACGCCATGATCGTCGACTCGACGGCCCTGCCCGAGCAAGTGGTCGACGATGCCCTCCAGTCGGCCTTTGGCAGCGCGGGGCAACGCTGCTCGGCGCTGCGCCTGCTGTGCCTGCAAGAGGACATTGCCGATCGCGTCATCGAAATGCTGAGCGGCGCCATGGAGGCGCTCGTGGTCGGTGATCCTGCCGATCTGCGTACCGATGTGGGTCCCGTGATCACCGCTGCCGCAGCCGATAACCTGCGCGTGCATATCAAAGAAATGACGCGTCGTGGGCAGCTTTTGAAGAGCGGCCCCACCGCGGCGGCCACTGCGGGCATCGACCCCGCGCGCTTCGTGTCGCCGCAACTGATCGAGATCAAATCGGCTCGCGATCTCGATCGCGAAGCCTTTGGTCCGATTTTGCATGTGCTGCGCTACGCCGCGCGCGACTTGCCGCAGGTGCTAGCCGACCTGCGTGCCAACGGCTACGGGCTGACACTCGGCATACAAACTCGACTCGAGGGCACCCGCGAGATCGGTTACGCCGCCTCAAACGCCGGCAATGTGTACGTGAACCGCAACATGATCGGTGCCGTTGTCGGCGTGCAGCCCTTTGGGGGCAGCGGTCTGTCGGGCACCGGACCAAAAGCCGGCGGCCCGCACTACCTCGCGCGCTTCGTCACCGAGCGCACACTGACGATCAACACCACCGCAACCGGCGGCAACACTGCTTTGCTGAGCCTCGAGTAGCGCGCACGGCAACTAGCGTGCACGCCGACCGCGGCGACTCAGCGCTGCCACGGCGGCGAAGCGCTTTGACCGTGCGCCAACTTGTCGGCAGCCGCAACGAACCGTTCGCGGGAGATTTTCCCGCTATCGGCCAGCGCCTGCATGGCGGCGAGCGCGATGCTCGCGCGATCCACCTCAAAGAAATCGCGCAACGCGACCCGCGTATCGCTGCGACCAAAGCCGTCGGTACCCAAAGCCACGTAGCGCCGACCCGGCAGATAAGCGGCGAGCATCAAGGGTACGGCGCGTACATAGTCCGAAGCCGCGACGATGGGCGCATCGCCCTGCAGACAAACCTCGAGATAGCTCTCGGCCGCAGCCGTTGCCGGCGAAAGCCGATTGGCGCGCTCCGTTGCCGCTGCCTCACGCGCGAGTTCACTGAAGCTGGTCACGCTCCAGACGTCGCTGGCGATGCCGAAGTCGTCCCGAAGAATAGCCGCCGCGGCGAGCGCCTCACGCAGGATCGCCCCCGCCCCGAGCAGACGCACGAAGGCTTGCCCTGGCTCCTCGGCCCCGCCGAAGCTCGCGTGGCGATACATGCCGCGGATCACCCCAGCACGCGCCTCATCGGGGAGCGAGGGTTGCGGGTAGTTCTCGTTCATGACCGTGAGGTAGTAGAACTCGTCGCAGCCGTCTTCGACCATTCGTCGCGCGCCGTGATCAAAGATTACAGCGAGCTCGCCGGCGAAAGCGGGGTCGTAAGCTCGGCAGTTCGGAATGGTCGCCGCCACCAGGTGACTAGAGCCGTCCTGATGCTGCAGGCCCTCGCCACCCAAGGTGGTTCGACCTGCCGTGGCGCCGAGCAAAAAACCGCGCGCACGTTGATCGGCGGCGGCCCAGATGAGATCACCCACCCGCTGAAAGCCGAATATCGAGTAGTAGATGTAGACCGGCAACAAGGTGACACCGTGGGCGCTGTAAGCCGTCGCCGCAGCGACCCACGAGGAGAGCGCACCGGCTTCGGTGATGCCCTCTTCGAGAAGCTGACCGTCACGACTCTCGCGATAAGAGAGCAACGAACCGGCATCCTCGGGTTCATACAACTGACCGAGCGGCGAATAGATGCCGATCTGCCGAAACAGCGCCGCCATGCCGAAGGTGCGCGCCTCGTCGGCAACGATGGGTACCAAGCGTGGCCCCAGCGCCTTGTCGCGCAGCAAATTTCCGATCAGTCGGACCACGGCCATGGTGGTGGACATTTCTTTGCCCTCGGCTGCGAGCGCAAAGCCTGCATAAGCATCAAGCGGCGGTACCGCAACAGGCGGGGCACTTCTTCTGCGCTGCGGCAAGGGGCCACCCAGCGTCTGCCGTCGCTCGCGCAGATACCGCATCTCCACACTGTCTTCAGCGGGCTTGTAAAAGCGCAGCGCCGCGACATCGTCATCGCTCAGCGGCAAATTGAAGCGATTGCGAAATTCGAGAAGGGCCTCGACATCGAGCTTTTTTTCCTGGTGCGCGGTCATGCGCGATTCGCCAGCGCGACCCATGCCGTAGCCTTTTTTGGTCTTGGCGAGGATCACCGTTGGTTGACCGCGGTGCGCTGCAGCAGCCGCGAAGGCGGCATAAAGTTTGCGGAAATCATGACCGCCGCGGTTCAGGCCATCGATCTCGGCGAGCGACATGTGTGCGATCAGCGCACGCAGCTCCGGATCGAGTGCAAAGAAATGTTCCTGATTGTAGGCACCATCGTTGGCGCCCAAGGTTTGGTACTGCCCGTCAACCGTCTTCGAGAACGCGCGCAACAGAGCGTGGTTTCGATCGCGTGCGAACAGCGCATCCCAGTCGGAGCCCCAGAGGACCTTGATGACATTCCAACCCGCACCCGTGAAGAGCGCCTCAAGCTCCTGAATGATCTGCCCGTTGCCGCGGACCGGGCCGTCGAGCCGCTGCAAATTGCAGTTGATGACGAAGGTGAGATTGTCCAGCCGTTCACGGGCCGCGAGCGTGAGCGCACCGATGGACTCGGGCTCGTCCATCTCGCCATCGCCAAAGATTCCCCACACCCGGCGCTCGGCCGTCGGCGCAAGACCACGGTGCTCGAGATAACGGAGGAATCGTGCTTGATAAATGGCGTTGATGGGGCCAATGCCCATGGAGCCCGTCGGGAACTGCCAGAAGTCCGGCATCAGCCACGGATGCGGGTAAGAGCAGAGACCGTTGCCACCTACCTCTTGGCGATAACGGGCCAGCGTCTCTTCGCTCAAACGCCCTTCGAGAAACGCCCGCGCGTACACGCCGGGAGCGGAGTGCGGTTGAAAGAACACGAGATCGCCGCCACCCACGGCATCGGGTCCGCGAAAAAAATGATGCAAGCCCGTCTCAAAGATTTCAGCTGCCGAGGCGTAGGTGGCGACGTGCCCGCCCAGTTCGCCGTAGGCCTTGTTGGCTCGCACCACCATGGCGAGCGCGTTCCAACGCATGATCGCCGTGAGTCGCTCCTCGAGAGCGACATCGCCGGGATGCACGGCCTGATCGCCGAGCGGAATCGTGTTTTGGTACGCCGAGTAGGGCATGACGTGGGCGACCACACCCAGCTGCTGCGCTTGCTGCTCAAGCTGGGTGAGCAGGAACAGACCCCGTTCACGTCCGCCCGTGGCCACTGCAGCCCGCAGGGCCTCAAGCCACTCGGCGGTTTCTTCCGGATCGATGTCGTGCGGCAGAATCATCTACGTATTTTGGCGATGCGGGGTCGGCAAGTCATGCCTTTAAGCCGGTCAAAGGTGGCATCTTGGCCGCATGTTATGCTGCGAAACTGGATCGCTGGAGCATTTAATGTCACAGATCAGCTTGGATACCACAGATCGCAAGATCCTCGCCGAACTGCAGCGCGATGCGAAGATCACCAACGTGGAGCTCGCACGACGCGTCAACCTCTCGCCATCGCCCTGCCTTGCTCGCGTACGCGCGCTCGAGGAACAAGGCTTTATCGTCCGCCACGTGACTTTGCTCGATCCACGCAAGCTGCAACTCGGCGTCAATGTATTCATCCACATCACGCTCGAAAAACAAGTGGATCAGGCGCTGGCCACGTTCGAGCAAACCATGCGGCGCTTCCCGCAGGTGATGGAGTGCTACCTCATGACCGGCGATGCAGACTATCTGCTGCGCGTGGTCGTCGCCGACATCGACGCCTTGCAGGCATTCATCGTCGATGAGCTCACCCACATCCCGGGAATTGCCAGCATTCGCTCGAGCTTCGCCCTGAAGCAGGTGAAGTATGAAACGGCGCTGCCGATCGAGCTGCCGGTGCGCCGCAGCAGCACTCGCCGCGCCTCAGTGCCCCGAGTGTGACCCGGGCTTGCGCACGGTGACCGTGGCTTCGCCACCCGCCGCGCGCGGCATCGAACCCTTGCCCGGGCCACCACCCTGCAGCGCTTCGGGCATCGGGCCGGTGTATTCATAGGCGACCGTACCCGGCGGGTGCTGGTACCAACCTGGGTCTCGATAGTCGCCCGGTTTCTGGTTGCGGCGTACCTTGAGCACCGAAAACATGCCGCCCATGCCGACCGCGCCGAAGGGCCCCTCGCCCGTCATCATCGGCAAGGTGTTTTCAGGCAGCGGCATGCGCATGGTCGACATCTCATCCATGCCACGCTCGCCCATGGCCATATAGCCCGGAACCAGATCGCTGATTTTTTGCGCGAGATCGTCTTGGCGCACACCGATCATCGTCGGCACGTCATGATTCATCGCGTTCATGGTGTGATGACTCTTGTGGCAATGAAATGCCCAATCACCCTCTTCGTCGGCGAGGAACTCGATCTGGCGCATCTGTCCCACTGCGATGTCGGCTGTGACCTCGTACTGCCGCGTGCTGCGCGGCGTCGGGCCGCCGTCGGTACCGGTAATCAAAAATTCGTGGCCATGCAGATGGATCGGGTGATTGGTCATCGTCAAATTGCCGATGCGGATACGCACCTTGTCGTTCTTGCGCACCACCAGCGGATCGATCCCCGGGAAAACGCGACTATTCCAACTCCAAATATTGAAGTCGAGCATGGTCATGATCTTGGGCGTGTAGCTACCCGGATCGATGTCATAGGCATTGACCAAAAAGCAGAAGTCGCGATCGACAGCGTCGATCAGCGGGTTTTGCTCGCGCGGATGGGTTACCCAGAAGCCCATCATGCCCATCGCCATCTGCACCATTTCATCGGCATGCGGGTGATACATGAAGGTACCCGGGCGTCTTGCCGTGAATTCATAGACGTAGGTCTTGCCCGGCGGGATGGGCGGCTGATTGAGACCTGTGACCCCATCCATGCCATTGGGCAGTCGCTGACCATGCCAATGAATGGAGGTCACTTCAGGGAGTCGGTTGGTGACGAAGATCCGGACCTTGTCACCCTCCACCACCTCGATGGTGGGCCCAGGGCTCTGACCGTTGTAGCCCCAGAGATTCCCTTTGAAACCCGGTGCGAATTCGCGAACCACAGGCTCGGCGACGAGGTGGAATTCTTTGACCCCGTTTTTCATGCGAAATGGCAAGGTCCAACCGTTGAGCGTCACCACCGGGTTGTAGGGCCGGCCACGCGAGGGCTGCAAGGGCGGTCGCGTGACGGCCGCCGTTTCAATCACGGGTTCCGGCAATGCGGCGAGCGCTGCACGACCCACCGATGCAGCGGCCGCCGCAACACCCGCTACGCCCGCTGCCCGAAAAAATTGACGCCGTGATTTCATGGCCTGGTATTCCTGATCAATATCCGCCTGCCGCCTCGGCAGGCTTCGTAGCGGCGACACCCAGCGCCACCGACGCTGCGGGCCGCCCCGCAAAAGCCGACTGAAGTGCTGCCTCGGCAAGCCAGAACTGCTGCTCGGCGTCGATGGCCGCCATGACCGTCGTGATCTGCTCCCGCGCATCGGCCAGCAGTTCAAAGACGCCGATAATCATGCCGTTGTAGCGCAGCAAGCTTTCTTCGGCGATGGTCTTGCGCAGCGGCACGAGCTCGTCACGATGGTGACGGGCGATATCGTAGGCAGCGAGGTAGGCCGAATAACTCTCCCGCAAGTGCGAACCTGCGGCACGCAGCGTCGCTTCGAGATGGCCGGCTGCGGCCAGGGTGTCGCCATCGAGCGCCCGACGATCGAGCTCGCCGGCATCAAAGAGAGGTAGCCGCACGTCGATCTCGTACCCGCGAGCCTCCGGGTCACGCCGCAAACCCAGCTCGATGTCAGTCAGCGTGGTCACCTTGCCGAGTCCGCGACGTGCAGCGGCAGCACGCCATTGCGACTCGGCGAGTTTCACGTCGACACGCTCGGCATTCAGCCGTGCGCCCGCGGCGTCTGCCGAAAGCGACTGCTGCGGTATCTCCGGCAGGCGCTCGGGCAGTTGCAGACGCTGGGCATGGTCGTCGTCGAGCCCCAGCGCCCGAACCAACTCCTCGCGAGTGCTGCTGGCCTGCTGCCGCGCAAGCACGGCCTGAGTACGTGCATCGGCCTCAAAGGCCTGCTGGCGTGCCCGCGACGTTTTATTGAAGTTGCCTGCGGCCTCCATGCGCCGCGCCAGTTCGGCACTGGCCGCCGCGCTATCGAGCACTCGCGCGGCATAACGCTGCCGCTGCTCGGCAGCCACAGCACGCACCCAAGCCTGTCGAACCCGAGTGACTTCATCGATGACCGTGATCGCGAGTTCGATCTCCGCGGCCTCGACGGCCGCAGTAGCCACGCGCTGCCGCTGCGGCAAGGTGAGTAGCTCAAGCAAACCGAAGCTCAGCAATCGGCCAATTTCGATCTCGCTGCCGTGACGGACCCGCTCGTAGTTGAGCACGGGATTGCCGATGCGGCCTTCGCGCGCAGCACTCGCAATCGCCGCAGATTTACTGGCGAGCAGTGCTTGCAGTGACGGACTACCGAGCAGCGCAACCCGAACCGCAGCATCCTGAGAGAGCGGTGCCGCAAGCAAAGAATTGAGCCCTTCACGACGTGTGCGCAACGTCTCGGCGTCGGTCGCGAGTTCGAGATTTTCGGCAGTGAAGTTGGCCAGCTGCCGATTGACCTCGCGCACGCTCGATACACCGCCGGATGTCGCGCAACCGGTCAAAAGTCCGCTCGAGACGGCGACCACCAGGGTGACCAGCAGCGGACTGCGAAGTGTCGCAGCGTGCTGCGGACGAAAAGCCGCATGCGTGACAAGCGCGACCAAAATCGCCAGCGCAAAGGCCACGGCTAGCGAGAACTGCTCAAGCGCAAACGACAGTGCCAGACAAAATGCCGCGACCGACCACATGCCGCGGGTCATGCCGCGCAAAAACAAGGTGGCCGCGTCGGCACTCGAATGCGCATGATTGAAGGCTGCGACCACAAGACCGATCGATGGAAAGAGTGCTGCATATCCGCTCAAAGAAGAACCCCCAAGTCGCCCAAGCTCGCTGCTGCAGAGCGTAACGATAGCACCGGTCAGCATCCGTGCGGGTAACTCTAGCGTATGCGGGCGTTGTGCGTTAACGCTCGACACCATCGGCATCAGTCGGGGCGCCGCATAAAGCGCCACAGCCGTGACCGCCGCGGCAACCCAAAGTGGCAAAGCCGCGGCGAACAGCACTGCTGCGGTTGCGAGCCATGCCAGCAAACTGGCCACAACGACCGCCGGCCAACGCGCTCGACGCGCGAGCTGCGTGTAGACGACGTAGAACACCATCGATGGCGCCACACCCGCGAGCGCGGCGCGGGCCGCGCCCGCACCGAACACGTTGCCGTTCTCCAGCGCCAAGATGAAAAGCACCGGACCGGCAACGATCGGGAAACTGCCGAGCCATCCTGCAAACCCCTGGCCCCACCGCCGACCCGCGAGCGTGATGCCGCCAATCAGTACCGGCACCAGAATTATTTTGAGCGCGAGCGTCGAGCTCAAGCTTGTAGCCGGTGGTCGCGGAAGCGTTCGCGCAACAGGTTCTTCTGCATCTTGCCGGTTGCGCCGAGCGGAATGCTGTCGACGAACACCACATCATCGGGAATCTGCCACTTGGCAACTTTGCCCTCGTAGAAACTCAGAATCGCATCGCGAGCCACTTCGACCCCGGGTTTTTTGACGATGACAAGCAACGGTCGCTCGGCCCATTTCTCATGCGGCATGGCGATGCAGGCCGCCATGGCGACGGCAGGATGCGCCATCGCGATGTTCTCGACTTCGATGGAGCTGATCCACTCGCCGCCCGACTTGATGACATCCTTGCTGCGATCAGTGATCTGCAGGAATCCGTCGGGATCGATGCTCGCCACATCTCCCGTATGGAACCACCCATCGATCAAAAGTTTTTCATGTTCGTGCTTGAAGTAGTGCGAGACGATCCACGGCCCGCGCACGAGCAGATCGCCGGTACTCTTGCCATCCCAGGGTATTTCTTTGCCCTGCGGATCGACGATTTTCATGTCGACGCCGTACACAGCGCGACCTTGGGTCGCCAAGATGGGCAACTGCTCGCTCCACGGCAGCGACAGTTGTTTGCCTTTGAGTCGGCACACCGTGCCAAGGGGCGACATCTCGGTCATGCCCCAGCCATGCAAAACCTCGACCCCAAGCTGATGGAAGGCTTCGATCATCGCCGGCGGACAAGCCGAGCCACCGACGCTGGTGCGCTTCAAGGTGCTGAATCGTTTGCCCTCGGCATGCAAATGATTGAGCAACGCCAGCCAAACCGTCGGCACGCCCGCCGCGCAAGTCACGCCCTCGCTCTCCATCAGCTCGTAGACCGATTTGCCATCGAGCGCGGGCCCGGGCCAAACGACTTTTGCGCCCGTCATGGCGGCGGCATACGGCACACCCCAAGCGTTGACATGAAACATGGGGACCACGGGCAAGGTGCAGTCGCGCGACGAAAGACCGGTGGCATCGGGCAGCGCACCCGCGTAGGCATGCAAGGTCGTCGAGCGGTGGCTGTAGAGCACGCCCTTCGGATCGCCGGTGGTGCCGCTCGTGTAGCAGAGAGCAGCCGCGAGGCGCTCGTCGAACTCCGGCCACTCGTAAACGGAATCTTGCGCGCCGATCCAGGCTTCGTAACTCACGAGCCCCGGAATACCCGTGTCGGCCGGCAAGGCATCGGCCTCGCATAGCGCAACCCAGCGCCGCACCGTGCGGCAATGGGCCGCAATGGCCTTCACGAGCGGCAGGAAGGTCATGTCGAAGCAAAAAATTTCGTCCGCAGCGTCGTTGGTGATCCAGGCAATCTGTTCGGGCTTCAGGCGTGGGTTGATCGTATGCACGACGCGACCGCTGCCACTCACCCCAAAATAAAGTTCAAAATGCCGATAGCCATTCCAAGCCAAGGTGGCGACGCGGGCCGACTGCGCGAGACCCTCGGCATCGATGGCTTTAGCCAATTGTTTGGAGCGGCGCTGCGCGTCGCGGTAGGTGTAGCGGTGAATATCGCCTTCGACCCGTCGCGACACCATTTCGACATCGCCGTGGTGCCGTGCCGCAAAATCGATGAACCGCGAGATCAATAGCGGTTGATCCTGCATCAGACCCAACATGATCCACCCCCCGAATTCGTTTGCTACGCCGAGTCTACGACAGTGCCACATGAGCCGGCCACGAGAGACATGAACAGGCAGTTTCATGTCGAAGCGTAACCATGGAGAATCGGCACTCGCCGATGCCCCCTCAAGTTGTCTGGTTCAAGCGCGACCTGCGCATCCACGACCACGCGCCGCTGCTCGCAGCCGCCGCGCGCGGAGCCGTTTTGCCCCTGTACGTCGTTGAACCCAAGCTCTGGACACAAGCCGACAGCTCCTGCCGACACTGGCAGTTCATTCAAAGTTCACTCCGCGACCTGCAAGCCGCCTTGCGATCACTCGGCGGCGCGCTCCAGGTCGAGCGCGGCGAGATCATCGAAGTCCTCCGTCAGCTCAAAAGTCGTGTCGGCCCCTTTGAACTTTGGTCGCATGAAGAGACCGGCAACGCCTGGACCTTCGCGCGCGATCTCGAAGTCGCGTCATGGTGTCGCGCCGAGGGAGTTCCCTGGCAGGAACTGCCGGCGAATGGCGTCGTACGACGCCTGCGACATCGCGACGGCTGGGCGGCGGCGCGTAATGCCGTGATGCTCGCCCCGATCGACGCAGCCCCAAACGATATCCGTTTCTTTGCCATGGCTCACGACAAGATGGCAAACGAGCGAAGTCTCGCCGCGCTCGAAGAGCCGATCGCGGGCATGGTCTCAGCAGGGCGCGTGCAAACCGGAGGCCGGCGCGAGGGCCTCGCCGTGCTCGAGAGTTTTCTGCAGTCGCGCTCCCGTCGTTACATGCGGACCATCTCGAAACCCGGGATCTCGGCCCGCCACTGCTCGCGCCTGAGTGCACATATCGCCTACGGAACGCTGTCGGTGCGCGAGATCGATCAGGCGGCCGCAGCACGCCAAACGCGGCTCGCCGACGAGCCCGACCCGGCCAGCGCCGATTGGGCGCGACAGCTGCAGGCCTTTAGATCACGACTCGCTTGGCGTTGTCATTTCGTGCAAAAGCTGGAGCAGCAGCCTGCGATCGAGTTCCGCTGCATGCACCCTGCGTTCGAGGGCATGCGCGAGAACGAGTTTCGTGCTGATTTTTTTGATACGTGGCGCGAAGGGCGGACCGGCTATCCACTCATCGATGCTTGCATGCGCTCCTTGCAGGCAAATGGTTGGATCACCTTTCGCATGCGTGCGCTGCTCGTGTCATTTGCCAGTTATCACCTGTGGCTGGATTGGCGACGTACGGCGCCGGTGCTCGCGCAACTCTTTACCGATTACGAACCCGGCATTCACTACAGCCAATTCCAGATGCAGTCCGGCGTCACCGGAATCAACGCCGTGCGCATGTACAACCCGGTGAAGCAATCTGTCGAACACGACCCCGAGGGCAAATTCATCCGCCGCTATCTGCCCGAGCTGCGCGATCTGCCGGACGAACTCATCCATGAACCTTGGAAAGCCGACAGCCCGCCGCGCGACTATCCGCCGCCCGTGGTCGATCACGAAGCGGCTGCGCGAGTCGCTCGCCAAAAAATGGCGCCCTATTGGCGCGGAGAGGAGTTTCGCGATCAGGCGCGGGAGGTGTTCCGCAAGCTCGGCAGTCGCAACCGACCGACCGAGACCCGTCGCCGAGCCAAGGCTCGTGCCGCGACTAAACCCAAAGCTGCGGCTTCGGCTGCAGCTGCGAGGACGGTGACGGCTAAGGCGACGGCTACGGCTACGGCTGGCACTAGCGCGCAAATGTCACTGGGATTCGACGAGGTCGACTAAGGACCGCTTGCGCTACGGCAGAAAACGGAGCAGCACCTCGGCGACCGCCTTCGGGTCTTCCTCGGGCAACGAATGCCCGAGGGGTTCGAGCGTGACCACCTCGGCATGCGGTAGCCAGAGCATCAATTCTTTGTTGTCGGCCGCCGTGAACAGCGCGTCTTTGCCGCCGAACAGCAGCAAGGTCGGTGCAGTGATTTTCTTGGCGGTCGTCCGCAGATCACGCGACACCTCACCCTGATCGAGCATCGCACGCCAGAGATGCGCCGGGATACGCGCCGACTCACGCCGCATGTGGTACTGGATCTGCGGGTCTAGCCCCGGCACTTCCCACCACGCCCTCATGAAAGCGGAATCAGGGTCGATCGGATCTTTGAGCGAGCGAATCTCGGCATCGAGCGGACCGAAAGTCGGTGGATACGGCGGTGAATCGGGACTCGGCAGACTGCGCCGCCCGATGGTCGAACCGATCACCATCAGTTTATCGAGGCGCTCTGGCCAAAAAGCCGCCAACGTTTGCGCCACCATGCCACCAAGCGAGTGTCCCGCGACATGCGCCCGCGCAATCCCCATTTTGTCGAGGAACAGCTTGGCATCGTGGGCGTAATCAAGGCGCGTGTAGCAGCACTCGGGCTTGTCGGTCGCGCCGTGACCTCGCTGGTCGAGCAAAAAGACGTGATAGCGCGTGGCCAGCAAGCGCCCAAGCGGCAAATAGCCGAGCGAGCTGTTGGTATAG
>Ga0194118_10002850_pt1 | contig 21123 bp, 16 predicted proteins | sample TA2MahsurfametaG_2_FD_148662 | JGI IMG/M metagenome (GOLD analysis project Ga0194118, IMG submission 148662) | Freshwater microbial communities from Lake Tanganyika, Tanzania - TA2015013 Mahale N5 surface | ecosystem: Environmental > Aquatic > Freshwater > Lake | place: Tanzania: Lake...
CGTTTGTGAAATCTGTGTTCGTAATCACGGCACCTGAAAAATTTACGTTACTTAAATTTGCTCCTGAAAATGACACGCCAGAAACGGTGGTTCCAACCAGCGATGCGCCTGATAAGTCAAGCGACGCGTATGATGTTCCAGACGAAACGGTTTGACCTTGGAGCGCGGTTCCGGCCGAGCTGATAACAATCGAGCAGGTCGCATTGGTTGGAGATTCGTATATCGCGGTTGATGCTTGGGATGCGGTAATGGTAACGGTGCCCGCGCCTTTTAAAGTCACTAAACCTGTACTGGCACCCACTGTTGCAAATGATGTGTTGCTGCTACTATATGTAACTGCTCCGGAACTGGCACTGCTGGCCACAACGGAAAACGATGCATCAGTAATATTCTTCGTAGTGGGCGGACTTACAAATGCCAATGTAGGCGTGGCTTTACTCACGGTAAGCGTGTTGCTGGTGTTGGTTGAGCTCAAATACTGCGCGGTTGCAGCTTGTACGGCATTGAAAGACACATCGCCCGCACCGACAAGAGTTATAAAATTTCCTGACGCGTCAATGGTTGCTACGGAGGTGTTGCTACTACTATATGTTATTGCGCCATCACTGTTGCTGGTGGGACGGGTGGTTATCGCAAATGATGCATCTCCAAATGTTTTGCTGGAAGCAACCGAGAATGTTGCGGATGACAGCGTTGACGTTCCGCGCGCCACCGTCAAGGTGTTGCTGGTTTTAGTGGCGCTGTTATACTGGTTTGTTTGTACTTGGCTAGCGTTAAAACTCACATCACCTGCACCCACTAGGGTTATAAAATTCCCGGACGCGTCAATGGTCGCTACCGAGGTATTGCTGCTGCTATACGTTATCGCGCCGCTACTGTTACTTGTGGGTTGCGTGGTAATCGCGAATGACGCGTCGCCAAACGTTTTGGATGATGCGACCGTGAACGTGGCTGCTGAGAAGGTGGACGTTCCGCGCGCTACCGTCAAGGTGTTGCTGGTTTTGGTGGCAGAATTGTATTGGTTTGTTTGTGCTTGGCTCGCGTTAAAACTCACATCACCTGCACCCACTAGGGTTATAAAATTCCCGGACGCGTCAATGGTCGCTACCGAGGTATTGCTGCTGCTATAAGTGATTGCACCATCACTGTTGCTTGTGGGTTGCGTGGTAATTGCGAACGACGCATCTCCGTACGTTTTGGATGATGCGACCGTGAACGTGGCTGCTGAGAAGGTGGATGTTCCGCGTGCTACCGTCAAGGTGTTGCTGGTTACAGTTGAGCTCAAATATTGCGCAGTTGCGGCTTGAGTGGCATTGAAAGAGACGTCACCTGCACCAACTAGGGTTATAAAATTCCCGGACGCGTCAATGGTTGCTACGGAGGTGTTGCTGCTACTATAAGTGATTGCGCCATCACTATTGCTTGTGGGGCGAGTGGTTATTGCAAATGACGCATCTCCAAATGTTTTACTGGATGCAACCGTGAATGTGGATGCTGAGAATGTGGATGCGACTTCGTTTCCTTCAATTGTTAGTGTTGCAGTTATGGTGCTTTGTGGAGTTGCTCCAGATGCAGATTGAGTCGATGTCAAAGTAGTTTGCCCCGCGGTTAACGGTACAACAATGTCACCATACACTTGAGCAACCGATGTATTACTGCTTGTGTATGAAAACTGCCCATACGAGTCAATTGAATAAACTTTAAAAAGACCACTCCCTTCAGCTATAAATCTTGTACCATTGCTTGACAGTTTAACAATACCTAAAAACTGTTGAGATGAGCCAAAAATATCACCTCCTATTTTCAGCCAATGCCTAGGTTCCGTTTGAAAAAAATATGAGCCAAATGACCCTAACGGATGCGGTCCGTTTACTGGACCATAATTTAAACTAGTAACTCCCAGTCGAGTTGTACCAAACCAATATTTTTGCGGTCTTTCCATGACAACATATACCTCTTTGGTTTCTCCGTTTGCAACCACGCCCGCATGAACTGCTGCCATTGCCAGGTTAGAGTCATGTTTATATATATTTGTACCCCACACTGTACCTCCAGTTACTGCTCCTGTAATTGTAACTCGGTAAATGGTTCCATTTGTATTAATACCGCCAAAGTTTATATCCGATATATATGATGACATATTGGAAGGTGCTGGGGATATAAGTGTGGTTGACTTGGTTGTAAGTTTGTATACGCGAATGGTACCTCCATTCGCGGTATTATTATCTGCATCATTTGCACCATTTGCTAAAATAGTTCCGTCCGATGAAAGTGACACTCTACCGGAACCCTGCCAGTCCCCAAATTCATTAAGTTGTGATGCAAGTGGCATATAGTCGGACGTCACTGAATTCCATATCCAACTACTTGCAATTCCTCGGTAACTTGCGTATCGTGTATTTCCTGTCGCGATTATATTTCCATTTGCTGACATGGCTAATGTGCCTGGAGAATATGTATCATAATCGTAAATAGTATGTATTTGAGGATATATATTTCGTCCACGCTGTGTCCAGGTTGAACCAGTCCAGTAATAAATTTTAGTAACCCCAAAATTTGTGTTATTATTTCGTTCGGGGGCCATAATAGAAGGAAGTGAATCATCTCCATTAATTCCTATTGCAATAATGGTTCCATCCAGTGATAATTCAACTGGCGACCCCAGATTATCGCCGACTTTACCGCCATCTATGTCTTGTCCGATACGCGTCCATCCAACCGGACCGAAACTTGCACTAGACTGGTCAGTTACTTCCGTTACTTTTGTAGAGTCATAAGCGTACACTCGAACACTACCACGCTGGTCACTTATGTTTCCACTGGTTCCATCATTGTACGGTGTACCAATTGCAATAACTTTATTGTTTCCGGATAGTCGCGGGACTGAAACGTTATCCCCATTACTTTCATTGTATATGGGTGCTCCAAGGATAGACCATCCGACAGGTCCAAACAATGCACTTGTTGGGTCACTGCTTCCAGATGTTTTACTTGGATTATACGTAAACACTGCAGTAAAACCTCTTTTGGAAGTGTTAAGTGACCCTACAGCAGCTTCTGAATAATTGATTGCAATTGTATTTCCGTCTTTTCCTAAATGGATATCACCACTGAATGTTTCATTATTGACTATTCCGTAAAATGGACTTCCGAGCAGCGTCCATGCATTGCTTATCCATCGGTATACTTTTACGGAGCCTCGATTTGGTCCACCTGCATCATCTCCTAAACTAACAAATGCTATCGTCAATCCATCTGCTGAAATAGAAGGTCCAGTAGCAGGAGTTGCAGATGAATCTACTGTAAATGTATTTCCTACTTGACTCCATGTGCTTCCATAAGTGGTTGCTAACGTCGATGTGGGTGGTGTTATCAAAAATGCGGTGTTTATTGATTTTGTTACATTTGAGAAATTACTTAACGACATTTTGAAATCAGTTTATTTATTTATTGGTTTATTTATTTATTGGTTTATTATTTTTATTTTTATTGGTTACGTTTTCAATGCAAATATAGATGATAGTATGTTATACAAACCGTCTCCTGAAATAGTAATTTTATTTAACGCGTCCTGTATGTTTACAGCAACCATTGAACCCGCGTATATTTTGAACGGTGCACCTACAAAAAACGCGTATGTTACAATGTTTCCACTAGCATCCAATATATTGGTACCGTTGAATGAGTATACAACATTATTTATTTTTACAGTTTCGTTTACATTCATTGGGATGTAGACTGATTTTCCTCCTGAAATGTCGAGTGACGTTACAGTTACAACTTTGTTGGCGCTTGCATCCACTGTAGTCGGCGACTTTATCGTAAATGTGGCTGATGCAACTATACTTTCAGGACTTGCTAATAAAGAGTAAATGACACTTCCTGCAACGGTTGTTGCGACCTGAACCGCACTTACTCCCGCATTATTGATGTTTTTAAGCAGTTGTAGCTTTTGGATAGTGCTGAAGGTCGGCAAGTTTGTGGCTCCGCTAATATTTGCGTTTGTGAAATCTGTGTTCGTAATCACGGCACCTGAAAAATTTACGTTACTTAAATTTGCTCCTGAAAATGACACGCCAGAAACGGTGGTTCCAACCAGCGATGCGCCTGATAAGTCAAGCGACGCATATGACGTGCCAGATGAAACGGTTTGACCTTGTAGTGCGGTTCCGGCCGAGCTGATGACAATCGAGCAGGTCGCATCGGTTGGGGATTCATTCAAAGCCGTGGATGCTTGGGATGCGGTAATAGTAACGGTGCCCGCGCCTTTTAAAGTCACTACACCGGTACTGGCACCCACCGTTGCAAACGACGTGTTGCTGCTACTATACGTAACTGCTCCGGAACTGGTACTGCTGGCCACAACGGAAAAAGACGCATCGGTAATATTTTTTGTAGTGGGCGGCGGACTTACAAATGCCAGTGTAGGTGTTGCCCGTATAACTATAAGCGCGTTACTTGTTTGGCTTGCGGCATAATATGAGGCTGTAGCAGCTTGAGACGCTGTAAATGTAACTATACCCGCCCCGACAATTGTTATTGCATTTCCTGACCCATCCGCCGCAATTGTGGCGATTGACGTATTGTTGCTTGTATATGTGATAGTTGCAGGACTATTGCTTGTAGGGCTAGTGGTTATAGCAAATGATGGAGCATCACTACCAGTTTTAAGTGACGGAACCGTAAATGTGGATGTTGTAAGTGACGGTGTAAGCAAAAGTGTTTCAACTGACAACTTGTACACCACGGCACCCTGCTCTTGTGAGATGAATATGATATTATTATAATAAAATATACCTGAAGCTGCAACCGAAACTCCCACGCTCCCACCGGAAGATGTTGTCGTTGTTGCATTTGATGCAAGCAACCGGGTTCCTGATGAGTTGTATATTTTTAAAAACGGAACTGATGACTGGTTAACAATTGCAAAATTGTTTGTAAGTGGGTCAACAGAAATACCCCGTACATTAATTCCGACATTCCATGGGTTTGAATTTGTCATTGTAATAAGCAAAGAACCAGATGATGAGTACTTATATACAGTAGCAACTCCAGTCACATACATATTTCCGTTAGTGTCTATTGCTATACCCCATGCATTCTCTACAATAGTATAGCTTGCAATAAACGTCCCACTTGAGTCAAATTTTTGAATGCGTGTATTATTATCGGTCACATATAGGTTTGTCGCGGAGTCAATGGCTACGCCGCGAGGAGAATTGAACTGTCCCGTAGCGCTTCCACTCGTGCCGGTACCTACGCGTCGTATATATGTTCCAGATGAATTAAATACCTTTACAACATGATTATTCATATCCGATACGTAAATATTTTCATTTGAATCAATTGCAAGACGTTGCGGGGTATTGAACTGTGAATTTTCTGACCCTAATGACCCAAACGATAAAACGAATACTCTAGATGAGTTGAATTTTTGAACTCGATGGTTTGCGCTTTCTACAACGTAGAAATTTCCATTTGAAGGAAACATTTGTACATCCAGTGGAGTATTGAATGCGCCTGTAGCCGATGAATTTATGTTCGTAAGAAACCCAACTTTAGCCACGTATGTTCCATAAGAATTAAATTTTTGAACTCGCTGATTTATGTTTTCAACTACATAAACATTATTGTTCGTGTCAACTGCAACACCCATTGGACCATCAAGGTCTCCGTTTGCATGTCGATTGGAATAGTTTACTCCTCCCCCGCTAGTGCCAATAATTCTCAAAAATGTTCCACTGCTATTAAATACCTGAACTCGGTCATTTTGGTAGTCTCCGACGTACACATTTCCACTGGAGTCAAACCCGAGTCCGGTTGGAGTCCTAAACTGTCCATTACCAGTACCACCACTTCCAAACGTCATAAGGAATGTTCCAGTAGATGTGAATTTTTGTACGCGATGATTTAAAGTAGACTGCCATGGGCCTTCGTCGGTTATCCAGAAATCCCCACTTGAATCAAATACGATTGTGGTTGCATTATTAATTTGTCCATTTCCACTTCCCGCGCTATTCATAAAATCACCAAGCGATGTTCCAAGTGGGTTGAATTTTCTAATGCGATTTCCCAATGAAACATATATATTACCCGACGAGTCTAACGTAATTGACCTTGGAAATGCAAGGTCACTGCTAAGCTGAAACAATACCGTATTATCTGAATTATATCCGGTTAAACGTGTATGTGCTAATATATAGTATCTACCATTTGTTGTATTTAATGCAAAGTCAGTAACCGGCAAATTGTACGATATTCTCGCAATATAGTTAAGGCTCAGGTCAAAAATCTGAACACGATAATTTTGCTCATCCACCACAAAGAGAGAGTTATTGTATATTTTACAATATCTTGGCCATAAAAACTCTCCGCTCCCCCCATTATAAGAAGGATGTGTTGGCGTAGATGGGTCCAATGGATCTGGAATTGTATTTGTAACGAATGCGCCGATATCAAGTACTCCGTCAAAATTTTCAATCGTTTGGTTAAAATATATATCTCTCATGTCAATGTCGGTTCCAGTAGATTCCAGTATCCAGTCACCACCAAGCGTTGATGAACCAGTTTTATCAGTGGATGCTCGTATCTGCACTCCAGTCGTCGTAGAAAGTGTATCAATAATATACTTCCAACTCATATTGATATATAACGAACATGCCAAAAAATCAAAATATTGAACCATATATGTTGACTTTAACCATACGATGAAGTCGTTTATGTACGACCATGTTTGAAGGGATGGGTCTGTCCAAATAACACTTGTAATTAACGCATCTGGACTTGATTCTCCGAATAGTCGGTAGTAATTACGATTTGTATTATATTCAACAATTCCAACTGTTGTAAATGATGCAACATTTAATTCACTGATTTTGGCCTTGATATAGTCTACCATTGTGTCGTATCTCTGGTCATATACATCATATAAAATATAACGCACATCATCCCTGAGAGAATCGATAATCACTTGATAATTAAAAACTCGTTTATCAATTAAAATAACCGAATTTACTGAACTCAACGTTGTCATTGACTTATTTTAGTTAATTATTTTATTACTTATTTTATTTACTTATTTTATTTACTTATTTTATTTAATTATTTTATTTACTTATTTTATTTACTTATTTTATTACTTATTTTTGTTACTTATTTTTGTTACTTATTTTATAACGTGGTTGTTATGGGTTTAATGCAAATATAGATGATAGTATGTTATACAAACCGTCTCCTGAAATAGTAATTTTATTTAACGCGTTCTGTATGTTTACATCAACAGCTAAAGTCCCCCGATACCCCTCAATTGCTTCCGTGAAATACACAGTTTTCAAGTTCACGCCGTTGTGTGACTCCAGGAACCAGTCTCCGTCCTGACTCAACACATTATACACTATGCTTCCTGGCGCCAGTGCCTCTGGCTGTACCAAACTATAAAACGGCGTCTTATAGTTGTGCTGAAGCAGACCAATGCATATGCCAGGACTTGTACTTGTACAAGTTGAAGCTGATAAAGAAAGCTCGTTTATTATTTTTGCTTTAATATCTTCCACGGTTGGTTTCCGTGTTATAGTCAAAAACAATAGGAACACATAACTCCAGGTTCGTAGAAGAAACAATGGTTTCGTACGCTTGTACGCGCTTATCCACAAGAAGAATGTTTTTGGACATGGTGGTTGTTTTTTATTTCGGTGAATATGAAACGCGGATTCGTGAGAAAGTCTGGTGCCGTGGATGCCGAGTTCGTGTTTTTGCGACTGAAATCTCTCGGAATGGTTGATTTTGAATCTATGATTCCGAGAGATTTGGGGAATGTTATGATAAGTATTTGTTATAGTTGAAGTAGATATTGTGTATTTCCGAGTGAAACAAGAGAATGTATAGCGCCAGAATCGTAAAACAAAGTGTATAGTTTATCTCTGTCTTGGTGTATACTTTGTAAAGGATGATGTAAATCAATGGCGAATAATGTAGTATGATGTCATACGCGACCAATAATGGTGTGAGTTTAGGCGCCTTGGCATTTACAATGTTATAATAACCTGGATAGTAGTGAAAGAGGAAAATACTACCTATGAATACAATAATATTTAAAGGAATAATATTTGAACCAGATTTTAGGAATAGTAAGGCGAAAGTTATCAACAAAACAATGAATGAAAAAGATTTGGATTGTGTCACCAAGAATTCATAATGTTGCGTAATTTTCTCTATCATATTTTATGTCTATATATAGCTACTAAATTAGTAATACAACAATTGAGTGAATATTGATACGTATAGTTAGTTAATTATATTTATTTAATTAATATAATTAGTAAATAAAAAATATTTGTTGCGAAGTATGTCGAATTTCTCATCGCTGTATGGAAATGTGTGCAACTACAGTTTTTCAAACCGGTACAATGCCTCGCTATGGTCCCGGTTTCAACCGGCCGATTACAACACCGCCACTTTCACGCCAGACCAAATCAATGAACGACGCAAATGCGAAATTCTTAAATATAAGTCGAATACAACCCAGACCACAAAAAAACAACGGTTTGCAGCGGCTTCTAAAGGGTCACTCCTCAAAAAAAAGGGGTTTGCAAGTCAAACCGACACACTGACTGTGGCAAACACAGCCAACCTTCCAGAAGTGAACGGAGTGTTTGTTTGCCCGTCGTCTGAAAAAAAATGCACGCTCACCACAGAAAGCGACGTCCCGGGGCCACCAAGGCTGCTGTGCCTAGACGACAGTGTGCCGCTTTACAACCACGTTCGAGCGTACGAGTACAAGTCAGGCCAGGTTCTAAAGTCGCGCATCCCAACCACTGCCCTCACTTCTCCAAACAGCGTAACCATTTTGTCTGGAAATAAGTCGCTCACGGTCTCATGGTTACCACCGGACAGCGACTCCAAGGGACTGTACGGTGGATACGACTTGGCGGGATATTTGCTGGCATATTCCACCGATAGAACCAACTGGACAAACATTTCATCCACCGTGACAACCGTTAGTGACTTGCCGGGATACGTGAATGCTGCTACGCTCACATACACCATAAACGGGCTCGTAAACAACACGCTGTACTATGTGAAAATTTACTCTGTAAACAAGTCCACACCCAAAGCCACACCGGGCTCAACCTCCACGTTTCCAGCGATTGCTTCAGCAACCACGTTCTTGCTTCCAACGAAACCGCTGAATTTTGCGGTCACGGGTGACACCACCGCCACGATTGTAACCGCGACCCGACAGGGCGGAAGCGTCAACATTGACAAAACCAACTTGATTGCCACCTGGACCGCGCCTTCATTCAATGGTGGAACTCCTATACTCTCTTACCGTGTTCAATACTCGGTTGACAAGGTGACGTGGACCACGCTAGAAGCACACGTGGATTCAACTGATTTGGCATTTGACTCCGGTAGCGGCGTCTACACGTACCGATTCACTGGACCCAATGACCAAGGTCTGAACGCGCTATCCATTCTAACCAAGTCAACCTATTACGTTCGCGTGTCGTCCGTGAACGAAGTTGTGAGAGACGACGGGTACGCGTCGCCGTTTTCTGCAACGCTATCAGTAAACACGCTCAATGTGCCGTCCAGCGTAACCGGCGTAACTTTGAGCTCCGGCACGCAAGCCGGAGTTGTATTGTTGGCATGGAATCCGCCTGCAGATAACGGTGGCAGCGCCATTCAAGCGTACAGCGTGTCCTACTATAAAACGGTGGACACGCTCAAGAGCATCGTGTTCACGGGTTCAACCACGCTAACAAAGTTCACGGTATCCGGCCTTGATAGCGAAAATCAGTACTACACGTTTCTAATTTCCGCTTTGAATGGAACGTACTCGTCGACGCCTTATGAAATCACGGGACGAGCCAATACAACGCCAGGAAAACCCATTGGGTTCAAAGTTGCGGCTGTGAACGGCCAGTTTGTGGTGTCGTTTGTGATTGATGACAGCGGCGGTTCGGCAATTACGTCATACATTGTCGGCGTCTCAAAAAATAATACTACGTGGGACAACTACGAATATTCGCCAGTAAATACGCAGTCAGTTGGAGCGGTCCAGCTGAATTTATCAACGTCTGCTGTTATAGTTGGAAGTGCACGCCCTGTATTTGAAACAAAAATACCCTACTACTTCCGCGTTTCGTCTCGAAATGCGCTGTTTCCATTGAAGGAGGGAGCATTTACAACGGCCAACACAATTGGAACCATTGTAGTTGTTCCCAATCCAATCACGGATATCTCAATTGAGGAACTTACCAGAACGGTTGTCACCATCTCTCCCGTAACCGGCCTTTTTGTTGAAACGGTGGAGTCTTACTTGTTGTTAAAATGGTGGTGGACTAGTTTGAAAGGCGGAAACCCAACCACCGTGGTGAGTGACGACATTGGCGGTGATAAAATAGAAAACATTGGATACATTTTGGAATATTCAGAAACAATCGGAAATTTCAAAATATGGACAAAGTTCAACACAACTGCGAACCTTATTAAAGAACGAACACTGGCGTTCACGTACATAAAACCCGAAACCAACTATTTTTTCAGAGTGTACGCTGTGAATACGGTTGGAACATCGGTTGCATCGGTTATTTATAACACGCGCACAAACAGCGCTTTATAAAAAAAATAAAAAAATAGAAAGTGGGTTGTTTCAATTTTTTTAAACTTTTTTCAAGAAAATGATTCAAGAAAAATATTCAAGAAAATGATTCAAGAAAATGATTCAATCAATAGTTAAATTGCATGAGTTCTATACTCTGTCCCCGTTGTTGTTGTGAAAGTTGTCGGCGGCGTTTAACAATGAAAACTGCTATAACCGCCGCAATACATACAACTCCAAGCGTTGTCCCAACAGATACAGCTACAATTGTTGAAGTTGATAATGATGTTGGCGGCGTTGAGGTATCCGGTGCTGGATACCCTGCATCAACCGCCGCCAGGGTAGCCATTCGGTCATACAAACAAACCGGTACAGACAGTGTAGTTCTCGACATCGCGCAGCGCACTTCATTATTGGTCGTGTCGCAGTTGAAAACTTTTTGAGAATATTTACTAGCGTCACAGTCTGGGTCCCATGCCCCGCATTCGCAATCACACCCGTCTTTTGAGCCATAAAAGAGGGGATTACACGTCCATGTTGCCGGAACATCCGAGCGAGTGTAAGTCTGGCTATAGTTTCCCCAAGGCGCGCCATCAATGTCGGTGTCATTTGAGAAAAAGAATTGAGGATGATGAACTTCCACTCCCGACTGGATTTGTATCAGTTTTCTATCGCTAAGCACTTCGTGGCGCAAAGCACATATCGGTTGATTCAACGAGTTCGGAATACAAACATCGTCATTATTCGGACAATTTATAGATACAGCCTCAAATGAATTACAATCTGGGTCAAACGTACCACAATTACACTGACATCCATCTCCGGACCCATATTGTTCAGGTTTACACGTCCATTCCAAAGGTAGTTCCGGCCGATTTTTCAAACTGAGTTCGCTTCCGGCGGCTGCATTCGGACGAATTCCAAGAACGCGATATAAATATGTTGAATACGCACATGTAAACGTCCAACATACATTGTTCCTTCCACTTCTGGGATTCCACGACCATGTGGCGGGGTCGCAAGTTATGGATGACAATCCTCCGGCTATTAAACCGTACTGTGCCCTATCCCATCCCGCGCCAACTAAGGCGGAAATCGCTGAGCGTTCCTGTTGAGCACTTGCGGCCGCCGCGACTTTACCCTGTAATTCTGAAATAAACCAAGATGAACATTTATACACCCCGTTTGGATTTTTTGATTCATCCCTTAACGTTCCTCCGTTACCATTTTCGTATCCAATATCTCTCCACTGCGTAAACGGAATTCGAGTTCCGCAGTTTCCGGCTTGGGCGCAAGAATAGTCCATTTGGACCCAAGTATGAAATGGTATAGATGTGGAACGACAAATCTTGGCTCCCTCAGATACGGATACGGAAGATGCCAAAAACAAGAACGAAAAAATAGCAGGAATGATATTCATGATAGATATATGATTAAAAAGATAATATTATTTCTTTAATTAAATATGTTAATTATTCATTGCGATGGGTCGGGGTCGAGCTCGGACTCGGTCCCGTTGCAATGTCTCGCTTTAGCCTTTCTAAATACAAAATCGCATCCATAAGTTCTTCCTGCATGTGCTGAGCCCACTCTAGTGGGGATAAATCGGTTCGGTCCAACGTGGTTCCGTATTTCAACTGCCCTGCAAGACTACGCTTCTGAAATGACTGAATCACTGATGAAACTACCGTATCCTCATGTGACGGTAACTGTGGCTGGGTTGACATCGTGGTGTATGTATATTCATGTTCAGAATACTTTAAACTAATTTTTGCACATAAATTTTTTGCGTTTTTGCGTTTTTGCGTTTTTGCATTTTTGTGTTTTTGGTTTTTCGCGTTTTTGTGTTTTTGGTTTTTTGGTTTTTTGTTTTTTTTTTGTTTTTAGTTTTTCTTATTTTACTTCTACCACCATGATTATAAGTTCCAATTCGGTACATAGGGGCGGGTTTGAATTTGAATTTACGTCTTGGCTCAGTCGCAATAGCATCAAACATTTCGATAATTCCATGCCGCGAATATCGTAATGATGTATCCACCGCTTTTATAAACCGAACCGAAATACCGGAAGGTACGACCGTCCACACTAAAAACCCGTTATCGTGCACTGCATCCGTAACAGTGTAAGACAATTGCATGCTTCCTAATTGGGCTGATTGCGTTTTGGATGTGCTAACTTCGGGCTCAAGAGTTGTTCCCCCAGTACCAACAATGTATTGATGTACTTGAACCGTCTCTGACCTAGTTTCGTGAGGAGTGAGTGTAATTGTTCCAGCCTGGTATGTGTGTAAATCTGCCGAGTTGTAATAAAAATGACTCGCTCCCGTTATATCGCGAAGAGTTAAGTATATGGAATGACAGAATTTCAAGTATTCGTCAGTTGGACACGTGTCAAATCGGTTTTTTCCATTTTTCATTTTAAAGCAACAAATTGGATGATGCGCCATAATCACAACATTGTCAAAATGTTGTTTTTGTGCAGTAAAGTATTCATACACGCTACTCAGCCACTCAAGTTGAAGTCGTTTCAAATACGGTACATCCACATCCACTTGAGCGGCAGCGGCATCCAGTATTGGCATGTAGCATTCACAATTTAGTTTTTCTTCGATATATGGATTGGAATCAACCATAACAATAATCGTGTTTTCAATCGTTCGAAAATTATACAGCACCAACTGAATCGGATTTGATGGCATGTTTAGGGCTTGAACCAGACCCATCTCTGCTTCAGTTATTTTACAACTTGTAGCATGATGCCGTTCTTCCGATTTGGGTTCAAGTGCAGGTTCAGGTTCTTCCATTTCCATTTTTGAAGTACCTTCCGTGTCATGATTACCAATCAAAATATCGACTGGAACTCCGGTACGAAGCAGTTTTTTAAGACATTTGAACCCGCTCTCCAGTTCTCGATACGAGTATATTTTTTTCTTCTTACCGGCCAAATCTACCACTATTTCAGGGTAATAGTTGTCACCCAATACGCACATAAACGAAGGTTTACGTGAAACTGCGTCAACATACTGATTGAGTGTATTTACAACACTAGAAAAGTCATTTGATTTCACGTTTTGTACATTTGAACTGTCGCAGAACCCTTTATTCCAACAACCAAACGTTATGAACGACATTTTGTTTTTTATTTTTTTTGTTTTTTAATGAAATAAAATAAATAAAATAATAAATTAAATTACAACTATTTATAAATATATCGATGAAAATAAAAAACATAAAAAAAATAAAAATAAATAACACGAAACGTAGGGGTAGTAAACATCTCAACCAGTACGGAGGCATATTTGGAACTTTATCCGACTATGCCATCAGTACATGGAACACCATTACATCCGCATGGGTCACTACGCCTCTAGCTATTTACAACATAACACGAATGTCTGTTTCAATTATTGAAGACACAAATCACGCATATAATTACTACAGGTACGCTACAACAATCGATGTTGATAGATTACATTTACCACAAGTTACAAAAGACCGTTTCTTAGAAGCAAAACATAAATTGAATGAAATGTTAGTGTATATAAAACATTCTAAAATTGGAATAAGGTTGTGCGGTATTGCGTATGCAAATTATACACAAAACCAAAGCGCTTACAATAGAGAAGTTGCAGCTCTTAATGAAATCGAAGAGTCCACAAGTAACACACTTCACCCAACCCGTATAAAACAATTTTTTGATGTAAGTATGGTCACTTTGTACAGTGACTGGTATCGCTATGAACTGAATATTTTATTAACACGGCTAGTTGCAGTTGTAAATGAAATCATTGCATCGTTTGTACGTTTGCCTCGTATTGGGGACATGGAACCGAATGCGCATCCATTTATATCCATTTCTCATACTGCGACCCAAGCTCCAGAAGTTGCTTCTACAATGAGGCCGCCTCTTCCGCTTCCGTTTAGTCCCACCTCTTCTCTAAGAAAAAGACGCTCGTCATCGAAAAAGAGTAAATAAACAACACTTATCCCGATTCGCTTGATGTCGCTTCGCTTGATGTCGCTTCGCTTACAAGCAAGTACTTTGAAATCATGGTATTTGCTTCTAACACTTTGCGTGTGCAGAGTTCGGTAAACCACTGGTACGCGGTGCGTTTCAATAATTCGTCGGCAGGAATGTAGATTCCCAGCGCTTTAGGCGACAACTCAAAGTCGTAGTCACTCATTAAATCTTCAATGAGGACCGGTTTTTTGGTGCGCGCGTTTCGGCATCCCAGTTCATCGGCTGAAATTTGTCCAATGCGAAACGATTTTTGAGACGTTTGCGCAGACGTCGAAGACAAGTCGGTATTCACGATTTGTTGAAAAAACCATCGCGCAGGTTCGCCGTGAAAGTCAAACTCGCTGGACGCGTCTTTGGATATGGCACGTTCCAGATGAGAAATGTAGGCTTGCATAGCCGGGCAGTCGCGCTTGCATCCCATAACCCGTGTGGACGGAAAGAACTTCATTTGCGAGGTTACGCTGGTGCGCGCCGGCAACTCGCCGACAAACGCGTCGTACTTTTCCGTATACTCCTTATAAACGGGATACAAGTTATAAAAACAAATGAATGACGACGGCATAACCAGGCCGCCGTACGTGTACAACAAGTTCGCAAGTGCCAGCTCGCGCAAGTGTCCGCTGATTGGCGCTGGTAAATTGTTGACTTTGGTGGACCACCCGGGAATCACCTTATGAAACGATGAGTCGTCAATGAGGCACACGTTGAACGAATCGCCGCATTTTTGAATGAGGCTGCGCACCGTCAAAAACTGGTAGGGCTGGTTAAGTTCCATGGAAGTGCGCGACCCAAAAGACTCCCAGTTGCGCGCATTCTTCTCCAAGTCAACGTGTATCCAGAGAATTGGCTTTTTGCTGGTTGTAAGCGTGGAGTCGTCGTTCAACAAGTATTTTTGTATTAAGTCATAGTCCGTCATTCTGTCTTGTTTTTCTTCTTTTCGCTTATATCTGTCGTACAGTACGCCGATTGTCATGAGTATGCCGTACGCCACAAAGAGTTTGATTAAGTCGCTTGTTTCTATCATGGTTTTGTTTTGTAAAGACTTGAGATTCGAATGTATTACTACTACTATTACTATTTCATAATAAAAAAAAACAGGAGTAACTTAATAAAAAAAGAATAAAATTAAACTTATAAACATAAACTGTCAAGGATGTCCAAAAACATTATTTTAGTAGATAACCGCATCAAAGCGTACGAAACCATTGTTTCTGCTGTTAATCTTGAACTATGCGTTCCTATCATTTTTGACTATTCTACGGAAACGGTGGAAACTCTTAAGGAAAAAATACGAAAACAATGCGTAGCACCTGGTGCTACCCATATTGGATTAATTCAGCACAACTATGGCTTACCATATTACCGCATGTTCGCAGGTAGCACAGTCAGCCGAGTATTTGATGTGTCGAGTCAGGACCCAACTCTGGAAACGTGGTCCGAGCTGCGCAACTTTATAAGCTGGTGCAAAACAACCCCGGAAGTCAATGCCAGCTATTTTGATATGATGGCCTGTGCCTTGTACTCCGATGCAAACTGGAAGTACGTGATAGATACGCTCGAGACGCAGACCGGTGTTACCATCCGCGCATCCACGGATAACACGGGAACATCATCACTTGGCGGAAACTGGTTTTTAGAGTCGCAAACTGGTGTGAACCTACAACTATTTAAACCTCAATACGCCAAACGGAGGAGCAACCACCGACTTGCTTATTTTAAGTGAACCTATGCCCGTTACTGTTGATAACGATAACAATAGTAAAGACCCTAGAAAATGCATGCAATATCCTCCCAACCCAAACCTAAGCATTACGTATGGCGGAGGAGGGTGTTCTGCCTCTTCCCCTCCAGGATAACTCATTTCATATATTCATTGTTCAATTATTCAAGAGTCGAAACTCTTTCATGAATTTTTTATTCATGTCGCGTGCAATTTCGTCTTGTTTGGCCATCAAGTACGCGCGGTGCGTGCACTGTTCCGCGTCTCGTTCTTTTTCCTTGTCTAATACGCGCATGGCCTCCTCGTTGCGCAGCGGCGTAAATGCCGACGCAGCCGACGTTCGCTGGTTTCGCAACTCTTGCACGTTACGGCACCGGGACTCGGTATGCGTTTGAATATCGCTTTCCGTGATTGGAATCAACGTTTCCGTGTGCGCGCGTTTCAAATCTTCGTACCGAATGGAACCTTGGGTGCCGTATCCAAGGCCACCGCCATCATAAGAAACCGGCTCGCACGCCGCCGCAGGAACCAGCGCCATCATGCGCGACCGCGCAGACTCGAGTGAAGCCGCCCATTGGGTTTTTGGAATGGGTCCTAGTTCAGACGTGGTATGGTGGTCTCCGTTTCGAAACCAGTCTTCATACCCGGGGTCATCTTCGTCGTTGGGTACGCGGTACCGTTCAAATGCCGCATTGAACCACCGGTTGAATTCGGACGGTGGCATGGATGCTAACACCTTGCTTTGACCAGCGTCGGAACCAAAATCCAAGTCGCGATACGTTTCAGCGTGCGCATAGCCCTGCGCCTTTTCGTGACGCATGGTATAAATCTGATGCAGGATTCGGTACGCTTTTGTGAAAAATAAAAAGTATTCTTTCGGCAATTTGCATTTGTCGGGATGCGTTTTCAAAACAATGCGTTTGGCGTGTTTCAAATGTGTTTCATTGAACGCAACCGGAATTGCAAACAAGTTCAAAATGTCTTGAAGACCATAGTTTGAAATATCGGTATCTAAATCTAAATCTAAATCTAAATGTTGCATTTTTATTTTTTATAAAGTATAAAGTATAAATAAATAAATAAATAATAAATAAAGTATACCTTGAAGTCAAGTTTAAATACTTTATCTATTTATGTTCGGGTTTTATTCAGTGTTTTTATGGAGATAGAGAAGCCGCAATACTTCGTTCAAAAAATCCGCGAATCCCCGGCTCGTTGGACCCGCTGATAGAGTCATCCGACCGCGCAGACGTTCCTTTTGCGGAATAAAAAAGAAGGGTGGGAATGCCGTTCACAAGTTTGGCCCGTTTCATTGTGGCATACAATTCAAATGATTCGTCTACGTCCACCTCATAGCATGCCAACTTGCAACCGGGCGGAATTCCAGCTACCAGCGTATGAACGAGGGATTTAATGGCTTTACATGGACCGCACCAGTTGGCTGTAAACTTTAAAATAGTGCCGTACCCCTTTTTCCGGTTTTCAGCAAGCGCCACTTCAAATTCTTCACGCGTCAATACAATCGGTTCCATTTTATACGGTTGTTGTTTGTTGTTTGTTGGTTGTTGTTTTTAATTATTATTAATTAATTATAGTAATGTATTTAAATTTAAAATTGAGCAATAAATAATTATTAGTTCGTAAAGAATCTGAATGCACAGAATGACAACCGAAAAAATATTCAGTTACAAGGATGGCAGCGTTTACATGGGCGAAATGAAAAATGAACTTCGGCACGGTCGAGGCACGCTGCGCACTCCCGCATACGCGTATTCAGTTCAAAACAACCATACAAATACAAATGAATACACGAGTGAAAACGCGGTCGAGAATGCGCATCTTGCAAAGTGGCACGAGTATATTGGATATTGGGAAAATGACAAAATGCACGGATACGGGGTACACTTGTGGAAATCTGGAAACGGTGTGGAAATCACCCTGTTCCAAGGCGAATGGGCCAACGGCAAACCCCAACGTTCTGATACAAATAGTATTATTGAAGAAGAACTTGAACTTGAAATATTCGGATACTAGTTAGATATTCATTCATAGTGAAGATGCGCTTCCCAAAAGTATTTGCAGTACGCCCATTTGATACGCAGCCCGCGTTTCACTTTATCGTCACTATGATTTCGATTCTGACTGGAAGCGGTGGAGGGTTCCGGATTTGGAATAAGGGCGCGCTGTAGTGCCGGCGGAAGCACGTACTCCAACTGTTCTGCCGGTGTAATTGGCGCGGGAGGACTGGACGCTAACAGAAACGGTTGTGGTTGTTGTTGGGATGGTTGTTGTACCGGAATAAACCGCACCAAATCCTGCAACAGCGGCGGGTACATGTAGTTGTATTTCCACTTCCAGTCAATGCAGCCATATGTATAATACGTAAACGTCCACTCAAGCCCTTCCAAGTAGTTTGTGCAGTACGCTTTACACCGCTTGTCGGAAATGGGCGCATCAAACAGCGCGTGGTAGTACCGCCGTTCCCAGTCCGGTTTACTGGGTGCGATATAAAATTCCAGACCGCGTTCGCGCGACGGCAAATGCAACGTGTCTTCGGACGACTCGCATTTATTGATAATCAGGTCGTACGCGGTCTCATAATTGTCGCCCCACGCGCGTTTCATATCGGTTACACGTTCTCCTCCGCCACTGCTGCCGCCACCACCACCACCGCCGCATTTTTTATTTCGCAGCGCGTGCTCGTCAATCAACCGGTTATGTTCGGACGCGGCCAAATGGTCCATGAACATCCGAACACTGGTCCAATTGATACGCGGTCTTTGCCCTTCTTCTTTTTGGTTAGTCTCAAATTCAAATTCGATAAAACTGTGGTTGTAATTCGGCGCTGATGCCGTAACACGGTTTTTAAACACGGTTCGGTACGCGTCCACCACCGTGACCGGACCCGTGGTGCGAATGTTCATGCTCGGAAAATGCGGCATAAAGTCGTTGCCCATCATGAAAAACATGAACACGTAATCGTACACCAAATGTTTCCGAGTGGTGGTATCTATGGTTATACTTGTATTCGCACATGTACCCGCACCTGTACCCGCGTCAGCATCCACGGTAATGTGCTGCGCAATGCTGTCGGCCATGTACGGAATGTCGACATAGTACTGCTCGTTGGGGCGCAGGCTGGAATCAATCGAACGAATGAATTCCGGGGTTTCGCGGTACAAAAAAATGCGGTTGGAAATGTGCAAATGGTTCAGCGTGAGCATGATTAAGTCCGCGTCCAAGCCGTACACCAGCGTGACTTGGTCGCGGTGTTTTTCAGGCTGGGCGCGAATGTGTTCGAAGATTTTATGTTCGCCTTCACCGGGCTCCGCGCTGGTGGACAGCATGAATGCAAGGTTCGGAAACTGCGACGCTTGGATGTCACGGTACCGCGTGATTTCCACGTGCAGCTTGGACATGAACTCCGTACCGGGCGTGATGCACGCGGTGGACCACGCTTCCGATGAAGATACCTTTGCTTTGTTTTTTTTATTTGAATCGGTCGAATCTATTGAATCGGTTGTTGAAGCGTGCAAAATGTCGGCATCGATGGCACCGGCGAGCCACGTTTTGTAGCGGCGTTCGCGCTGCTGGTTTAGCTTGGCGGTGGGCGCTACGCCATCAAACGCGATGAACACGCTGTTGGTGGGTTCCACGGTGCGCACGTATGCCGTGATAGCATCACACACGTGCTGAATGATGGCGGATTCGTATGCTGCGCGCACCGTGGCTCCGGATGGCAGTTTCACATCGCGAACCGCGTTATAAATGAGGCCGTTGCAGTCCATGTACAAATTGGACACCGGAACTCCCAGGGACTTGATAGGTTTGACGATGCGTTTGTACGTTCGAACCGCATGAACAAAAAAACTTGGAATACCCATATTGATATTGATTACTATTTATTTCATGTATTCATTTATTACACGTTTGATGTTTATATGGTTTCAAGTGTAGTTAAATGGGTGCTGCAGATTGAACTGTGCTCCATAGTGCATCACACACCGCGCACAAGTACACGTACTTCATATTTTCTTCGTCGTAGCGAATATAAATGACTTCACGCGGAACTTGAAATTCGCTTTGGCCTTGGCCTTGACCTTGGCCTTGACCTTGGCCTTTTTCTTTTTCTTTGGTGTTGCTGGCGCATAGATGGTTGGGACATGTCACGTGACTTATTCGCGGAAGGGTCGGGTCAAGTTTCGTGTACCGGTTGATAATGTTTCCATAATTTTGAGCGGCGTGCTTGATTTGAAGTTTAGAAACGCAAATTTCTTGGCGAACGGGTTCGCGGTGTCCGCAGTTGCGGCAGTAATGAACCAATGAAGAAGCCGCCGCTGAAGAAGCAGAAGAAGCAGAAGAAGCAGCCGAATCAGACGGTGTTCCAGTAGTTCCAGTACCCGGGTCGATACAAATGTAGTACATGTTATCGCATCTAGCGCAAAAGTGCATTTTGAATCAATGATAAACGAATGAACAAATGAACGAATGAATGAGTCGCAACTAAAATATACTTTCTTATTATTTATATTTACATCAATTTATTTATTAAACATATTTAATAAACAAAAATATTTGTATTTGAATATTTCAATAACCATATATATATTTATTAGAACGAAATTCAGTGATGGCCGAAGTCGCTGCTGATGGAGAGAAGCCCCTACCCCATTATGATGTCGAAATTACACCTATTTCATCTCAACCAACAATAGACTATGCCAGGCTTAAAAAAGTCACGATTCAGGCATTAAAAAATTTTCAAGTCGATTGTAGCGGG
>Ga0194118_10002853_pt1 | contig 21118 bp, 24 predicted proteins | sample TA2MahsurfametaG_2_FD_148662 | JGI IMG/M metagenome (GOLD analysis project Ga0194118, IMG submission 148662) | Freshwater microbial communities from Lake Tanganyika, Tanzania - TA2015013 Mahale N5 surface | ecosystem: Environmental > Aquatic > Freshwater > Lake | place: Tanzania: Lake...
ATCCGGGTTGGCGTTGGTGGCCGTGACCACCGTGTGAACACCGGGGGCGGAGACCCGCGGCGCCCACTGCGACGCCGAGATGGGCACGGCGGCCAGCGACATAGCTTGCAACGAAACCCTAGTGGAGGGGAGGCAAAACAAAACCGCAAACGGTGAGAGCCCTAGAAAGGGCCCATGGCGGTTCCGATTTGGCTCTGGCCTTGAGCTTGAGCCAAAATAGCTACGGAGCCGAACCTAATTAACTTCTATTAACTTCTTTAATTACCCTCAACTAACCTCAATTAACTTCGATTACCTCAACTACAATTACCTTTTATTAATTTAATTTTCCTCAATTGTACCCCGGGTGGATTTTCATGGCTGTTTTGGGCATCGGGTGTGCAACCTGAGGCACCAACGCGGGAGACAGCACACGGGAGACAGCACGCGGGGGACGGCACGCGGGAGACAGCACACGGGAGACAGCACACGGGAGACAGCACACGGGAGACAACACACGGGAGACAGCACTGCGGCCTCCCCGGAACCCCAAAGCGATGTACGTTTTCGTTTTGGTTGCACTAGGCAAACATCACTCAGACGAGGGCGAGCGCCCCCCATCGCCCTCGGAACGTTAGGTATCCGCCCATCCTCCAGATGTGGCTCCTTGAGTGCACGATGGCCCAGTCATAACTCCCGGGAGGCACCTCAGCCGAGTAGTCCACAGAATGATGCTATATCGCTCATAGCTCAACCTCGCTGTGACCCCGTAGGACCGCACTGGGATAACAGGGGCTCATTGTGGCCCGTCCCCCGGTGCTTGTCCGTTGCGCCAGCAGTGCTCGGAGTTGCGGCTGCCCGCTTTCTCGCGCGAGACGCGCGGCACATGTCGCGCAAGTTGAGGGCTGCGCGCGGCTCACCTCATGACAGCGAGGAGCTCGCAAGCGCACAATGTGGCTCCCAAGGTCGAACATATCCGGGGCGTGGCTAGCACCAAGATCCCTCTGAGTGGCACACTAGGGGCGAGATTCGAGAGTGAACCTAAGACGACCTTGCATCACGAGGGTAACACACTTTTACATGCCTGCATAGTCGCATTGTGCCGAAATGTTTGGGGTGGGGCAAGCTTTTATCATTCAACTACGTTGCCAGGAGGCCGACTCCGACTCGAGCGATGCTGCGGCGGCCCGCTTTCTCGCGCGAGACGCGCGGCATATGTCGTGCAAGTTGAGGGCTGCGCGCGGCTCACTTCCGCCGTCCTCGAGAGACAGCGAGGAGCTCGCAAGCGCACAATGTGGCTCCCAAGGTCGAACATATCCGGGGCATGGCTAGCACCAAGATCCCTCTGAGTGGCACACTAGGGGCGAGATTCGAGAGTGAACCTAAGACGACCTTGCATCACGAGGGTAACACACTTTTACATGCCTGCATAGTCGCATTGTGCCGAAATGTTTGGGGTGGGGCAAGCTTTTATCATTCAACTACGTTGCCAGGAGGCCGACTCCGACTCGAGCGATGCCGAGTCTGACAGCGAGCTCGCTAGCGAAGCGAAGCTCCGCAGGATTGGAGAGGAACGCTGCATGTGTTGTCGATGATGGCCCACAAGCGTACGGGTTACAAACCCAAAGTGTATCGTCCCCAAGGGCGCTTGGGAGCGTCTTTACTGATACCGTCCAAAAGATCGAAACAGCAACTCGTTCGAGCGTTTGTGTTTCCTTTTCATTGCGTTTATGTGCACCCCTCTCCATTAGGAGCGTTGAGAAAGCCGACGACTACGAAGCATTCCCTTCAAAGTCCTTCAAGTTGAATGACGTTCAAACTCGCTACGTTACGAAGTGGGGCCAGTTGTTTGTCGCTGCGGTTGACAAAGTTGTTGTTGGGTTCAAAACTTGGCTAAAAGACTTGGGTACAATTGGTTTGGCCGAGGACCGTGGAACTCGGCGATTAATGTGCAATTGCCCAGACCAAATCCGAGATGCTTTCTCGAGTGTGCCGCCGTCGGTGGTGGAGTAATCGTTTACAGCCGTCTGCACGAAGCCACACGGCCGATAACCGACTTTGGGAGAAACGTGTACAACAAGTAGTCTATGAAACCGAAAGCAATTCTAAGAATAATAAGGATATATACGTGTAGGGACATAGTGAGCAAGAGAAGGGGTGAGTGAGGCAGGCGTGGCAACGAAAGGGCACGCAGACCTCGCGCTGCTTGGGTCTGAGATCGGCGCATGGAGAGAGAGAGAGAGAGAGTGAGCGAGGAAATAATTACAGCGTGGAGATCAAGCGTACTCGAGGATCAGAGCCAAAACAAAAATCACGGACCAACAAGGGCAGGAAGGGGCGGGAGGGGTTCATGACAAAACCAAGCGGTACAACGTCAAGGGGAAACGCAAGCCACGCAACGAAGAGGAGTGTGAGTCCGAAGGGCCTCGACGACTTTTGGAAAGCGTGTGGCAATGCTGCGTTTGAAAAACTTAAGTTGCCAGTCCGCACTAGCACGACTCAGCCTTGGTTTAATGTTCTAAGGGCGAGTATTCGATTCAGAGGCATTGCTGCACGGGCGGCGAGCCATCGGTGGCCCCGTCCAAAGCCCAAACAAGTAGGGGATGCACACAGAACACTAACAAACGGAGGGCACAACACACTAGTCGCCGGGAGCCACGCAGGATTGCTCCGGCGCCCATGCGCCACACTTGGCGGTCCGCACGATGGGAGTGAGCATCGTCACCACCTATGGATGTGATTGTTCATCCGGTCCACAAAAGTTTGCTCGCCGCAATGTTAGTTGTGAGGTCTACCACGGAGACTTGTTTGAAAAGGACTTGGGAATCGTCTTGCTCAAGGTCGGGAAATACTTGTGGCCGCATCGCGGTCGGTCGGAAGGCTTCCCCCTCCATAGCCCTCGTAGCCTTCGTCTCCACGATGCTTGGAGACAACACCCCCACAATCATTGTCACCCCTGCGATTCTTGACCTTGCGTGGCCGGTTCGTGAAGGACAAAAGCAAGGTCGCTTCCCACGAAACCCAAGCCTATGCGGCAGGATTTCCTTGCACACCATTTAGCTACTTGCACATGAACTCTGACATGCTTCGGGACAAAAATGCTCGTCAGTTTTACGAAGTAGTGGCGGAGATAAAACGGACGCAGCCGGTAATCTTCTTGCTCGAAAATGTGCTCGGCATTACACGTGTACTTCAGTTTATTTTGCGGCATTTACATAGTGCTGGGCGGTACTTCATTTGGGAAGGCACCATTGACCCCTTGAACTTGGGGTGCCCTTTGTCAAGGCGCAGAATCTATTTTGTTGGCATCCGAAGAGACAAGCTACAGAAGAAGTCCGATGATGCCTTGAACGCACTGGCCAAAAACATCCTACAGGCCACATGTTGTGTGTCTCATTCGTGTGTTTCGTGACCTATGTACACTCGCTTTAACTTGCTTCCACGCAAAGTCTCCGAACAAGTTTATGACAATTCCGTGCTTCAGTTGATTCGAGCTATCACCGATCTTTCCGCCTCCAATGTGTGCACTCGCCTACGCACTCGAGCCAACAATCACACATTCTAGCCAGGCCATTGTTTCTCGTTATTGTCTTGCCGTTCTTCGACAGTTTCTCAAAATTGCAGGCACCCACGTATTTACTTACTTGCCAGCGTTGACTTCCCACCTGTCTCCCTCGACTTGCCCTGGTTTGCGTTGGTCGCCAGGCGATTCAGTCTGCCACGAAGACGGACGCACCCGCGATCGAGTCGCTCGTCTTCACTCCCAACCAACTGCGACATTGTGCAGAGGCTCGCGCTCAGAAGGCGGACACTTGCACGTGCACTTCGTGCAAAGGCAAAGCTTTTGATCCACATTTCACCTCGTCAGTGCGGAAGTGCAAGTGGCAGTTGCAACATCTTCATTTCATGCGGCAACATAAATTGAGCCGTGATGCAGTTGCTCGTGCCTACGCCCAAACAAAGGTCGGAACAGCCAGACATCGGCACTTGTTGGCTTGTGTTTTGGAATTGAACAAAGACTTTCACAAACAGGGGAAAAAGCAGATTACGGTCGTGAATACCAGTCAAAGCATCAACCGTTCTGTGATGTCGACAAAGTGCCACCTCCCGGTTCTGACTCCCGGCGGCAAGTACTACCACGTAGCAACCAAGCGGTACTTGACGTCAGAAGAAGCAATGTTACTCATGGGGTTCGACTTGGCGTCTTTGGATCTGGGAACACTCAGCTCCGCCGAGATCGCACGTTTGGCGGGGAACGCCATGCACGTTCGAGCAGTTGGTGTTGCATGGTTGATTGGGCTTGGGCTCATTGACAGGACTGCGTTCAGCACAGTTGTGGCCAAGAACAATGGCAGGAAACGGACAAGCAAGTTGGTAGGAGACTCATGATTGCATTCTGGCCAGTTTGTTTGCGATTGCATAGTTCAGATCAGCCTCAAAGTCATCTCAGTGTGTTCGCTCGATGTTTGACCGTTGCCCTTGTTTGATTCAGCGGCCTCTCATTTAATGGTACTTGAGCTTGTCGGACTTCACATGCATTCTAGAAGTTGCTCTTGTTGAGTCTCATTTTGATTGCATTGCCCACGTGCACTCCAATGTCCCGCAGTCTGTTTGTCTAGGAATCTTGAGCAAGATGTTTATGCGCAGAGGACGGGGAATAACCAGTGTGCAATTATTGCGATAGCGACTGTCTTTGTTGGCTACTCCGGAAAGTCGTCTATGACCTCAAGGAAGGGCGGAGCAGTGTGAAATATAGGGGGACGACTTTGCCCGGGCCAACAATTCCGGGCCGAATGCTCTGACTAAAAACGAGGACGGCCCAAGAGGGTGTTCGAGGCCACGCCGCTCCGAATCACAGTCCGTCCCCCCAAGAAGCGAAGCCCTTCCACACCGGAAGGTCGTCCCGACACGCTTGCCTCCTCGAGGCGTGCCCCCTCGAGGTAACACCTCGAGGCTTACTTGCCTCTCCGAGGCGTGCTTGCCTTGCCTCCTCGAATGCCGCCTCCTCGAGGTTGCCTTGAGTCACCCGGGATAATCCGACGCCCGGGGTCTACTTCGGGCTCCTCTGGGGCAAGGCAACTGACTTGAGGAGATCCCGGGGGGTACTATCCGTGCTCTCTATTCCGCTGAGTGTCGTACCATGTACCTCCTTGCACACAACCTTAATTCCTTCGCAGCGATTCCTTACACCTCGATGTTTAACGACTCGTTAAGGAGCTGGCATCGATCATCGTGTAACGAAAACTCGGAGTGTTTGTTTAACCGTGGCTGCCATGGCGTCACACACTTGTGCAACGATGCAGGAGTCCGGGCATGAAGAAGTGCAGCGTCCCGTCCATCATGATGATCACAGGCACGCCTTGCACCCGAAACCCGCTTGCAAGGTGCGCGGCACTCAGTGGCTAAGCCATCATGCAATCAAGGGTGCAAGAGACCGAGTCGGTTCTGAGAAGCTCGACCGTGCACAAGTGGCCGAATTGCCTTGACAAACCAAGCTACGTAGAGCAAGGCGTGCGTGGCCATTTACACAGAGTGACACCAACTGGAATCCGACCCCTTCCACCAAATGTCGCACGACCACTTGTATTTTTATCAAGTTCGAGGTGCACGTAATGGGCAGTCATAAGGTAGCAACATCGACTTGACTGAATGTGGGAGAGTCGGGTCCTCGTAGTGTGCGTTTGGAAGCTCCAAACGGCGGACTGCCTCACGAGTTGCTCGCGCTGACCGCTACACAAAGCACACAACCGCGGAACTAAGTAACGTGTCAAGGTGGGGTCTGATTTTGCCCTCGCGCTTGGCCCCTGAGAGTCGGAACAAGCACTATTTCGAATTGTTTGTTTATCTTGTCTCCGTAGATGTTTGGAAAGCTCAAGCCCGTCCGAGGCGATGCCTCCCAAAGTGCCCTTGAGCCCGTTTCGGACTCGGAGCCAAATGTCAAACGGCGCGGGGTCCAGTCTGGCGGCAAGTTGATACCGGTGCGGCAAGGTTCGCGGCAGTCCAGGGAGTCAAGCCGGCCGAGGGTCTATGTTGTCCATCTTGTCGTAGTTCGCCTCCGCCTCTCACGCACTTGTGCGGCTCTGCGGCTGGACCCAGACGAGGAATCCGAGGTTTCGACAAGCAGACCAACAACAGTTTGCTAGCTTGAGTTCGGGGGTCCCAAACAAGGGTCGCACACCCTCACTAAATTCAACGCTCCGGGTAGGACCGATTGGTTTGACTTCCTCAACGTGCCGTTCACAAGCTAGATCAAGTCTGGTTACGGGGTCCCTGACACGTGTGCCATCGATTCGGCAAGAGGTTTCGTAATAGGGGCTGCTCGCGGGATCACATGTTGTGTTCATTGGATTCCCACATGTCATGTTCGGCATTTCCGTCAGAAGCTTCACAACGTGCTTTGAGCCCCGCAGGATCGGTCTTTCAGGGAGTTCGCATGGTGGCTCGCCGAGGCAAGGCGGCTCCAGCTCTACATGCTCGGACGAAGGTGTTTCCGACGTTGCCGAAGAAGTACACAAGCCGGTTGCAGATCTGTCGCAAACTCAGCTTGATGCATTCTTCGATGCCGCCGAGACAAGTGAGACGTCTTACGATCGCAACGGTATGTCCACATCACGCATCAAGGGTGTCATCAAAAAGGGGTGCAAGTGCTCGAGGGCTTGTGTGAAGTCGTTGAGTGTGACATCACTTACCGCCGCGTGCCGTGGATTTTGGAGACTTCGGAAGGAAGCCCAAGACGCTGTTTTGTGGAGCCTTTGCCGAGCTTCTGGGGGCAAGCGCACCTGGAAACTTAACGGCACGACTCTCTGTCGTCCAGGGTTTTGCAAGGCACTCGGCATCGGCATCAAACGAATAAACCGCGTCACCCGCACCTTCCGCGGCAAGGATTTGAGAGGTCCGTGAATAACACACAACATGCCAGACGAATGTTCGGCCGCACTTCAGACCTAGATGTCGTTCAGTATGTTCCTACGACGTGCTTGGGTGTGTGTGTGTGTGTGTGCAGACCCGCTCCGGACGCATCCAAGAACGAGGGCACACCCTTGCACACATGCGCTTGCACCGCTCTGAAGATACGTGAGAATACATGGGGGCGAGAATGCACAAACAATGATGGATGTTTTACGAAGGACACGCCAGACACACGACAGACGGAAGTCAGTGGTAAGCCATGCTCTGCGGAGGTCTCTGGTGCCGCCGCGGTGATGGACGGCACAATCGCCCATGTCGCACGGCACACATATACGCGGTGCCGCAGCGTCAGGAACATGAAGCCCTCTGTGGAGCCGAAGACCAAGAACTCACTGGAACCGTCAACCTGCAGGTGACGAAAGACCGGAATCAATGACGTGGTAAGCAATGCCGCTCTCAGGTGCGGCGGCGGCTGCTGAGCCCGATGCCGCTGAGCCCAGCCCGAGGCCGCTGAGCTCAAGCCTTGCGCTTCGCACCCTTGACGATGCCGCCGGTGCCGCCGTCGATGGCTGCTGCCGCCGCTGCTGCTGAGCCGTCCGGCCCGCCAGCGATCGCCGCTGCCGCTGCTGCCGCTCCTCCTCCTCCACCGTCGTGAGCGTCGTCCGAAACTCAGACCGAAAGTCGAGACAAAGAGCCTCCTTCCGTCGTCAAGAACTCATCGCCAAGGTGGAGCCAGCACAGACCGAAGGTCGAGGCGAGGAGCCTCCCTCCGTCGTCTTTGAGATTGTCGCCGATGAAGGCCAAGCAACTGTGGTAACAAACAACGAAAGATTCGCGAAGAAAACGTCGCAACTGTAGTGGCAGACCGTTTCAGCACGCCGGCTACCGGCTACCGCTCGGTCGACTCGCGTGGATCACAAGCGAAAACAAGGCCTAGTCTACCGACGCGAGCAACGCAGACAGCCGACTTGACAGAGAAAGCTCATGAGGTAGAGGCGCTGCGATGAAGGATATAGATGTCTGAGAGCAAGTGCTGACCTGGGATGACGTAGAGCGCTTGCGCCTGACGCTGCCGCGGCCCCGGCGCTTAGCCGGCTTGTGCACGCTCTCGCACGGCAACGCAAGAGGCGGCGGCGCCAACTTGCGAGAGCGGCGTCCAACTTGCGAGAGCTGCGTGCAGACTTGCAGAACTGGCAACGCAAGAGGCGGCGGCGCCAACTTGCGAGAGCGGCGTCCAACTTGCGAGGGCTGCGTGCAGACTTGCGAGAGAACTTGAACGCACGCTGCTGCGCTCGGGAACGCCGCCTCGATGCTACGGCCGGCATTCTGGGAGCGGCATCGCTTGCCCTTCTGGGACCTCGCCTGGCTTCTTCGGACCCTCCTCCACTTGATTACTACACGCTTCTGGGAGCCAAACTGCTTGCCCTGTGCCGCTGTGCTGGTGGAGGCGCCCCGGCTCTTTGCCTCTGGGCCTTCAACTCCTGCCTCAGCTTGCTGAGTGACGACTGGGAGACTGCGCTCCTGCCTCAGCCTGCTGGGCGACGGCGACGTCTGCGTGTGCCGGCCCTCCTCGTTCTTTGGGGGCACCGGCAATTCACCAACCCTGTGCCAAACAAAGGCCGCCAACTGCTTGTTGTGCCACTTGAGGGATCGGCTGTCCAATTCAGATAACCAATACTGACGAGGACCTGGCTGTCCCCAAATGATGCAGCCGGAGTTGTAATCCTTGCGCACCAAGCTCGTAGTGAGAAGAACCGAGCCATCATGCCGAGTGGTACGGATCCTCACTCTGGAGTCATGGTCGAGAGACACCTCGTACATGGAGGCTTTCGCGCGCGTGTCGCGCCATCTGCCGACCAAGGACTCGAAGCAGTACTCCACCTGGTACGCATCCGTCTCCATGCGGTGCAGAATGGGCCACCGCACAGCCTGGGCCGGCGTTTAGATCTTGAGCCGAGATGGCTACGGACACACACGCAGACACACCCACACACCACAGCGCTGGGCAGGGTCAATATTTTAACGGCAGACCCCCGAAAGCCGGGAGCCGGGAGACCCCCGAAAGCAAGTGGCAACCGCACTCGGCCGCAACACCGCGGTAAGCTGCCCTCTGATGCCTATGAAGCATCCTAGTCGAGACCCGAATGAAAACAAAGGCGAGATCACGGCTTCTCAAAGCACTCCGTCAGAGAATTTGCTCGGAACGAGTCCTAGGGCCCCTTGGGCTCGATTACATGTTGCTTGTTCCCTTACTCCCTCCCTGTTTACTCCCCGGCGCGAATGGTGGCACCACGCGGGCCAAGCACACTCCGAAATCAGTCACATGCACACGGACCCATCAAAAGCTATTGAACACTGTGGACTGTGACAGCGGTCCGGCCCAAACGTTGCGAACACGATGACATGCACGCACAACAGAGAGACGTGTCGGGAAAGGATATAGTTAAGTTATTTTGAGGCAAGGGTGCGAAAGATGCGACATGGACACGTACGTGAAGTATAGACACTCCAAACTGAGTGAGAGTAGTTCCACGATGCAGCTGTGCGAGGCTTGTTGGTGTTATTCTGTAGGTGTGGCATGTCCGCGCGAGCGGCCGCGACAACAAGAGATTGACACGTTTTTTCGCCAAACATATTTCTCCGTGGCAGAAACGATGCCACATGGCGTTGAGATGGCTGGCCACCAAGATACGAACCCGAAGGAGTTCCAGAAGTTATTGGTTGAAGCAGTGCTCGATGCAGCTTGTGTGAACCCCGTTGAGCAGTCCACTCGTAGAGAGCCACGCAGGTGGGCAGTCAGGTATTTACCTCCCGGGAAGCTTGCGGACTTGTATTTGATGTACGCTGCATGGGCGCGGGGGCGAGGACTTGATGTGGCTTCAGCTTGGACTTTTCGAGTTGTTTGGAAGACCGCTGGGTGGAAAGAGTGCTTGATATTCAGAGGAGCCTCGACCCACGCCTTGTGTTTTACGTGCGGCCAACTGAGGGCGAAGATTGCTAGTGCTGATACAGTGGACATGCACGTCCAGGCGTGCAGCACGCTTCATGCACATTTGCGGGACCAGTACAGAGATAGGGAAGTTTATTGGGCACTCCGCACCAGGGCTCGAACGGAGAAAGACGTAATCAGTCTCATCGGGGATGGCATGGACAAATCGAAATTTGGATTGCCTCAATGGTCAGATGGACGAGCGCCGAAGCACGCAGTTGTCGACAAGAATCCGCGCCCTTCTTGCAACTTGTACGCTGTGATGGCTCACGGCTGGAGGGTCGACGTGTACATTACGCACGAAGGTGTCAGCACTGGGCCGTCATACTGCACAGACATGCTGCTCCGGACCCTTGACCAAGTGTGGAAACAAAGCCAAAGGGCTGGTGTGGCTTTCCCACTCGATTGTGTAATCCAAGGTGACAACACAACCAAGGAACTGAAGAATTCTATCTTGGGCAGAACACTTGGGCTTCTCAGCTTAGCTGGCGTCTTTAGATCTTGTGGCCACATGCATTTGAGAGTCGGACACACGCACGAAGATGTTGACCAGTTCTTCGGCCTCGTAGCGAGGATGGTGTATGCAAGATTTATCAAACAACGAGTGGCTCGGATTCGTTTCCCCGGCAAGCTTGAACTCTGCGAGTTGGTCGGGCATGTTCGGAGATTGTGTCTACACGGGCGGAGTCGAATTGAGGCCCACATAGCTGCAATTTGCCAAACAAGTCGAGCAAAAGGACCAACGCTATCGGAACGGCTTGCCGGGATCAACTCAAACGTTGCCAGTCACCGTGTTTGAAAAATATTGACTTTACCACAAAGGATAATTAAATCCATGGGCAGCAACTTGCAGTGCCCCGAAGACATCGCGAACCTTTTGATGAGCAGGCTGCAAACTCACTTTGAAAAGTTCGGGATGGCGTTCCAATGCCATGTTGTTGATTGTTACAGGGCCGTCGAGAGTTTGTTGCCGAACACTCTGAAGTTGTCAGGGGCTTACATGACGCGGCAGGGCGTGGAGGCCCCACATTCATTTACTTTTGTTCCGCGCGGTTGGTTGTCGGAGCCGTTGAAGGCTGCAGTCGAGCAGGGCGACCCTGTCAGAGCATCTAGCGACAGACGCGATGTAATCGCTTTGGTTCGTCAGTTTATGGCAGATGACACGCTGTCGCAACGGCCGTTGCTCACGTATCCTGCAAAGTTGATCTCGGAATCCATCACATTTTTGGAGAAGCTGAGTGGAGGTGAGGAAGTGCGCCGCGGGAGCCTTGAGCCCGCGCGCGCGGCAGAGTTGAAATCACTCGCAGCATTTCTTGGCAGCAAGTACGGTGACATGTACGCCAAGAGTGCAAGGTATTTGTCGGACTTGGCCGCGAGCAGCGACGGCCGCGATGCTGCAGCAATGATCACACCCCTTGAGCGATTGTCTTTCTTGGACACACGTCGAGGTTTTGCAGGCTTGCGGCCTGATACTCCCAACACTCCAGTGCCGGCCGCTGTGGTTCCATGGACCTTGAAGGTCACGTACAGCAGAGCCACATCTTCGGCTCTTCGCGCTGTGAGGGACTGAGCGCGGCGCTTTGGACCATTGTGTATCTGACTTGCGTTGCTTGATGCAGCAAGAAACGGTTATAGGTCTTGCGGTCCATTGCTGTTATTGTAGCCATGAAGAGACTTGATGTCTGTTGCATGGTGTCACTCTCTGTTGATAGGCGCTTGTTGAGGCAAGTGCACATTGATACATTGCGGACGTGATTGCGTGTTGGTGTGTGTGTGCATGTGTGTGTGCGTGTGAATGTTTGTGTAACCGATTGGCGGGGAGCCGCACAGTCTAAGCCACAATCATGCCTCACATTCGACAGCCGCCCGTAGAATTAGAGGTCCGTCAGTGGTCGTGGACCCCAATCGACATCACTTCGCTGGCTCGCGTGTGCCTGCGCCGTCGCATCGCAGGTGGCGAGCAAAGTGTTGTACTTCATCTCCTGACCGCCGTGCACCGTAGGCACCGAGGTTACAACCGTTATGATTCGCCAGCTCCCACGGTTATGCACTTAATCACAATGTGCCGTTCGGGGCAATCGGAATGGACTTGGCACAGTGGGCCATGCGAGGCCGGGACCATGGTCGCGGGACGTCAAGCATCCGGCTTCTGACACCCTTTCGGCTCCCTACAGTGTGAGGCATCATGCTACGTCCCTGAGTGTCAGTCCCTTTCTTGCGTGTTTGCAAATCGGTATCTTCTGTGGTTCACCTCTCTCTCACTACCTTGTTTGATTTTGTTTTGCGTCTTATCTGTCATCCTCCTCTTCCTTCCTGAACTCTCGTTCGTCCCACATGCCCCTCCGCATTGCTGTAATAATAATGTATACTCTTGGTGTTGTCGGTGGCTCTATCGTCGTGCCCCACACCGTGCGCACTGGACTCCCTTGTAACAGCTACAAGCCTCGACTGTGCAAAGGGGGCAGGTCAGCGGCCACAAGGTTCGCAAACCGACGTTTATGAATGTGTCACGAATTCGGAACTCTACGGTGACTTTGACTGCACACGGGCAGATGCCGCCACCTTGCATGATCGTTCCTCTTGTGTTGGTGCTTCCCAACTCTCCCTCTCTCCCTACTGTAATCATCTGCACCGTGTCTCTTTCCCGGTGGCTAAATGGGCACAGCGTGTGCACGAAGTCGCAGTGCAGATTTGCTGTTCAAATCTCAGTTTGGTTTTGCTGGACGTCAAACCAGCAATAGCCGAGGTGGACCCTCGCATCGATCACACGAACATCGGAACGCGACAGACTAAATTGTATGATTTCATTTGGAATTCCACAAGCATCACTTTTTCGCCCGGTTGAAGACCGTGCCGGAATGTATACGGAGGTATCCGGGTCATGATCCAACTGACCTCAGTGAGATCCGGCTCTCGCCTCCGTCTCGGCTGGACAGTGGCGCTCCAACGCAAAATTGATAGTACTAAATTTGTTCAAGACTTTGCCGGCGTCTGCACACATCTGTTTAAACGGCTCATGGGGCTTGGGCAGTCGATTGGCTAACAGATCGTTAAACGACCGCCGGCAGCACCCAAGTTACCCCGGATCTAGCACGACGAGTGAAAGGACCACCAAGAGAGTGCCTTGCGTAACGCGTGCCCTTCCGAATTGGGATGCACGGCAGGCCGAGACCTTTTGGGGTAGAGGTCTGGTTGGCTCGCCGAGTGATGTCGCAGACGTGATACGTTCTGTGATCTCCGCGATGCTCTCCGTTATTGTTGTCGATCCCTTGCACTTGCTCTAACTTGCGGTCTTCCTTGCAGTCTGACTGTTGCATCTCTCGATTCACACTTGGTCATGGAAAGCTACGTCTGTTGACGAGATCACTGGTGGTAGATGCATGTTTTGTGTGTTTCACAGTTGGGCACAAAACGTCGGTTTAGAGTTATGATCGGCGTCGCCAGGCAATGCCTTGGGGGACCACGATTTGCAAAAAATAGGGGTTAAGAGTCCCAAAAAATACTTTTCGCACATTTGCAAAATTGTCTGAAAAAAATGGAAGGTCACCGGACCACTAGTCGAAACGTCGAAGTTCCCCCTGTGCAGCACCGCATGACTCTCGGAAGCGAAACTAATTTGCAGCGGCAAAGACGCACACTTGCGGATCGGCCGTGAACCCTAGCAGTCGTACGGAACGATATGCACCCATCTTGCATCTCAAGCAACACGAAAACTCTAGATCTTCCATCCCGAATGCTTTCTCCCTCAAACCGGACCTTGCTACCAGTCATTGCATTCAGTGAACATGCACCGTGGGGTTCGACAATCTCCCAAGATAACACTTCTCGACGTGTGGCATGCGTGCATTGGTATCCCTTGGCGACGTCGGACAGATGACTGACCTAGCTCTGCTAAGACTTTCAAGCAATGACGGGCCACAGGACCTCTCGATCTCCTGGCAGAGCGTAGAGACGTGGAACCGGGACGATTGGGCCGCGTGCCAAAAGGGTTCTTAGAAGTACTTCGCATGGCCGCGCTGTCCCGCTCTCTTGCCGAGTCAAAACACGAAGGGCAAATCATGTGGCCCACTCCGCCGGTTGTTCCACCCTTACGAAGCCTCCGGTGTAGATGACCAAACGAAAAATCGGTGAGCTAAGAAGCCTTGGCTTCAAATGGGACAGCATCCCGCACTAGGCAAGCCTTACGGCCTCGCTTGCCAGAAGACTCAAGAGTGGGTTCCACACAAACGCTTGGCTGGACCCTTTGTAGTGTCGACGCTGCTACCTGGGCCTTGCGAGCTCGCTCCAGGACGAAAGCGCACCACTTGTGGAGTTGCACCTACTGCCAAACTGCCTACACGAACTGCACACCAGAAACGCCCGGAAACGTGCTGCATGGAGACACGTGACGTAACTGCAAGACCGGACGATACGGCATGCATCCTTTTCCACAATAGAGCAACGTGGTCACGGAAAAAATGGCATCCTGGTGGACAACGTGCGATGCTGTGACCTGGACCTTGCGAGTTCGCTTCAGGCCGGCAGGATACCACTTGTAGAGTTGCCCCTGCTGCCAAAATGCCTACTCGAGTTGCACACTTGACCTGCCCGGACACATAAGGGGAAGCACTGATGGGGGAGCCCAGATTAAAAAAGGAAATCTTGGATTTGGAAGATTCCGGCAGCCCCCGGCGGCCGGGAAACCCAGGGGCTGAAGCCCCCCGTGAAGGGTTTCCCGGCCGCCCGGGGCCGCCCAGACCACCAATATCCAGGATTTTCCCCCCTTAATCTGGGCTCCCCCATCAATGCCACCCCCATGTGAAGGCATACGATTACCATCAATACCACCCCCATGTGAAGGCATGTGTGCGGGCATCAACAAAACAAGCCCCAGCAACAAGCAACGGAAGAGCTCATGGCCGCAACGGAAGAGCTCATGGCCGCGACGGAAGAGCTCAAGGCCGCGGCGAAAGAGCTCAAGACCGTGGCGGAGGAGGCGGCGGAGGCGGCCTCGGCGGCGGAGGCCGCTTAGCGGCGAAAGAGCTGTCCGCGGCGGAGGAGGCGGCGGAGGCGGCCTCGTCGCGGGCCCGCACCAGGTGGTCCGGCGGCGGGCTCGTCGGCGGCTTCGGATTGGTGACTCTGCGAGCAGCAGACCCAGATGCCAGCCAGTTCAGCAGCCCAAGCGGCCGGGGCTTGGCCGCTGGCTGGGTCTTCACGGCCGTGGTCGTTCTGGTCATGGGGGGTGCCTGCAACTTCAGTCGCTTGGCACCGAGCTTCACGTTGATGACGCCGTACTGCTCGCCGTCGTCGAGCGTCTCGCTGATGACGTCGTGCTGCTGCTCGCCGTCGTCGAGCTTTACGCTGACGACGCCGTGCTGCTCGCCGTCGCGCTCCTCGCTGACGCCGTGCTGCTCGTCTTTGGGCTTCTCGCTGACGCCGTCCTGCTCGTCGTCGTCGCTCTTCACTCCAGAAATGCCGCCGTGCTCATCGACGAGTGCATCCTCAGCAAGTGCTGTCTGGATCACGACGTGGGCGAAATCTTGCGTGATGCGGTAGATCCGCTCTACCTTTTCATAGGCCGAGAGGCCACGGTCGCCCACGGTGTCCTCCACGTCGTGCAAGGTTGCGGACACAGCACCCTGGAACCTTGGGAGAAGAAGCTCCTCCGCGGCGGCCTCGCGCGAAGAAGCCATCGCAGCGACCGCAGCCGGAGCCACGGCACAGCAACCGAAGCCACGGCAAGAGGGCCACCGGAGCCGCACGGCGAACGGCTACGCCGCTGAAGCCAAATTGGCTTGCCGGTGTCATTTAAAAGGGCCCCGGGGTCCTTTAAAGGACCCCGGGATCCTCTAAAAGAACCCCGGGGTCCTTTTGAAGGGGGAAGCACGGGCGAGCTTGGTATGGATACGTTGGGCGGGGTCCGGTGGTCGAGACGCACCTTAAAAACTTCGGGTTGAACTTTCTTGCGGTTTCCAATGGAAGTCAGTGCCACGATACGTTGTCGTTACCTGTCGTTGCATCATCCTGTCCTTTCCAAAAAAAACCCGGAGTCCTCTGAATGGACCCCGGGGTCCTCTCAAGGGACCCCGGGGCCTTCTAAAAGGACCCCAGGATCCTTTCAAAGGACACCGAGGTCTTTTAGAAGGACCCCGGGGTCCTTCTAGAAGACCCCGGGGCTCCCTTGAAAGACCCCGGAGTCCTCTGAAAGGACCCCGGGGTCCTTTTAGAGGACCCAGGGGCCCTTTTGAAGGACCCCGGAGTCCTCTGAGTGGATCCCGGGGTCCTTTCCAAAAGACCCCGGGGTCCTCTGAATGGACCCCGTGGTCTTCTCAAGGGACCCCGGGGTCTTCTAAAAGGACCCCAGGGTCCTTTCAAAGGACACCGGAGCCTTCTAGAAGGACCCCGGGGTCCTTCTAGAAGACCCCGGGATCCTTTTAAAAGGCCCCGGAATCCTGACTACCACACCGCACGACCCATCCGACCGCTTCCGTTGGGAATCTTCAAATACGAATGTTGCTTTGATAGACTCTGCTTGCTTATTTTTTTCAATTTATTGCGCGCCGACCGGTGGGTATATTTTGGGACTCTTAACCCCTATTTTTGGCAAATCGTGGGCACCCAACCCATTCCCTGGTCACGCCGTTCATAAGTTTAGAGTGAGCCTGGTGAGATAAGCGTGAGGAGAAACAGAGGGTGCGAATTCAAACGTGAGAGGATGCTAGAAATCAGTCACGGCTTCGTTTGTCAGTGGCTCAAAGTAAGCAGTCGCACGTGCGGGCAATGGCTTGCCCAGCCGTTCCGACGGTGCCAAAGTCCGAACCGTTGGATGCTGATGCGTTGCAGGCGCTTGTCAACAAAAGGTGGGATGAATTGTGCGAGCAAGGCCACCCGCAGTCCTGGCTTGAAGAGCGCGTTCGAGGTCACGAGCACGATGTCGTTGCGGTTTGGCCCTCAGTTGGAGCCAGCCCGCGCCGGCAGTACTCCATCAACTCCATCATTCCTAGCGGAACACACAACAACAACGCCCTAACGGAGAAAAACACAATGATTGGCAGAGTGGTGCCTGAAACATATTATCCTGATACACGAAACACGGTCGCCGGGCGACAAGAAACGAACAACGAAGGACAACATGGGGCATGACAGCGACCAGGAATGGCACAACCACAAACTTTAGTTGCTCAATGTTCAGACCAGCAACGTCAACAACAACGAAAGGCAATGCATCAACGACATGACACAATCAAGTGCGGACAAAAACGACCCACTACCCCAAACAAGCAAGGAAACGCAAACGGTGGAGGCGAGGAGCCAAGGGTAGCAAATTGGTGCATGAGCAAAGAACACACAGCGATGACACGGAAAAACCCTTGGATGCGAGCTTTTAACCTCAGACAGAGAGCACGAGAACGCAGAAAACAACAGACAGAATCGAGGGCAACTACCAACAAACGCGAAGCAAACCAATTGGGCCCAACGCCTGCGTGTGCAACGCATGCGCACTTGGTGGTACGTCTATTTAGCGCTGCCGCTCTCCAGCGGTGCCCTCGCAGTGGCCACGGCCGAGCGTTTTGAACCCCTACGAAATCCACCGCACTCATACCCCTTGGGGAGGGAATAGGGGGTGCGGAATTTCCCGGGATGTTGCCCCGCAAAAGTGCTTTGTTCGTCGGGGTCTGATGAAGACAGACACCCCCGGGGTCTGTCGCACACCCAGAGTCCAAGGTTATTCTTAGGAGCTCCAGCAACGCAAGAACACGTTTCAGGTCCCATCGCCCGACTTGCCCACTCGCGGGATCCGTCTTGGGGCCTTCGGTCCAAAACTGATGTTCGGTAGCCTGTTTGTGTATGCAGAGTGGCAAAAGGGGCCGAGTATGAACAACACACCATGCGTGCACTATCTATGGTCAAACCGGTGTGAGTCATGTAGGGCCCTTGGTGCATATGAGGCCGAACAAGCCATCTTGCAGAGCCCGAAGCTGGGGAACTTGGGCATCATCACGGAGGGCAAGCGTTGGGGCAAGGATGCCAAGTCTGTCTACGTAGACCTTTGGAAGTTGGGCTTCGACAAAAACCAGAAGAACGGCGGTGCACCTCGAAAGAAAGGTGGTGATGAGTTGTCGGGCTCACACACAACACGAATTTACAAGGCACGATTCGTGAATTTGTTGTTGATGCAATCGATGTATACGTGTCGGGGCATTGCTCGGCCACGGTCCCGACCTCGTCAGCACGTTGAACCTAAGTGTAAGTTGAACCCCAGGCCGAGCCGCACGGTGTCACACAAATAGAAGTTTGCACCGACCGCTTGCCTACGTATACACCACAAAGTTTGAAACCGTTGGTGTGTGTAATGTGTCACCTCGCCCGCCAGTTGCTCACCCGAAAATCACCTTGATGAACACGTGGAAGGACATTGTCAATTTCAAGTCGGGTTTCGACTGCCACATGGAGCCGCTCCACGTGAAATTTTGCTCGCAGGGCACGCCAGGGGAGCCGCTGGCAGACTTCGGCCTGGGATTCGTGGACGGCATGGCGCGCAGCGTTATCCTTCACTGTGCTGTGTTGCTGATGCACGATGAGGCGGCCGTTGTACGTGTGCTATGGTTCAGAGTTAACTTGCACATGTGTTTTATTGTGTGGAGAGTTTGCGATCGTCTGTATCTCTGGGAGGCTGTCCGCATTGGGATGGTATTCGAGAAGTAGGCCAACCCGCATCCTCTAGTGTTTTTGTGTTGATTTGCTGATCGAACGTAGCATGTCAGCGCAAGAAACTATGGCGGCCACGCCGCGAGGTGGAGAAGCACGGCTTGACGACATCTTGGCACGACAGCGTGTGGGCGACGAGGCTCATGGGGTCGATTCGCAAAATCAAGGTTGTCAGAAACAGCAAGTCTACGGGACACTGGCCGATTTGATGTAGGGCCGCACGAGAAAGCGACACCGTGTCGGAAAAATGTGGACCATATACTTGCCCAGGTTAACTACGAACACTTCGAGCAAACCGAGATGCATTACTATGAAAACCTACGTCACCCAGCCTTGCCGTTCGTATGGTGGTTAGTGGCTTCACGCCAAAACTACATCGGATGGCGTTGAACGTGCTTGGAATGCACCACGTCCCGCATGGTCCAGCACACGCATCTGTGAGGCAACATCATCGCACTCCGATCTTCCATAGTTGTTAGGTCTCCAGAGCGTGCTCAAGTTATTGTTGTGCCCTCCGTTGTTCGTTATGCCCGTACAATATGTTTTGTGCTGTCGTCGTGCGGGTGGTTCCCAAATGTTTTGCACTGTCTCGTCCCTCTGGCGTGCAACATCGTCTCGCACTCGCCAGGTCTTATGTGTGTGGCTGGGGCGAAACAAGGTGCCTCGGCGTTAGATTACGCCGCTAACGTCGTGAAGGCCGCGCGGGTGAAACGCCAACGAGATCCGTCAATGCCTTTGCGGGAGCTTGTGAACGTCTGCATCGCCGAGTACAATCAACACGTGTCCCACAACTCAAAGTATCAGATTTCCGGTTGCTTCGGTATTCAAATTGGCTGTGATGTCGAAATCCTAGACGTATCGATGTCTTTGACTTCGGTTGGCCACCACTGTGTCGGATGTATCGGGCGCTAGATGATCGCGGTGTACAAAACAGAACTGGTCGACTTCAAATTGATGATTGTGAGCTCTTCTCGATGTCCGGCTTGTTTGAATTTGACAGGGAACAAAAGGACAATGGTGCTTCTGTTGTGTGCCTTTCCTGCTGAAATCATGGACATTATTGAGGCCCACTACGCGAAGTACCGGCACACTGAGGCCGCACTCGGCCTTCACAATCTGTCGGACGACACTCTGCGGCCAGGAACTTGCAGATTTAAGGGGAAGGGCGACTCTGTGTGGAGCAACATCATGACCGTGACCGAGGAAGCGGTCCGCAGGATCACTTGTGCACGTCGAGGGTTTGAGGTTCACTTCGAACCGCACGTGGAATTACAATGTTTGACCCGCCCCGGTTCACTTTGGCGATGAATCGCACGTTGTGAAAGGTAAAACCTATGGTGTGCGCTTCAATTTACATATCGGATGAGCCGACACTTCTCGTGCACATAACCTCGGTTCCCGTAGGTAATAGAGTGGGCAACTCGCGTCGTCAACGACTTCGAGAGGGATGCCCCGCCCAAGAGCACACTCAAGCGCAAGAAGGATTGTCAACAAGGTGCAGAACAACTTGCGGAGTGCATGGATCGTGCGTGCTTGCACGTCTGGCTGCTCTCTACGGACGTCAATTGTTTGAAGGTCGTGAAAACCTTGACCGGCTCCAAGCTTGACAAATACAAGCAGATGTGGGCCAAGGGGTGCCGAGTTGATTAAAACATGGGCCTGACCTCGCGAGCTGGGTCCTCCGCCGTCTCGCTCTGACGGTGATCGCTCGCGGAGCCCACGACGAAATGCCTCAATGCGGGCACGATGTCGGCAAGGCCCCCACTCGCCAACACGGGCTCCAGAGCCCGTCCCGCATTCCGATTCCTGACCGCGACCCGACACCGTTGTCCGTCCCCGGCGGGGTCCAATCTCATGTGGCTTCATTTCGCGTGGGGGGTCCGGAACCCCCCATGACAAAATTAAGTGTCGATTGCGTATTGGGTCTCCCGGCCACCATGAGTGTCCAAGGGCCACTTTTTCACGGGGTTTCCCGAAAACCCCATGATAAATTGAGGGCTGCCCGGGGGGTCCAATTTTTCACGGGGTTTCCCGAAAACCCCATGATAAATTGAGGGCTTTCGGACACCCTATGAGTGTCCAAGGGCCATTTTTTCACGGGGTTTCCCGAAAACCCCATGATAAATTGAGGGCTGCCCGGGGGGTCCAATTTTTCACGGGGTTTCTGGAAACCCCACGCGAATTCCTTATGGTTTGGGGTACCCCATGACAAACAGAGGTCGTTGGCGAGGGGTCCATTTTTCACGGGGTCACCCGGAAACCCATGATTTTTCACGGGGTTTCTGGAAACCCCACGCGAAATTGGAGGGTGTCGCCGGGGCGTATTTTTTCACGGGGTTTCCGGGGCACGCTCTACCACCACATTTTTTCACGGGGTTTCTGGAAACCCCATGAAAAAATCGGGCTTGTGTGTCCGGTCCGATCAACGATCTGGCGGCGGCCGTGCGGCCCAGTTTTTTTCACGGGGTTTCTGGAAACCCCATGAAAAAACGGCCGTGCGGCCCAGGTTTTTTCACGGGGTTTCTGGAGACCCCATGAAAAAATCGGGGGTGT